>Ga0209101_1000057_pt1 | contig 88208 bp, 68 predicted proteins | sample ConPoolayeCmetaG_FD_185481 | JGI IMG/M metagenome (GOLD analysis project Ga0209101, IMG submission 185481) | Hot spring microbial mat communities from California, USA to study Microbial Dark Matter (Phase II) - Cone Pool mat layer C metaG... ... | reverse complement strand
GGCTGGGGTTGGGGAGCTTCCTGGCAGGCAGGTTGGCGCCGCGGCTTTCGCGGCCGGGACCAATATACGGCCTGCTGGAAGTTGCCATCGGGGCTTACGCGTTGTGCATACCCTGGTTGCTGACACTGGTTGAGCCGGCTTATCGCGCTGCCTACCCGTACCTGGCCCACCATCCCGCACTGCTGACACTGTTTCGGTTCGCGATTAGTGCGTCGATCTTGCTCGTTCCCACTACCTGCATGGGGGCGACATTGCCCGTGCTGGTACGCTACGTCGCTGCCTGGCGGCCAGCGCCTGGCGGCGGCGTGGCCATGCTATACGGGTTGAACACCCTGGGAGCGGTGGCCGGCGTACTACTGGCGGGCTTCTACCTCCTGCCGGTGTGTGGTCTGACCGTGGCCACTCGGGTGGCGGCGGCCGGCAATTTCAGCGTCGGGGTGCTAGCGCTACTGCTGTTGAGGGGCGTCGTTGCGCGGCCGACCGGGCAGACTACGGCGCTTCGGGTAAGTTGCGAGACGCCGCCGGTCGGGCTGTCGGTTTCGTTGCAGGGACTGTTGTTGGGTGGCTTGGCGGTCTCCGGCCTGGCGGCCATGGTGTACCAGATCACCTGGACGCGCGCTCTGATAATGTCTGTTGGATCCAGCACTTACGCATTCACCAGCATTCTGGCAGCGTTCATTCTGGGGCTGGCCCTAGGCAGTCTGATGGTGGCAGGCCGCGTGGACCGCTGGCGCCGTCCGTTACTGATTTGTGCGGTGTTGGAGCTGGTGTTAGCCGTCGTGGCAGCGGCGATCGCACCGACTTATGGTCGGCTGCCCGGAGTGGTGAGCACGCTGGTCGAGCGCTATCACGCCGACTACACGGTCCTGTGGGGCTGGCAGTTCGTTGTAATTACGGTGGTGACGCTGGTTCCGACGCTGGCCATGGGGGCGTTGTTCCCCTTGGTAGTCCAGACGCTAGCGGGCGGCAGAGGCGACACGGCAGGCGCCACCGGCCGAGCATACGCCGTCAATACCCTGGGAAATATCATCGGTGCGTTTCTGGGAGGCTTCGTGCTGATCCGCAGCGACGTGCTGGGTGTGCAGAATTCGATATTCCTGGCCTGTTTGCTCAATGCGCTGGTCGGATTGACGTGGCTGGTGGCTGGGGTAGGGCCGGCACGCAGCAGTCGCCATTGGGCAATGGGTGTCGGTCTGGCCGCGACAGCCTGGATCCTGGCGGTGCGTGTCACCGGCGGGCGGTGGGACTTGGCGGCCCTGACCTCCGGGCCATACCTGCATCGGGGAGCCAGTGCCGACAAACGGGTGATCTACTATGCCGACGGCGCCGATTTGACCGTGGCCGTGCGCCAGTCACGGCACGATCCCGATGCTCTGACCCTCACGGTGAACGGCAAGCCGGATGCCTCCACCGGCGTCGAAGATATGATTACGCAGCTTCTGCTGGGGCATGTGCCGGCGCTGCTGAGCCCGGCCGGCAACGATGTGTGCGTCATCGGCTTGGGCTCGGGGATGACCCTGCATGCCTTGGCCTGCTATCCGCACTGCCGGCGGTTGGACTGCGTGGAGTTAAGCGCTGAAGTACTGGCGGCCGTCGCCTACTTCAAGCCGTTCATCGCCGACGTGCTGGACGACCCGCGTGTCCGCCTGATCCGCAACGATGGGCGCAATCACCTGCTGCTTGCCGATCAGCAGTACGACCTGATCGTTTCGGAACCATCGAACCCCTGGCTGGCCGGCGTGGCAAACCTGTTTACCCGCGAGTTCTTCGCGCTGTGTCGGCAGCGCTTGCGTACCGGCGGTCGGCTGGCGTTGTGGATGCAGGGCTATAGCCTGTCGGTGGACGATTTTCGACTGATAGTGCGAACGCTGTTCAGCGTGTTTCCGCAGGTGGCGCTATGGGAGCTGAGCGAGCATGACTACTTGCTGCTGGCCAGTAGCGAACGCTCGCTGGTCGGGCTGGACGAGTTGCTCAGGCGGTTTGCTCTGCCGCGAGTCCGCACGGATCTGTGGCGCATTGGTATCTGGCAGCCTGCCGGGCTTTTGGGGCATTTCATTACCGCCGACCAGCCACTGCGTCGTTGGGCGGGGGCGGGTCGACTGCATACCGACGATAACACCAGTCTGGAATTCACGGCACCGCTGTCGCTGTATCGCGGCCAGGAGCGGGAATTGCTGCGCGAACTGACCACGCTGCAAGTGTCGGTTTTCGATACGCTGTGGGCTGATGCCAATCCCGATCCGGCGCTGCGCGAGGCCGCGCTGGTCGCCGCCGCCACTCGCCTGGCACGCGTGGCGGCCTATGAGAAACTCGCGGAGGGCGACTGGGCCGCGGCATTGCGGCTGCTGTTGGATGGCTACGCCGGCGATCCGACGCATATACCAACCTACAGCACGCTGGCGGCGTGCGTGCGGCGCGCGCGCGAGCAACGGGAGCAGTCGGCAGATACCGCGGGGCTGGCCGAATTGGTGCTGGCGATCGAGGCCCTGCCGCCGCCGTTGTACACGCCGGCGCGCGTTACATCGCCCGAGGAACTGCCGAGGGCGCTGCTGGCCCTGGGACATCAGGCCAGCGACCGGCGGGACTGGCTGCGGGCCGCGCGGTGCTACGAAAGCGCACTGGAGGTCGGGCCGCGCCAGCCGCAGACCATGCTGGGTCTGGCGTTCGCCCTGATGCAGGCCGGGCTGACGAATCAGGCGCGCGCCTGGCTGGATGAACTGTTGTCACTGGACGCCCAGAATGGCAAGGCTGCCTACCTACGGGCGGTTGTCGCATTGGGCGAAGGCGACCACGAGGCGGCGCTGCGGCTTCTAGGTGTGACGGTGCAGACCGGGACTTTCTCCGCTGCCGAACTGGCGGCCGATCCCCTGCTGGAGGACCTGCGCGAGGACGCACGTTTTCAGCGAATGCTCTGCTCCACAACCGGGACACCGCCCACCCAGCCGGCCGGCATCAACGATGGGGCCCCCTGACGGTCGGCCCGACTTTGTCCAAATATTCGCGCAGCGCCAATGGCGACCAGCTCACGATGATGAAGCGGTCGGTGACCACCAGGGCCGGACCAGCCAACCCCAGCCAGCTCGACCCGCGCGACATAAGGCGCAGGTACCAGACGCCATCCTCGTCCCGGTGCAGGGTGAACGGCGGTGGGTTTCCAGAGCGGGCGGCGGCACGCTCCAAGGCGGCTCGAAAACCGGCGCACATACGATCGACGGTGGTTCGGACGAGGGTCGGATCATCGCCGATTTCGATCAGCGCCGTCGCGGCCAGAGGCAAGCGGAGGGGATGCGGCGGGTCGTTGTGAACAACTACATGACGTCCCAGATGTGAGAGCAGGTCGCGTTCGACATCGAAGCCCTGCTCGGCCTGGATCTCGTTCCAGGTACGGTCGATGTTGGCGCGCGTACGTACCCCTTGGATCGCCAACAGGCTGTTGAAAAGACTAGGCAGGAATCGCTCCGCGGGGAGGTCGAAGACGGCGTAGCGCGCTTCCGCAGGGACCGTCCGCAGGAGTGACGACTGGCGAAAGCCGGCGTCAGCATACACGCGCGTGACCGTTTCTGCGGCACTGGCAAAGCAGCCGCGACAATTTAAGGCCCGTCCTTCGAAGCCGGCTACCCAGTACGCACGCCTTACTTCATCCAGCTCCCAGGCTCGCAAGAACGCCCCCACTCGTCCGTCAACGCACGGGTCCAGCCGCCGGCGCAAGTTGTCTATGGCCAGGAATACCTCGACCAGCGTAGTGGCCGGCGGCCGGCCACGAACGCGCGCATACCACTCTTCGCGGCTCAGCGCAGGCAATCGACCAGCCGCCACGCGCGCGATCATCGGCCAGACTCCTTCGCCCACGGTCAGCACGAAATAGCCGTCGATTTGCCCCCAGGCGACGGTCGCCCATGTCGGCAACCGCGTGTCGCGCAGCTCCTGGTACGTGCAGCCTTCGGAGCGGCGGGTCTCCAGTGCGGCGCTAGTCTGGTCGGTCTGCTCGTTGACCGCCTTCTGAATGATGCGCAGAAACGGTTCCGCATCGGCTTGTTCGTTTCCAGCTCCGCCCTTTTGCAACTGCACAATGAGGGCGAACTGGAGCTGGTCCAGGCGCCGGGCGACGGGATCGGTGCGCGTGGGCTTCGCGCTTGCGTCGATCAACACCAGTGCGTGCGCCTGGCGGATTGTCAGACCGAACATCTCTGCCACCCGCATCCCGAGCTGGGCACTCCGATCGAGCGCACCGCGCTCGCCGCCGAAGACACGCGTGCCGACTTCGAGCAGTGTCTGCACCATGGATGGCTCAGCGGGTAGCGGCGGGAGATCGGGTGCCGGCCTGCCGTACCAGCACATCAAGCTGTCGGCCGGCACGAGGTCGAGCGGTTCGCGCAGGGCGGCGCCGGCTGGCGGCAGCGCCCAGAGAACGGTCAGGCTTATGCAGCAATACCAAATGGGTTTCATTGAGGCTGAACTTAGCGTCCGACCCGTCAATCTACCAGTCGGCTTACAAGAACGCACGAATCCGGGACTTGGCCGAGTTTCAGGCTTGCACTTGGACAGCCAGCACTGTCACGCTGTCCAGCGGATAGCCGAGGCGGCGCAGCAGGTGGTGACGCTCGGCAAGCATCTTCAGAGCCGCCTCCACGCCGCACTCGCGCAAGACACCGGCCCAGGCCGACGCGCAGATCGCGCTGGCATCGCTGTCGGACACCGCAACGGATGGCATGGGGGTGGTGCGTTTTGGACAGGCCACCGTGACGGGGGGAGCACCGCCGTCGGCTGGGCGTTGCGCGGCGGCCCCGACCGCGCACGGGGCGACGCTGCCGACTGCGACCGCGTTCCACTCGACGATGCGGGCAGCGGTCCGCTTCAGCGCTTGCTCGATATGCGTGCCTGGACCGTGTCCGCAGAAGACCCGTTCCAGGCCGTCGGAATACATCAGCAGCGAGTCGCCCGGCCGCATCGTGAAACGTTTCAACTCGTAGGGTGTGCTCTGGGACAGACCTAACATGCTGCCCGGGGCTTGGAGCATGCTCAGCTCACCACCGGCCGTGCGATACAAGGGAGAGGGCATGCCGCCTTGCGCGAGGGCGACCTCCAGCGTGCGCGTGTTCACGAGCAGGCAGGCGGCGGCCACGGTCGGACGGTCATCCCATTCGGCGGCAAACAGATCTGCGTTGAGCGATTGGAGGAGTCGCGCGGGGTCAGGTGGTTCGGGCCCCACCGTGCGGCCGATTCGCAGCGCCCGCTTCACGTACATCGTCAGCAGGGCGGCTGGCACGTCGTTGCCGCCTACGTCCGCTAGAGCGATAGCGATGTGCTGTTCGTCCAGCTTTTGTACGTCGTAAACGTCGGAGCAAACTGCGCTGGCGGGTCGGAAGAGACAGGAGAGCGAAACCGGTCCGCTGCGCGGCAGCGCGACGGAAAGGAGGCTGCGCTGCACTTGACCGGCCAGGCGAAGCTGAGCGGCACGGTCGGCCGCCGCCCGAGCTGCCGCCCGGCGGTCATCTGTCGCCTGCTCGCGAAGGGCACGCAACGTTCTTCCCGCAGCCAGGGCAGCTTCGAGACTTCGTGCCAACCCTGGACCGTCATGCGCCGACACGTGGGCCACCGGTGCGCCGTGGCCGCTGGTCAGTAGCGGCAACGAACAGGCACCAGGCGACAGGACCACGGTGGGGCATGGTCGGTGGGCCAGGTCATCGAAGAGAACGCGCAACTGCCGGTTCACCGACTGGAGTTGCTCGGGCAAGACCACGACCAGAGCATCGACGTTAGTAACTCTATTCAGACGCGCGGCTTGCGACAGTGGTCGAAATGTGGCCGCAGCGCGACTGCGGCAGAGCGTTTCCGTCAAGGCTGCCGGAATCGTGCTGTCGGCTAGAATCACCTCGACTTGCGGACAAGCCATCGGACACCCCGGGGGGCCGCCGGTCAGCAGACGGCGTCTCTCCCGGGTATGATCGGAAGCTTTGGGGAGTCACTTGCCGAGCAGCAGCGCGGCGTCGGGCTTGTTGTCAATCGGGCAGCGAAGAAGCTGCGCAAGTACAAAGTACACCAGCTATTATTCTTGTTCGCACTTGGCTATCGCCTGATAAAGCTCCTGCGAGGTAGTTGCCGCCGCGACGGCGTTGCGGAAGTCCTCGATGTTCATCAGGCGACTGATCTTGGCGAGGGCTTGAATGTGTGGGCCGGTCTGATCCGGCGGGCTGACGAGCAGGACCACAAACGTAACTGGTCTGCCGTCAAGGCTTTGGAAATCGACTGGTTCGGCAGGCTTGCCGGCAGCCATCACAAGTTGGGTACAGCCGTCACTCTTGCCGTGCGGGATTGCTAACCCGTAACCGATCCCGGTAGTCCGCTCGGCCTCACGGCGAAGCACTGCTGACAGAGCCGCGTCGCGGTTCGTCAAACCGCCGGTGGAGGCCAACAGGTCGATCAACTGGGTGATAACCCCCACCTTGTCGCTGGCTGTCAGCGGTACGCGGATTCGCTCCGGCGTCAACACGTGGCTTATTAGCATGGGCGTTGCGTCCAAAGGCAACCGGCAAAACGGGCAGTATAGCCGGGCCCGCGCAGAGATTCCAGAGGTGGGCGCCAGCGCGACGACCAATGTCACCGGGCACCGGACAGAAGGTTCACGAAGGGGTTGATATCGCCGAAGCCGTTCGTCCCGCCGTACTGCCCGTCGCCGTTGATGTCGGCGTTTATCGGCGGGCAATCTGGGTGGAGTTGCTTCCAGCGCTCCCAGTCCGATAACGCCAACACGAAGGGGTTGATGTCCGCGAAATCGACCTGACCGTCGCAGTTGAGATCGCCGGGGCGATGAGGTTGCGGCTGGAAGTTCACGCCGTCGAGCCACAGGGTGAATCCGGCGCCCCAGGTGTCGGCGTGTAGCTGGAAATAATTGATTTTCGCAAGGCTCGGATTGCCGCCCACGGTGCGTTGCCAGGTCGCATCCCCGGCGATCGGTATGACGAACTCGGTCCAGCGGTTGATTGCCAGATTGAGAATGTCCCATGTCGGTTTCCACTGGAAGTACCCGTCCTGGAAGCTGCCCAGGCGTAGCCACGGGCTTTGACTCTGGAATCCGCCGCTGTTGGTGTTGTGGGCGTACAACCAAAAGCGGATGTACTGGACATCGCTCAGATTCCACTTGGCTAAGATGCCGAGCGGGTAGCGCAGGTAGTTGTCAGCGCCGCCGTCGCTGTCGAAGCGGATCGAGGCCTGCCCGACCTGCTTGCGCGTGGTATCGTCGCTGACCGAGGCGGTGCCGCCTTCAGACCAGGTAGCCCAGTTGGCGGCGTTGAGCTCAGCCAGATCGGCCGGCGGGTAGAACTGCGTGCCGCCGCCGATGGCGACTCTACGCTCGAAGGTCGCCAGGTCGCTTTGACCTTGCCAATAAGCGATGTTGGCTTCAGTGATATCCAGCCAGGCGTAATCGACGAACTCGTCGTACTCGATCTTGAAGTGCAGCAGGCCGTTGGTGCCGACCACAGCCAGGTAGCCGAACGGGTTGTCATGTAGCAGGTCGCCGCCGTGCGTCGGTGGTACCAGGCTGGGGTTGATGGGAACGTTGGGCAGGGTCCATTCGCCGGCCGCATTGGTCACACCTTGGGCTTTGGCCTGCTGCGTGATGACCTTGCCCACGCCGGGACGCTCGACCATCTGATACATGGTCACCGTTGCCCCCGACAGCGGCTGATTGTTGTAATCCAGTACCCGCAGCCGCATCTGCCGCGGGATGCAGTACATGTACTGGCCGTAGTAGCCGTGCACGATCTCGCTCCAGTGCGACATGGCCAGGGCACTGTGCATGGAGTAGAACGGCGAACAGCCATGCATCAGGCAGGCCACAGCGGAGTAACCCTGCCCGGAGACCTCATTGCGGTCGCCGGGTAGGTCGAGCTGGTAGATATCGATCAGGCCGAGCTGGTGCGACAGCTCGTGACACAGCCCGTAGTCGATGTCCACGTCTGGGTGGTAGTACCCGGGTAGGCGCGGGTCGCTCCATTCGTTGCCACGATAGCGATAGGGGAAGACCCCGAAGTAGATCGTCGGCAGATTCGGATCGGGCTGGTGGTCGTGCAGCACTTGCAGAACGTCGTAATGCACACGCTTGCGACTGGTGGCGGTGGCGAACATGCGGTTCATTTCGTCGGCGTGCCGCTGGAGCCAGTCGATCATGTCGTCGGTGGCCGCCTGCGGGAAGTTGGGTGTGTTCTCGCGGAAGTTCTCGATGAACGTGACGTCAACGTATGTCAGGAACGGGGCCGACTTGGTATGCAACGAGCGGCGGTTGTTGTCCAACCGTGCGTCGGGGACGTCCAGCGTAAAACTGATCTCGTGCCAGGCATTGTCCCAGTTGAGCACGAAAGTCAGCTCGGCAGTGTCCCCGGGCTGGAGCGAGGCCGGAAGAGCGGATGTGCCGGCCGGAAGACCGTCCACCTCCCAGACGCCATTCAGCGTACCGCTCCAGGCGTTGGTGCCGCGGTTGCGTACCGTCGCGACGTACGTGACGGGGTCGCCCAGATTGGGCCAGCGCTGGGTAGCAGGAGTCTGGCCACCGCCCAGCCCAGTGGCGGCTGTGAAGTAGTACGGTCCGAAGCCGTTCGGTTCGGTTACCCAGTAGCCTGTGTAAAGCGGCCAATAGCGGGGATAGCGCGGCGTGCGGGCGATGCAGGTGACCTGGAGATCGGTTTCGTCGCGCGGGGTGCGCGGACCGACGGCGTTGACCTCGGTCGTCTCGAAGCCGCCGGTCAGCACGGCGGTCACGGCATAGTAATAGGTCGTGGCGTTTGTAGCGCTACTGTCTACCCAGCTCGTGTTATTGAGGTCAGGAATGGTATGAAGGGGGGTCAGCCCCTGCACGGTCGTGAAGGGCTGCGTTCGGCGGTAAATGGCGTAGTGGTGGAATTGCCCCGTCAGGTCGTTGAAGCGTCTCCACGACAGGCTGACCTGCTGATTGCCGGCGATCGCGACCAGACCTTCGGGAGGAGCAAACGGCAGGTCGAAGCGCAGGTCGTCGATCCACATCGTGAATGCGCATTCCCAGGTATCGCCGTGGATCTCGATGTAATTGACATTCGACATGTCCGGATTGCCGACCGGCGTACTTGTCCAAACGTCGTTGCCGTTCAGCGGAACGGTGACCAGGACCCATTGGCCCCGGGCCTCGTCCAGAAAATCGTGACGCGGTCGCAACTCGATATAGTCGGCGGGCGTGGTGCAGATATGTAACCACGGCGAGGGGCCCTGGAATCCATGGTTGGTGTTGTGCGTGTAGACCCAGAAGGCCAGCCCGCCCACGCCGGCGCCCAGGAAGTCCCAGCCGGCATCCTGCGTAAGGGGGGCCCACAGCCGTGTGTCGAAACAGCCGTTGGTCTCGAAACGGATCGAGGCCGACCCGGCCACACGCCTGACGGTGTCGTTGTAAACCGCTGCCCACCCGCCGTCAGCTTCCGCGCCCCACTGAGCAGCCGTCAGCTCCGTCAGCGCGTCGCGCGCCGGTGGTGGCGCAGCGTGCGCCAGGGTGAGACAGGATGCCAAGAGCAGGCAACTCACGGTTAGGTGACGGTGGGGTAGGCGGTTCATCGCATCTCTCCCTTCGTGGGCGTTGGCGAGGCTGGCCGCTTCATCAAATAAGTTATCGGCACGGCGCGCCGCAGTGGCCAAGCCTGGGCCGGGCCGGCGTTGGGGGACCGCAGTCGCCCAGTCGGCCCCCTCGTTCAATTCTACAACCATAAGTCCGGGGTAGCGTGTCATGTAAAGTTTGGGTTGGGCGCGGACGGTGTCCGGTCCATCATGGAGCGGGCGTACCAGACTGCGCGGGAGTTCGTACACTGCTCAACGAACCGGTTCCCGGTCATGGGCTACCGGCGTCCGCGATTCTTGACGGTCGCCACCGGGGCGGATAACTTTGCGCCCGGTTTTGCCGGGGGGCACGAGCGCAGGAGCACGAGGGTGCCTTACGATTGTATTGTCTGCGTCAAGCAAGTGCCGGACACCGCCAACATCACGGTTCAGGCGATGAAGGAGGACGGCACGGTCAACCGGGCAGCCTTGCCGGCGATCTTCAACCCCGATGACCTTTACGCTTTGGAAGCGGCCCTGGAGGTACGGGACCGCTATGGTGGGACGGTCAGCGTGCTGACGATGGGCCCGCCCAAGGCGGCAGATGTGCTGCGAGAATGCCTGTACCGCGGGGCGGACCGGGTGATCCTGCTGACTGATCGTCGGGCCGCCGCCAGCGACACCTTGGCCACCAGCTACATTCTCAGCCAGGCTGTCAAGACTCTGAAAAGGTATGATTTCGTATTCTGCGGGAGGCAGGCGATCGACGGGGACACCGCCCAGGTTGGGCCGCAACTGGCTGAGAAGCTCGGCATCCCCCAGGTCACGTATTTGGAGCAGCTCATCGAAGTGCGTGATCGGACGGCCCGTGTCCGACGCAACGTCGGCAATGGCTGGGAAGTCGTCGAGGTGCGGCTGCCGGTGCTGCTGACGGTGCTCGATACCGCGCCCAAGCCGCGGCCGCCGGCGGCGAAGCGGGTGATGAAGTATAAGCACGCACGGGCGCGCGTCGAGCTGGAAGCAATTGTCAAGGGCAGCGTCGGCACGCCGGCAGACGTTGAACGCGAGGTGGAACGCCTCGCCGAAGGTTTGCGCGCCCGCGGCCTGATGATCGAACAGTGGAACCTGGACGATATTCGGGCGGACCTGACTTGGTGCGGTCTGCACGGCTCGCCGACCTGGGTCCATCGCATCCAGGCCATCGTGCTGACCAAGCAGGGGTACACGGAAATCCCGCCGACGGAAGAAGGCATCCGCGGCCTGATCCGCGAGCTGGTAGTGGATCACACGCTCGGATGAACGAACCGGTCATCAGGTGACAAGGTGACAGAGTAATAAGGATGGGCGGTCGGGTGTCGTCTCCAAGTTATCAGGTTGGCACCGTATTACTGGCATCGCACCGGAGATGAGATGATTCCGCAGAATCGCGACGGCGAGGTTTGGGTTTACGCGGAGCAAGAAGACGGTTCGCTCCACGACGTGGCCCTGGAGCTGACCGGCAAGGCCCGCGAGCTGGCGGACCGGCTCGGCGTCAAAGTCGGAGCGGTACTGACCGGTTGGAACGTCCGGGAGCTGGCTTACCGACTGATCCAGCATGGTGCCGATCATGTGTACCTGGTTGAAGATCGGCGGCTGGAACACTATCAGACGCTGCCGTACGCCCGTGTGGTCACAACGCTCGTGGAGAAGCACCGGCCGCAGATCGTGGTGTTTGGTGCCACGCCGCTGGGCCGCGACCTGGCGCCCCGATGTGCGTCGGCCTTGCGCTGCGGTCTGACCGCGGACTGCACCGATCTGGATATCTCTGACGTGGAGGACGCGGCGGCCAAGACCGTGCACAAGAACCTGCTGCTCCAGATTCGCCCGGCGTTCGGCGGCAACATCATCGCCACGATCATCAATCCGAAGCGCTGGCCGCAGATGGCGACGGTCCGCGAGGGCGTCATGCCGCTGCGTACGCCCGATATGCGGCGCACGGGCGAGATCGTCGCCGAGAAGGTCGAGTTCCCCGAAGAGGATTTCGCGGTCCGGCTCATCGAGCGGCACCGCGAGCCGCGGAAGGTCAATCTGAAGGGGGCGCGCACCATTGTGGCTGGCGGAGGCGGTGTTGGCAGCAAGCAGAACTTCAAACTGATCTACGACCTGGCCGGTGCCATTGGCGGCGCCGTGGGGGCGTCGCGGGCGGCGGTGGATGGTGGGTTCATCGACAAGGCCCATCAGATCGGGCAGACCGGGACGACCGTGCGTCCGGCGCTGTACATCGCCTGCGGCATCAGCGGTGCGATTCAGCACCGGGCCGGCATGGAAGAATCCGCCAAGATCGTGGCCATCAACTGGGACCGCGAAGCGCCCATTTTCAGCGTCGCACACTACGGGATCGTCGGCGACTTGAACCAGGTGATTCCGATGATGATCAAGGCGATCAAGGAGCGGCCGAAGGAGTAGGACAAGCCGCGAAGTAGCGTGCGAGTCCCCCTCCCTAAGAGGGAGGGGAGTTAAGAGGCGACTATGGCGAACTTCTTCACCGACAACGACGACATCCGGTTCCTCTTTGAGCACCTGAACCTCGCCGAGGTCGCCCGCGTGCAGGAGCGCGACTTCTTCGACGCGCGCGCCGGCGTCGATTACGCCCCGGCCGATGAGGCCGACGCGATCGACAACTACCGGCGGGTGTTGGAAATCGTCGGCGATCTGGCCGCCAACACCATCGCGCCGCGGGCCGAGCAGATCGACCGCGAGGGCAACACGCTCAATGAGGATGGCACCGTAACGTTGCACCCGCTGGTCCAGGATAACCTTCGGCGCCTGGCCCAGGCCGATCTAATGGGCTTTACGCTGCCGCGCAAGTACGGCGGTCTGAATTGCCCCAACCTGATCTACACGATGGCGATCGAGATCGTCAGCCGGGCCGATGCATCGCTGATGAACATTTTCGGCCTTCAGGGTATCGCCGAGACGATCAACGCTTTCGCCGACGATGCCATCAAGGACGAGTACCTGCCGCGTTTTGCGCGCGGGGAGGTCACCGGTGCGATGGTGCTGACCGAGCCGGACGCCGGCAGTGACCTTCAAGCGGTGCGCCTGAAGGCGATCGAGGAGAACGGGCAGTGGTACCTGCGCGGCGTCAAGCGTTTCATCACGAACGGCTGCGGCGAAGTGCTGTTGGTCTTGGCGCGCAGCGAACCGGACATCAGTGACGGTCGCGGGCTGAGTTTGTACATCACCGAGCGCAATCCGCGTGTGCGGGTGCGGCACCTCGAACACAAGCTCGGGATTCACGGCTCGCCGACCTGCGAACTGGTGTTCGACGAGTGCCCCGCCCGGCTGATCGGCCAGCGGCAACGTGGTCTGATCACCTATGTGATGGCTTTGATGAACGGTGCCCGCGTGGGTATCGCCGCCCAGTCGTTGGGGATCGGTGAGGCCGCTTACCGCCTGGCCCGCACGTACGCCAACTCGCGCAGACAGTTCGGCGGTCCGATCGAGCGGTTGCCGGCGGTGGCCGAGATGATCACTGATATGAAGATTCATCTGGAGGCGGCTCGGGCGCTGACCTACGAGACCAGCCGCATCTGCGACTTGGAGAACAACAACAACATCGTCCTGGAGTTTTATCCGCCGACCGACGCGGCGGAGACGAAAGAGCGCAAGCAGCTTGCCAAGACGCTCAAGCGGCTCAACGGGATGTTGACGCCGATGGCCAAGTACTACGCCTCCGAGATGTGCGTGAAGCTCGCCGACACGTGCATCCAGGTACTGGGCGGCTCGGGCTACATGCAGGACTACCCCGCCGAACGGTATCTTCGCGACGCGCGCATCACCACAATCTACGAGGGGACGAGCCAGCTTCAGATCGTGGCGGCGGTGCGTGGCGTGTGCTCGGGGGCGTTCGAGAAACGGGTGCTGGAATTCGAGGAGATCAACTACGACGACGCCCTTTTGGCCGAGCTGAAAGAGAAGCTGCGCGAGGGGCGTTCCCACGTGCTCAACGCTATCAACTACGTCAAGTCGCAAGGCACCGACTACCTGGACCTGATGGGCCGCAGGCTGGTCGATGCGGCGATCTCGGTGCTGGTCGGACATCTCTTCCTGCAACAAGCCGCTGGGGTGACGCTCTCCGGCCCCGGCATCGGGCATACATCGCGCGGTGAGCAGTCGCTAGGGCGTGCCAGCGGATGCCTCGAGACCGGCACCTTGGCCGCTCTGCGTCAGCGCAAGAAGCGGGTTGCCAAGCGCTTCATCGAGACCGAGCTGCCGAAGATCCGCGTCAACTGCGAGGTCGTGCAGTCCGGCGACAAGATGGCGCTGGAGGAATATGCGCTGCTGGCGGGCCCGGTGCCGCCGAAGGAGTAGGCTGCCCGTCGTGCTCGCTTGCGCCAGGGCAGGTAGCCCGTAGTTGGTCGCAGGCGGCGTGGCTTCGTCGTGCGCTGCCGATCGCGAACGAAGGCCGTGAACAGGCTGGGCCAGGCTTTCATGGCCAGAAAGCAGCCCCGGTCACGATCAACCAGATGGCGACGCCGACGGCCAGCTTGGCGACGGTACCCAGCAAGCGGCCCACGCCGGCCCCGACCCCGGATCGCGTGGCCAGGCGCCAGCCACCGCCGCGAAGCTCAAATGCCCAGGCGCCGGCCGCCGCACCGCCGCAGGTGCCCAGCAGCGAGCCGATGACCGGCAGGGGGCTGAGCAGCGTTCCGGCGACGGCGCCCAGGATGGCTCCCAGGAGGGCACCGGTAGCGCCGCGCCGGGTGCCGCCGGCGACTTTCGAGCCGGCTACTGCTGCCAGGAATTCGCACAGTTCACCGAGCAGCGCCAGAGCCACAACGGTCAGCAGTACGTGACCGCCGAACATCGGTGTGGCGGCGCTTTCGCCCGACTGCCACCAGGCGACCAACAGGGCGCCGAGAACCATGAGCCAGTTTCCGGGCAAGCCGAACAGCGTCAGTGCCAGCCAAGCGGTGTTGAGCAGCGTGAGAATCGTGGCCAGCAGGTATGTCATTTCCGGTTCCGGCTCTATCACTTGTTCTCAGACCCGGCGCTGCTGTTTGAAGGCGGCTTCGACCGTGTTCCGCAACAGCATGGCGACGGTGAGCGGACCGACTCCACCGGGCACCGGTGTGATGTAGCCCGCCACCTGGGAAACGGCGTCGAAGTCCACGTCGCCGACGGTCTTGCGGACTTCGCGTCCTTGGGCATCACGCGTAACGAGGCGGTTGATCCCCACGTCGATCACCAGCGCGCCGGGCTTGACGTGCTCGGCGCCAATGGCGTGCGGTTTGCCGATTGCCACGACCAAGATGTCGGCCTGCCGGGTATGAGCCGCCAGGTCGCGCGTGGCCACGTGACAGCCGGTCACCGTAGCCATCTGCGACAGCAGGAACATCGTTATGGGGCGGCCGACGATCGGGCTTTGCCCGATGACGACGGCGTTGGCCCCACGTTGCGGCACACCGCTGCGACGAATCAGCTCGCTGACCGCCAGGGCCGTGCAGGGGGCGATGATCGGCTCGCCGTAGAACAATAGCCCGATGTTGGCCGGGTTGACGCCCTCGACATCTTTGTAGGGGTCGATGCGGTACTGGGCGCGGGCCGGCTCGATCTGCGGCGGCAGAGGCAGTTGCAGGATGATGCCGGTGACGGTTGGGTCGGCGTTCAGCCGGTCGATGGTTTCGGCCAGCTCGGCCTGGGATGTGGTTTCGGGCAGTTCGACCAGCTCGTACTGCACGCCGACCTTGACACTGAGCCTGCGTTGATTCTCGGCATACAGGCGGCCGGCGGCATCACTGCCAACCAGCACGGCGCACAGTTTGATCGGCCCGTGCCGGGACGTGAAAAGTGCCACCTGACGAGTCACGGCAGTGCGAATCTCAGCGGCGTAGGCCGCGCCATCAAGTATCTGGGCCGGCATCACTTCTCCTTGCTGTCGCGTGGCGATGATCGCTCTTGCGGGCCGGGCTTTCAAGCGGCGGCGGACACAGCGCGGCACGGCTGCGAGATGGGGCCCTTCGGCGCCGCTGCCATGGACTGGTATGATCCGCAGCTCATGAATCATCCGCTGGGACAAGCTTGCGCGCTGCTGTCGGCGCTGGTCTGGGCATTTGCGCTGGTGCTTTTCAAACGCAGCGGCGAACGGATCGGGCCGCTGGCGCTGAACCTTTACAAGAACGTGGTCGGCCTGGTGTTGCTGGGTTTGACGCTGGCAGCCTTGGCGCTGCGGCCGGGCCAGCCGACGCCTTGGCCGGCGCTGCCTGGCGACGAACTGTGCCTGCTCTTACTCAGTGGTGCCGTCGGCATTGCCTTGGCAGACACGCTGTTCTTGGCTGCCCTGAATCTCATCGGTGTAGGATTGCTGTCGATCGTCGATTGCCTGTACACGCCCTTCGTGATCCTCTTCTCGTGGCTGCTACTGTCGGAGAGGTTGACTGCTTATCACTACGTTGGCGCCGGGTTGATCTTGCTGGCCATCACGGTTGCATCGCGCCCACGTTTGCCCGTACGGCGGACCCGCAAGCAGGTCGTGGGTGGCATCCTGTTGGCGGCCGTGTCCCTGGCGCTGATGGCTCTGGGTATCGTGATTGCCAAGCCGAGCATCGAGCGCTTGCCGCTGGTCTGGAGCACGACCGTGCGCTTGGTGGGCGGGGTGATATTCCTGGCGCTGTTCGGCCTGTTGGGAAGCAATCTGCACGCGATCTGGACAGCCTTCCGACCCTCGGCAACTTGGAAATATGCGTTGCCCGGGTCAGTCTTGGGCACCTACGTGTGTCTGCTGCTGTGGATCGCCGGGTTCAAGTACACGCACGCCAGCGTGGCCGCCGTGCTGAACCAGACCACCATCGTGTTTGCCAGCCTACTGGCGGCGCTGCTGCTCAAGGAGCACTTCGGCCGACGACAATGCGCCGCGCTGCTGCTGGCCCTGGGCGGAGTCGTGACGGTGACGTCCGGCGCCTGGGTGTTCGACTGTTTGCGGCGGCTGTTTATCAGTGTTTGAGAGCGATGGCGACGAGTCGGAGCGGGCCGTCTTCATGAGCTGGTGTTAGGAGTTGTCGGAAGTCGTCGCGGCCACTGCCCAGCCCGCAGGCATGTGGTATGGTCACTTACGTGTCAGCGCGCAGCGCTGTTCGCTAGGAGGTTTCCGCTCATGCCAGCCCGCAGATCGATTTCGTGGTGGTGGTTGGTGCTGGTGTTTACGTTGGCGACTGCGGCGGAGGCCGACCAGACACTTATTCCGCGCAGCGTGCTCTTCGGCAACCCGGACAAAGCCGGCCCGCAGCTCAGTCCCGACGGCAAGATGCTGACCTTTCTGGCAGCGCGGGACGGTGTGTTGAACGTTTGGCTGGCCCCGGTTGACGACATCGCCGCTGCCAAGCCGATCACCGACGATCGGCGGCGAGGCATCCGCAATTACCTATGGACGTACGATAGCCGCTACGTCGCTTACATTCAGGACAAGGATGGCGACGAGAACTGGCACATCTATGTGGTGGATGTGCAGACGCAGCAAACCCGCGACCTGACGCCGCTGACCGGTGTGCAGGCCCGCTTTCAACATGTCAGCCCGAAGCACCCCGACGAGCTATTGGTGGCCATCAACCAACGCGATCCGCGTTTGCATGACATCTACCGGGTGAATCTGGAGAGCGGCGAGCGCCGCCTGGTGCTCGAGAATGAGGGTTTCATGGGGTTCATTTGCGATGACGACTTTGAGGTCCGCTTCGCCCAACGCATGACACCGGCTGGCAGCAGCGAACTACTGGAGCGAGGGCGCGGCGGCGTGTGGAAGCCCTTCGCGCAGATCGGCCCGGAGGACACGCTCACCACCTATGCGGCCGGCCTGGATACGAACGGAAAAGTCCTCTACATGGTGGATAGTCGCGACCGCGACACTTCCGCCCTGGTGGCCTGCGACCTGGAGACCGGCCAGCAGCGACTGCTCGCCGAAAACCCGCGCGCTGACGTCAGCGATGTGCTAGCGCATCCAGCCACCAAGGCCGTTCAGGCGGTAGCCTTCAACTACGACCGTAAGCAGTGGAAGGTCCTGGATCCGACTGTGGAAGCGGACTTGGCCTACCTGCGAGCGGTGGCCGACGGCGAGGTAGAGGTCGTCAGTCGCAGCCTCGACGATCGGCAGTGGGTGGTGGCCTACCTGCTGGATGTCGGACCGGTCCGCTACTACCGCTACGACCGCTCGGCCAAGAAGGCCGTTTTCCTGTTTGCCAATCGGCCAGCGCTGGAAGGACTGCCATTGGCACGCATGCATCCCGTCATATTGCGGTCGCGGGACGGCCTTGAGCTAGTAAGCTATCTCACGCTGCCGGTGGGTTGCGACCCGGACGGGGACGCGCGCCCGGCTGAGCCGCTGCCAATGGTGTTGACCGTTCACGGCGGACCGTGGGCCCGTGACAACTGGGGCTACCATCCCTGGCATCAGTGGTTGGCTAACCGCGGTTACGCGGTCCTGAGTGTCAATTTCCGCGGGTCCACCGGTTTCGGAAAGAAGTTTGTCAACGCAGCCGACGGCGAGTTTGCCGGCAAGATGCATGACGATCTGATCGACGCTGTCAGTTGGGCCATTGCAGAGGGGATCGCCGACCGGAAACGCGTGGCGATCATGGGCATGAGTTATGGCGGCTACGCGACTTTGGTCGGACTGACGTTTACACCCGAGGTGTTCGCCTGCGGCGTCGACTGGGTCGGACCGTCGAATCTGGTCACGCTCATGGAAGCAGCGCCGCCGTATTGGCAGCCGATGATGGACCTGATGGCCCGGCGCATCGGCGACCATCGCACCGAAGAGGGGCGGGCCTTCTTGAGGTCCCGCTCGCCACTGACCTACGTGGACCGCATTCAAAGACCGTTGCTGATCGCCCAGGGTGCCAACGATCCGCGCGTCAAGCAGGCGGAGTCGGACCAGATCGTCGCCGCCATGCAGGGCAAGGGTGTTCCGGTGACTTACGCGCTGTTCTCAGACGAAGGCCACGGGTTTGCCCGCCCGGAAAACAGCCTCGCGTTCCACGCGGTGGCGGAAGCCTTCCTGGCAGCGCACCTGGGCGGTCGTTACGAGCCGATCGGACGGGACTTCGAGGGCTCGTCGATCGAGATCCGGGTGGGCGGCGAGCACGTCCCTGGGCTTTCCGAGAAGCTCAGGAACTAGCGGGCGCCCGCCACGGCAGCCTGCGCGGGATACCCGCGGGCGGGTGGCAGCCTCGCTGCTTCGGAATCGTGGCGCCGATGCGACTGAAGCCGGCGGTCAAGAGGCTTCCAACGGCCGGCCAGCACGCCCTGTCGCAGCTACCTCACCTGTCGCTCGACTTCGGTTGACCTTGGCGCGGCGGCGGCCGGTCCGGCTGCGCCGCACTGCCGGGCGACAGCCGCGCTCGGTCAGCGGCCTTGCCATTGACGCGGCGTGCTTGGGGAGCTAGGTTGCAATCGACGGCTGCGGCTTGGGCTGCAGACCGGCGTGTGGCAACCGCTGGTGCCCGCGCGACCCGCTGGTGACCGGAGTCCTTTCTGCGGTTCGGGGTCGCGTGCAGGGCTGCGCAGGAATCGCACGAGCCATGCAGAAGCTGCTGATTGTGCTAAGTGTCGGAGTCGGGCTGTTGTCGGGGTTGGTTTCCTGTGGCGAGTCTCAGGACGCGACCAGCCGGCTGGATAGGACGCTCGGAAGGCAGAAGGAAGGAGCACCGCTGGGGCCGACGGTTTTCGACCCCGGCATCCTTCAGAACGGCACAACCTATCAGGCCCCCCGTCTGGCGGCCAATCTGTCGGGCACGGCGCTACCACCGGCGGCGGCGAGTGGCGGGCAGGCCGGGAGCGGAACGGGCGCCGCGAGTTCGGCCGAGCAGGCTGTGCGGGTTGCCGTCAGTAGCCTGCTGGCCGCGCTGCAAGATGGCGAAGTCGACTTGGCGCTGCGCATGTTCCGGACCGACGATGTCGCCCCACTGATTGAGAAGTCCGATGTGATTTTCGCCACGTTCGCGACCGTGGACACGCTGGAGCGCTATCTCAAAGGGCGCTTTGAGCCGACCCGAGCGCGCGAGCTGACGGCACGCTTGCGCGGGTTGAGTAGCAGCCCGCCGCGCTGGGATGTGTTGGATGCCGCCAGCGCCAGCGTAACACCTAATGTGGCGCTGGGGCTGCTGGGGCCGGAGCGTGGCCGCGGCACACTGCGCCTGGTGCTGGCAGATGGGGAATGGCGGTTTCAACTTGAAAGCCCGCTGACGAGCGCGGAAGTGCAGGCCATCATTGCCTACCACGAGAAGCTGCAACAAGAGGTAGACAAGATCATCGACTGGCTGGGACGGGTACCGACGGCGGAAGAAGCCACGGTGGCGGCGGCAATCGAGGCCGCTGCTGCTGGCAAGCCGGTCGACTTGCCCGAGCCGCAGCCATCTGAGGAGTTTACTCCCGCACCAGCCGCGGAGCCGGCGCCCGGCGAGCCGCCAAAGGAGCAGAGTGGCGCGCCAGCGCCGCAACCGGGTCGCGGCCGTGGTCGCGGCATCCGGCCGCCCGGGTAGGCGATCGGCGTTCATCGCCGCGGTGAGACTGTCCGGCGGTGTGGGCGGAAGCCAGCGGAGAGCGCAGGCGTGTCCAAACTCTCACAAGAAGAGTATGAGCGGTTGACGGCGGCGGTTCGCTCGCAGGATCATCTCCAGCGGCTGGTGGATGAAATCGAGCACCTACACCATGTGGTGTTCCATGCGAACGAGCGTGCCGATTTCTCGCTGGCGCGCCAGTCCGCCGAGCAGATTCTGATCGCCGAGATGCTGCTGCGTCACCAGGGGCGCCCAGAGGGCTTGTATTACGTCTTGCGCAGCATGGAAGATGCGGGCAAACCCTGGGCGGTTGCCATTGCCGAGCTGGCCGCCGCTATTCACTCGTACTTCACAACCCCGCTAGGCATCGTCATGCGCAAGGATCTGTTTGGCGAGAAGGCGGTCTTCATCGCACCGGACGCCCATGAATGGACGGCCTTCGTGGCAAGCCAACCCGGGGGCGAGCGGCCGTCATGAGCAGCGACAGGGCGCCAACCCGGCGGCGCATTGCTGACCTACAGGCCGGCGAACGCGTCGATGAACAGGTCTATCGCGTGGCTCAAAAGGACCTGCGCACGACGACCAACGGCAGCCTGTACATTCATGCGGTCCTGGCGGATGCCAGCGGGCAGATGATTGCCCGCATGTGGCAGGCCTCACAGGAGCTTTACGATTCGATCCCGGAAGGGGGGCTGCTGTATGTTCGTGGCCGAGTCGAGAACTACAAAGGTGCCCGTCAACTGATTCTCGACGGTGTGCGGGCGGTCGAGCCGGGGGCGTTCGATCCGGGCGAGTTTCTGCCGGCGACGCTGCAAGACGTGACCGCCCTTTTCAAGCAAATCAAGGATATCCTGCGTACCATCGAAAACCGTGATCTGCGAGCCCTGCTGGGGAAGTTCCTGAACGACGCCGAGTTCGTGGAGCAGTTCAAGCGTGCTCCGGCGGCCGTTCAGTTGCACCATGCCTACGTGGGCGGGCTGATCGAGCATACCTGCAACGTGCTCAAACTGGCGGCCCTCGTCTGTCCCTTGTACCCGCAGGTCAGCCGCGATGTCGTCCTGGCCGGGATTTTCCTGCACGATGCCGGCAAAGTTCGTGAGCTGGCTTACGAGACCAATTTCGAGTACACCAACGAAGGGCAGCTCATCGGGCACTTGGTTCAATGCGTACTCTGGGTGCACGACAAGTGCCGGCAACTGGAGGCCGAAACGGGCCGGCCGTTCCCGGCGGACATCGAGCTGGCGCTGAAACACCTCATTCTTTCGCACCATGGCAAGTACGAGTTTGGCAGCCCGCGCCTCCCCGCCACGCGCGAAGCGGTGATGGTGCACTATCTGGACAACCTGGACGCCAAGCTGGCCATGATGTCGGAGGCCATCGCGGCGGACAGCGACCCGGCCAGCGACTGGACCGCTTATGTGCGGGCCCTGGAAACCCGTGTTTTCAAGCCGACGACCGGCGGGTGAGTCGAGTGGGCGCGTGCGTTTCCGGAAAGACTTGTCGTGCGGCCGTCATCCGTCGTCGCTGCGGGACTGACGGCGCCATTCCGGCGTGGCCTGGGCTGATGGTCTAAAACACCGGGCACACGTCGGTGACTGACGCGTGCCCGCTGCGCGAGATGGTGAACGAGAAGGTAGACTGGAAGCCTGTCCGGTTGGCTGCTGGCTCGTCTCAAGAGGCCGCCAGCAAGCGCTCCTCGAGAACGGCGCGAATCTTCAACATAGCCTGATTCTGAATCTGGCGCACACGCTCCTTGCTGACGCCGAGCAGGCTGCCGACCTGGTCGAGCGTGCGTCGCCGCCGGTTCCTGCCGGAGCTGCTCCCATCCAGGGAGAAGCGCGCATTGAGCACGCGTCGCTCGACCGGCGACAGATCGGCGGCGTTCTCGAAGAGAATGCGCTTCAGTTCATCCACGCACTCCAGTTCGATCGTTTCGCGCCTGGTTTCCAAGTGATCGCTGCGCTCCATGGCCGGGTCGTAGGGTGCCGGGAATTGTGCCCGGTGCCGGGCGGCCTTGGCGCTGGCGCGCGAGAAGCTCGCCAGGATCGCGCGGCAGGCGTAGGTGCTGAACTTGAAGCCGCGCGCCACGTCGAACTTGTCCACGCAGCGCAGCAGCGCCAAATTGCCCTCGCTGACCAACTCGCCCAGTTCGACACCGCTGTTGCGCGACCGCCGGGCCATCGCCAGGACCAGCGAGGTGTTGAAACGGATGATGTCGGTTCTGATCTCCTGGGCGCGGTTGGCCCATTCCAGGAGGGTGCGCACCGCGGCAGCGGTCAAGCGACGACCGCGGAAACGTGCCAAGATGCGCAGCACGCGGTAACGGCAGTAGTTGAAGCGCAGAAAAAGCAGTCGCTCTTCGTCTGCGGACAATACCTCGCCGGGTGCAAGCTCGGTTTCGAGTACGCTGGCGGCATCCGCCGAGAGCGTGCAGCCGGCGGGCTTCGGCAATACTGACTCCAACTCGGCCCCCGGCATGGTGCTGCGCCGGAAGCACGGGTGATACACGCATTCTTGCGGCTCGCTCAGCAGACGTTCGAGCAGTTCGCGCTGGGCCTGCGAGAGGTGTTGGAGGACGGCGGCCGCCGGGGGCTTGGCCGTCGGGCGTAGCCGGCGCACGCCGGTGGCCGGACGATGGACTTTGCTTGCCTTGATGATTCGTTTCATGGGAAACATCCCTGCTTTCTAGCTGGCAGGTTCACGCCGACACGGTCGTCGGCTGTGCCAGTCGGGCGTCCCTCGCCCCGGACAAGTAAGGTACGCCAGCGTTGGCGGCTGGATCGCTCGGGAGGCGGTTTCCTGCCGCTGTTCATCCGCCCTCGCCGCTCGGCTCACGCCGCTGTCCGCGACTGCGGCGAAGTAGGATCACTTTGATTCTATTTAGAATATACCACCGTTTGGCATACGGTGCAAGGCAAATAGAATATTTTTTGTTCCGTTTATAGCCTATTGCAATGGAAGCGATTGCGATCACAACCCGAGATGTCGTCCGCATCGGCGATGGTCCCATAAACTATGCCGCCACGCCCGATCACATGCGATTGAGGGTTCGTGCTTGGCTGTCGGTGCGACCTATGCTGCCGTATAATCGCTCCCATGCGGTTCGGCGCCCGGATCCTTCCCGTTGCCATCATTGCCTTCTTGGTGCTCGTGCTGGCTGGCGGTGCCTGCCGTTTCGGCGACAAGTACGAGCCATTCGATTCGGCCAGCCCCTTGGAGCGCTCGCAGGCGGCTATCCGGGCGGGCGAGTCCGGCGACTTCCGGGTGGTGCCGAAGCTGGTCGACCTGCTGGAGGATCGGGATGGTGCTGTCCGAATGTGCGCCATCCAATCGCTACGGCGCTTGTGCGGCGAAGACTTCGGTTATCGCCATTACGGACCGGAGGAAGAGCGCACCCGGGCAGTGCAGCGCTGGCGGGCAGCGCTGCGCGCCGGTACCCTGAAGCCGGCGCCGTTGTCCAGTCAGCCGGTCTCGGCACCCCGGGACGCCGGAGGGGGGCCAGAGGTGGAGGCGGCTAGCGGCAGACTCAGGCATGGCGGCCTCGAGCCTGGGCAATGAGCAGCGAGAGCGAGGTCAAGATCGAGCACGCGTCGCTCAACGGGCAGCCGGTGCTGCGGCTGCATGGACATGTGGACCTGCATAACTCCCCGCAGCTTCGCACGGCGTTGCTGGTGGCGGCTGCCGACATGCCCACCCAACTGGTGCTGGACCTGTCGGGCGTGGAGTATATGGACTCATCGGGGGTCGGCACAATGGTGTATGTGAAGCGCGAGGTGGAGAGCCGGGGCCAGCGGCTGATTCTGTTGGGTTTGCAGCCGCGGGTGCGCAGCGTTCTGGAGATCACGCACCTGGATCGCTTTTTCACCATTCGCGACCGCATTGACGACGCCGATGGCCCATGAGTTCGACACCGGCACATTCTCCGCAATCGGCTTGGCGAGCACCGATCGAGGCCATCGGTGCCGCTTTGCGGCGCGCCCTGCGCGCTGGGCGGCGCGGCGTGGTTTATGTTGGCGGCCTGGCACGCCTCTACGGGGCCAGCGGAAGGCGCGCGCTGCGGGCGCTGCGCGGCGGAGCGCACCGCATCCGTGGTGCCGCGCTGGTGCAGCAAGCCGTCCGTGTCGGGGTGCGCAGTATCCCGATCGTGGTGTTGGTCCAGGTTTTCATCGGCATCATCCTGGCGTTGAACCTGGCCCCCACGTTGCAGGCGTACGGTCAGTTGGAACGTGTCGCCGATGTTGTTGCGATCGCTGTGTTTCGCGAGCTGGGTCCACTGATTACGGCGGTAATACTCAGTGGCTACGCCGGTGCTTCGATCGCCGCCGAACTGGGGGCCATGGTGGAGGGTGAAGAGATCAAGGCGCTGCGGGCCCACGCGCTGGATCCGATCCGCTTCTTGGTGGTTCCGCGCATTGTCGCCACGGCGGTAATGATGGTTGCCCTGACGGTGTTGGCGGATGTGGTGGGCGTGCTGGGCGGCCTGCTGACGGCCGTGGCGGTCCTGGATGTCCCGGCGCTGACCTACATCGATCTGACGCGGTCGGCGCTGACGCTGGGCGACTATCTCACCGGGTTGGTGAAGGCCGCCGTGTTCGGTACGCTGATCGCCGGCCTGGCCTGCTACGAAGGGCTGCACGTGAGCGGCGGAGCGGAGGGTGTCGGTCGGGCCACGACCACCACGGTGGTCAAGAGCGTGGTCGGGCTGATCGCTGCCGACTGCGTTTTTACCGCGGTCTTCTACGTGTTGGGTTGGTGAGGTGCCGCTGGTAGTCGGCATTGATGAGGCGGGCTACGGGCCTCTGCTGGGGCCGTTAGTGGTTGCGGCCACGCTTTGGCGTGTCGAGCCAAGCCGCAGGGACGCGGATTTCTGGGAATGTCTTGGCGGCGCCATTACGCGTAGCGCTGGACGCGGCGAAGGGCGTTTACCGGTTGGCGATTCGAAGCAGCTATTCGAGCGTAAGCAGGGCTTGGCCAGCCTGGAGCGAACCGTACTGGCTTTCGCCGCGGCGCTCGGGCTGCGGCACGGCACGCTGGGCGGACTACTGGAGGCGCTGTCGCCGGTGTCGGGTTTCTTGGCGGGGACGCGCCCGTGGTACCGCGACCTGAACGTGCCGCTGCCGCGCGATGCCGTGCGCTCGGTCTGCGTGGGGGCGAGCGAGCGTCTGAAGCGAACCATGGCATCCGCCGGAGTAAGTTGCTGCGGACTGGCGGCGCTCGTTATCACCGAGGATGCGTTCAACGAGCGCCTTCGCCAGACGCGCAACAAGGCGGCGGTGCTGACAGAAGCGGTACTGCGGCTGTTGTCCTGGGCCGCCGATCGCAGTGGCACGCAGCAACTTTGTGCGCGGGTGGACAGGCTGGGCGGGCGTCACGACTATCGGCGGCTGCTGATGCAGGCATTTCCAGAGCGGCACCTGCATGAGCTGGAACGCAGCCCGGTGTGCAGTCGTTACCGCCTGAGCGGCAATGACAGCGACTGGCTGGTGGAGTTCGCTGTCGAAGGGGAATGCCGGCATTTGCCCATCGCGCTGGCCAGCATGCTGGCGAAGTACGTGCGTGAGCTGTTGATGGAACGGTTCAACGCCTATTGGCGCACGCTGCGGCCCGACTTGCGGCCAACCGCCGGTTACTATCAGGATGCTCAGCGGTTTCTGAGTGAAATCCGTCCGTTGTTGGCACGCGGCGATGTTCATGTTGCCGACTTTGTGCGCGCTCGGTAGTGCTTTGTGCATCCGCTAGCAAGCAACCACCCATGAACCGAAACGCCAGAGAATCGGCCTGTTCTGCCTCGACGCTGCGTGTTGCCATGGCCATGGCTGGCAAACTCGGCGCAAACCCCAGGCCGGCGTGTGCGGGAAGATGCTCTCGATGTTCTCCGCGTCAATCTCTTCATCGGATGGCCGCCTCAGGCAATCGGGTGGCTGCCGGCGTGCTCAGGCTGGCAATCTGTTTATTGGCAGCGGCATCGGTGACAGGGCAAGTGTCAACTGACAAGCGAGCCGCGGGATCTGGCCATTCCTGGGCATCACCAGTTCAAGCAGCACTACGCCTATATGAGAGTGGCCAGTACGCAGAGGCGCGTCGGGCATGCCTGGAACTGCTGGCGCGCGCCGGTGACCAGCCGTGGCGCCGCGACGCGGCCCTCCTGGAAACCCTATGTCTGTTGCGCTCGCCGACACGTGCCGAACGTAATGAAGGACGGGCACGCTTGCAACAGATGATGCTCGAAGACCCGGCCTTGGGGGATGACCCGGAGTGCAATCTGGCGTACGGCGTGGCCCTCACGGCGCTGGCGGAGACGGCCGACGCCTTGGCAGTGTTGGAGAAAGCGGCGGCAGGTTTCGCGGCCCGTGGCGATCCGCGCCAAACCGAGGCACTGGAAGCCCTTGCCCAGACCTGGGCCGTGCACAACGAGTGGGAGCGCACGCCGGCGCGCTTCAACGTGCCGCGGCCGGCGCATGCGACGGCCGCTCGTGCCACCCGGCGAGCGCAAATCGAAGCGCTGCGGTCGCGTATAAGTGCTTTGCCAAACGCGTCGGACAGCCTGGCGCGGTTGAACTTGGTGTTGGGACGTTACCTGTTGTGCGCGCCGGAGACGGCCGACGAGGGGCGCGGCCTGCTGCGGCGGTTGACCGACGTGGCGGAGCTGACGCCGGCGGGTTGCCAGGCGGCGCTGACACTGGCGACAGATTGCGAACAACGCCAATCCTGGGGCGAGGCCGTCGAGTGGTACCGGCGCGTGGCAGTCGAATGCGTCGGCGAAGCGGCCGCACAGGCGCGCCAGGCCGTGGAGCGCCTTACTCATCCTGACCTGTTGCTGGACGTGCCTACGCGCGTCTCTGCGGGCCAGCCGCTGCCCATACGCCTCCGGGTCCGCGGACTGGAGAGCGTGCGGTTGGAGGTGCGCCAGGTCGACGTAGAAGCCTGGTTGAGCAATCCGCGAACACGCGGCAGCGAAGCCGGACTGCCGGAGTCGGGATCGATTCGGTTGTCGCGCGATTTAGTCACGCGAGCAGAGACGGCGTACGCCTGGTGGAACTCGGCTTCGAACGACGAGTCGTTGGAGTGCCTGGTACCGCCGGGCGCCTATGTGGTGTTGGCCAGCGGCCGCGACGCCGACGGTCAAGTTTACAAGCGCAAGCACTTGGTGATTGTAAGCGATCTTCTGGCGGTTTGCGTTACCGGGCGGCAGCGGGTGCTGGCGTGGGCGGGTCACCCCGGGGCCGACGGTCATGACTACCAGCCGATTCAGGCGCGCTTCTGGATGAACCGCTCGTTTGCACCGGTAGAGGTCGCGCTTATGCCGCTGCCGGAGGCGGAGCCGATAGCCGGCGAGTCTTTGGCGTGGGCTGAGCAAGCGGTGGCCAACTTTCGGCTGCCGGCGGAAGCGGCGGTTCTGCGCGACAAGGGCTGGGTATGCCTGCTGCGCTGCGGCGAGCACCTGGCTGTTTGTCGCGGAGAGGTTGCCAGTCTGGGGGTGGGCGAAACGCTGCCGCGCGTGGCCCTGTTGACGGGGCCGCCGGGTCCGGGGATTGGCGAGAGCTTTTATGCCGCAGGCTTTCTCCTGCCCGGTGAGACCGGCGAAGTCAACCCGCCGATCGGTAGTCGGCTGGAATTGACGGCCATTGACGCGTTGGAACGGGTGAAGCTGAGGCAGGGGCTGCCGCTGCTTGCGGGCGGGGTCTTCGGAGCGTCGCTGCGGGTGGACGCCGGCCAGGCAGGCGAGCACCTCCGGGTGCTCACCCGTCTCGATGGGCAGTCGTTGTGGAACGTGTTAGGACGCCCGACGGTCAGCGCTCCGCGGACCGATGAGCGTCAATTCCGCGTTCGGATTGAGGACGTTCCGGTGTGGCTGCCGGCGGATGCCGGCGTGCTGCGCGGCACCGTGCGAGCGGAATATCCGTGGGGTGCAGCTCCACTGCACGCCCGGGCCCGTTGCGTTTTTGACAGCTTCTTGCTGCCGCTAACGGGGCTCCGAGACTATCAGATGGAGGGCCAGTCAGTGGCTCACGAGGGGCGGTTGGACGTGGACGGTCAGTGGCGCTTCGAGCTGCCGCTGAGCGCGCTTGGCCTGTCAGACGTGCCGCTCGCCATCCACATCCGTGCCCGAGTGACTAGTCTGGAGGGGCGGGAAGGTGCGGCGCAGACGACCGTGCTGGTGGGGGCGTCCCGGCCTCACGCCTGGCTGACGTGCGATCCTTCGCAGGCGGTCGCGCATCAGCCGCTCAGGTTCATTTGCGCTTGGGTAGATCCGGCGGGGGCGGTGCTGTCGCGACCACCGACGGTTTCTGTGCGGCGCGACGGCGCCGAAGTGACCAGACTGCCTTTGCGGGCCAGTCCGCAAGGATTCGTGAGCATGCCGTGGGAGCCGGAACCGGGTTTGTATGAGGCAGTTGTTACGCTGGACATGGTCGAACAACCGCCGCTGACGCTCAGGCGCGCTGTCACGGTACAGGCGGTGCAGGCGACGGCGGCGGCCCGACCATCCATCAAATGTTCTGCTAATCTGCTCAGTTCGCCGCAGCAGGTGGCCGTGCGAGTGACGCTATCGGGGGAACACGACGGGCCGGTGCTGGCACTGTTGGCCCGGTCAGAACCGCTAGCCGCGTCGGCTTTGCCGGTGCTCCGTGGGCAGGCGGAACTGACGTTACCCCTGGAGGATCTGCCGACCGCCGGCCTGCGCGTGGCGGTGCTGGGGTTGCAGGCGGCGCAGGCGCGGCTCTTGGCGGTCGAGCCGGTGGAACCGGACCCGAGTCAGCCCATCGTTCTGGCACTTCAGACGCCGCGCATCGCTGTGTGGCCTGGTGAGCGTGTGACAGTCAAGGCGGTGGCAAGCCGCGCTGCGGCGGCCGCTCCGCCGACGGTCCTGATTGCCCGACTGACACTGGCTTCCAGAAGCGGATTCGTCGACCCGGCCGCCAGCGTGAGCACGGCGGAGCAATCACGACGAGCGTCGGGGTTGAGCATCGGCACGTCGCTCGGCGAAGTGCGCCCGGATCAGAGGGCACAAGACGAAACGACTGACGAACCGCCGGTGGCGCTGTATCGGGAGATTCCGGCCGAACTGGCGGAGGGCATGACGCTGTGGTGTGCCAGCCTGGCGGTGCCGAACGGGGTGGGGGAGTTCGAGGTGCCGGTGCCGGAGCGTCCTGGGTGCTACCGTCTGATAGTCGTGGCGCGCAGTGCCGACGGCGCTTTTGCTGCCGAGAGCTTGTTGATCGACGCTCGGCAGGGGATCACCGCGACGTTGAGTGTGCCGCGACGAATGCGCGTCGGCGATAGAGTGCTGGTGGCCTTAGAGCTGGAGAACGCCGGCGCCGACCCGAGGTACGCCGAGGTGCGCTGGGAATTGGGCGACGGGCTGAGTGCCGAGACGATGCGAGTGGTCGGCAGTCGGTCGTTGCTGCGCTCGCTGCCGGCGTCTGCACCGGCGCGACTGGAACTTCCGGCTGGCAGCCGGACGTGGCTACACATGGAGGCAGAAGCAGCGCGGATAGCTGCGGGCGAAGTGGCCGTCGAAGTGCGAGCAGAGGACGGGTGCCGGCGCGTTGCTGCCCCGTATGAGGTGGCAGACGAGGTGCGTGCGCCGGGCGCTGCGGACCTTACGCTGCACCGTCGCGTGTTCGTCTGGACCAAGGTGCGCGAAGGGCCGGAACATGCACACGGTCGAGGGCGGATTACGCCACCTGAGGTTGGGGTGCAGGCACGTGTTCCACCGGTCGGCGCGGATGGAGAGGAGCCGGGTTGGGACTGGGTGCCTTGGCAGCCCACCGACCGATTGGTGCCGGGGCAACTGCTGAAAGTGCGCGATGAGCTGGAGCTGCGCACTGCCCTGGCGGGGACGCTGAGTTGGTCGCAGGATGTGCCACCAACTTGCCACACCGTCCGTGGCATGCTGGAACGTGCCCAGTCGTACGGGTTGGTGTCAGAGCCGGACCGGCTGCGCACTCGGTTGACAGAATTGAAACCGGGACTGCATGCGCAGGAGTATTTTCTGGCGGTCGTGCGTCCTGGAGTCGGCGAGCTACCCGCGCCGCGATTGCAGCTTGACGACCAACCTGTCGGCGTGCAAGTCAACCCTCAGCAAATCCGCTTGGTTGTGGTGGGCAGACCCTAGCGGAGGGTCAAATAACCCGCCCAAGTCGCAGCGCGTTGCCGACCACGGTGAGCGAACTTGCCATCATCGCCGCGGTTGCCAGTGCGGGAGGCAGGGGGGTAAGTACGGCCAGCGGCAGCATGACGGCGTTGTATGCCACTGCCCAGAACAGATTCTGCCGCATGACGCGTGCGCTGGCTCGGGAAATGCGGATGGTCTGGGCGATGAGGCGTGGCGAATGACCGACCAGACAAATATCGGCGGCCTCGCGTGCAACGTCAGCCCCCGTTCCGATGGCAATGCCGACGTCCGCGGCCGCCAGAGCCGGAGCGTCATTGATCCCGTCGCCAACCATCGCGACGCCGCGCTGCCGTTCCGTCAGCTCGCGGACGCGCCGCAGTTTGTCCTGCGGCGTGAGCTGGGCTTCGTATTCGGCGATGCCCAGCCGGTCGGCGAGCGCGCTGACGGCAGCGTGTCGGTCGCCGGACAACATGCGCACCCGCACCCCCAGGGTCCGCAGTTCCGCCACCAGCGCCGGAGCCTCGGGGTGTAGTTCGTCAGCCAAAGCCAGCAGAGCGCCGACCCGTCCGTTGAGCGCCACCCAGACGATGCTCATGCCGCCCGCGGCCAAGGCATCGGCTTGCTCCTCGTATGCTGCCGTTTCGATGCCGTTCTCGCGCAACCACGCACTGCTGCCGACGACCGCCACTCGGCCGCCAACCAGCCCGCGCACGCCGCCACCCGCTTGAGCTTCCAGCGCACTGACGGACGGCAGGCTCACTTGGCGGTCCCGGGCAGCTTGCAGAATAGCGACAGCGAATGGATGGGCACTGAACTGCTCGAGAGCCGCGGCGGCGGCTAGCACCTCAGCCTCGCTGGCTTGGTTGCACAGCTCAAGGGCGGCGAGTGCCGGGCGCCCGAGTGTGAGCGTACCGGTCTTGTCAAGCAGGACAACGCGAAGTTTGGCGGCAGCTTCGAGGGCCTCGGCGTCGCGCACCAGGATGCCGTGCGCGGCTGCCCGTGTGGTGCCTACCAGCACAGCCGTGGGAATAGCCAATCCCAGGGCACAAGGACAGGCTACCACCAGTGTGGCTATCATGCGCTGTAGCGCCCAAGCCGTCTCAGCACCGACCAGCTTCCAGCCGACGAAGGTAGCCGCAGCCGCGGCAATGACCAGCGGCACGAAGATAGCGGCCGCCCGGTCGGCCAGACGCTGCCAGGTCGGTTTGACCGCCTGGGCTTGTTCGACGAGGTGTGCGATTCTGGCGGCGGCGCTGTTTTGCCCGGTGCTGGTAGCGCGAATGTCCGCCAGACCGTCGACGACCTGTGTGCCACCGAGCACGTGCTGTCCTGCGGTGCGCTCGACGGGGAGACTCTCGCCTGTGAGCATGGACTCGTCGGTTGTAACAGTGCCCGTGAGCACCACACCATCCACGGGTACGACGCTATGAGCGGCGATACGCAGTCGGTCACCGGGGCGTACAGCCTCGATCGGCACAGTCTCAGCCACGTCGTCACGGATACGCCGCGCGGTGCGCGGCAGACGTGAAAAGAGGGCTTCCAGTGCGCAAGAGGCTTGCCGTTGGGCTTTAGCCTCCAGGTATTTCCCCAAGCCAACAAAAAGGACGATCATCACTGCGGCATCGAAGAGCAGGAGTTCGTGGACGTGGGTCAGGCCGCCGACCAGGCCGGCAGTCAAGGCCGTCAGCGCTCCCAGCGCGACCAGCAGGTCCATGTTGGCGGTGCGTGCCATCAACGCCCGCGCTGCGCCCAGAACCATCGGACCGGCCGCAACGGCCAGGACAGCGACCGTAAGGACTGCCTGCCACCACCACCCCGCATGTTGGGTCCGAAGCGAATCGAGCCAAGGCGCGCGCCACGAGGACGGAGCTAGGACGGCCAAGTGGGCGACCAGCACAGGCAAGCCTAGGAGTGTGGCGATCAAGAGACGTATGCGCTGCTTGCGCAAGATGGCGAGGCGGTGTGCGGCGGCGTGGCGCCCGGACTCGGTCTGGCCACGAGGTCGAGCACTGTAACCAGCCCAGCGGACGGCACGTACGAGCATGTCCGTCGCGGCGGTCGCCGAAGGTTCTTTCAGCCAAACTGTGGCTCGCAGCGTGGCCAGATTCACTCTGGCGTCGCTCACACCCGGCACCCCGCGCAGAGCCGATTCCACCGTGCTTACGCACCCGGCGCAGTGCAGCCCGTCCAGCTCGAGCTCGACGCAGCGACTTGGGCTTGCAGAATCGGCCATATGGTTGATTTTACGACGCCACTGGGCGCCCGACAGATACGACCCCGCCAGTCGATTGAGAGGTGCCGCTTTTCCCGGTATCATGGTGCCAATGCTCAACTTGCGGGCGGACAAGACGACACGCGTCGCTTGCAGCCTGGCGGTGCTATTGCTGCTGGCCTTGCAGGAAAAGGTCTGGCCGTGGTTGTTGGCCGCTCCGGCCGATGGACGAACGGCTGACACGCAACCGGAGCAACAGCGCTCCTCGAGCACGAAGAAGACCAAGCGGCTACCGCATATCGTCCCGGACGCCGCTGCTCCGCGCTGGACCAGCGGTTGGGCGCAGGCCGCGCTGCGCCTTGCGGTCGGCGCCCGGGACGGGGTGGTCAGTTGCGGTTCACGACGGCCGGCGACGGGTGAGCAGGGGAGTGCGGCTCTCCCAGCGGATTGCACATGGGCCGGTTGGCTGAAGCGCAGCGATGGCGTTGTCATTTTGCTCACTGCTCAGGTGAGTTGCGACTTCCGTGACCCTGCCGTACATATCGTGCTGTTGCGGACCGGACCGCCCGCAGCACTGATCAAGCGCGCCGCCGGGGTTTGACGGCCCGTAGTCGAGTAGCATTGCCGCAACTCTGGCTATACCGGCGCCTTGGCGGCGATCGGAGCCTTCCCAACATTCGCCTGCGTGCGCATCGGAAAAGTCACAAGCAAGAAAGTCGCAAACAAGCATCAGCGTGGCGCCCGACAGTCACTCTTCGTTGGCGGAACAAAGTGGATCGCAGTCGATGCGGACACGGTGTGCCAGGCCGCCAGGCTGGCGACGTCCCGGCGATCGAAGAGCCGGGCAGTGATCCGGCGAAGGGGGCACTGCGGCGTCAGCAGCAAACACTTTAGCAGGTGAGGAGCCTGGACATGGAGAAAAATGTTGGACAACGCCTGATCGTGATCGGCGTCGTGATCCTGATCGGCTTCGTGATGCTTTGGCCGCCGCAGCAGAAGCTGCGCCCGGGGTTGGATATTGCTGGTGGAACATCACTGATCTTCGAGATCGACACGACAGCGGCGGAGAACGAACCCGACCTGGCAGAGCGCGTCAAGACGCTACTGCAAAGGCGCGTCGATCCGAAGGGGGTTTACGACCTGACCTGGCGGGTGCAGGGGCGCAACCGCATCGAGGTGCAGATGCCGCTGCCGCCGCGGGATGCCAAGGAGCGTCTGAACGCTTACCGCGAAGCGCTGGAGCGCCTTTATAGCCATGAGCTGACGCGTGGCCAGATTTTGCAGGCCCTGCGCCTGACCGGAGCGGAGCGTGAGGCCGCTCTGCATGAACTGGCCTGGCGGTCGGCCAATGCGGCGTTGGCGCGTCTGTCGGGAGCGGACGCCGGCGAACGCCGAGCGGCGATCGAGAAGGTGGCGGCGGAGCGCGAACGGCTGTTGTTGGCGGCGCGTGATCGCTACGACGCGCTGGAGGCGGCCCGGGCGGCCAGGGAACGCGGAGCGGTGACGACACAAGCGGCGGAGAGTGACGCCGGCGCCGCAGCCACGGCCACTGCGCCGGTCACGCAGGAAGCCCTCGACCTGGCGTATCGCGACGCGCTGGAGCTGTACGAGGATGCCCTCCAAGAGGTCTTGGCGACCAATCTGAACCGTCGGCGCTTCGAGGAAATCTTGGAGCTGGAAGCGCAGTCGGCGGTGCGCCAGAAGAGCATGGCCCAGATCATCGAGCGCCACGCGGATCTGCGCGAACAGATCGAGGAAGTTGTCGCCAAGTTCGACACTTGGCGTGGCAAGCGGCGGTTTCTGGAAAGCCCGTCCGATCTGAAGCGTCTGCTGCGCGGGTCGGGCCGGCTGGAGTTCCGCATCCTGGCGGAACCCGATCCCGGCAACCCGACCAAGTACAACATGTACCGTGACCAGCTTCGGAATGAGGGGCGCCAGAAGCTGCCGGGAACCGGCTACGGCTGGTTCAGGATCGACGATCCGCTTCAGTTCTTCAACCTGGAGACGCCGGCCGAACTGGAAGCCTTCAAGTACGAAGAATCGGCGGCCTACGTGATTGAGAGAGTCGAGAACGACTATTACGTGCTGGCCAAGACCACACCGGAGGACGGGTTATTGCAGGACGAGCCGACGCAGCGCAGGTGGCGGCTGAACCGGGCGCGGGCCGACCGCGATCAGCACGGTCGGCCATCGGTGGCGTTCGAGCTGGATGTAGTGGGCGGGCAGATGTTCGAGAACCTGACGCGGCGGAATATCGGCAAGCCCTTGTGCATTCTGGTGGATGACATCGCCTATTCGGCTCCGACCATTCAGAGTGCCATTCGTACGCACGGGCAGATAACCGGCGAATTCAGCCCGGACAAGGTCATGTACCTGGTGCGCTCCATGGAGGGTGGCACGCTCCCGGCCCGCCTGAAGGACACGCCGCTGTCAGAACGCACCGTCGGTTCCAGTCTGGGCGAGGCAAACCGCGACGCGGCAGTGCGGGCCGGCATATATGGCGGCATCGGCGTCGTGCTGATCATGCTCGTGTATTACATGATGTGCGGTGCGGTCGCCAACGTGGCGCTGGCGCTGAACATTTTCCTGCTGTTGGCGGCGATGGCCATGCTGGGGGCGCGCATCACGCTGGTGGGCATCGCCGGCATCATCCTGTCGGTCGGTATGGCGGTGGATGCGAATGTGCTGATTTACGAGCGTATGCGGGAGGAGAAGGAGCGCGGTTCGTCGCTGCGCATGGTCATCAAGAACGGCTATGACAAGGCCCTCTCGACCATTCTCGACTCCAATATTACGACGCTGCTGACTTGCGTGATCATCTACTATGCCGGCAGCGAGGAGATCAAAGGGTTCGGTCTGACGCTAGGCTGGGGCATCGTATTGAACCTCTTCACCGCGGTGTTTGTGACGCGCACGTTATTCGCTGTGCTGGTGAAGTACAACCTGATCAAAGAGATCCGGATGCTGCGCCTGATCGGCGTACCCAAGATCGACTGGTACGCCAAGCGCAAGTTCTTCATACCGCTTTCGGCCCTGTTCCTGGCAGGGGGACTGTTCTTGCTTTATGAGCGCGGCTACAGCAACGTCATGGATGTGGAGTTCCTGGGTGGCGTGTCGGCCGAGTTCGGCGTCAAGAACGACCCGGCACATGCGATTGACGATCGACTGATCGCACGCGAACTGGGGCGGGTCGGCCGTGAAGTGGAGATCAGCATCGCGCGCCTGGAGGGTGCGACGGTTGAACCCGTTCCGGCCGAGTTGGGCGTTTTCCTAGTCCGCGTAGCGGATGTTCCCGCGAATCGGTTGGCAGCTATCCTAAAGGAGCCTTTGGAGGAGAAAGGCATTATGCAGCGAGGCGGTCTCGCCACGGTGCCCGAGACCGACCAGGTGCGGTTGGTTGCCGCCAATGAGATCACGGCCGAGCAACTTGCCCAGACCATTCGCGGTCTGGCTATCGCGCTGAAGGGCACCGGCGACAGCCTGGCGCGCGCCAGCATCAACGCGGTGCTGGACGCCGGCGGGCTGGCGCAGAGTGGCAACACGTGGGCGCTCACCACCACCGTCACCAACCAACGACTGGTGCAGCAAGCGCTGGAGAGCGCCTTGGGGGACCGCCTGGATGTGCAGCCGCGGATCGAGTACGTGTTCCGCGGCCGCGGCGTCGAGCCGTTCCCGGTCAGCGAGAACCTGCCGCCTGAGGTGGCGGCGGACTTGCCGGCGGGCGTGCATATCGACCTGACGGATTTTCACGGCGGCGCGGCCATGTATTTCGACGAGTTGAACCCGCCCCAGTCGGTGGCCGCGCTGACGGAGCGCCTCGACAACATGCACTTTCAGCCGGATTTCCAGGATATGCCCAAGCGGCGGTTCGAGGTGTTCGGTGTCAAGCCGGCCGGCAGTAGCGACCAGAGCGGGCAGCCGTTGTACAGCTCGGTGCTGATCGCCTGCATTGATCCGGACATCCGCTACAGCGACGATCCCAAGATGTGGCTGAGCGGATTTGCGGCCGACGAACTGCGCCTGGCGCGGACGGCTTTCGAAAGCGAGCAGACGCTGCGCAAGGTGATGCAGTTCAAGCCGCAAGTGGCGGCGCGCTCCACCCAGCAGGCGTCGATGGCCATGCTCTTGTCCTGGGCTATGATCATCGGCTATCTGTGGATCCGCTTCGGGCGGGCGAGTTACGGTCTGGCGGGTGTGGCAGCGCTGATCCACGACGCACTCGTCGCGCTGGCCTTCATCGGCATCAGCGGGTGGATCGGCGGCAAGGACCACCCGATCGGCAATGCTCTGTTGATCAGCGACTTCAAGATCAACATGACGATCGTGGCGGCCCTGCTGACGATCATTGGTTACTCGATCAACGATACGATCGTGGTCTTCGACCGCATTCGTGAGACGCGCGGGCGACTGGGCCAGCTTACACCGGAGATCGTCAACGCCAGCATCAACCAGACCATGTCGCGGACCATCATGACCGCGCTCACCACGCTGGTTGTGCTGCTGACAATGTACGTTTTCGGCGGCAGCAGCATTCGTGGGTTCAACGCCTGCATGATCATGGGAATCATCACCGGGACGTATTCGTCGATCGCGATCGCGGCGCCACTGCTTCTGGTGCGCTTGCAGCCACGGTTGGCGGCGGTCCCAGTGCGCGCGACCTGACCCACCGGGCGAAGTCGTTAACCCAGGACCGCTGGTGCCGGGCCAGGCTGCGACAGGCATGGCTTGGCCCCGGCGCCGCGGCTCTGGGCGCGCCGCTAACTCGGCCGGCGGTCATGCGGCTGGTTCCAGTTGCTGTTATACTACCAGCGGTCCGCGCAGGGTGGCGCAGATCGGACGGCTTGCTTGGCGAGGGCAGGATCATGCGCACGGAAGTGAAGATCGGCATCGTCGTCGGATTGGTCGTGGTGGCGCTAGGGGTGTTCTTCTTCGTGCGGCAGGGTCGGCAAGCTAGCCAGAACGTGGCCGAAGTGCTGCCCGTCGATGCTCCAGCCAAGCGTGTTGTCGGCGGCGCCGAGCCGCCCAAGAGTGCACGACCGCCAGCAGCCACTCCGTCAGTGGCGCGCCGGCCGCTGGCCACGCCCGGCACTCGGCCAGCACCCGATACCGGGCTGATTCGCACGCCGCCGCCGGCGCTGAGCGGTGGACCAACGACGCGTCCGGCGGTGCTCAGTCGTCCCGAGCCGGAGCCGGAGCCTGCGCCGGCCCTGACAGAGGCACGGGCTGAGGGCGAGCAGCGTACCACGCCGTCGCCGGGAGCGAGCATCGAATTGCCCCCGCTGGTCACACGCGCACCCGGCGGCACGCTTTCGCCGGCGGTGACGACGACAGCACCAGCGGCCACCCCGACGCCGCTAGTGGCCCTTCCGCCGCGTCGTGAAACACCCGCGCCTTCGCTGGCCTTGCCGGCAGCGGTGCCGGCTGTTGCCGTACCGCAAAAGCACACGATCGCCGAGGGCGACAGCATGTGGGGGATTGCCGAGAAGTACTACGGCGACGGCCATCTCTGGCCGCGCATCAAGGCGGCCAACCCGGGCGTGGATGAGAATCGGTTGCTGGTCGGCACGACCTTGGTGATTCCGCCCAAAGAACAGACTGGCAAGTCGGAGGAAGCGGAGCGTACCGTCAAACCGGCGAGCACTGGTGGCAGCGAGTCGCGCGAGATGCCGGCCTATACGTACGTAGTCGAGGAGGGGGATACGCTGGTCAGCATCGCCCGGCGCGTTCTGGGGGACGCGTCGCGCTGGCGCGAGATCTATGAGCTGAATAAGGGCCAGATTGCCAACCCGGACGTGCTTTACGTCGGCACCAAGCTGCGAATGCCGCCGCGCGAAAAGTCCGCAGCCGAGCGGCATCCGGCCACCAATCGTCGTTAGCTGGCGACGCCAACCGCCTTTCAGCCGGCCGCGTTGAAAACTATCTCTGCGCCGGGACCGGGACGACAGATCAGGAGCTTGGCCGGGCCATAGCCGGCGGCGTCGTACTGGGACTGCACAGCCGCGCCCACGACTGCGGCGGCGGACTGATGCGCGATGGCCACGATGCAGCCTCCGAATCCGCCCCCCGTCATGCGCGCCCCGCATACACCAGCTACGCCGGAGACGATCTCCACCAGGTGGTCAAGCTCGTGGCACGAAACCTGGTAGTCGTCACGCAGCGACGCGTGCGACGCTAGCATGAGTTGGCCGAAAGCTCGCAGATCACTGCGTTGCAACGCCTCGGCGGCTGCCAGAGTGCGCTGGTTTTCGCTGATCACGTGTCGGGCGCGGGCTGCCACTGCCGGCGGGAGCCGATCAGTGTGAGTTGCCAGCGTGGCGGCGTCCACGTCGCGCAGCGCGACCACGCGCGGGTCCAAACGCCGGAAGTAGGCCACTGCCTGCCGGCATTGTTCCTGACGCCGGGCATATTCGCCGGCGGCCAGCTCGTGGCGCACGCCGGAATCAACCACTAGGATGATGTGCTCGCCCAGTTGCAGCGGTACATGTTGCCAGGCGCGTGTGCGACAATCCAGCAACAGAGCGCAGTCAGGTCGGGCCAGCACGCTGACGAATTGGTCCATGATCCCGCAAGGGACGCCGGCGTAGTCGTGCTCGGCGGCGCGACACAGATCGGCGAGTTCCGCGCCCGACAGGGGGCTGGCGGCCAGAGTGCTGAGGGCCAAAGCGGAGGCGACTTCGAGGGCGGCAGAGCTGGATAGGCCGCCGCCGGCAGGGACGCTGCTGTGGACCAGGAGATCAGCGCCGCTGAGCGACAGAGCGCGTCGCTTCAGCAAGGCAGCGACCCCGGCCACATATGCCGTCCAGTGCTCATGGGTGTCGCGCCGCCAGTGGTCGATCGGCCAGCGCGCGTCGCGCTGAAGTGTCTGGGAAAAGGCCTGGATCAGACCGTCCGCTCGCGGAGCGGCGGCTACCCAAGTGCTCTGCTCCAGTGCCATGGGCAGCACGTACCCGTCGTTGTAGTCGGTGTGTTCGCCGATCAGGTTGACGCGCCCGGGAGCGCGGGCGACGACGGTCGGCGAGCGGCCGAAACGACGGATGAAATCGTCCCTAAGCTGGTGAATGAGCGCCGGGGTGGACATGGGCTGGCTGTTGGGCGGCACGCTGCCGCAGTACCGGTAGCAACTTGGAGATTTCCTGAGCATAGCCGCTATTGGGGAACTCGTGCATGAGTTGCTCACCGGCCTCGATGGCGCTGTTGAACTGCTTGTATGAGACCGCCAGCGTGAAGCGTGTTTTCAGTTGCTCCAGGCGGGCGCGGAAAACGCCGCGGGCAGACTCCTTCAGCGGCTCAGCCTCCTTCGGCGCCAGGTACTGGTCGAGTTCGAAGAGCAGGCGGTGCGCCCGCTCAATGTCATCACTGCGCACCGCCTGATCGTACTCTTTCAGCAGGCGCTGCTTGACCTCCTGACGGCGCTGTTCGAGCTGGCGCGGCAGTTCGGCGATCGCCGGATAACCGGGGAAGAGCACTGCCAGGCGTTCGTACTCGACCCGCGCCTGTTCCCACTTGCGCTGATCGCAGAGCATATTGAAGCGGGTGACGGCGGCCGCGATGCGCTCCTCGGCGGTGGCCTTGCGTGCCAGTTGGAGCTTGTCACGCAACTGGGCGGCTTCGTCGCGATAACCAAACACGGTCTCCATGTCGTGAATGAGGTGCTCGGCCGCCTCCCAATCCTGCCGAACGATCGCCCCCTGGATGGTGTCGCGCAAGAACTCGTAGTCTTTCTCACGGTACACGACACGCTTGGCCCAGTCCGAGAGGTTGCTGTTCTCGGCTATCAGGCGCCCGTGCTCTTCCTGACGGCGCAGCAGATCGACGGCCTCCAGCAGGGCATCGTAGGTGCGGTAGAAGTAGTTGACGAATTTGTGAACCAGTACGACCAGACAATACAGCAGCACCACCGCGAACAGCGCGCCACTGCCACCACAGATAAAGGCCAGGCCGGCGGCACGATCGCCCAAGCCTACCCATTCGAATAGCCCGTAGCCGATGGCCGCGGAGGAGCCGGCGACCGCCAGTACCATTGCCGCGGTGGCCAGACGGCGGAGATTCTCGTGTCGGGATGGGATCATCGGCATTGGGCACCTCCTGGAAGGGGCGGTAAATCAGGCTCGGTCGGGACGGTCGTCGCGCTCACCGGTTTGCTGGCACGCGCACCACCCGGTGACGAACTGAAGCTGTCAAGCCCCTGTGTTTCTGGACGTGCTAGAGCGTCGAGCTGCCGCCGCTGCCGTTGGACGGCAAATCCTCGATACCGTCACCGTTGCCGGACCCGCCACCGTTGCCGCCATTATCGTCTGATCCGCTTGATCCGTTGCTGTCTGATGCCGGCGGCAAAACCAGTGGGCGCAGGAAGTCCTTCACCGCATCAATGAACTGCGGGGACTGCAACCCCAGGCTGACGGCGCTGAAAAAGGTTTGCAGCATGGCGTTGGCCCAGCGCGTCTTGAAGTCCGTCTGTTGCGTCGTTTGCTGAGTCGTTTGCTGGGCGCGATCGGTATCTTTCCCGGTCGCCGATGTGCTGCCGTTGATGGTGCGACTGGTGGCGTTTTGACCGCTACTGCCGCCGAACATCTGTCCCAGGCGGATCAGGTCTTCCAGCGTGTAACTGGTGCCGTTGGCGGGAGCTGGTATGGTGGTTCCGGTGCTGGTGGTTGAGCTGGAGCCGGTCAAGGTGCCCAGCAGGCTGCCGAGGTCGCTCAGCGAGGTCGTCGAAGTGAACTGCGACGCCAGACTGAGCAGATCAGCTAACCCACCCAAGCCGGTCTGCGTGCCGGTCGTGGCTGACTGGTTACCCGAACGCAGAGCGGCCTCCTGGGTGTTCGGTTCGCCGAAACGCGGCCCGCGTAGGCGCTGTTGCATGAGGTTACTGTGCCGAGCGATGGCGGCTTGGACCCAAGTGCCCGGGGCTCGCGAAGCGACGGCTCCGCCGCTGGCGTTCTCCTGCGGCGATTTCTCGCTGAGGCTGGGAGCGGAGGTAGTCTGTTGAGATTGCGATAGGGTGCCGGTCAGCGATTGACCTGACGTTGGGCACGCGACGGCAAGGACCAGCAGGCCGATAAGAAGACGCCACATAAATCACCTCTGTGCCGACAAGCCGCTGCAACTGACCCACAGTCTAACTATTATAACCGAGTCGGCCAAGACCGGTCGCAGCATAAGCGGGACGGGAGTGGTCGGAATAATGTCGGACTCCGCGAAGGTCAGCTTGCGTAACGCTCAGATCCGCCAGCTACTGCGCCGGCCAGGCCAGGTTGCCTGTTCTACGAGATCGGTTCCCCGTCGGACAACCATGCGCCTACTCAGACGCACACACCGACTGGACCGGCCAACGTGCCTTGGAGCGATGCTGTATCTGTTTATCATCGCGACTCTTATCGGTTGTGACAGTCAAAGCACGCGCCCCGGTCCCGACCAGGCGCGCGGTGCCCTGATCGTTGTAATCGGCCCCAGTGAGACCGATCCCCAGTGGGCCGGGATTGCCGGCGGCGCCCAGCGCTACGCCGGCAGCGTCCCGTTCATGCGGGTCCAGTGTGTCGCGCCGGCCGCAGATACCCCGAGGGACCTGCTGGCGAAGGTGCAGGAGACGCTCGCAGATCGGCCGCAAGCCGTGTGCTTGTATGTGGCTGACTGTGCCAGCGCACGACCGGCGATCGACGCTGTTCTGGCTTCCCATGCCTTGGTGGTAACGATGGGGACGCCGTGTGGCGACGTGCGCGTCGCCGGTCATGTCGGGCCGAACCTGCCGGATGGCGCGGAAGCCCTGGGGCGCAACTTGGTGCGTATTGCCGGCGGCCGGTTGACATACGTGTTGGTACATGCCAACGGAGTAGACGAACAGGGCACACGCTGCTACCAGCGGTTCAGCGAGCAGGCCCGGCAACAGGACATCCGGCTCCTTGCCGACGCCACCACACCGCGGCGGGGCGAGTCAGCAGCAGTGCTGCTGCGTGGGCTGTTGGAGCGTTTTCCGAACGCCGGATTGGTGGTCAGTCTCGACCCGGCACCTTGGCTTCTGCCGCAGGCCGGCCTGGAGCGCGAACTGCGGGCGGCGAACGCGGGATTCCGGTTCGCCACTCTGTCGGCTGTGCCAGCCTTGTGGGCGCGGCTTGGCACGCCGGAAAGGCCGGGCGACGCAGTGGCACTGGTCGGTCCGCTGGATGGAGAAATCGGGTACCTGGCGGTAGAGATGGCGGCACAACTCCTGTTGGGCGGCAATCAGACGTCGCGCGAACGAACGGTGCCGTGCGAGCTGGTCACGGCTGACAACTTGGCGGACTTTGCTAGACGCTACGCGGCGGCAGCCAATGGACTGGACGTGCAGTGCTACCTGCCGCCGGTGGACGCGAAGTAGGAGTGCCCATGCGCATCCGGCTGGCGCACAGTCCTGACCCGGACGATGCCTTCATGTTCTTCGGCTTGGCCAGCGGAGCCGTGGCGAGCGGCCCGTTTCGGTTCGAGCACGTACTAGCCGATATTCAGACGCTCAACGAGCGGGCGTTGCTGGGCGAGTATGAAGTCAGTGCTATCAGTATCCGCGCCTACCCGCAAGTTTGCGAACGTTATGCGCTCATGTCCTGCGGCGGCAGCGTGGGAGACAACTATGGTCCGCTGGTGGTAGCGGCGCGCCCCATGCAGCCGCAGGAGCTGGCGGGCCGAACAATCGCCGTCCCCGGCCGTCTGACCACCGCCTTTCTGGCGTTGCAGCTTGCCCTCGGGCCGGAACGGTTCACGGCGCAAGTGATGCCCTTCGACCAGATCGGGGCAGCGGTGGCACGCGGATCGGTGGAGGCCGGCGTGCTCATCCACGAGGGGCAGCTCACCTACGGGCGTCAGGGGTTGCACCGCGTGCTGGACCTTGGCCAATGGTGGTTCGAGCGCACCGGGTTGCCGTTGCCGCTGGGCGGAAACGTCGTCCGGCGCGACCTCGGGCCGCAAGTGGCAGCGGCGTTAACGGAAATCATCCGGTCAAGCATTCGCTACGGACTGGATCACCGAACCGCGGCTGTGTCGTACGCCTTGCGCTTCGGCCGCGGACTGGATGAACCGTTAGCCGAGCGCTTCGTGAGTATGTACGTCAACGACTGGACACTGGACTACGGCGAGCGCGGACGGGAGGCGATCCGGCGGCTGCTGGGTGAGGCGGCGGCCGTCGGACTCGTGCCGCACCCGGGGACGATCGAGTTTGTTTGACGTGGTGCCGGGGGGGAACTGCGGCCCGTATAATGTCGCCCGGCGCGGCGTTGCGGCGGCGGTTTGCCAGGGAGATACAGGATGATCGGAGTCATCGGTGGGACCGGACTGGGCGAGACGCTCTTCGGCGTCACGGGAGGACATCTGTACGACATCGACACGCCCTTCGGTAAGCCCAGCGCTCCGGTTCGCGTGGTCAAGTGGCACGGCACGGACGTGGCTCTGCTGGCCCGCCACGGCGACGGGCACATCTACAATCCGACGCGCGTGCCGTACCGGGCCAACATCTACGCGCTTAAGTCGTTGGGGGTGACGCATGTGTTGGCCAGCGGTGCGGTCGGGTCGCTGCGCGAGCACATTCGCCCGCGCGACCTCGTGGTAGTCGACCAGGTCATCGACAAGACCACTGCCAGGCCCACGACGTTCTTTGAGGATGGGCTGGCCGTGCACGTGGAGTTCGCCGAGCCGTTCTGTCCGGACTTGCGTGCTCTGCTGCTTTCGGTCGCCAGCCAGGTCGATGCGACCGTGCACGGACGTGGTACGTATGTGTGCATGGAGGGGCCGGCTTTCAGCACGGTTGCCGAGTCACGCATGCATCAGGTCTGGGGCGGGGACGTGATCGGCATGACGGCCTTGCCCGAAGCCAAGCTGGCGCGCGAGGCGGAAATGTCGTATGCTCTGGTGGCGCTGGTGACGGACTTCGATTGCTGGCGGCCGCAGGTGCCGGGGCGCAGCCGCCATGCTGTCCTTCAAGAGATCATCGAGCACTTGAAGGCTGCCACGTTGAATGCCATGAAGCTCATGCGCGCGGCCATCGAAGCGTATGCAATCAAGCCGCTGCCGTTAGGCCCGATCCATACCGGCTTGGACCTGGCGGTGTGGACCGAGCGACATCAGGTGACGCCGGACGTGGCGCGGCGCTACGGCGTGCTGCTGGAACGCTATTTGAGGGCTGTGAAGTAGGGGCGGGTCTGGGCCGGTTGCCGGTACGGAATGCCAGGAGGCGTGCAATTCGCCGCTTAGATCAGCCATGTGAGTGGATCATCGCTGCGCCGCACCCGCGGCGTGAAGCGCTGGCGCAGGCCGCTGCGGTGACGCCGCTGGTGGCACAATTGCTGCTCAACCGTGGTATAACGGGGGCGGCGGAGGCGCGCCGCTTCCTGAACCCCGAGCTGTCGGCGCTACTGTCGCCCGACAGCCTGCCGGGGGCTGTGGAGGCGGCCCGACGTCTGCTGGCCGCCGTCCGGCAGGGCCGGAAGATAGTGATCTACGGCGACTACGACGTAGACGGTGTTACGGGGACGGCGATTCTGTGGCATGGCTTGAAGCTCAGCGGCGCGCAAGTGGACTACTACGTTCCCAGCCGGCTGGACGAGGGCTACGGTTTAAACCGGGCGGCGATCGAGCAGTTGGCGTCCGCGGGGGCCGGCCTGCTCATCACCGTGGATTGCGGGATCACGGCGGTCGACGAGGCGCGACGCGCCCGCGACCTTGGCATGGAGCTGATTATCACCGACCATCACATGCCGCACCGGCAGTTGCCCGAGGCGACGGTGATCGTGCACCCGACGGCAGTCAGGGTCAGTCCGAATCCAGACCTGTCCGGCGCGGGCGTGGCTCTGAAGGTTATGTGGGCGCTGGCCCAGGAGCTGTCCGGACGGGTGCGCGTGTCGGCCCAGTTCCGCGAATTACTGGTCGAGTCGCTGGCGTTCGCCGCTTTGGGTCTGATCGCGGATGTGGTTCCACTAACGGGAGAGAACCGGGTAATCGCCAGTTTCGGTTTGCGCCAACTCAAAAGCGCGCGCAATCCGGGTCTGCGGGCTCTGCTGGAGGTCGCCAGACTCACCAACAAGAAATGCGGCTATGACGACTATGATGTCGGCTTTATGCTGGCGCCGCGCTTGAACGCCATCGGTCGGATGGACCACGCCCGGCAGGCAGTGGAGCTTTTCACCAGTGCTGATGCCGCGCGGGCGGCGAAGATCGCGGCGGCCCTGGACGCCGAGAACCGGCGTCGCCAGCAGGTCGAGCGACAGATCGTCAAGCAGGCCGAGGCGCTGGTGCGCGAGCGCGGCTACCACCGAGACGGTTGCCGGGCGATCGTGCTGGCCAGCCACGAGTGGCATGCCGGGGTGATCGGGATCGCTGCCGCGCGTCTGGTAGAACGCTTTCAGCGTCCGACCGTGCTCATCAGCCTGGAAGGCGGTTACGGACAGGGGTCGGGACGCAGCGTACGCCATTTCCCGCTGCATGAGGTGCTGGAGCGCTGCGCCGGGCAGCTCGAAAGCTTCGGCGGCCACGCCATGGCGGCCGGCCTGCGACTGCGCGAGGATCAGGTGGCCGCTTTCACCGCCGCTTTCCAAGCGGAGGCGGCAAGACGACTGACAACTGCCGACCTGCGCCCCAAGCTGCATCTGGACGACGAGGTGGACCTGAGCGAACTCACAGAAGAAGTAGTGGACATGATTCACCGGCTGGCGCCGTTCGGGACCGGCAATCCGCGGCCGCGCTTGGCGTCCAAGGTGGTCGAACTGGTGGACCAGCCGCGCGTAGTCGGCCCCAGCGGCGGGCATGTCCAGTTCACGGTGCGGCAGGGCAGCACGTATCGCCGAGCGGTGGCATTCAACCGCGGGGCACAGGCCGAACAGTTGGCCGAACACCGGCGGCTGCGCTTGGCTTTCGAACCGTTGCTGAACGAGTGGAACGGACAGCGGCGAGTAGAACTGAAGGTCCTCGACTGGAAGGCGTCAGCTTGAGCCGCGCTCTGGCAACAGGGTGGCAAAGGAGCGGCAGCGACTGCGACGAGGCAGTGGGAGCTGTTCGGAAGCCCAGACCGGCATGCACTGGACAATCGGGGTGGCTGCTGCTCAGCATCGTTCCACCGGGCAATGACTCCCGGAAAGGCGGACAGGTGTGGAGCAACCTCTAGGGTGTTGGAACCTGCGGCACCTCGATGCCGAACTCTCGGGCCCGGCGTTTGCTCTGTTCCAGGCGCGCCCGGGCCTGGTCGTCGAGCTGAGCCGCCATCCGGTGCAAACGCTCGACCTTCGCGTCGGTCGCGCGGGCGCGTAGCGCCGGCCAATGTCTGGCCAAAGCCCGACAGAACTCATCGTCGTTGATGGCGGCGGTGTACTGGGGGCTACTCAGCAGGGTGGTGAGATCGCGCATTTTGGCGGCCCGGCGCAGCGTAGGGTCGGCCCGAAAGGCCAGGTAATGGCGGCTGATGGCTGGCTCGCTCAGCAGATCATCGAAAAGCCCCTCGTAGTATGCGTGCCAGAAGGTCTCGCGATCAGCCGTCACCTCAGCGGTGGCCGCCAGTGCCACGAGTGAGGGCGCGCATTGCAGCGGGTTCGCTCGGGTGGACCAGCGCCCGAGCGGATCGTCAGAGATCAGAGCCGCGCCAAACGAGCCTAGATTCGCCAGCATGGTGGCAACGGTCGGATGGGTAACCCGAAGGCGATCGCCGTACATCTGGAGCGCGGGACCGAACAGGTGAAAAGCCCAGCAAGCCAGCAGGGCCAGGACGCCGCCCTCGGCAACGCCGAGCAGCGCTCCACCTGAGCGATTTAGCACGTACCAGTAGCGGTGTCGCTTGAGCAGGTGTGTCGCGCGTCGGCCAAGGGACAGTGAGAGCAGGACGGGAGCCAGACTGACCAATAGCGAACCAGCTAACACGCCGACGGGACTGCCGACCGTCTGGCTCAGAGTGCGGCCCAGCGGTATCCCAACCAGGGGAATCAGTACCAGCCCCGCGATGAAGCCGAGCAGATGCAGCGTGTGCCGTACGGCCCCGCCTCGATCGGCGAGCGGCACGAGCAGGGCCGCGAGGACCGACGCCATTCGTGTGGCGGCTCCACCCAGTACCATTGCCAACAGGAGCAGGCCATACACGCACAAGCGGAACGTCCACAGGAAGTAACCGGTCCCGGCCAAAGGGTCGGGACGGGGGCCTGGCGCCGGATGCGACTCGATAGGCGGAGTTGCATGCATAGCAGCCACCGGCGGCGATAGGGCTAGATCGAAGCCGAGGCCCGGTGGGCCTAGATGTGGCATCGGCATTCGGGAGCGGTAACGTTAAGCCGCTATGGTGTCCGCTCCGATGGAAATGCGGCTTGAAGAGCCAGCATCGAATAAGCAGTTGTGAGCTCCGGGAGTCCTTCCATCCAGCGATCGGACTCGTTGACCCAGCGGCCGTCGGGTTGTTGCAGCCGGGCGAGCTGCTCGACCAGCTCGGCGCGCCAGTCGTGTTCGCGTCCGGCATGATCGCAGACGATCGGCTCGCCCCAGGCAGCCAATGCGCGTCCGAAAACGTGATAGTAGTAGAAAAGTCCCTCGCGTGACTGGGTGTCCGGCATATTCGGGTTGTATTCGAGAGTCCAGTGGTGTCGTATCCAATCGAAGGCCGCCTGCACGCGCGGGTCGCGTCTGGTCAGGCCGGCATACAAGAGGCTCTTGAAGCCGGCGTAGGTCATTGAGCCGTAGCAGCGCAACTCGGTACGGCCGTTGACCTCGATGGTGCCGGCACGACTCTCGCCGCCGCCTGCCGGTGTGTAGATGAAGCCGCCTTGGGAGGATCCCTTGGCGAAAGCCTGGTCGTTAGACTCGCTGAGCATCTGGCAGCGACTAATGAAGACCAGCGCTTTTTGGTAGGCGGGGTCGTCCGGCGGTAGGCCGCTGTCGCGCAAGGCTTCGAGCATCATCTGGGTATTGGATAAGTCCGGGCGCTTGTGCCGACCGTAGCCGGCGCCGCCGTAGAAGGGGTCGTCGGGCGATTTGTCCTCACCTTCGTCCCATTGGTTTTCTTTGAGGAATTCTTGAAGGGCTTTGATCTGTTTGGTGTAAAGCTGGTTCTGCAGAGCAGCGAACATGGACAGCGCGACGCTGCTCTCGTAGTTCTTGAGCAGGCCCTCCGGGCCATAAATCCCGCCATCATCACGCTGGAAGGTGAGTATGAAGTCGATGCCGCGTCGAACAGCCGGATGGCGTGGGCCGACGGTCGGTTCCTGAATCAGGGCTTTGAGGGCCAGGGCCGTGATGCCGGGCGTCTGCTGACTGGCCCATCCGCCGTCTTTTTCCTGAGCTGAAAGAAGGAACTGCGCGCCGCGGGCGGTCAGCTCGGCGGCGCGGACACGCGCGGCGCGAATGCGGTCGGCCTGCTCGGGCGGTTGCGTCGTCGCGGCCGGGAAGCTGGTCTGGGCACCGGCGAGGCCGCAGAACGTCAGTCCGACGGTGACCAGGCCGCGAATGATCGGCGATTTGCTGAAATCCACCGCAGTCCTCACTATCTCACTCCTGTTGGCTGGTACTGGTTTTCTGGAACACGCCCGACGCCAGGCGTTGTGCCGGCGGGCATCAATCATACCCAAGTGCGGAGAGGCGGTCTTCATCCAAGCCGAAGTGGTGGCCGACCTCATGGAGCACTGTGACGCGGATTTCCTGGACAAGTTCGTCCCAGGTAGCACACATCTCGCATAAATTCTCAGAGAAGATGACGATGCGGTCGGGCAAGGGGCTGGGGGCCATCTCCGGCCCTTTCTGGTCCAGCGGTACACCCACATAGATGCCGAGCAGGTCTGCCGGCACGTCGTGTTCCCGCTGGAACCGCCGTGTAGGTCGGGGCTGCACCTCGATGGTGACGTTCTCCAGGTACGGTTGGAACTCGGGGGGTATTTCGGCCAGAGCTTGGGCCACGGCCCGGTCGAAATCGGCTGGCGAAACTCGTATCATCGTGCTCGCTTTCGTGGGCGGACGACCCGCCGGCTGATGGCAGTATAGGAAAGGAGCTGCAATGATAGCAATCGCGCGCAACATCAACCTGCGGCGACGAGTCGCGGTCGGCAGCACCAGCCTGCTGGGGGCGGTAATCACGCTGCTGGTTGTCGGCTGCGGGCCGACATCATTCTTGATCACCCCGGTGGCGGCCCGTCAGCCGCTACAAGAGGAGGTGGTCTTGCGTGAAAGTCTCTGGACGCTCCACAAGGTGGCGCTGGTCGATGTGGACGGCCTGCTGCAAAACGCGCGCCCGAGTTCGCTGCTCGGGCCTGGGGGCGAGAACCCGGTGTCGTTACTGGCTGAGAAACTCGATCGGGCCGCCGCGGACCCGCATGTCAAAGCACTCGTACTCCGGGTCAACTCGCCCGGGGGTGGCGTAACGGCCACTGACCTCATGTATCAGCAATTGCGCGATTTCCGAAGCCGCACGGGCAAACCGATAATCGCGGTCATGTTGGACGTCGCCGCCTCGGGCGGCTATTACTTGGCCTGCGCGGCCGACCGGATTTACGCGCACCCGACCACGGTCACTGGCAGCATCGGCGTGGTGATGATCGCTCCGGAAATCTCCGGCACGATGGAGAAGATCGGGGTGCAGGTGAACGTCATCAAGAGCGGCGAGCTGAAGGACATGGGCTCGTTGTTCCGACGGATGGGCGACAAGGAGCGTGCGGTATTCCAGGGGCTGATCGACGGGATGTATGCGCGGTTTCTCGAAGTGGTGACGGCCGGTCGGCCGAAGCTGTCGCCAGAGCAAGTGCGCGAGCTGGCCGACGGGCGTGTCTTTCTTGGCGCGCAGGCCAAGGAGCTGGGGTTGGTCGATGAAGTCGGGACGTTGCGTGCGGCGGTGGACGGGGCCAAGGCGGCCGCCGGGTTGGGCCACGCGAAGGTAAAGGTGGTGCGTTACGTCCGTCCGTTGGACTACCGACCCAACATCTACGCGCGCGCCGATTCGCCGCCGGCGCAAGTCAACGTGGTCAACCTGCAACTTCCGGATTGGCTGAGCAACCCTACGCCGCAACTGATGTATCTCTGGGCTCCCGGCTGGTAGCGGCGCCGATGTTGGTGTTGATCGATAATTACGATTCGTTCACTTACAACCTGGTACAACGGATCGGTGAACTGGATCCACACCTGGAAATCCGCGTGTACCGCAATGATCAGGTGACCGTCGCGGAGATCGAAGCCCAGCGCCCGGATCACATCATGATTTCGCCCGGGCCGCGCACGCCCCGGGACAGCGGCATCAGCAATGAAGTAATCCGGCATTTTGCCGGCAAGGTTCCGCTGCTGGGAGTGTGCCTCGGACATCAGTGCATCGGGTATGTGTATGGGGCACAGATCGTGCGTGCCGCACGGTTGATGCACGGGAAAACGAGCTGGATCCGGCACGACGGACAAGGGGTCTTTCGCGGACTGCCGAACCCGTTCGAGGCGGCACGCTATCATTCGTTGATCATCAGGCCGGGAACGCTCCCGGAGGATTTCGCGGTCAGCGCGACCAGCGCCGACGACCCGGACGAAATCATGGCCATCAGACATCGCCGCTGGCCGTTGGAGGGCGTACAGTTTCACCCCGAGAGCTTCCTCACGACGACCGGCAGTCGACTGCTTGCTAATTTCCTGGGGATCGGGTAGGCATGCACACATGAGGTGCTTCGCGGGCTTGCTGGCGGGACTATCGGTGGCGCTGTTGGCTGGCTGTGCCACTCAGCGCCCGTCTGTGTCAACTTCGACACCCCCGACGGTGGAGGAGTTGCCTCAACTTGCGCACCTCGAGCGAACGCTGCCGGCGGTGATAACGGTGGAACAGGCAGAACGGACTCCGCGCTGGCCGTTGGTACCGGAATTAAAGGAGCCGGAGCTGACACCGGAGGAGCGGCGACTGCTGACGCTGGAAGTGCCGGAATTCAAATTCTTGCCGTATGCGGACCAACGGTTGCGGCCTGAATCGCCAGTCGCCCCGTGGCTGGGCGGGGTGACGACCGGTGCTAATGGGGCGGCGTTTCCGGAGACAGTTAGCGATCGGGAGCGGCGAGTAACCGGCGTCGCGGGCTGGGCTGGCGCGACCATGGAGATTGACCCGCTGGCGCGGGGCGTCAGCCAGGCGGGACCGGCGCGGATCTCGCCGGCGCGCAGCGGTCCACCGGCAGCGGTCCTCGTCGAGGCCGACCCTCACGACAAGCGGATAGCCGAGCGTAAGCCGCGCATTGAGCGGTAGTATCCAGCGACGGCGGGAGCGGCGGCGTAGGCTGCTGGTGTTGTCGCGCCGAGCTGACGGTTGGGCGACAGAGCAGGTCGGAGGGTTCAACCCGGACGCGCTGTCAGGAGTGCGACCACCCAACAGGCAATGGCTTCGCCGCGGCCGACGGCATCGGTGCCTTCGTTGCTCTTCGCCTTCACCCCCACGTCTTGAGGCGGAATACCAAGCAAATTGGCCAGGCTGGTGCGGATCTGCTCTTTGTACGGGCCGAGCCGTGGCCGCTCGGCGTGGATTACCAAGTCTACATTGGCGAGAGCATAGCCTGACGCTCGCATGCGCCGCAGCGCCTCAGCAACGAAGATGCGACTGTCGGCGTCCTTCCAGCGCGGGTCGGAGTCCGGAAACAGCTCGCCGATGTCGGGCTGGCCCAGGGCCCCTAGCAAGGCGTCACAGAGGGCGTGGAGCACGACGTCGGCGTCGCTGTGGCCGAGCAACCCGCTGTCGAACGGGAGCCGTACGCCACCAAGCAGGAGGGGTCGCCCGGGCAGCAGGCGATGGAGGTCGTAACCGATGCCGACGCGCGCGGCCATATGGTGGGTTCTCGCGGGTACTTGGCGTTTGCGGATAGTAGCAGGGAGAGCGGCGGACGGGAAGTTGCGGATCGGTGGGGTTGCGTCGGCATGGCGCTGCCGCTATAAAACTGGTTCTGCCCGGGGGAGCGGCGGTCGAGGTTTGCTGGGCCGACGGTGCGGGCTTGACTCGGCGGGAAGAAGGCGCTGCCGCGTCAGCGTGCCGGATGTTTGGGCGTCAGAGTACGGCGGACCTTGTCCGTCACCGGTGCGGGCGGCCGATAGGTAGTTTAGAGCGTTCAGACTAAGGCCGGGAGTTGGCCAGCAGGAGATGCCTATGCCCCAGGAGACGATTACCGATTCGGGAACCACAGAGCGCTTGTTCAACCCGCCGCCAAGCTTCAGCCAGCGCGCCCACATCAAGTCGCTGGAGGAGTATAAGCGGCTCTATGAGCGGTCCATCAAGGATCCGGAGGGGTTTTGGGGGGAGATCGCCAACGGGTTCTACTGGAAGCAGAAGTGGACCACAGTCCGCGAGTACGAGTGGCAAGACAAGATAACGATCAAGTGGTTCATCGGTGCCAAGACCAATATCTGCTACAACTGCCTGGACCGTCATCTGGAGAAGCGCGGCAACCAGGTCGCCATCATCTGGGAGGGCAATGAGCCGGGCGAGGAAGCTAGGCTTACCTACAAGCAGCTTCACACCGAAGTGTGCAAGTTCGCCAACGTCCTGAAGAAGTTCGGCGTGAAGAAAGGCGACCGGGTGACTATTTACATGCCGATGATTCCCGAGCTGCCGATTGCGATGCTGGCCTGCGCACGCATCGGGGCGATCCACTCGATCGTCTTCGGCGGGTTCTCGCCAGACTCGCTGGCCGACCGTCTGGTGGACTCGAAGGGTGAGACTCTCATTACCACCGATGGCGTGTATCGCGGTGCCAAAGCCGTCACGCTGAAGGCCAACGCCGACCAGGCGATGGACCTGGCGGCCAAGCAGGGCGTCAACATCAAACAGTGCATCGTGTATCGGCGTGTCGGCGACAAGGTGCCGACCAACATGAAAGCGGGGCGCGATCATTGGTGGCACGACCTGATGAAGGACGCTTCGCCGCAGTGCGATTGCGAGTGGATGGACGCCGAAGATCCGCTGTTCATGCTGTACACGTCCGGGTCCACTGGCAAGCCGAAGGGTGTGCTGCACACCACCGGGGGGTACATGGTTTACGTGGCTTACACCCATAAGGTGATCTTCGACTATCACGATGGAGACATTTTCTGGTGCACGGCGGACATCGGGTGGGTGACCGGGCACAGCTACATTGTGTACGGTCCGCTGTGCAACGGCGCGACGACGGTGATGTTCGAGGGTATCCCGACCTATCCGAACCCCGGGCGCTTCTGGGATATTGTCGACAAGTACAAAGTGAATCAGTTCTACACCGCACCCACGGCCATTCGGGCTTTGATGCGCGAGGGCGAGCAGTGGGTTGACAAGCACGACCTCTCCAGCCTGCGGCTCTTGGGCAGCGTTGGCGAGCCGATCAACCCGGAAGCCTGGATGTGGTATCACAAGCACGTAGGTCGCGAGCGTTGCCCGATCGTCGACACCTGGTGGCAGACCGAGACCGGCGGCATCCTGATTACGCCGTTGCCGGGGGCCATTCCGACGAAACCCGGTTCAGCGACATTGCCGTTCTTCGGAGTGCGACCGGCCATCATCGATGAGCAAGGACGGATCGTGGAGGGGCCGGCGTCGGGTGCACTGTTCATTCTGGAGCCCTGGCCGGGGATCATGCGCACTGTCTACGGGCAGCACGAGCGATTCAAAGAAACATACTTCACGCGTGTGCCGGGGTACTACTTCACGGGCGATGGCTGCCGACGTGACGAAGACGGGTACTATTGGATCACCGGTCGCATCGACGACGTGATCAACGTCTCCGGGCACCGCCTGGGCACCGCCGAGGTTGAGAGCGCCCTGGTCTCGCACCCTGCTGTGGCGGAAGCGGCGGTGGTCGGTTATCCGCACGAGATCAAAGGGCAGGGCATTTACGCGTACGTGACGCTGAAAGTGGGTTATGAGTACACTGACGCGCTTAAGAAAGAGCTGGTCAACCACGTGCGCAAGGAGATTGGCCCGATCGCGACGCCCGATGTGATCCACTGGGCGCCCGGGCTGCCGAAGACCCGCAGCGGCAAGATCATGCGCCGCATCCTGCGCAAGATCGCCGAGGGTCAGCCCGACCAGATCGGCGATACTTCCACGCTGGCGGATCCGTCGGTTGTTGAGCAGTTGTTGAAGAACCGCTAGCGTGATGACAGTGTTCGTTTTGTAGGCGGCACCGGCCGCGAGTTGGCGGCGCGGCCAACCGCGGCCGGTGCGACTCTTTCCCGAACGCACTCGGCGTCTGGGTCATTTCGAACGCGTTCAAGGAGACAGCCCGTGGCAGAGCAAGGGGCGCCGGCACGCCCGGTCATGAACCGCTGGTGGGTCGTGGTGGGGGCGATCCTGATTCAACTGTGTTTGGGGGCGATTTACGCTTGGTCGGTCTTCACGAAGGCCCTGACCGCGGACCCGTTCCACTTCACGGCTACGCAGACCCAGGCCATTTTCTCCGTGGGCCTGGCCACTTTCGCGGTCTTCACCATCATCGGCGGACGTTGGCAGGCGGCCGCGAGCCCGGCCATGGTGGCTCGGATCGGCGGCCTGCTGCTCGGACTGGGCTATGTGCTGGCCCGGCTAATGGGAACCTCTTTCCCCGGCCTGCTGGTCACCATCGGCCTGATCGGCGGCGCGGGCATCGGCCTGGGCTACGTCGTCCCCATCGCCGTTGGTGTCAAGTGGTTCCCTGACAAGAAGGGATTGATCACCGGTTTGGCGGTGGCCGGGTTCGGTTTCGGGGCACTGATCTGGATCGAGTTGGCCGACCCGGGCGTCGGTAAGCTCATCACTCGCTTGGGCGTGTCGAACGTCTTCCTGGTCTATGGCATCGTGTTCTTCGTGCTGGTGATGCTGGGTTCGATCTGGATGAAGAATCCGCCCGAGGGGTGGACGCCGCCGGGGTGGTCGCCAGCCGCGGGGAAGACCGCTGCGGCGGGCACTGGGGCAGCCTTTGATCCGGCTCAGATGCTGCGAACGCCGCAGTTCTACATGCTGTGGTTCATGTTCATCGCCGGTGCTTTGGCCGGGTTGATGGTGATCGGCATCATCAAGCTCTTCGGCACCGACGCGCTGCAAGCCCGGGCCGGGATGGACGAGCAGAAGGCTGCTGCCACGGCCGCCGCCGCCATGGGCGTGTTCTTCGCCATTTTCAACGGAGTTGGTCGGATCGCCTGGGGCGTGATCTCGGACAAGATCGGCCGCAAGAGCTCGCTGGTACTCATGTCCGCGTTGCAGGGCATAATGATGTTCCTGTTCTTCTACATGGGCGGAGTGCCTAGTCTGCTGTTCCTCGGGGCGGCGGTCATTGCTTTCAACTTTGGGGCCAACTTCGCGCTGTTTCCAGCGGCAACTGCCGACTACTTCGGCAACCGGAACGTGGGCCGGAACTACGGGTGGATGTTCACGGCCTATGGCGTGGGCGGCATTGTCGGTCCGATCATGGCTGGCCTGTTCAAGGATGCCGGCAAGGCCGCGGTACAAGCGGCTGGCAGCAAGACCGCGGCTCTGGAGGCGGCTTTGAACGCCTGGCACCCAGCCTTCATCATCGCCGGCATAGCTTGCCTGGTGGCGGCGGCGGTGGGCTTGGCACTGCGTCCGCCCAAGGCGCCGCAACCGGTCGCCAGTTCGGCATCCCCGTAGGATCGGGCGCAAAGGGCATCTGGTCGCGGAGGTCAATACCGGCAGCAGGTTGCGTGAACAGGCCGGACATCGCATAGTGTGCGACGCGGGCCGGCCAGACATGAGGAGCGGCGAACAGCGTAGCAGGACGGCCGGTTGCCGGGGGCGGGTGCCGGCGCCCCAATGACGGCTGTCCATCGGCGTGGTCCGGTCTGGTAGCGGCTAGACATGGGCGCGTTGTCGGCGAGCGTCGAGCATAGCGCTGGGCGCTGCGGGACGGCACAGACCGGCCGACGTCGTTCGGTCGCACGATCGGGAGTATTAGCAGATGACAAAAACGCGTTGCGATGTCAGCCACCTTACGTTGGCAGGCGAAGGCAAGAAGAAGATTCTGTGGGCCGATCGGGACATGCCGGTGCTGGCGCTGATTAGGCAGCGCTTCGAGAAGCAGAAGCCCTTGCGGGGTGTCCGCATGGGCTGCTGCATGCATGTGACCAGCGAAACCGCCAACCTCATGCGGACTCTGAAAGCCGGCGGGGCCCAGGTCGCCTTGTGTGCCTCGAATCCGCTGTCAACTCAGGATCCGGTGGCTGCCAGTCTGGTCAAGGACTTCGGCGTGGCGGTGTACGCCCGGCGTGGCGAGAGTGTCAAGGTCTTTTACGACCACGTCAACGCGGTCATCGATACGCGCCCGCAGATCACGATGGATGACGGTGCCGACCTGGTGAACACGCTGCACACTCGGCGGCAGAAGGAAGCGGCCGGCATCCTGGCCAGCATGGAGGAAACTACCACCGGCGTGATCCGCCTGCGTGCCATGGCCGCGCAGGGCATCCTGAGATTCCCGGTGGTGGCGGTGAACGACGCTGATACCAAGCATCTTTTCGACAACCGTTACGGCACCGGGCAAAGCACGATCGACGGCGTAGTGCGGGCCACAGACGTGCTGTTGGCCGGCAAGCATGTGGTCGTCGTGGGCTATGGCTGGTGCGGTCGCGGCGTGGCCATGCGTGCACGGGGCGCCGGCGCGATCGTCACTGTCACCGAGATCAACCCGCTGAAGGCACTGGAGGCGGCCATGGACGGCTTCGATGTGCGTCCGATGGCCGAGGCGGCGAGCATCGGCGAAGTGTTCATTACGCTGACCGGCAATAAGCACGTGATCCGGGCCGAGCATTTCCGCCGTATGAAAGACGGAGCCATCGTCTGTAACAGCGGCCATTTCGATGTCGAGATCGACATCCCAGCACTGGCCAAGATGGCGCGAAAAGTCGTGCGCGAGGTGCGCCCACTTGTCACCGAGTATCAGCTCGCGGGCGGCAAACGCATCTACCTGCTGGCAGACGGGCGTCTGGTTAACCTGGCCGCCGCCACCGGCCACCCGGCCAGCGTCATGGACATGAGCTTCGCAACACAGGCTCTGACGGCGGAGTGGATCGTCAAACAGCGGCGCCGGCTGCCCGTGGCGGTCCATGAAGTGCCAGAGTCCATCGAACAGGCGGTGGCACGCCTGAAGCTCCAAGCCATGAATATCCGCATCGACAAGCTGACGCCCGAGCAGAAGCGCTATCTGGCCAGCTCCGGCGAGGGGACCTGAGATGGGCGGTGTGACGGGCCGCGGACGGCTGCTGGTCAGTTGCGCTGGGCAAACAGCAGGGCGATTCCGGCCACGGCCAGAAAGGCGCCCCCCACGGCCCGGCGGCTGACATGCTCGTGATGAAGCAACACGACCCACGGGAGGATGAAGATCGGCGTAAGCGACATGGTCGTTTGGGCAACGGCCAGCGAGCAGCGGTCTGACGCCACCAGCGAGAGCCATACCCCCAGAAACGGTCCGACCACGGAGCCGCAAAAAGCGAAGAGGTACCCGGCGCGCCGGCGCGCCGGGCTGGTCGTAACGGTCAGCCGTGATCCCAAGCGCTGGCGAGCGACCAGCCAGACCGCCGTCGGGATGACGAACAGTCCGGCAAAGAACATACGAATGAGCGTGGCGGTCTGTGGCGACAGGTGCTGCTCACGCGGTAGCCAGCCATGGCCGATGCCCTGTTTGCTGAGCAGCAGCCCGGTGGCCTGACACGCCGTCGCGATGATGGCCAGCGTCAGACCGCTCAGGCGGTTAGTGGCAGTAGCGGCGATCGCTTGGGGGGGCCGCTCCATCACGACCCAACAGATTCCACTGATGGTCAGGCCCATCCCCACCCACGCCAATCCGCGCGGTACCTCGCCGAGGGCTAGCCAGCCGAACAGGGCGGCGAAGACGGGGGCGGCGGTCATGACCAGCATGGTGAGGCGCGGGCCGATGCGGACGAAGGCCGTGAACAAGGCCAGATCGCCGATGCTCAAACCGATCAGCCCTGACAGCGCCAGATAGAAGACCTGGCGTGGCTGGGCGGCCGGGATCCAGGTCCCGTTCAAGAGGCGATGCGTGATGCCTAACAAGGTGACGGCCATGAAGATGCGCACGACGTTGACTTTGGTGGCACCCAGCCGCCGACTGGCCGCCGTGAAGAACAGCGATGTGAATGACCACAGCAGTGATGTTGTTACGCCGGCGGCCGGTCCGATGTACGGCTCAAAGGATGTCATGGCCGCGGCTCCCGGCGTGCATCATGCCAAGCGTACAGCGGAGTGCGCTCAGTTGCTGTGATTGAGGAACGTAGTTTGGTCCGCCGACAATACACGTGCTTGCCTGCCAGGTGCCGGACCGCTTCAGATGCTCCGTCGGACGATGTTGATAACGATGCCAGCTACCGGTAGACCGACGGCAACGGCGATGACGAGCCAGCCCAGTATCAGTCCCAGCAGCGCACGGCGCTCGCCGGCCTGAGGTCCCAGGGCGGTTCGCATGCGTTTGCGTGCACCAGTGGCCAGCGCAATGGCCGCTATACCCAGAGCGAGGGTTGCCGCCAGAGCGACGCAAGAAGCTAGAGCCGCCGCCAGCAGCGGTGTCGGGGGCAACTGCGGCCGGGTGGGGTCGAAAGACGGGATCTTCATCCTGGAGAACACGGCCTGCACCAGCAGCACCGCCGCGAGCAGGCCGATGGCGACCAGTCCGCAGGCCAAGCTGGCGGTCGTTCCACGTGCCGGGCGTGGTATTGGCTGGGGGTCGGTCGCGGCCATTTCGCGGGCGACGACGACCGCAGGGCGGGTTTCGGGTTTGGCTTCGGGCAGCAGCAGGGGAGCACTCTGTGGTCCGTTGACCGGCGGCAATTCGTCGGCAGGGCGATCCGCCACGATCTTTCCGTCGCGCATGACGACCACCCGCCGGGCCTGCCGAGCGATGAACGATTCGTGGGTGACGATCACCACTGTCACGCCCTGGCGGTTGAGTTCGCGGAAGATATCAATGATCTGGGCACCGGTGCGTGAATCGAGGTTGCCGGTCGGCTCATCCGCCAGCACAACCGCGGGGTGATTCACAATCGCCCGGGCGATGGCCACACGTTGGCGTTCACCGCCGGACAGTTCGTTGGGATTGTGGCTGGCCCGGTGTGCCAGGCCGACGCGCTCCAAAGCCTGAAAAGCAGTGGCGCGGGTATTGGTCTGGCGGGCGTAGAAAAGCGGGACGGCGACGTTTTCCAAGGCACTGGTGCGGTTCATAAGATTGAAGGTCTGGAAAACGAAGCCGATTTGCTTGTTGCGCACTGCCGCTAGTTCGCGGTCCGACAGTTCGCCGACGTTGCGTCCGTCCAGGAGATAAGTGCCGCTGGTGGGGCGATCGAGGCAGCCGAGCACGTGCATCATGGTGCTCTTGCCGCTGCCGGAGGGGCCGGTGATGGCAACGAACTCGCCGCGGTCGATCTTGAGGTCGACGCCGTCGAGTGCGCGGACGACAGTGGACCCCATTTGGTATAGCTTGGTCAGGCTACGAACCTCGATCAGCGCCACTACGCCCAACTCCCTGGTCTACTTCTCCTCAGCCTTGTCCTGCGAAGGGAGTTTGGTGAAGACCTCCATTCCCTCCTGCAAGGCGAAGCTACCGAGGGCCTCGAGCACCTGCGTGTATTCGCCGTCGCTGATGCCGAAGCGGCAGGGCACGAAGCGTTTTGGCCAGCGTTCGCCAGTATTCTTCGTGCTTGTCTTGACGTACACACCGCGTTGGTCCTCGAAGGTCTTGACGGCCTCGGCTGGGACGCGCAGCACGCCGACGGCATGTTCGACGGTGAACTCCACCTGGGCTTGGGCGCCCAGCGGCAGCATGTGTCCGTTCGGGTCGGTGATCTCGACGTGGATGTCGAACTGAATGATGGAAGAGCCGGGGTTGAGCTTGCCCTGTGGTTCGACACGCTCGATGCGACCGCTGAACTGCTGATCGGGGAAGGCGTCCACCGTGATGCGCACCTGGCCGGAGCGTGCGTCATCCTGGCCCGGCTCAGTGCGAGCGGCCTCGCGCAGGCCGGGCATGTCTGGCAGCGCATCGACCGGCGCGATGGCGAGCACGCGTCCGTAGTCGGCTTCATCCAGGCGGGCGAGGACCTTCTTCTTCGATACGTCAGCCAGGAGCATCAGTTGCGAGCCCCCCATGATGCTGGTGGTCCCGGATTGGACCAGGTTGCCGGCCTTGACGAAAACTTGCGTAACGATCGCGTCGCGGGGGGCCAGCACGGTGGTCTCGCGCAGGCGTTTCTGGGCGTCTTCGAGTTCCTTTTGGGCCGACTTGACCACAGCCTCCTGCGAGGCCAGCGCCGCCAGGGCATCTTCACGGGCCAGTTCAGCCGCCCTGATGGCCACGCGGGCCGACTCCTGCTGAGCCAGTATCGTGGCGTGCCGGGCCCGGGCGTCGTTGAGCGACTGTTCGCTGTAGAGTTCGGAACGCCCATCACGGACGTAGCTCTCCTGCTTTTCGAGTTCGAAGCCGGTGATGGCGGCCTGGGCTTCGAGTTCAGCCAGCCGGGCCTTGGCTCCGTCGATGTTCACTTGTGCCTGCTCGACGGCTACTTGGGCTTGTCGCAACAGTGCCTTGGCGCGGTCATAGTTGGCTTGCGCCCGATCGACCAGCCGCTGCTCATCCTCGGGATCCAGCACCACCAGCACGTCGCCTTTGCGTACGAAAGCGCCCTCGACGACCGGCACGTCCACCACTTCGCCGGAAGCCTCGGGCTTGATCTCGATGACCTCGCTGGCGTGGATCAGGCCGGCGGCAGTAATGGGAACGCGAATGTCCCCGCGCGTCACTTTGCCGAGTTTGGGCTTGGCCCAGACCGGCTCCATGACCTGCTGCCGGGCGATCAGGTAGCCGATAACTACGAGCGCCAACACGAGTAACAGCGTGAGCCACTTTTTCATGGACACCTCTCTGCCAACATAGTCGAACCGGCACCCGCACTGCGCGGGAAGACCGGCAAGGCAGGGACGGCGTCGCCGTCGTTAGCGCAGCGACAACGGCTCGTAGGGTAGACCGAAAGCGTCGGCAACGCCGCGGTTGGTGATCTTATGGTCCACAATGTTGACGCCGGCTGCCAGACCAGGATCGTCGGCGCAGGCCTTTTTCCAGCCCAAGTTGGCTAGCTTCAACAGATACGAGATCGTGGCATTCGTCAGCCCGAAGGTACTGGTGCGCGCCACGGCACCGGGCATGTTGGCGACTGCATAATGCACGACGCCATCGACGACGTAGGTCGGATTGCCGTGCGTCGTCGGCCGGGTCGTCTCGCAACAGCCACCTTGGTCAACCGCCACGTCCACGATCACGGAACCCGGGCGCATCAGGGAGAGGTTCTCCCGCCGGACAAGCATGGGGGCGCGCGAGCCGGCGATCAGCACGCCGCCGATGACCAAATCGGCAGTCTGCAAATGACGACGAATGGCCTCGGGGGTGCTGTACACGGTGGTCACATTGGCGGGCATGACCTCGTCAAGATAGCGCAGGCGGTAAAGGTCGATGTCCATGATGACCACGTTGGCGCCGAAGCCGGCGGCGAGTCGAGCAGCACAGGTGCCGACAATGCCACCACCCAGCACCAAGACGTTGGCCGGCTCGACTCCAGGTATGCCGCCCAACAGAATGCCACGCCCCTCCATCGGGCGCTCCAGGTACTTGGCGCCCTCTTGGACGCTCATTTTGCCGGCCACCTCGCTCATGGGGGCCAGAAGCGGCAAACGGCCCTTGCTGTCGTGGATGGTCTCGTATGCGATCGCGACGCAACCCGAATCGCGCACGCCTTCGGTCAGCTCGCGACTGGCGGCGAAATGGAAGTAAGTGAAAACGACCTGGTTGGGGCGGATCAGCGAGATCTCCTGCGGCAACGGCTCTTTAACCTTGCACACCAGCTCCGCCCGTTCCCAAATCTCGCGTGGCGAGCTGGCCAACTCGGCGCCATAGGCCTCATAATCGGCGTCAGCGATACCGGACCCGACGCCTGCCCCACGCTCGATCAAAACCCGGTGGCCGTGACGTTTGAGCTGCTCGACGCCTGCCGGCACCACCGCCACCCGATATTCGTCCGCCTTGATCTCCTTTGGAACACCGATAATCATCCGGCAACTCCTGCCTGGGCACCAAACTGCCGATTCTGTCCCTGACGATGCAGAGGTACGCTAAGCAAGTGAGGTTAAGGAGGGCGAGCGTCATTTGCAAGCGGCTCCGCCCGCAACGACGCGGTCGTGGGGCACGCCCGGTGTGCCGCAGGACCTTGTTGGCGGCGTTGACGGCCGTGTTGATGGGATGCAGTGCGCCGACGCCGCCGCGCAGTGTAACCGTCGAAGCGTTGCGGAGCGCGCCGCCGGCACCCATGAAGTTGGCAAGGCGTGCCGTCGTTTCCGACGCCCAGGAACTGCGCCGGATGTCCTCGCCACTGGGGCCGCGCCTGGGGCTGCTTCAGATACGTACAACTGAACAGTGGCAACGCTTGGCGCGGGCTGCACCGCAACTCGGTGCGTGCCCGGACCTGGCACATGGGATGGTTATCGGGTTGGCCTGCTGGGCCGGCGAACCGGTAAGCGGGACCTGGCCTGTGCGCATCGACGCCGTACGGGTTGCCGATGGGGCGGGTTTGCTGGAGGCACACTTTGCCGGGGGGAGCTACCTGCCTGACGGCAGCGCCCGGCTCGAAACCGTTTTCGTGCCTGCGTTCGTCAACGTGTTAGTGGCGGACATAGACGGGACCATGTTCTATCCGGAGTAGGGGGGACCGCTGGAAAACGCGACTTTCCGGTTGACTCGCACGTTGCATGTGTCATTATGTTGACCGGAATCATCATTCGGCGGTCACGTGGCACATTTGGCCTCGCGCACGGCCGGGGATGATCGGCGGAAACGGAGGCTTCGGGCACGTCGGTTCGGGCTGGGTGTGGCGGGTGGTAAACGCCGGTATTAGTGAGGCGAGCGGGTCCGTACCGGGCCGACGGTGTTAAGTACAGGTTGGCATTAGTCCGGGTCGGGGCGATGGCTGGAGTTATCAAGAGCGCGGCTAGTTCGCGGGCGGGTTCGCCCACCGAGGAACCTTCCGTGGACCGCGCACGAGTGCTGCTTATCGACGGGGAACAACCCGCGTTGGAGAGCTGTGCTCGCCACCTGTGGAGCGATGGTCACCAAGTGGTGGCGGTGGCCGATGCTCAGGCTGCGCTGTCGGAGCTGAACCGCACGCCGTTCGATATCCTGTTCACTGACCTGCGGCTACACGATGGGAGCGTTTTGGAGCTGATCCGGACGGTGCGGCGTAGATGGCCGCATCTGCCGGTGGTGATTCTGAGCGAGCCACAGGCCGTGGCGGTGGCCGCCCAAGCGTTGGAGGCTGGGGCTTCGGCATGCCTGCCAAAGCCGATTGGCCGGGAAGAGTTGTGCTGGGTGGCCCGACGTCTGCTGGCGTCGGGTGGCGCAGGGAGTGAACAAGCGCGGGCCAGTGAGCCGGGGCTGCGCGGAGAGACGGTCATCGGTCGCAGCCACCAGATGCAGCGGGTGTTGGATCTGGTGGAGATGGTGGCGGATTCGAAGACCACGGTGCTGATTCACGGGGAGACCGGCACGGGCAAGTCGATCATCGCTCGGCTGATCCACCAGCGTAGCCCGCGTCGGGACAGGCCGTTCGTCGAGGTGAGCTGCGGTGCCATACCGGAAACACTGTTGGCATCGGAGCTGTTCGGACACGTGAAAGGGGCGTTCACGGGGGCGCTGACGGATAAGGACGGCAAGTTTCAGGCCGCCGAAGGGGGGACGATCTTCCTTGACGAGATCGCCTGCGCCTCGCCGGGCCTTCAGGTGAAGCTGTTGCGTTTCTTGCAGGATCGGCAGTTCGAGCGCTTGGGATCGAACAAGACACTGACAGCAGACGTGCGTGTGATTCTGGCCACCAATGTGGACCTGCAACATGAGGTGGCAGCGGGACGGTTCCGGCTCGATCTGTTCTATCGCGTTAATGTGGTGAATATCGACCTGCCGCCGTTACGCGAACGTCTCAGCGATATTCCATTGCTGGCGGAGCACTTTCTCAGGAAGTACGCGGCCCAGTGCGGTAAACCCGGGTTGCGCTTCAGCGCGGCGGCCCTGGCGGCGCTACAGCGTTATCATTGGCCGGGCAACGTGCGCGAGCTGGAGAACTGCGTCGAGCGGGCGGTGGTATTGTCGCGGGAGTTGGTGATCGACACCTGCGACCTGCCGCCGGCAATCAACCGGGCAGCGCTTGGCGAGGCCGGACTGCTATTGGGCGAGCGTGGCCAATCGCTGACCCTCAAGAAGGCGCTGGAAGAACCGGAGCGTCGCATCATCCAGGCGGCCTTGGAGGCGAACGACTGGAATCGGCAGAAGACCGCCGCCGCTTTAGGGGTGAACCGCACGACGCTCTACAAGAAAATGAAGTATTATGGCTTGCAGGAACCGGCGCCTCTGCCAGACGGGCAGGTCCGGCAAGAGTCATGAACAGCGTCACGTGCAGCACGGCTCGGATCGGATAGTCGGGCCTAGGTTCGGGAGGGATTGAGGCCACCGAGCGGGCAAGCGGGCGTCGGGCTCATGGGACGGCGCGGGGCGATCGGGGGCTCAGTCGGTCGCGGCCGTGGTGGGATGTTGCGCCAGGCGGTCGCGCAACTTGGCGGCGCGCTCGTAGTCTTCCGTAGCCAGGGCCAACTCGAGTTCGGCCCGCAGACGAGCTGGTGCATCCTCGGGCAGACGTTCCAGGATCTCGCGCCGCAGCGCGTAGAGGGTGCGTGCCTCAGCGCGATAGGGGTCCGCCGCGTCGTCAGCAGCCAGGTTCTCCAGGCCGGCGATGCCCTCATCGACGATACGCAGGGCCACGTCCGGCAGGCCATTGCTGAGAGCCAATTGGGCGCGGGCGCGGGTGTGCATCATCATCACGTAGGCGCGCTGCGGGCGCAGGGTGGCGCGGTCGCGCTCGCTGGCCGCGTAGCGGGTGCATAGTTCGATGACGCGCAGGTTGCGGGCGGTATCGCGTTGGACACCGTCGTATTCTTCCAACACATAAAGCGACAGGTAGCGCTGGTAATAGAGATAAGCCTCGTGGCGCAGGGCTTGGCACTCCTCCGGGCTGAGCACGAAATCCTCGTCGCTGCCATAAATGGCGACATGCTCGCGCAGGCGGCGCTCGTGGTACTCGAGCAAGGATTCGCAGTCGTGCGGCCGGCGCCCGTCGGGACGACCCTGGCACTCGAGCTGGAGGACGCCGAGGTCGATGCGGGTCTGGATTTTCTCACGTCCATCCCGACCGATGATCTTGCGGACCGAGATCTTTCCCGGCTCATAGTTCCAGCCTTCAATTATGGTGCGTAGATCGCGTATCATCACGCAGGGCGTATCGGTCGGCGCGCGGGCTTTCATCAGCGCGCCCGGGCGTTGTCGGCCGCAGCCGCCTGGTTGGCGTCCCCATTGGAGAGATAACCGTATGCGTGTGATTGCCGGGGTCTTTCGCGGACGTATCTTGAACACCCCCCCGGGCCACACTACCCGACCGATTACCGATCGGGTGAAGGAGACGCTGTTCAATATCCTGGGGCACCGGCTGGCGCAGCCCGGGGAATTACCGGGCTTCGATGTGCTGGACGTGTTCGCCGGATCAGGGAGCCTGGGAATCGAAGCCGTGTCGCGCGGGGCACGCACGTGCATCTTCGTAGAGCGCGATCAGCAGGCGCTGCGCAGCTTGCGCGATAACCTCCAGCGGCTGCATTTGGGGGATAGCTGCACCATCCTGACCGATAATGCCTGGACCATGCGTCCGCCACAGACCGCTGACGGGTTCGGCCTGATCTTCGTCGATCCGCCTTATCAGGCCGCCGCCAACCCACTGCGGGTGATGGAGCTTCTGGAACGGCTGGCGCCTAGCTTGGCACCGGATGGATTGCTGGTATTTCGGCAGTCCACGCGGTCGGTGGCCGTTCCGGTGGAAGAACTGCGTGGGTTGCAACTGGTTGACGAGCGTGTGTTCCGCTATATGCGTCTAATGCTGTTGGCCCGGCGGGTCGAGGGTGACTAGGCCGCCAGCGGACGTTCGGCGGGCGTTTCGCCGTGCGTGGCCAGCATGTACAGGAAGAATGCGGCGCCGATGATGCTGGTCACGACGCCGACCGGCAGCTCGGTGACCGGCAGCGAGCGGGCGATGCCGTCACAGAGAGCCAGAAATGCCGCACCGGTCAAGGCGGAGCCGATCAGCAATGGCAGCGTGCGTACGCCGAACAGCAGTCGGCTGATGTGCGGGACCATCAAGCCGACGAAGCCGATCGGACCGCAATTGGCGACGATGATAGCTGTCAATACGCTTGCCAGAGCGTAGCAGCTCCAGATAGTGGTGCCGAGGGCTACGCCGCGCGATGCCGCCAGGCGTTCGCCGAACATCAGCAGGTCCAAAGCCCGGTGTCGGCTGAGGGTCCAGGCCAGTACCGGCAACAAGACGAGCGTGATCTCTAAAGCGGCGCGCGGTCGCAGGACGCCGAGCGAACCCATCATCCAGACCACGATGTCATTGGTGACGGCTCGATCAGCCAGGAAGGTAATCAAGAGGATGCCGGCGGAACACATGTAGGCCACGCAGATGCCGGCCAACAGAAGGTGCGTCATCTCGGCACCGGGTCGCAGCCGGCTCATGAAGTACACCAGACTCATGGCGGCCAAAGCGCCGCAGAACGCCAGAGCGGTCAGGGGCGGGAGCCCCAGTGGCATGACTGCCGGCCAGCCGGTGAGGAAACCGATGGCGGCCCCCAGCGACGCGCCGCTGGCTACACCTAGCGTGTAGGGTTCAGCCAGCGGGTTGCGAAACAGAGCTTGGAAGATGACGCCACCGATCGCCAAACCAGCCCCGGCCGCTGCGGCCAGCAGCACGCGCGGGATCCGCAAATGCCAGAATACGTGGGCGGCGGCTTCGTCAGCGCGCAGCTCGTCCCAGCCGATCCAGCGCGGCCCGAGGAAAGCACTTGTGGCGACGACTAGCAGCACAAGTGGCAACATGAAAGCCAGGCGCGCGGCTGTCGTCGGAGCGCTCATTGGTCAGGGTTCCCAGCGTGGTTTCTGCTCGAGGTCGACGTCGTGGAAGGGCAGAGCTGCCAGATAGGCAGCGTCCTTTCCGAGTTTGGCGGCCTCGTCGTCAACTTGTTGCAGACTGCCCAGCTCCTTGGGCGGGCGGGTGTGCAGGACCACCCGGCCGTCGCGCTCCTGTGGACCGGGCCACAGGCGGGCTTGGTCGGGCGGCTGGTTGGTGCCGATCAGCTTCAACCGCATCTGCACGGCCGGAGCCAAGATAGGCGAGCCGGGCGTCTCGCGGATTTGGAGACGCTCCAGCCGCACGTACAAGACCTGTTCCGCGTTCAACCAGCGTCCGACCTTTTGGAGATTCCAGGTGGCGAAGTCGGGGTGCTGCTGACGGAGCGTCAGCACCTCGTCGAGCGGGACGAGCTGGGCCGCGATCCTGTGCTCAGTCAGCAGCTCAGCCAGGCGTTGGTGGAAGGCGCGCACGAAGATCGGGTTGTCTTCCTCGGGGTTGGCGGCTTCGACAAGGACGGCCAGCCTACTCGGAGCCAAGGCGAACTCGGCTTTCTTGATCTGCGGTGGAGCGGTGTAGTAGGCCAGGGCCGAGATGATATTACAGCCCGTAGTGCCAAGGCTGGCGGCCATCAGCAAGCAGGCGAACAAGGTGGAGCGCATGTCACTTCACCACGACCTTGCGATCGTAGAAGCGGCCGGCCAGGTCTTCGGCAAAGGCGTCCATGGTGGCAGCGCGGATGCTGCGCTCATCGCTGCCCCAGCGTCCGGGGCCGTCAGGCGGGTACACGACGCGGACTTCGGTGCGATAGGCCGGCTGCGCGTCGAGGTATTCGGTGTTGTAGACGCGAACTGCCGCCAAAATGTGGCCGCGCAACAGAAACGGGCTGTCCGGGTCGCGCGTCGTGTATTGCAGCAGGTCTATCTCCAGCAGCCGTTCGGCCTGGAATTGTCGGCCCAGGCGGGCGGGGTCCTGAGTTTGCCAAGTCTGGTCGGAGCGCTGCACATCAAAGACTTTGCGGGGATCGACGATACTGACGCCACGGACTTTGCCCTCCAGGGCGACGCGTACGTGGTCGGCCAACTCCCATTGCACGTGCGGATGCTCGAAAAGCACCTCATCCGGCGCGCGCACCAGGATGACCAGTGATTTGTCGGTCAGATAGGGATACTCGGCGGGCACCGTGCGGGTCTGTTCCGGCCAGAACAGTGCCAGCGAGCGGCAACCTACGGTCGGCGTCAGCATTGCCACCAAGAGCACAGTGCGGAACATCACACCACCACCTTAGGAGTCACCTGGACGATCGCACCGGCTGCGCACCATACCCGCTGAGCCGCCGCTTGTGTAGCCGGGCGGGCGGATCTCAGAGACTGCGGTCGAGGCGGCGGTACTGAATGGCCTCGGACAAGTGGGTGGCGCTGACGTGCTCCTGCCCGTCGAGATCGGCGATGGTTCGCGCCACGCGGAGCACCTTGTCGTGCGCCCGGGCGCTGAGGCCCAGTTCGTTGACGGCCTGCCGCAGCAGGCGTTCGCCGTCGGCGTCGATCTGGGCATGCCTGCGCAAGTCGCGCGAGTTCATGCGACCGTTGGTCTTGGTCGTGTCGGGGGCGAAACGTTGCCGCTGGACCGTCAAGGCCTGTTGCACCTGCTGTCGCAGAGTAGCGCTGTCGGTGCCAGTTCGGGCGGTACGCAGTTCGGAGATGGGCACCGCCGGTACTTCGACATGAATGTCGATGCGTTCCAGCAACGGGCCGGAGATGCGTGCCAGGTAGCGGTCGATCTGCGGGGCTGAACACTTGCAGGGCTTGCGCGGGTCCGTGAAATAGCCGCAGGGACAGGGGTTCATGGCAGCGACCAGCATGAAGTCCGCCGGAAAGTCCACGGCGCTGTGGGCCCGCGCGATGCTCACCACATGATCTTCGATCACTTGGCGGAGCGACTCCAGGACGCTGCGGTTGAACTCCGGAAACTCGTCCAGAAATAACACGCCGTGATGGGCCAGCGAGACCTCGCCGGCCTGCGGAATGGTGCCGCCACCGACCATGGCGGCGGTGCTGATGGAGTGGTGCGGCTGGCGCACGGGGCGTGTGGCCAGAAGACTGACGTGTCCGGGAAGTTTGCCGGAAGCGGAGTAGATTCGCGTGGTCTGAAGGGCCTCGGCGAGCGACAGCGGTGGCAGAATGGTCGGCAGGCGTTTGGCCAGCATTGTCTTGCCAGCCCCTGGCGGGCCGATCATCAAGACGTTGTGTCGTCCTGCCGCGGCCACCAGCAAGGCGCGCTTGACGTGCTCCTGTCCGCGCACGTCGGCGAAATCGAGGTCGTAGTGCGCCGCCTGCGTGAAGAGGGCGTCGAGGTCGATGACCGTCGGCTCTAGCGGCAGCTCCCCAGAAAGGAATCCCACCGCCTGCGTCAACGATTCGATGCCATAAACTTCGACGTCGTTCACCACCGCTGCCTCGTCGGCGTTTTCCCGTGGTACCAGCACGCCGCGAAAGCCGTTCTGACTGGCCAGCAACGCCATCGAGAGGGCGCCTTTGATCGGTCGCACGCGGCCGTCGAGAGCCAGCTCGCCGGCGATGAGGTAGTGCTCGGCTTTGTCGCAGCGGAGCTGGTCGTCACCCATCAACAGACCGATGGCGATGGGGAGATCGAAGGCGGGGCCTTCTTTCTTTATGTCAGCCGGGGCCAAGTTGACGGTCGTGCGTGTTCGTGGCAACGTGAAGCCGCAGTTGGAGAGGGCACTGCGGATGCGGTCGATACTCTCCTTGACCGCCGAGTCGGGCAGGCCGACCAACGTGGGGACACCAAACCCCCGGCCACTAACATCTATTTCGACTTCGCAGGGGTGTGCCTCGATGCCCGCCAGAGTCATGCTGTGCAGGCGCGCGAACATCGCTGGGAAATTAGCCGATGGACCCACTGCCCGCAAGCGGGCGCGCGACTGGCCGGAGCACGGGCGGAGCAGAGCGCAACGGACGGGGGCCGGCTACGGGCCAGTCAGCAAACGCACGAAGGGATTGATGTCGCCAAAGTCCACGCGGCCATCCTGATTGATGTCGGCGTTCAAGATGTTGCAGTTGGGGAAGGCCGCCGCGTAGCCGCCAGGGTTCGTCAGCGCCAACACGAAGGGGTTGATGTCACCGAAGCTGACTGCGCCGTCGCAATTCAGGTCACCGAGCAACCAGGGTGCTTGGCACTCCAGAGCGGTGAGGCGCACGTCGTCGATGTTCCACCCGCAATATGTGCGACTGGAATTAGTCGTGCCCATGGTCCAGCGCAGGTAAAGGGCGGGTTGGTTGTCGGCCACCGCGGAGATGTCCAGCACATGCTCGACCCAGCCGTTGTCTGTGTTGGCGGCCAGCGGATTGGACCAGACAGTTGTCCAGCTCGTCCCGTTGTTGCTGACGCGCACATAGGCGTGGTCCGAAGCGTTGCCTTGTACACCCAGCCAGCGCCAGTAGCGTAGTGTGGTGCCCAGTGCGCCCGTGCAGTCGATCGGGGTGCTGGTCAAGTGATACTCAGGCATACTGTTGGTGTAGTCGCCGTTGAGGTTGTATCCATACACGTTCAGGCCGGTGTGACCGCTGGTCGGGTCGGGATAGCCGTACTGCCCGCCGCCGCCGGTCGGCTTGCCGAACGCCCACTGTCCGCCCGAGACTGACCAAGCCGGGTTGCTGTCGAAGGTGTTCTCGTAGATCGTGGTGACTCCGTAGGCCGCGGTGGCGGCGTAGGAGGCACTGGGGGCCTGGCGCGGATCGCTGAACACTTGACCTCCGACGGCTTGCGCGCTGAAGTAGTAGATTACTTCGGTGCCGCAGGCTGCCGCCGGCAGCAGGGCGTCGTAGACGTTGGGGATCGTCTGTTGCATGGAAACGGTTTGCCAGCCGCTGCCGATGTTGTAGTGCAGCAATCCGGTGCCAGGCTGTGGCACAGCAGTTCCGACGCCGAAGACTTCCACGCGGATGACGGTCCCGCCGGCCGGGCTGGAATACTCCGGCAATCCGTTGGGGTAGTTGAATTCGAGCGTGTTGACGTTGACGTGCACGCCGGCCGCGTCCACCAGCCAGCCGCACAGGCTACGCGTCATTTTCACAGCGAAAGGCAGGTTCAAGTAATTCGGGGTATCATAACAGTCACTCTGCGTGTGGTAATAGGGGTTGTCGTCGCCTTCGATCAACAGGCAGGCCTGGTAGCCGGCCCCTTCGAACGGGGCATGATCGCTGGCATTGAGCGTTCCGCCGATCGTGACCGTGAGACCTTGGCCGTACTCGGCGATGGCCGCCGCCAAGGCCTGCTTGATGGGGTTGGAGGCCGTCCGGCCATAGATGTTGGCCCTGTTGATCCGGTCGTAGCACACCATGTCAGCCGAGATCATGCCGCGGATATCCTCGCCGGCGTGTATTTGCGTGTACGCGTAGCTGCCGTACAGCCCAAGCTCCTCCAGATCAAAGGCCACGTACTTGATGGTGCACTCGGTGCGATACTGGCTGAGAATGCGGGCACACTCCAGAACAGCGGCAACGCCGCTGGCGTTATCGTCAGCTCCCGGGTTGCTCACCGAGTCGTAGTGTCCACCGATCAGGTAGACGCGCTCCGGGTACACCATGCCGGGCTGCACGGCGACAACGTTTACGCCCTGTCTGCCAGAGTAAACGAAGGGCTCCAGGTCGGCTTGCAGGCCATAGCTGCGGAAGAGCGCCAGAATGTTGTCGCGGGCCAAGTCGTGCTGCGGACCGCTCGGGCCGCGACTGTGGCCGGTGCGGGTATAAAGCCAGTTGGCCAGAAAGTCATCATAAGAAGCCAGCGAAACCTGATTGGCGGCCGCCATGCCTTCTTCCGAGGCCAGCGCAGAGGGCGCCAGGGACAGACACCAACCGATGGTCAACATGGAGATAAGCTGCCGCGCGACATGCCTCGGGTTCACTTTCGGGCCTCCTTGTGACTCCACGGAAATGAAGAGTTATCCTTCGCCAGCGCTAACTTGGGGTACGGATTTCGATGCGCATTTGCGCCACTTCCCGCCCACGAACTGATTATAAGTCGCTCGAACCAGCCACTGCAATCCAATTTGCGTCCGCAGACCACCCCCTGGCGCCAGGCGGCCGGGAGTCGGCCTGCCCCTACCTGGTGGCCCGGGGCGTTGCTGCCGCGGGGGGGGTGCGATTTTCGCTCGCCCAGATGTGGCGATACGATGGTCGCGATCGGTCGCCCGGTAGGGCAGGAGTAACGCTGATGCAGATAACGGTTGGCGATATCTGTCTGCATTGTGAACTTCTCGGCTCTGGCGAGCCGTTGCTGCTGGTGCACGGATTTCCCCTGCGCGGCGAACTATGGCACGCGGTGGCCTCCCGGCTGCGCGACTGGCGCTGCATTATTCCGGACCTGCGCGGGCACGGTCGCAGCAGTGTGACGCCCGCAGTGAGCATCGCGCAGTTTGCCGACGATCTGGCGATGTTGCTTGATGCGCTGGGTGAACACCGCCCGGTAGTTTTCTGCGGGCTTTCGCTGGGAGGAGTGATTGCATTCGAGTTCTTTCGCCGCTACCGGTCCCGACTGCGGGCCCTGGTGCTGGTGGATTGCCGCGCCGACGCCGAGAGCGTCGCTGGACGAGAACAGCGCGCCGCCCTCGCGCAGCGCGTGTTGGTGGAAGGTAGCAGCGTCGCTGCCGCTGCCATGGTGGGCCGGCTCTTCAGTCCAGTGGCGCCGCCGGAGCTGAAGGCACGCTGGCAGGGGTATATGTGCGCCACCGCGCCCGAGGGCATCGCCGCTACCGCTCGTGCTCTGGCAGATCGGCCGGACTCGACGGCGACACTGCGGCACATAGACCTGCCCACTCTGCTGGTGTTCGGTGCCGATGACGAGATCACGCCCCCGGCAGTGGGTCGGCAGATGCAGGCGTCAATCGCCGGCGCGCGGCTGGAAGTGATCGCCGGAGCGGGGCACCTGCCGCCGGTGGAGCGGCCGGAGGAGTTCGCGGCGGTGCTGGCATCTTTTTTGGAGTGCCTGCCGCCTTGCCCGGTGCTGGGTGGAAGTTAGAGTAGTGACGAACGGTTGGGTGGCCTGATTAGTCGAATAGGGTCGCCCGGGAGTCGGCGCGCCGCCAGGCCGGAACGGGCTCCGCGTCACCGGCCGGTCGCTGGGAACATGCTACGGACCCGTGAAAGCCGGCAGGGGGGTAGAATGGGTGAAATGCGATAGCCAGAGGAGGACAGGATGGCGGCCGGCAAGAAGGCGGACACAGCGCCTGGCCCATCAGAGCTGCTCGCCGATGCTTGCGTCAGGAACACTTCGGCCGAGCTCCACTACCACGTCGACGACGAGCTGCACACGGCCCGCACGCGGCTGTTGGGATTGAACGGCGACGAATTGCAGCTCGACAAACCGCAGTCGATCGGTCAACCCGTTCGGCTGAGTCGTGACACGCGTGTCACTGTCTACATCGTTGCCGGCGGCGAACTATGGGCGGTTGATGGGGTCGTGGCGAAGACCGCCGCCGAGCTGGAGCTGAATCGCGCGCGGCGCATCACAGGCATGACGTTGCGGCTGACCTCAGTGCCGCGCCGAGAACAGCGCCGCGAGCAGTTTCGGGTCTCACTGGCCAAGTATGAGCTGCCCGTGGCGCTGCACCGACTGGCGGAGGACTTGCTGGACGCGGCGCCGCGCGACGCCCAACGCTTCAACGGTCGGGCCGTCAATATTTCGGTCGGCGGCGTTGCCGTGTTGTGTGATGCACGCCACAGCCCGCAGTTGGCCGTTCAGGACCTACTGTTTGCCGTCTTTGGCCTGCCCAACGTAGACCGGCAGTTAGCGTTGCCGGTGGAAGTACGGCACACGCGGCCGGTGCACGACGGTCTAGAATTCATCGTTGGGCTGCGTTTCGTTCAGCCGCAGTCGCCGCCCATCCGCATGCAGCTTCAACGGGTCGACCGTTTCGTAGTGGAAGAGCAGCACCGCCAACTGCGCCAAATGCGCGGCCGACGAACGTCCCGCTGAGCATTCCTGCGCTAGCGTTTGCCGCGCAAGAGCTTGCGCAAGATGGCGGCGGCGCGGGCGGCTTCCGCGGGTTCGGCGAAGGCCAGGTAGAAAACTGCCCGGCGTGCCAGGGCCGCCGCCGAGATGCCACGTATGTTGATGCCGGCCGCGGCCACTGCGCGGGCGATCTCGGCTCCCAGACCGCGCCGGTCGGGACCCTCCAAGCGAACCGCGTTCATGCCGGCGGCCGGCACAAGCCCGACGTCGGCGGCGGCCTGTTTTTGCTTCTTGGTGCGCAGCGGAGCTACATAGATGCGCGAGGTGGTTTCCGTGATGCGCCGACCGATCAGAAACTCGAGCTGCGCGCCCGCTTCCGTGAGAGCCTCCAAGACACGAGCCAGCATGCCCGGCTTGTTCAATGTGTCACAAGCCCAGACCTCGACCTTCTTGATGGTGTACGCCATAAGTCTGCCTCCTGTGCAAGACGTGCTATGAAGCTGTCGCGCCCACTGTGTAGCAGTATAGCCGCTTTCGGCGTGAGCGGGTGCGCTGCTGTCGAGGCGCTGCCAAGCTTTGCCGCCGAACTATCGGCAGCTATGCTAGAGATCCGTCCCGAAGCGATCGGTGTCGCAGTAGTCGGCCCGGTCAGCAGGTCGCCGGCATTCTCGGGGCAGGTGCTATGCCGGCGGCTGGCGCCGCGCTGCGGGACTTGGCTGTTTGTCGAAGCGCCAGGAGTGGCCCGCGTTTGGGAGGACGACCATGGATGTTCATCAGGCGATCAGGTGTCGGCGCAGCGTTCGCTCCTACTCGCCGCGACCGGTGCCCGAGGCCGTCATGGAGCGCATGCGCGCTGCCCTGCGTAGTGCTCCATCGGCCTGCAATTTCCAGCCGTGGCATTTCATTTTCGTGACGGATGCTGATCTGCGGCGCAAGGTAGCCCAGGCCTGTTGCGACCAATTCTGGATGGCCGAGGCGCCGGTCATTATCGTGGGCTGCGGTCTGCCGCAGACGGCGTACAAACACATGGGTGGGCGGCACAGCAGCGTGGACATCGACGTGGCGATCGCCATCGACCACTTGACGTTGGCGGCCGTGTCCGAGGGATTGGGCACCTGCTGGATCGGGGCCTTCGATGAACAACAGATCAAACAATTGTTGGGCATCCCGCCGACAGTGAAGGTCGTGGCGCTGACGCCGCTGGGCTACCCGGCGTCGGCGGACCTGATCGCGCCTTTGGAGGAGGGGCGACGCAAACCGGCCGCTGAGGTTTTCAGCAGCGACCGCTGGGGGCAGCGCTGATCTGCCCCGGACGCGCGAAGAGGAGGCGTTGCCACTGCGGGTGGGGCAGCGGGGCCCTGGCGCTGCTGGCCAGCCCCCGGGCAAACGCTGAAAAGGATGCCAAGGCGTTGGCGTGCTCTTACTGGGGTAACCGGGCGTTGCTATCATGACCGTGATGAGTTCGGTACCCGGCGACCAGCTTCAGGAAAAGCTGCGCGCGCTGCCCAGCGTCGATGCACTGCTGGGGCACCCGAGTATCACGCCTTTGCTGGATGATTATCCGCGAGGCGAAGTACTGGACGTGGTGCGCGCTGTTTTGGACGACCGTCGGTCGGCATTACGGGCGGGCCACGCGAAGGGCGTCGACATCGCCGGCTTGGCACTGGAGATTCGCCAGCGGCTCTATCAACGTGCGCGGCCCAACCTGAAGAGAGTCATCAACGCCACCGGCATCGTGCTGCATACCAACCTTGGACGAGCGCCGCTGGCCCCCGAAGCGGTCGCCGCCATCGCCGAGATCGCGGCCGGCTACTGCAATCTGGAGCTGGACCTGGAAAGCGGGCGGCGCGGCAGCCGCTACGACCATCTGCGTGAGCTGTTGCGCGAGTTGTGCGCGGCTGAGGACGGTTTGGTGGTCAACAACAACGCCGCCGCCACCTATCTGGTACTCAATACCTTCGCCGCCGGTCGTGAGGTCATCATCTCGCGGGGGCAATTGGTGGAGATCGGCGGGTCGTATCGCTTGCCCGAGATCATGGCGGCGGCGAGCTGCCGGATGGTGGAGGTCGGCACGACCAACCGCACGCGGCTCAGCGATTTTGAGCGCGCCATCAACAGCCAGACGGCACTCCTTCTGCGGGTTCACACCAGCAACTACCGTGTGGTTGGGTTTACAGAGTCTGTGCCGCTCAAGGAGCTGGTGACCCTGGCGCGGCGGTACAACCTGCTGATGGTGGATGACTTGGGAAGTGGGCTACTGACTCAGGACTTGCCACGCACACCGGCTGCACCGGGAGAAAAGAGCGAACATGACCTGCATCTGGCTGACGAACCCAGCGTTCGTGAGAGTCTGGCGAGCGGTGCCGACCTGGCACTGTTCAGCGGTGACAAACTGCTCGGGGGGCCGCAGGCCGGCGTAATTGTGGGGCGGGCCGATCTGATTGGCGCTATTCGCCGAAACCCGCTGACCCGTGCCGTCCGACCTGACAAGCTGGCCTTGGCGGCACTGGAAGCGACGCTGCGTCTGTACCGGGACCCGGCTACCGTCGTGCGACGGGTGCCGGTACTGCGGGCGTTGGCGCGCAGCGAGCGCGAACTGCACGCCGCCGCCGAGAGAATCTGTGCACGCTTCCGCGAGGTCCTGCCACAGGCGGAGGCACGCGTGATGGCGGATCACTCCGAAGCCGGCGGGGGTTCGCTGGCAGCGGTTCCGTTTCCCACATGGGTTGTAGAAGCGCGTTTAACTGGCGTACCGGCGGAAGCCGCGGCGGCGGCCCTGCGACGCCGGGATGTACCAGTGGTGTGCCGCATTCGTGACGAGCGCCTGGTTTTCGATCCGCGCACGCTTGATGAGGACGAGGCGGAGCAGATCGTTGCCGCCCTGGCGGATGTGGCGCGGGAGTTGACAAGTTCAACTCCTCCGCTGAGCGGAGCGAGCGCCGAAGCGACCAACGACCCGGACGTGAGCGGCTAGTGGCGGCTGCGTAGCCCGTGGCGCAGCGCAAGATTGTGACGGCCCTCGCCGTGGACTACGAGCTGCCCGAAGGCTCGGCTCTCGGGCAGCGTTGTGGATGTACTAACGGCGCCCGGCCTGCGAATACAGCCCACGCTCGCAGGCTACTACGAAACGCTCGGCTTGCGATTTCAGGCGCTCCCAGGATTGGCGAATGCGCGCGGCCTCATCAGCGAGGATCACTCCATCGTTTTCGATGCTGCGGCTGATGTCGCTGAGCAGCTCGCCGAAGTCTTGGATGACGCGTTGCGTGGTGCCCAAGAGCTGCTCTTCACGCGGACCGGGCCTGACCGATGGGTTAGCCACGAAGAAGCCGCCGGCCGCATTGCATAGCCAGTTGATCAGATCGGGGTCGCCGGTGGTCTGGAACAGCAACTTGAGTCGGTCGAGCGGGTTGCGCGCCCCGGAAGCTTCAGGGTCCTCGCTGCTCGGCTGCTGACACCACTTGTACACGAGCGCACTGCTGAGCTTGAGTTTGGCCGCGACGGCCTTGACACCCACGCGGTCGACAGCAGCCCGCAATACCTCCCAGGATTTCACGGTGCACCTCCCGCAGTCGGTTTGTGGGCCGCAGCCTGCTCTTGGGGCTACGCGGTCCGAAAGGCATTCTGGTTGGCAACGGCAGGGGCGTCAACTGGGCTGCTGCGGCTTCCGACAGCTTGCGTCTGTGGTTGGGACTCCTAGAATGCCAACTGCCGGCGGCGCTTCGCCGCTGACCAGGGAGCAACAGAGCGCCATGACAGCCAGTGCAACGGAGATCGTCACGATCGTCTCGGGCCTGCCCCGCTCGGGCACATCCATGATGATGCGCATGATCGATGCCGGCGGGATCAAAGCCTTGACCGACGACGTCCGGAAGGCGGACGAGGACAACCCGCGCGGCTATTTCGAATACGAGCCGGTCAAGCGCACGAAGGAGGACCCGTCCTGGCTGGAGCAGGCCGGCGGCCGCGTGGTGAAGATGGTTTACCGGCTGCTGTACGATCTTCCGGCCGATCGCCACTACCGAGTGATCTTCATGGAGCGCAACCTGGAAGAAGTAGTGGCATCGCAAGACGTGATGCTGAGCCGGCGCGGACGCGATAGCGGAGGCCTCAGCAAGGAGAAGCTCATAGGCATATTTCAAAAGCAGCTCGCGGAGTTCAAGGACTGGGTGGCACGGCAGCCGAACTTCGAAATCCTGTACGTCAGCTACAACGATACGCTGAAGAACGCGGACGCGACCGTGCAGCGCGTCAATCAGTTCCTCGGCGGCAATCTGAACACTGCGGCAATGCGCCAGGTCATCGAACCGGACTTGTACCGGCAGCGCGCCGCGTCCGGCGACTGACAAGTCCATCGGGAAACTGTGTAGTCTGTCGTGGTGGTCGGCTTCTGTGCCATGTCAACTCACCAATGAGACAAGAGACTATCCTATCCCTCGGTGGCCATCCTTCTTGGGTAGGGTGTGGGCAGAGTGGAGGTCCGCAACGAAAGCAGGCGGCTAATCGCGTGTGAACGGCTCTGTTTTTGATTCGCTGTTCGCGGCGCAGCGGGCGGCAAGCTAGGCGGGGTCCTGGGGCGTCAGTATGCCAAACAGGTGACCGGCCTTGCATAGTGTCAACCAGTCTTTAACTCGCGGCGACAGACGAAGCTCCAAGTGCACGCCGGCAGCCTGGGCGGTCCGGCGCAGGCAGACAAGACACGCAATGAACTTCGTGTCGACCTGCTCAACGTGTTCGAGGTCGAGCACCAGTCGTCGGGGAGATGCCTTGATGTCCTCCAGGCATTGTCGACGAAGCGACTCGATGGCGCTGTCTCGACACAAGCTGCCAGAAAGCTGAACAACACGCGTGGAGGGTGGTTCCGCTGGTATCGCCCGCTCGGTCGGCGGACCGGTACCACACAACCGCTCGCCTCGCACGCTCCGCAACTGAACATGCTGGCGCAGCCATGGGTGCAGAGGTTTCCACCACATCTTCTTTCCCTCCTGGTGCCGCCGCGGCGGGAGTCAGTCACCACGCGGCCGACATGCCTCCACCAATCACATGCGCCGTTTGACGTTCGGTGGCGCAAACGGTTTCCAGGAATTTGCTCAGCACAACGATTGACGGCCAACGTTGTCGCCATGTCGTCTCTCAACGCAAAATGGCGGTGATATTATAGGACCAATCCTGGCATGGCACACGTTGGCCGACCGTCGGCCGGCGCGGCCATGTAGCGGTCGGGCAGGCAATCTCATCGGGCGAGGAAATAGGACTAAAAGTTGACGATTTCGGCCTGGTGGATAGCATCAATTCAGACGTTTACCGATGGCACCGTGGGGTGAGACAGCCTCCGGTGGCCGCAGCTTTAGCGGTCTGGCCGTTTGGTTGTTAGCACAAGGAGAATTCGATGGCCTACGAGCTACCCGCACTCCCGTATGCGTATGATGCCCTCGAGCCGCATATTGATACTCGGACGATGGAGATTCACCATACCAAGCACCATGCCGCTTACATAAGCAACGTCAATAAGGCGCTGGAAGGGCACCCTGCGCTGGCCAACAAGCCGATCGAGCAAATACTGCGCGAGATACAGTCCGTCCCGGAAGGCATTCGACAGACTGTCATCAACCACGGTGGCGGACACGCCAACCACAGTTTGTTCTGGCGGACAATGGGGCCTAATCGCGGCGGACAACCTAAGGGGAGGTTAGCGGACGAGATCAAGAAAGTCTTCGGTGGTTACGAAGCGTTCAAGGAGCAGTTCACGCAGGTCGCCATGGGACGCTTCGGCAGCGGGTGGGCGTGGCTGGGGTTGGACGAGAACGGCAAGCTTCACATCTGCTCCAGCGCTAATCAAGATTCGCCGCTCATGCTGGGGCACACGCCGCTATTGGGGATCGACGTTTGGGAGCACGCTTACTATTTGAAGTACCAGAACCGGCGAGGGGATTATGTGGCGGCGTGGTGGAACGTGGTGAACTGGGACATGGTGGCGGAGCTATACGACGCGGCGCGCTAGTGGGATAGCGCGAGCCGGTCCCACAAGAGAAAGAGCCAACTCAGAGCAGGGGCCTGGTGCCGGTGGCAGAGGAGCACGATCTAGCAGGCAGCTCAAGCTTCTAAGCTTGGCGCCCGGTGTTTTCCTCTCAAATTGAATCCAGTGGCCTGCGGGGGCCGGTGCGAGAAAAAATCGGGGCGGCGGCCGTCTGGCAGTCTGTGTCGAGGTGGTCGCGGCAGCATTCTCGAGGGCCGGCGTAGGCGTCTCGGCTGCTTCGTTCTGACGGTCAGGCCAAGTACCATCTCTGAATGATGCAACGGGGCGCTGCCTGCGTGCAGGCGGGGCGCCGGCGGATTATGATTCGCACCGGCTGATCGCAGTCGCGTTTACGCAGTGCTTAGGCGGTGACAGGCGATCCTGCTGAGTAATCAGCAGACTCTGCGCAGCGGCCAAACGGAGGAAGATATGCATTCACGAGTGAGGTTGGTGATAGCTGGTTTGGCGTTGGGGATGGTGGCGTGGGCGCAGGAAGCCGGGCGGCGCAACCTGGAGTACCCGAGCACGCCGACGGTAGATGTGGTTGACGATTACCATGGGGTGAAGGTCGCCGACCCGTATCGCTGGCTGGAGGAGCTGGACTCGGCCCAGACGACCGAGTGGGTGCGTGCACAGAACGAGGTGACGAGCAAGTATCTAGCGCAGATACCGGAGCGCGAGCGTATCCGTCAGCGGCTGACGCGCCTGTGGGATTTCGAGAAATACGGCATTCCCTTTAAGCAGGGGGGGCGCTATTTCTACAGTCGCAATGATGGTCTTCAGCCGCAGTCGGTGGTCTACGTGTCCGAGTCGTTGGAGGGCGAGGCGCGCGTGCTGGTCGACCCGAACAAGCTGGCGGCTGACGGGACCATAGCGCTAGCCGGTCTGTCCATCAGCGACGACGGCCGGCTCGCGGCCTATGGGATATCGAGCGGCGGCTCAGATTGGGTGACCTATAGGGTGCGGGACGTGGATACCGGTGAGGATCTGCCAGACGAGATAAAATGGACCAAGTTCTCCGGCGCAGCATGGACCAAGGACAACCGCGGGTTTTTCTACAGCCGCTTCGACGAGCCCTCTGGCAACAAGCTGGGAGACGTAAATTACTACCACAAGTTATACTACCACCGTATCGGGACGCCGCAGACCGCCGACGAATTGGTCTATCACCGACCGGATAAAAAAGAGTGGGAATTCAGCGGCGCGGTTACCGAAGATGGCCGCTATCTGATTATAGCGGTCTTCGTCGGCACGGAACGCAAGAATCGCGTGTACTATCAGGACCTGAGCGCTGCGGTGCGTGAAACCGTGCCATTGCTTGACGACTTCGATGCACAGTACGACTTCATCGGCAACGATGGTCCGGTGTTCTGGTTCTTCACCGACCTGTCCGCCCCGCGCGGGCGCGTGATCGCCATAGACACACGGCAACCGGAACGCGAGCATTGGCGCGAGGTGATCGCTGAGGCACCTGAGACGCTGGTAGGGGTGAGTGTCGTGGGTGACACGTTCATCGCGCGGTACCTGAAAGACGCGCACAGCCTCGTTCGCCTGTTCGACTTGGCCGGGCGGCCACTCGGCGAGGTGGAGCTGCCGGGGCTGGGCAGCGTTGGCGGGTTCGGAGGGAAGCGGAGCGATCGGGAGACTTTCTATAGCTTCAGCAGCTTTAGCACACCTGGGACAATATATAGGTATGATCTGACAACGCGTCGAAGCACGGTATTCCGCAAGCCCAAAGTGGATTTCGACCCCGATCGCTACGAAACGAAGCAGGTGTTTTACAACAGCAAGGATGGTACGCGAATACCAATGTTTATCACGCATCGGAAGGGACTTGTTCTAGATGGCAATAACCCTACGCTCTTGTATGGTTATGGAGGCTTCAACGTCTCTCTGACACCGTACTTCTCGGTCGCCAGACTGGCCTGGATGGAGATGGGCGGCGTATACGCGCTGGCGAATATCCGTGGCGGCGGCGAGTACGGTACTGAATGGCACGATGCGGGAAGATTGCACAATAAGCAGAACTGCTTCGACGATTTCATCGCCGCTGCCGAGTACCTGATCGAGAATCGCTACACTAATCCAAAGAAGCTGGCTATTGCCGGCGGCAGCAATGGTGGTCTGCTAGTGGGTGCCTGCATGACACAGCGGCCGGATCTGTTCGGCGCCTGTCTGCCAGCCGTAGGCGTACTCGACATGTTGCGATTCACCAAATTCACTATTGGCTGGGAATGGGTATCGGACTACGGCTCGCCGGATGATCCTGAGGGTTTTCGCACTCTGTATCGCTACAGCCCGCTGCACAACATCAAGCCGGGCACGTGTTACCCGCCCACGCTGGTGACGACCGCCGATCATGACGACCGCGTAGTACCAGCACACAGCTTCAAGTTCGTCGCCGCCCTGCAAGCGGCCCAGGCTTGTGACAACGCGGTGCTGATCCGCATCGAGACGCGCGCCGGCCATGGTGGTGGCAAGCCTACGCAGAAGATCATAGGTGAGGTGACAGACCAATACGCTTTTCTGGTGCGGGTGCTGAATATGAATATTGCAGCTACCCAGGAACCCTAACCAAGAGGGCCACCACCGCCACATGTCGGGACGTGTGTCAACGGGTCGCGGTGATAGCAGCGTTGCCTGGCCACAGGCGACGCGCGGCCGAACAGTGCTGACCGGCTTGATCCTCGCCGCGGCAGCGCTATGCACACGGCTGGCGTTCCTGTGGGCATCGCCGGATCGCCAGTGGCCGCATGCGGTTTGCTACGAGGGCGACGCCACGCTATGGGTGCGCTATGCGTGGCACTTGCAGCGTGGCTTACCATTTGAGTGGGACCTGCCGATTCACACGCCGGCGATGGGGTATCTGCTGCGCTGGGCCGGCGGTGCCGAGGTCAAGCATGGTTTCGCGGGATACAAAACAGCCTGGTGTATCCTGAGCGCTGCGAGCTGTCTCTTGACTTGGCTGCTGGCGCAGCAGGTCATGAGTGCAGACCGCCGGCGGGACCAAGCGGCACCGCGGCGCGTGGCGTCCGTGGCGGCACTGCTCGCCGCTGGTTCGTTTGGGCTCACGGTACAAGCAACTTCGTTGAATAACGAGGTGCCGTACACCTTTCTGCTACTGCTTATCAGCTTGTTGACGATTCGGATGAGCAGACGATGCACGCTGGCTGGCGTGTCATTACTGGGGCTGCTGCACGGTGTAGCTGTTCTGTTCCGGGCTGAACATACGCTGGTGTTTATTGCACTTGGTATTTATTTGGTATGGCAATGGAAATGCACCCGCCAGGTAGTTGTCGTCGCTGACCGCAAGGCCGCCGTCGCCGGTGCAGCGTGCACGCGTAATACCTGCGCATGGTCATGGCGTCAGACTGCCGTTCGGACGACAGTCTTGGTGGTGATGTTCTTGCTGGTCACGCTGCCATGGAACCTGCGAAGCTATCATGCTATCCAGCGTTTCAACACGGCGCCGCAGGAGGCGAGCGTTGCCGTCGGGCCGGTGGCTTGGACGAGTGACGCGGTGGCCTTCCTGGACCGGCTGCCGGCGTTCGCGCGCCAAGGCAATTTCCGGCGGCTGAGCGACTTGGCCTTGGCGGCAGGCAGGGACAGGGTCACGCGGGAGTTCGTGGAAAGCTGGTTTCTTGATGAGCAGGGTTATATCCCGCGCGCCCTGTCACCCTGGGTATTCGTCAGTAGCCAGGGCCCGTTGTGCTTCGCGCTTGGTAATAATGCCCTAGCTGACGGGGGGTTCACCACCAGCCTGCTGAATGTGGACGGCCCAGGTACCTTGGCCTTAGGTAACCCACGACACCTGCGAGTGTTCCAAGAGGGCTACCGACTGGGCTGGCGTTACCTGACGGGCGATCCCAGAGGGGCGGTACGCCTTTGGAGTCGCAAGCTGGCAATCTTTGGTAATGGTCTGACGCAGGGGCTTACGCCCCTGAATTTACCACTGCGCGCCAGCGGCATTCGCCGGGCGGCGGATCAACTGAGCACGCCGGCTGGCAACAGGTGGTTGTGGCCGGCGGTGTTATATCTCAGTGCCGCTATTGGCTTGCTCACCTGCCTGCGGCGCCGTGAGGGGACTCTGCTCATTATCGTCTTGAGCTATAAGCTGGTAGTGACGCTGCTTTTTTTCGGTTACGTGCGGCAGGCGGTCTCGGTTCTTCCGTTCTTTCTCGTGCTGGTTGCATTGGGATTTGACGTGGTCGCGCTCGGTCCGATGATACGGCGCTGGCCGCGGCTGGCGCCGTGGGCGGCACGTCTGGCAGCAGGCTTGGTGGTAGCCGTTGTGGCGGTCAGTGCTTATTGCGGCTGGCGCGCTGTGCACTATGAGGTTTACGGCGGAATCGACCACGCCCCAGAATGGGGCACGGGAGCATTCGAATCGCACCAAGCGCTGGCGATCCGCCTGGAGTTGGGAGCGCAGCAATGACGCAGCGTTGGCCAACAGTCTGTTGGAGAACTGTAACAGCGGAGGTCTTGGGTCGGCGCCAGCGGGCTGACGAGCGACGAACGGCGGGCTCGGCGGTGCGGAGCTACTGGCTCGCCGATCTGGGGTGGTTTTCAATGGACTGCCAGCGCGGAAGGCAGGGGGTCAGAGCACCTGTCGCACTGCCGCAGCGAGCTGCCCAGGCTGTCGTTCCTCCAACTCGTACCGTACTCGCAGGTAGGGCTTGTTGATTTTCAGCAGTCGGCCGAGGTCGATTGGTGTACCAATCAACACCAGATCGCAGGGCACGGCGTTGATAGTCTGCTCCAGCTCCTGCATCTGTTTGGTGCCGTAACCCATTGCCGGGAGGACGTCGCTCAAGTGGCGATAGGCGGCGAAAGTCTTCTTGATCGAGCCGACGGCATGCGGTCGGGGGTCCACGATTTCGGCGGCGCCGAACTTGCGGGCAGCGATATGTCCGGCGCCATAGCGCATTTCGCCGTGCGTCAGGGTGGGGCCGTCCTCAACCACCAGCACGCGTTGGCCGCGGACCTGCTGCGGGTTGTCGACGGTCACCGGTGAGTTGGCCATTATCACAGTGGCCCGCGGGTTGGTGGCGCGCACGTTGCGCAGCACGAGTTCAACATCATCCGGCTTGGCTGTGTCCACCTTGTTCACCACGATGGCATCGGCCATATACAGATTGGTTTCACCGGGATAATAGCGGCGCTCGTGGCCGGGACGATGCGGATCGACGACGGTGATGAAGAGATTGGGCTTGAAGAACGGCATGTCGTTGTTGCCGCCGTCCCACAGGATCACGTCCGCTTCCGCCTCCGCAGCGCGCAGAATCTTCTCGTAGTCGACACCGGCGAAAACCACATTGCCGGCCGCGATGTGTGGCTCGTACTCCTCGCGCTCTTCGATGGTGCAGTGGTAGCGATCCATGTCCTCAAACGTGGCAAACCGCTGGCAGATCTGCTGCTTCAGGTCGCCGTAAGGCATGGGATGCCGCACCGCAGCCACCTTCTTGCCGGCCTCCTTGAGTATCTTCACCACCGCACGCGAGGTCTGGCTCTTGCCGCAGCCAGTGCGCACGGCGCAGACCGCAATGACCGGTTTGCTGCTGGTGAGCATGGTGTGCCTGTAGCCAAGCATGCAGAAGTCTGCACCGGCGGCGTTCACCAGAGCGGCTTTATGCATGACCTCCTCGTGTGGGAGATCCGAATAGGCGATGGCCACCAGGTCAACGTCGTGCTTTTGAATGAGCTTCTGGATGTCGCTCTCGGCATAAATGTGAATACCCTTCGGATAGCGCGGACCGGCCAGTTCGGGCGGGTACACGCGTCCCTCGATATCCGGTATCTGGGCCGCGGTGAACGCGACCACCTCAAAGGCCGGATTGTCGCGCCAGTACGTGTTGAAATCATGAAAATCGCGCCCTGCGGCGCCCATGATGATGACTTTGCGAGTGCCAGCGACGCTCATAACTACCTGTCCCAAAAGCTTCTCCGCGCGGACTGTAACGACCCGTCCGGTGGGCCGTCTGCCAGTCTCAGCACGATGCTGGTCCGGTGGGCCAAGGTCGTTGCGCACGCCAACCATCCGTGGTGGCGACCTGGCTCCGAACCGCGGTTGCTGAGAACATAGTCGCCCAACGCCGCTTTCTCAAGCCGCTCCTCGACAAGTGGTCATGCAGGACGAGAAGGGCGCTCTGGTTGCGGCCGCGGGCTTGTTTCAAGGTTTGCCTGAGCCTATTATTTGCGGCGGCTGCCCGGGTCGGTTTTTCCGGACGGCGGGCGACTGGAACGCGGCCCCAGTCCTGCTATCGGCCGTGGAGCTGGCGGCCGAGCCGGCGGCCGTCGAGCGTCTGCTGCTGCGAGGAAGAACGTGCGTCGCCAACTGCTTAATATGCGATTGGTTATAGTGGTGGTCGCTGTTTGGCTGGCGTTGGCGCCGGTGCAACACGCGGTAGCCGATGAGCAGCGGGGGTTTCAGGAGCCGGGGATTCCGTATCTTGAGGAAGACGACCCCTGGATTGAGATGGGGCTCGGGGCGTTGATAGTGGTGGCCTGCTTGCTGATCGCGTTCAAGAACCCGCACCGCGGTCACGCTGGCTGAGCACTACTGCACCAGTGGGACCTGGCGACGCCTCTGGAAAGAAGGCCTGATGAGCAGGACCACGCTTCTGACATTTCTGATCTGCGTCAACGTCGCGTTGGTGACCGCGCTGGTCTGGTGCGCCCTACCGCCCAAAGTCGCATACGCTCAAGGTACCGGTTTGGCAGGGAACTATCTGGCGGTCACCGGGCAGATTCAACGCGAATTCGATGCACTTTACCTCCTAGACCTCCAGCAGCGGGCGTTGCACGTGTTTTATTTCCTGAAGGGGAGTAATGACCTGCAATACGCCGGCTTCCGTGACCTCGAACGTGATTTTCGAGCGAACTGAGGCGACGACATGTTCGTAAGCTCTCCCGCAATCGACCGACGGACGTTCGCGACCGGCGTACTGGCAGTGACCGCGTGCCTGTTATTCGTCGGGCTTATGCTGCTTGTGAACACGCCTGCCACTGCCATCGGGATGGGCGACCGCGGCGGTGACTACATCATGCTGACGCAGCAACTTTCGTCCACAACGGAGGGGGTGGTTGTTATCGACGCCGCTGCCAAACAAATGATCGTGTACGCGTTCGACTACAACAACAAGACACTAGAGATCGTGCGGCGTGTGCCGCTCGATCAGCTTCCCAAACCGCGCGAGCGTGTAGCTCCGCCGACCACGCCGTCGCGCCGCCGCTAGCCACAACCGCCATCTGTCTCCACGGCGTGGCCAGCCACGAATTCAATGCTATCAGCGGCCCAGTGGCTAGGTCGCCAGTGCGCTGAAAAAACCGAGACCGTTGGCTCGGTAGCGCCGGATCTCCGAGTCTGACGTTTGCAGGGCTCGAAGTCGTGCGGCACCGTACACCAGGGGCACCCGCAGGAACGCATTCACGGTGGGGTAAGCGGCGGTCAAGCGACGGCTCTGGGGGCAACTGACAGTACCGGGGTGGCCTTGGACTGATCTGGGAAGGCGGAGGGCGGCCTCCAAAGCAAGTGTCCGGTGATTGCTGCCCTCCCCGGGGGGTACGGCATAACTCGACATAATATATCTTATCGGACTGAGCATAACGCACTGCGCGCTGGTCCCCCGCCTCGGGGTCCCGGGCGCCTGCGCGAATGGTTTGGTACGGTTGGTGGGGTTATCGCGTCGTTAGGTCATCGTCACTTGGCCGCATCACAGGGATTGCGCCGACGATTTGGTCCGGTTGGCTGGGTGATGGCGGGCTGGGGCCGCGAGGGCCTAGTCGGCGGGCGATCAAGTGGGGTTCTCGTTGCTGACGGTGAGGTGCTTGGTGATGGTGCCCCAGCGTGCTTGCGTGGTGGTGATAGGAGTGGCT
>Ga0209101_1000056_pt1 | contig 88276 bp, 61 predicted proteins | sample ConPoolayeCmetaG_FD_185481 | JGI IMG/M metagenome (GOLD analysis project Ga0209101, IMG submission 185481) | Hot spring microbial mat communities from California, USA to study Microbial Dark Matter (Phase II) - Cone Pool mat layer C metaG... ... | reverse complement strand
GGTTGTTGGGGTAGTCCGCCGTCGTCATCAGGGCGCTCTTGATCTGAGCGGGAGTCCAGGTGGGATGCAACTGGCGGAGGAGCGCCACTGCGCCGGAGACATGCGGGGCGGACATACTGGTGCCCTGATACAGTTCAAAACCGTCCAGGACAGCGGAGAGGATGTTGACCCCCGGAGCTGTCACGTCGGGCTTGATCGTGTCATCCAGGTTCGGCCCACGGCTGCTGAAGTAGGCGATAATGTCCGTCTGGGTCGTATCGGTGAAGCGGCCCAGGTTGGGCAGGATTTCCAGGGTGGTAGTGTAGGTCGCGCTGTAGGCCATGTACCAGTTGATGATGTTATTCCCATCCGCCAGGGTGACCATCACGGCTGGAATTTGGGTGGTTTCCAGGCCGCTCATTGCGATGGGGAAGCCCGGCGCGATGTTCACCACAACGACCCCAATGGCTCCCGCATTGTAAGCATTGGTCACCTTGGTGGCGAAGGTACAGGTGCCCCACTGGATGACCGCAATCTGATTTGTGAAGGTTCCGGCAGAATACGGAGAACACCCAAAAGCGTTGATGGGAACGAACTTGAAGGGGGCCTCCAGGGTCTGCGTGATCGCGGGCCCGCTTCCGGGAACAGCCGGAACATTCGTTAATGTGATCGGGATGGTTACGGTCGGGGGCTCATCAGGCCCAGTCACGTTCAGGGGTTGAGCGAAGATGCGGTCGGTGGTAGACGCCGCCACACTGATGAATTTGTGGCCAACGGCCGGCGAGCCGATCGTATACTGGCCGGAGCCGCTGTTTCCGGCGGAGAACACCACCGGAATCCCCGCATCCACCGCCGCCTCATAGGCCTGGACCAGCGGGTTGTCCTCAATGGGAGTCAGTGGGGTCCCGCCCCAGGAGTTGTGGATCAGGTCCGCTCCGTCTGCGATTGCATCTTCCACGGCCGCGATCAACTCCGGATCAGAGGCAGAGGAACTCCCGCTGGTGCTGTAATAAAAGACCCGGTAGTTCATCAACCAGGCCTTGGGAGCAATACCGCTGATCGTCTGGGTGATGGTGCCGCCCCCAAGGGTAGCGACCGTCCCGTAATTGCAGGCAATTGTGCCCGCAACGTGAGAACCATGAGTCACTTCAGGATGCTCCAGGGGGTCCGGCGCGTCATGGTCAGGATGAGGGGGGTCATCCGGCCGGAAGTAGGCTCGGGCAACGATAACTTTCTTGTTGGTATAGCGGGTATCACCTTTGGGGAAGCCCGACGGATAGGTGTAGCCGGTGTCGTCAAAGCAGGGGTTGTAGATATAGATGCCCGAGTCGATCACGGCGATTTTCAGGCCCTGGCCTGCCCGGTTATGCCCACCGACCAGTGTCCACAGGCCCTGGTCGGCGTCAGTCGGGTCAAAGCCGTTCCCGTTTTGATCGTTCACCAGGCCAATGAGCGGGAGGCCGGCATCCATATCCAGGTGGTATTCCCGCTCCACCGTCACTGAGGCTACGCCGGGCATGTTCCGGACCAATTCAATTTTATTCGGGGTATCTGGACTGCAAAGCCGTTCAAAACAATTCGGTACTGTCGCTGGGGCCGGGCCTCCGGAATTGCATTGACCAGGTTGTGGACGAATTGCTCCTGCACCAAAGTCAGGTGTTCCAGGTAAGCCTGGCTTTCCGGTGTGGAGAGGTCCAGGCGAGCAGCACCGGTTGATTGGGGCGAAGTGGCTTTCAGTCCGGGAATTCCGCCTTCATAACGGGCCAAGGGTGGATCTTGCAGGCGGACAATTACCCGCACATTTTGCGATTCTTCTTTGACGGGCTTGGAGGGTAGTTCGGCAGGAGCATCGGTAACTTGTACCGGGCCACCGTAGAGGGGATCGGCAGATGGCGTATCGGAAAAGACCGGCTTGTGGATTGGGTTGACGACCAAAAGTGTCAATGCCAGAACGGTTGCCATCACCAGTCTAAGCCAGCGCCAGGTTGTTCTGGTACTCATTTGTTAACCTCCTGTGGAATTGTAATGGGAATAAGATTGGACGACAAAGGGGGTGCAAGAGTGAAATGGGATCGGTTCTGTTTCTACCTCCTTTCACCTGAAGGAACAGGGGCATACATACGAGGAAAATGAAGAAATGCTGCTCTCAGCCCTTGCCCGGTTATTCTCATCCAATGTCGGTAGCCGGATAAGGTTCTGCTCCCTGATATGCTTTGTCGGCGAGATAGACATTGGATGATCGAAAAGGGGAATGACCGAGAATAGAAATGATTGTAGCGAGGTGTATTAAAAAGTCAAATTGACGTATATCGCCGGTGTATTTCAGGTGAGGCAGACACCAGAAACCTATCCAAAAAGCCTTTGTCCACCTCACCTGATCGGTATGCCATTTTTCAATAATCGGCTTTGAGCTGACGTTCTTCTTTCTTGATGATGCGTTCGATGTTGGTGCGCAGGGCATAGATGGTCATGGCGGCGCCGACAAAACCAAAGAGCACATAGGCCCATGGCGAGATTCCCAGCGCGGCAAAGGTGAGCAACACAAAACCCTGAGCGACGGCCAGGGTGAGTGAACCGATCGAGGCCATCCGCGAGATGAGCAGGGCGATCAGGGCGGCGATGAGCAAAGCGATCGTGGCCCATGGATTCATCGTTCCCAGCACGCCGATGGTGATCACCGTGCCTGCGCCGCCGCGAAATTTCAAAAACACCGACCAGTTGTGACCGGCCACGGCAGCGATGCCGGTCAGCGCCTCGACCCACGGAACCCATACGTAGGCCTCCCGACCGATCAAGAGCGCGGTCAACACGCGGGCCATCCAAAGGGCCAAAATCCCTTTCAGCGCATCGCCGAGCACGGTCAACACTGCGCCGACCTTGCCGGTAGCGCGATAGACATTGGTCGCCCCGGTTTTGCCGCTGCCGATTTCGCGCACTTCAACGCCACTGACCAGTCGAGCCACCAACACACCGACAGGAAAAGACCCCAGCACATAGGCCAGAGCCACCGGAATGATCAAAAGCAAGACTTTCATTAACCCTCCAGTTTTTATTGTTTATCGTTGTTAGAACCTATCCGAAAAACCGTACAAGCGACATCCCTGTGTGCCAGTGCAAAGCACCCGGACAACCAACTTTGCCTATACAACACCCATTCCCCGTTCGAGTTACAGACTTGCGAATTCATCTCTGATCGGAGGGAGGCTTTATAGCCTATCCGAAAAACCGTACAAGCGGCATCCCTATGCCGCTTGTACCGACGCATAGGGATACATCAGTTACAATTTTCGGGTAGACTCGGTCGGATTTTAACTGCCCAACGTAGGCCGGCTGAAGCCTTGACTCCTAAAGATACCAGAGTCCGGTTCCAGATTTCAGGCCAGGTAGACGGCTTGTTCCTGAGTGATCGACCAATGGAGCGGTTCGTCACTCAGATAACGACGCAATTCGTTGATCATTTCCTGCCCCATACGCCGACATTCGTTATCCATCGCTCCGGCGATATGTGGCGTGAGGATCACGTTGGGCAGTGTGTACAGCGGCGATCCGGGCAGCGGAGGTTCCGGGTAGGTCACATCAAGCACGGCGAACAAGTCGGGACGGGCCTGCAACACCTCGATCATTTCCGGCTCGTTGACTACCGCCCCCCGTGCAGTGTTGATAAATGTGGCCCCTTCTTTCATCAGCCGAAAATGTGCGCCGGTGATCATCCCTTCCGTTTCTTTGAGCCATGGGGTGTGTAAGGAAACCACATCGGCCTGACGAAATGCATCTTCCAGGGAACAAAGCGTTACGCCGAGGTTGTTGGCTTCGTCCGGATGGATGAAGGGATCGTAGGCGATCACGTGCAGATCGAACAGGCGGAGCAGTTGGGCCACCCGCCGGCCGACCTGGCCCAGTGAAATCAGGGCGACGGTGCTGCCATACGCACCGGGCACCGGCCATTTGGCCGGGTATCGCCCTTCCCGTTTGACCGTCAACGCATAGCGCCAGCCGTGTTTAAGGCTGAACAGAATTTGCGACAGGGTGTATTCGGCCACCGGAATGGCGTTTATACCCCATGCACTGCTGATGGTGATTCCACGGTCCCAAAATTCGGGCGTGACAATCCCCCGGATCGACCCCGCGCCGTAGAATACGGCTTCCAGGTGTGGGGCAGCAGCCAGAAATGCCGCATCAAAGCACGGCGCACCCCAGCCGGAAAAGATGATCTGCACATCGTGCAGCAATTCGGGCCGTTCTTGCACCGAGTGGGCCGTCTGCGGCGGGGCGTACACATCGACCAATTGGGCGATTTCGGCCCGTTCCGCCGGCCCGTAGATCAGGTTCAAAGAGCGTTCGGCGAGAATATACAAAGCTTTTTTCATGTTTTCTCCGTTCGTAATTGTCCACTCGCAAAGGTTGATCGGCGATGTGCGTTTTATCTCAACAGTTCGCGCAGGTTTTCGATGATCAGATAACTGCCGGCCAGCAGCACCACGATGACCAAAATCGTCCAAAAGTGTTCATACAAGATGATCAGCGCGCCGATCAGGGCCAGGATGGTGGCCACTTGGGCGATGAAGCGGTGCAACCGGCGGCGGAACAACGCCTCGACGGCCAGGATGGTTGTCAGGGTGGTGCCCAGCCCGATGGCCAGATAATGCCGCGCAAACAAAATCAGGATGACAAAACCGATCATCATCAGGCCGACGCTGAGTGCGGCCCATGTCTCGGCCAGCCGGCCGATCTGGATTTCCTGGTCGGAGGCCGGAAGGTGTGGGTGACGCAGGTGGGCATCGGGCGGCAGACGCTCTCCGGCCTCGACACGGGCAATTTGTCGTTCAAGGGCATCCAGGCGTGTCTGATCGGCCACGGCCTGGGCGCGCAAATCGGCCCAATCGGCCGCCAGGAGATCCAGCGTTGTCTGGACATCGCTGTGCAGGCGTTTCAAGTGCGGCTGGCCGCTCAACGCCTCGCTTTCACTGCCGATGAGCAACAATTGGTTGCTTGTTTCGGCAATTTGCTTGCCCAGGTGAGCATAGTGGGCCTGCACCTCGGCGTGGCGTGCGCGCAAAAACTGAACTTGCAGGGGAGGCGGAGGCACTCGTTCCAGCCCGGCCCAGCCGATCGGATCATACCATGCCCGGCGCACCGAGCCATCACGGTTATACATCGGCCCGGCGGGGGCATTTTCGCCGGCAAGGGGGTCTTGCACATAAACTCCCCACAAGCCGCGATAGTGCTGCACCCAACCAGGCAACGGATCGAGCAGGCGGGCCTCGCTCCACTCCTTTTCCTGCCCGGGGCCGATGCTCAAGCCATCGCCACGCGCGTAATCGACAAAAGGCACACGAAAGATGCTCAGCTCATTTTCATCATCAGGTGACGATTGCCGGCCGAGTATACGGGCAGCCGTCCTTTTGATCTGAGCCGATGTTCTGCGTACACGAGCCAGAAAAGGAATTTCTATCTCGGCCAGGTATTCGCCGGGCAGGTAATAGCCGGCGTGCGAACCGGCGCCGGCATAGATCACCGGGTGTGTTTCCCCAACCCGCTCCAGGTTGGGATCGTCCCAGCGACGACGCAAGTCATTGCCGCTGAAATCGTGTGCGGCATAGGCCACCCATTCGGGATGCATATCGCCGTCGGTTCCGTGGTACAAATAGACACAGGCCATTTCCCAATCGGCTTCGTGGTCGTTGACGCCAAAGAACGCCGAGCGCCAACAGTTAAACGGGTAAAAGAACCAGTATTGCAGCACCGTCCAAGGCCCCTCGCATAGCACACGCCCGTAATAGATGTAACGTTCCCATTTGTCGATCATCTGCTCATAGGCAATCGCGGCCGCCACAGCGGTGTCGCCGGAAATGCGGCCGCGGGCCAGCAAGGTCAACGAAAAAAGGGCATCGACCAGACGCGAGAGATAGCCGACACGGGCCAGCCGTCCCCGTCCGGCCTGAAATCGTTCACCCGTGCGGGTGTCGGCCAGTTGGGCGCGCAGTTTGTTCAAGCGATAAGTTGCTAATTCAACGATATTGACCGGTTCAATAAATTTGAGAAAATAGACCGCATTGGCCCCTTGATCGCGCGGCTCGGCCAACTTGTCCAGGGTTAGCCGGCCTTCCGGAACCAGACAAATTGCCTCCTCCCCGGGCCGTTGAACCCACAGGCTCGACTCGCGCACATAGGCATCGACCTCCATCGGAAAAAACTTTTCGCCCCGCGTGTAGCGAATGACCGGCTCAAAGCGGCGTAGCAGGTCGAGATCGGTTACGCCGGTCCGAGTCATTGCCCACCTTCTTTCGGCGCAGGATGCGCAGGGTGAAAAGCGTTGGCGACCTCGGAATAGTTCAGGTAAAGCACCATCAGCACACCGTACAGCATCAGCAAGGTGATGTAGGCCGGCCGGGTGGTGAAATAAAGGATCAGCGCACACAAGAGATGAAGGCTCTGCACGGTCATCGCCACCGTCCAGGTCAAAAGCCGTCGCCGACAAAAGCCAAGGGCGGCAAGAAAAGCCACCAAACCCAACGGCACAAAAAGAATGGTCAGGCGAGAGCTGTGCGCGCCGATTTCGATCAGGCGCGCCCAAACCCCGCTCAGATCGACCGGCGCAGTGGCAATCCATTGGCCAACCCGTTCGGCGTCGAGCCAGGGCAGGGCGTGAACGGCGACCGCATGCACTATGCCTGTGCCGATCAGCATTGCAGCCTGGATCACCAACAGCAGGGCCACCAGGCGGACCGCGCGCGGGCAGGCAGACGATTTTTTTCGTTTTTGATGCTTGATGGTTACATCTTGCGTCGGTTGCATCACGATTCTTCGTGCCGATTCTGGTAGCAAAGTCGAGGCTTGAGCCGGACCGGCTGAAGCCTCGACTCCGAGAAACGCAAGTCCGGTCAGTGAGCCGGCAACTGAATCACCGCCACCCCATAGCGATCCAGGGTCAACGTCTCGCCGGTTGTCATGTCGCTGAGCAGCTCAACCTGGCCGGCCGGCACCTGGACGGTTTGTGCCGTTTCGGTGTGATTGATCAAAAAGAGCAGCTTTTTGCCATTTCCCTGGCGCAACGCGGCCTCGACCCCTTCGGGCATGTGGAGGGTGTCGACGTGCGCTTTTTGAAGGATATCGGCGATAAGCAAATCATAAAAAGGCTCTTCTTTGATCACCGTACCTGTAAAGTAACCCCAGCCCCGACCAAACCGGTTGCGGGTCAGGGCTGCAAAATCTTGCATATGCCAGGCGGTATAGCCTACCAGCATTTCAGCCGTGGTCGGTTGCACCCATTCGGCAGTTTGCGTGGCCGTGTATGTTCCGGCAAAGGCATCTCGTCCAACGACCTCATATTCAAACTCTGAGCCGCGTCCCCAACTGTGCTCCAGCGATTCATATTCTTCGATGACGATGCCCAGAGCGTCGCCGAGCAGGCCGGGCAGCGTGCGTGCATGGCACAGGCCGGTTTCGTCTTTGACACCGGTGCGGCTATCGGCCAGAAGAACCCCGCCATTTTGAACGTAATTGCTCAGAGATTGTGCTACCGCATCGGGAAGCACATACAGGTCGGGGGCGAAAATGGCCTTGTAGGGTGAAAAATCGTCGTTCGGGCGGATGAAATCAACGGCGACGCCGGCACGGTTGAGGGCACGGTACAGGCGATCCATCGCTGCATGGTAGTTGTTGGCGGCATAACCGGGCTGGATGCGCACGGCCCACAGGCTATCATAGTCATAGATGATGGCCACTTGCGCCTGGACGGTTGTCCCTTCCAGGGCGTTGGCCAGTTTGTGCAGATCGGCGGCGGTTTGAGCTGCCTCACGATAGCGGCGCAGCCCCTTGCCGTCGTGGCCGAGCAGGCCGTGCCAGTATTGTTCGCGTCCGGCGGTGCAGGTGCGCCAGCGAAACCACAGTATGCCGTCGGCGCCGTGGGCGATCTGCTGGAAGGCGATGCTGCGGATTTCGCCGGGGCGTGGGTTGCGTCCGTATGCACCCCAGCCGCCCGGCCCGGCGGTCTGCTCCATAATCCAAAAATTCTTTTTCTTGAGGCTGCGCATCAGGTCGGCGCCTTCGGCCGCGCGATAGGGCCGTTCGGGTTTGCCCCACACCGGGTAATTGTCCCAGGCCACCAGGTCGAGGTCGGCGGCCAGGTCGTAATAGTTGAGTTCGGGAAAAAGGCCCATAAAGTTGTGGGTGATCAAGTGATGGGGGCACACCTGGCGCAGGATGTTGACCTGATCGTGCTGGAAACGCACGTTGAGCCACGAATAAAAGCGTTGCCAGTCGAGACAGGCACTGGGGTTGTGCATGTTGGGGTCATCGGGGATGACGATTTCGCCCCAGGTGGTGACCTTGTGTCCCCAAAAGTGCGTGCCCCAGGCGCGGTTCAGCGCGTCAATCGAGCCATATTTTCGCCGCAGCCAGTCCTGGAATTCGGCACGGCAGGTGGCGCAATAACAAAATGGGTGGCCGAATTCGTTATCGGTTTGCCAGCCGATGACATTGGGTGCATCCTTGAAATGCTCGGCCATCGCCCGGGTTATGCGCTCGGAAAGGAGGCGGTAGGTGCCAGAGGTAAAGCAATTGTTTTTGCGCACGCCCCAGGTGATCCGTGTGCCGTCCTTTTGCGTGGCCAACACTTCGGGGTATTTGCGCGGCACCCAGGCCGGCATTGCTGCCGTTTGCGTGCCGAGGATGGCCTTGATCCCGTGCCGGTCGAGCACTGCCAGGGCTTCGTCGAGCCAGCCGAATTCGAATTGTCCTTCTTGCGGCTCCAGGTCGATCCAGGCAAACTCGGCCATACGCACGATGTTCAATCCGGCATCCTGCATCATTTGCGCGTCGGTTTCCCAGCGCTCACGCGGCCAGTGTTCTGGATAATAATCTACACCGATATACATTAAATTTCTCCTTTCATCGAAAGTATTCATCGAATGTGACGGTTCTGGTGTTTTCGGAAGTTGAAGCTTAACCGAGCCGGCTCAAGCCTCCACTCCACTATCGGATTATAGATTCCGTCAGAGCTTGGAATGTAACTGTTCATCCTTGCAAGGGCTGAGCCTGGATTGGGGCCTCAAAACGGGCGATAAACTCATTCAGCGCCAGATCGGCCAGGGAAAGGATGCGCAGGTCGGCGCCGTCCAGGTCGAGGGTGCGGGTCATCGGGTTGGGCACGGCGATGCAATACAGGCCGGCCGCTTTGGCGGCCCGCACGCCGTGAGGCGAATCTTCGAGGGCTGCGGCCTCGTCGGCACGCACGTCCAGCCGCTGTAAAGCCAATCGGTACAGGGCCGGGTCAGGTTTGGTGCGGGGCACATCATCGTTGCAGCAAATGACCTGGAACGGCTCGCGCAGGCCCAATTGGGCCAGAAATGGCTCGACCCAGCGATGCGGTGAGCTGGACGCGATGCCCAGCCGCAGGCCCAGTTGCCGGGCGTCGGCGATCCACTCGCGCACGCCGGGCAGGGGAGCGGCGTCGGCGAGCAGGCCATCCAGTCGGGCGCGATGTTCGGCGCGGATGGCCTCGCGGTCGATCGGTCGGCCGAGTTGTTCGGCCAGATGCGCGTAGGGGTCAAAGGTGTCGTAAGAGCCGATGCCTTCGTTCCAGCGGGCCAAACTGAGGTGTGCGCTGTGTTTTTCGTATATTGCAAGCCAGGCTTGATAATCGGCGCTTTCGGTGTCGACGATCAAGCCGTCAAAGTCAAAAATCAAGGCTCGTAATGGCATATTTCCTCAGGGCATTCTGCAAAGCTGTAAACGGTAGGGGTCTACCGGAATAAAAATGGAAAAAATAACCGATATCTATGGTTGTTTAACTTGACATACATGATGACAAACAGATGGGTATTTTCATACCGACCGGTCAATTCTTCGGCCCAGGGACCTTGTGCGGTAACCGGCACGTCGACGGCGGTGTGGCCGGTGGTTGTCCAGCGCACGTAAAAAGGCGTGCCGTCAGGCATCTGGAAAGGCCCATCTTGATTTGGAGCGTTGTTCGAGTCCAGGTGTACGCTCATTCCGCCGGTTTCGTGGTCGGCGGTGACGATAAGCAGCGTGTCAGGGTAGAGGGCGGCAAATGCCTGGGCGACGGCAACGGCCTGATCCAGCTCCAGGGTGTCGGTGATGGCATAGGCAGCGTCGTTGCCGTGACATGCCCGGTCGATCTGCCCGCCTTCGACCATCAGAAAAAAGCCGTCTGGATCTTGAGACAAAATGTCGAGTGCCACCCGCGTCATCTCGGCCAGCGATGGTGTGGTCGGGCGCGGCATGGTCTCGTCGCTAAAAAGGCCGAGCAGGTGAGTGGTTCTGTCGGTGTCCAGGGTGGTCAGGGCGACGGCATCACAGATATAGGTGTATCCGGCGGCGATGGCTTCGGCAATCAGGTTGCGCCCATCGTCACGTTCGCCGGGCTCTGGATAACAACCCGTTTCATAGGTGGGCAGAAATTCGTCCTCGCCGCCGCCCAGCAGCACATCGATGCCGTGGGTGAGCATCTGGCGGGCAATTTCGGTCATCTGACTGCGATGGGCGACATGGGCGGCAAATGCGGCCGGTGTGGCATCCGCAAGCTGAACGTTGGTGACCAGTCCGACTGCCATGCCTCGCTCTTGGGCCAACTCGAGGATCGTTTTCACGACCGTGCCGTCGGGCAAGATGCCGATTTTGCCGTTGTCGGTCTTGTTTCCGGTGGCGAGGGCGGTGGCCGCTGCGGCCGAGTCGGTGATCTCGCCTCCTGCCGATCGGGTGCCGGCCTGTCCGCCAAAGGGCAATTGGTCCATTGCCAGCAGGCCATTTTGTCCCACCGAGGCCCAACGCGCGGCCGTGCGTTGCGCTTCGCCCATACCGTCGCCGATGAACAGGATGATCTTGACGGATGAGCGAGCAGTGGCCGCTGGGCCTGGAATGAGCGTGATCAGCACAACACTCAGCCCGATCATTTTGGCCAGCCGGGTGGCGCGTTTCATTCAATCCCTGCTAATGTGATACATTGGTTAATAGCTGCCCAACGCCAGCCCTTTTTCGATAAAATAGCGATAGGTATCATAATGGACGGTGTTGGGGATTGAGTGGTCGCTGTGTAGCACATAGCCGAAATTTTGTTTGACAATGGGAATTTTGGCTTCCAGTTCGGCATCGATCTGGGCGCGGTCGTTGGTGTAAAGCACGCGCACATCGATGCCGCCCATGAACGAAATACGGTCGCCAAAATCGCGGTATAGTTTGAGCAGGTCCATGCCGGCTTTGACTTCGATCACCTGCAGGCAGTCCATGCCGGCCTCGATCAATCCCGGCACCAGCGGCTCGACATAACCGCACGAGTGGACGATCACCGGTTTGTGGTGGCTTTTGGCAAAGTCGATGGTGTAATGGTGGGCCGGCCAGATGATCTCACGGTACATTTTGGGGGACATAAAGGGATGGCCTTTGAAGCCCATATCCTCGTAATACCAGATGCCGTCGGGCCACCCTTCTTCGGCAAACAAGATTTCTTGCAGTTCGACGGTAAGCCGGGCATAGGTCATGGCCATGTCGCGCACCCAGTCTGGATCAAGAGCCATGCCCACCAGCATGTGTTCGTGTCCGCAGACATCTTTGAGGATCTCAAAGACGTTCACTCCGCTCCAAACGAAAAAGCGTTCGGCCTGACGGGCGCGTTCTTTGGCTTCGCGGTAAGCTGCAAAATTGATCCGTCGTCGTTCGGCTTTGAGCACGGGCTTGATCCATTCTTCCCAGCCGCTGCGATCTCGGACCGTGAAATCGACATGCTCCGGGGTGGCATCGTGCAGCTTGTGGCGGCGCAAAATGGCGCCGTTGCCGTCTTTGACCAACCTGGTTTCTTCGGTTTCTTCCAGAATTTCGGGTTCAAAGTCGAGGTGGGCAACCATGTTGAACGGCCAGGCCATATCCAGGTCAAAGCCAAAATGGTCGGTCAGGCTTTCGTCTGGGCGGATATGCCCTTCGTTGACCCATGCCTGTCGGGTGTCTGACCAGAAATGTTCGTACAAACCGATGCGGTCAACCGGTTTGCGTTGCAAGATGTTGGCAATGCGCTCGCGGCCGGTGAGTGACATATTTTCCTCTCCTGGGCAAGAATTTTCACCATCGAGTTTTCGGGGTGACTCGTAATTGGTTGACCCTGAGTTACGCTCTTGGCCTGATTAGGGGGAATTGTACTCGAAATCGGCCTGGATGCCAAGTTGGGCCGTTTGGCAAACCGAACTGTAACTTGGACAAGGGCCTGGTTTCGTGATTTTTGTCATAGATTGATGACCGCTTTTCGTTTATACTCGAGTCGTTAGTGTACATCCCTTGCCGGGTTGGAACCGCTCCGAAAAAGCCGTATCAGGATCAGGATGCGTCGGTTAAGGTTTTCGGACAGGCCTTCAGGGTAAATCTTGGCAAGGGCAGATAAAATTGCATAAATCGATGGAGGGAAAAATGACCGTTCAAATTGCTTCCAATGTCTATTGGGTTGGTGCGGTGGATTGGGGAGTTCGTCACTTTCATGGCCACACCTATCATACCCATCGCGGTACCTCGTACAACGCCTACCTGGTTGTGGATGACAAGATCGCGTTGGTAGACACGGTGATGCCGGGCTTTGAAGCAGAGATGTTTCAGCACATTGCCGAAATCGTAGACCCGGCGCGAATTGATTACCTGATTGCCAACCACGCCGAACTCGACCACTCTGGCGCGATCCCGGCAGTGTTGGCCCGCGCGCCGCAGGCGACGCTGGTGCACTCGAAGCGTGGAGAGGATTCTTTTGGCAAATACTTTCCTGATGGCTATCGGCGGCAGATCGTCCAGAGCGGCGACACGCTCTCGCTGGGCCACAAGACATTAGCTTTTCTGGAAGCGCCGATGCTGCACTGGCCCGACAGCATGTTTACCTACATTCCTGAAGACAAACTGCTGCTACCCAACGACGCTTTCGGTCAGCATCTGGCTTCGGCGCATCGCTTCGCCGATGAGGTGGATCCGGCCGTGCTGTGGGATGAGGCGCGCAAGTATTTCGGTAACATTTTGGTACCTTTTAGCAAGTTGATCTTGAAAAAGGTCGAAGAGGTGCAGCAGATGGGGCTGGAAATTGCGACAATTGCCCCCAGCCACGGCCTTATCTGGCGGCAGAGCCCGCTGCAAATTGTCGAGCAATATGTGCGTTGGGCCGGCGGACAGGCTCGCCCTCGCGTGTTGGTGGTCTATGAGACGATGTGGGGGTCAACTGCTGCAATGGCCTATGCCATCGCGGACGGGTTGATCGAGGCGGGTGTGGAGGTGCAACTCTACGCCGTGCCGCAGACCGATCATACGACGGTGGTCGGTGATCTGTTGGAAGCCAAGGGGGTTCTTGTCGGTTCGGCAACACACAATCGGCGGCCCTTGTTGAACATTGCCGCGGTGATGGAGGATCTGATCGGCCTCAGACCGGTGAACAAGATCGGCGCGGTTTTTGGCTCGCACGGCTGGGGCGGTGGCGCAGTGCCGCTTTTGGAGAAAGGCTTGCGGGAAGCGGGGATCGAGGTGGTGCAAGAAGGGTTGGCTCTGGCCTGGCGGCCTACCCCCGCCGAGCACGCACAGGCAGTCAAGTTCGGTCGGGCGTTTGGGGAGCGGGTTATAGAGGCTCTGAAGAGCTGAGCGTTCGTACAACATCAAGGAGGAAAAATGAGCGACAAATTTTTCAAAATCGCTATAGAACGGGCAGGATGCATCAGCTGCGGAGCATGCTGGATTGCCTGTCCGGAGGTTTTTGAAGAGAACAAGGAAGACAGCTCGAGTCAGATTGTAGAAGCATATCGGATCGGCAGCATTGCCGAGGGGCGGGTACCGGAAACCCTGGCCGATTGTGTGCGAAATGCTGCCGATGGATGCCCGGTGGAAATCATCCACGTGGAGGGGGCACAATGAGACTCGGCGACAGGCCTTGGAATGCGCGAACGGTGTACCGGCTGGCTCGTCAGCCGGTTGGAGGAAAATTGTGATGAGGAAACGACAGATTGTGCATATCGACGAAGCACTTTGTAATGGTTGCGGCGCCTGCGTGGTGCCGTGTGCCGAAGGTGCGATCAGCCTGGTGAATGGCAAAGCGCGCGTGCTGCGCGAGGAATTGTGCGACGGCGCCGGCTTTTGCCTGGCCGTCTGTCCTACCGGCGCGCTGAGCATCGAGGAGCGCGAAGCGTCCGACTTGGCGCACGCCGCCGAGGAGCAGATGGCCGTGCGCGGCAGAGTTTACATCCCGCAGATCTGCCACCTCTGCGGCGCGGGGGAGGATTCCCGCGTGCTCCTTCCCTGCCGCAAGGATGGTGCAAGCCTTTGGGTCTGCACACGCTGCCTGCCGGCACTGATTCATGGCTAAGCGCGATGTACGACGACTTGACGTTTTGTAGACGCTGCCTGTGTCATCGGCATGCACGCCATCGCGCTGGTCCGTATGCGTGAAACGTGAAGCGTGAGGCGTGAAACATAACTTGACGCTTTACAATAATTCTATGGAGGAACCCAAGATGAGTGAATACATCAACAACCATACCCAACGCAAAGAAGCCCTCAAGCGTATGATCCGCCAACTGCACGAGGGCAAGACTGTCGAAGAGGTTAAGGGCGAGTTTGCTGCCCTGCTCAAAGAGGTCAGTGCGACCGAGATTGCCGAGATCGAGCAATCGTTGATCGCTGAAGGGCTGCCGGAAATGGAGATCAAGCGGCTGTGCGACGTGCACACGGCGGTGTTCGCCGAGGCACTGGAATCTGCGGCGCAGCCGACAGCCCGGCCCGGCCACCCGCTCGACCTCTTTCGCGCCGAAAACGCCGCCGCCGCCCAAACGCTCGACGCGCTCGAAGCGGCCATCCGTACAGCACAGTGGGATCAGGCCCGCGGCTTGTTGCGAGAGCTGCGCGGCGGCCTGGAAACCCACTATCGGCGCAAGGAAAACATTCTTTTTTCTTACCTGGAAAAGCACGGCTTTACGGGGCCGTCGTCGGTGATGTGGGCAATCCACGACGACATCCGCGCCGGCTGGAAAAAGCTCGACGCCCTGCTGACCGACCTGCCCGACGCTATGGCCGTTGCCGAGACATTGGGCCCGTTGGCCGAGGCCATCCGCCAGATGTTCTACAAAGAGGAAAACATCCTCTATCCCACTGCGCTGCAGATGCTGACGCCGGAAGAGTGGGACGCCATCCGCACGCAGGAGGGGGAGGTGGGCGAATACGCTCGGCCCGCCGAAGCCGCTGCGCCCGCTGTGCCACAGGTCGAGGGGCTGATCCCCCTGCAGGTCGGCGCGTTGACCGCACAACAGATCGCGCTGATGTTGACCCACCTGCCGGTAGACATCACCTTTGTGGACGAAAACGACGAGGTGCGCTTTTTCTCGGCAACCCCGGAGCGCATTTTTGAACGCACGCCGGCGATCATCGGGCGTAAGGTGCAAAAGTGCCATCCGCCTGCCAGCGTCCATCGCGTCCAGCGCATCCTCGACGATTTTCGTGCCGGCAAGCGTGATGTGGCCGAGTTTTGGATCCAGATGCAGAGCAAGTTCATTCATATCCGCTATTTTGCTCTGCGTGACGAACGCGGCAAATACTTGGGGACGCTCGAAGTGACCCAGGACGTGACCGGCATCCGCGCGCTGGAAGGCGAGCGGCGACTGTTAGACGATTGATTGGTGCTTGTAGGGGCAGGTCTTGCACCTGCCCCTCAAGGGCGATCACAATCGTAGCCGACTTGTAGGGGCAGGTCTTGCACCTGCCCCTCAAGGGCGATCACAATCGTAGCCGACTTGTAGGGGCAGGTCTTGCACCTGCCCCTCAAGGTCGATCACAATCGTAGCCGACTTGTAGGGGCAGGTCTTGCACCTGCCCCTCAAGGGCGATTACAACCGTAACCGACGCATCCCTATACGTCGGCGGCATCCCTATGCGTCGGCGGCATCCCTATGCGTCGGCAAGTTTCCATAAAATTGGGACTTTTCTTTTTGCTCGAGTTATGGTATAGTATACATAATGGTATGACCCGGTTTTGTATTTGGAGGGCGGCATGAAAAAGATCAGAAGCGTCAAGCAGCTCTTGATTACACTGGTGATTGGGTTTGTGCCGATAGCAATTTGCTTTACCCTGGGATGGCCGATAGCAGGCTGGATTTTTGTACTGTTAACCCTTTTTGCCCTCTGTTTTGCCTTTACTCCCCCCATGTACACCGCAGTGTTTTCGCTTTGGTCGATTGCCGTGCTCGGTTTTATCACCACTTTGTTGGTCGATCGCCTGTTATTTGCCGGTGTGGGGTTGCTGGCCGGCTGGCGACCGATTTTGGTCGCTCTAATTGGCCTCTCGGTTGGCACAGCGATCGTGAGTGGTTTTTGGACCATCGTCTTTTATGTCAATGCCCGTTGGCTGATGGACTCTTCCAGATCGCTCGGTGTGTCCACCCAACAAATGATGAACTTTGTTTTTTCCCGCGTCTTTCAAATCGGGCAGCAAGTGCTGATCGTTGACGACGGACCGAATGGCGTGCAGGTCACCGACACCACGCGCGGCATCCTTTCCAGCGTGGGTGGACCGGGCATTTTGATTCTTGCGCCGGGGTTTGCCGCCATCTTGCAAAGTGGCGGCAGGATCACCCGCGTGGTGGGACCGGGCATTCATCGCCTGAACAAATTTGAAAACTTTGTTCAGCCGAGAGATACCAAAGGGATCGTCGACCTGCGTCCACAGTTTGCTCCTGGCCTGGCCGAAGACGTGCGCACCAAAGACGGAATACCGCTCAAGATACAGGTGGGTACTTTTTTCCAGCTTGAGCCGACATATATCACCGATCGGCGGCCGGAGAGCCATTATGAAGGTGGCGATGCGACAACAAAGGTTATCGGCGGGCCGGAATACCCGGTGTACGAGGCCATTATCCGCAAGTCGTTAACCAAAATTCCCCGTGGCGGGTTCAAGACCGGCTGGTTTCCCAGTGATCCGATCACCCGTTTGCGCGATGTGGTGGCAACGTACACGCTAGACGAGATATTCCAGGTGGTCGAAGATAATCCGAGCCATCCGCGTGCGGCTCCCGACCGGCGGGTGATCAAAAAGATCGAAGAAGAGATTAACCGGCAGTTCGATCCGTCCGGTGGCGGAGTATGGTTCAAGGGGCTTGATATTCGTGAAATCAAGATGCCCGACGACGTGGAAGCGCGGATGATCAAGGATTGGACCGAAGCCAAAGCGTTGCGGATGCGGATTGCCGAAGCCGAGACCAACCGCCAGACCATGATTGTCGAGAGCGAAGGACGTGCGCTCGCCCTGGAACGCATGGAAAGGGCACGGGCCAAGGCCCTGGAAGCGGCTTCGGAGATGATGATCAAGTTGATGGAGACGTTGAAAAAAGCCGGACACGAAAAAGAGGCCTGGAATTTTGTCAACGTCGTCCGTCAACTTACCATCTGGGCCGGGCACGATGACAAAGTGGCTATGAATTACATCGAAGCCATGCAGCGGATCGTTGAAAGCGATGGCGCCAAACATATCTTTATTCAGCCGACCGGTTTTCTCACCAATCCGTTGATTGAGGCGCAAGTAATCGAAAAACCGGGCACGCCCAAGATGGTTTCCGGGGGGCATACCATAAACGGGGAACCGCTGATTCAAGATGAAGATGCGGGTTAAAGATCGAAAGAGGTTACACAGGAGGCCAAAATGAGCAATTGTGTTGTGTGTCGCGCTGATGTGCCGGATGGCAAGATTTGTCCACGTTGTGGGCAGGATAATACCTCTTTTCAGAGCGGGGGTGGATTTATCGATTATTTCGGCAGCATTTGGGGTGTTTTATCGCTGCTTTTGATCTTGCCACCTCTTTTTATGATGATGCCGTTGATTTATCCGGCGGTGGACAATGCCTTGCAGCCGCTGGCCTCGGTGCGCGTCGGTGCGCCGATTGCTTTTCTGATCAGTTTTATTGTCGCATTTTATATGTATAGCTTGCGTATCGCCATTCATCACTATAGCCTGACCCGTCATTTCAAGGCCCAACCCGGTCGTTCGGTGGCGATGTGGGCGCTGATCTTTTTCGTCAGCGCCGTGCTGTTGATCTTTTTCTTGGCCTTTGCGCTCACCTCCAAAAGCTCGCTGATCGCCCCGCCTGGCTATTATCCTCAAGAAGGGGATGGCCTTTTGCGGTACGGCAGCTTTGGTCACCTGTTGCTCAAATTGATCTTGACCGGTTTTCTCATTTTCATCTTTGCCTTTTTATCGCTGTCGGCGGGAATGATGGCGGCGTATGTCTTTGGGCACAAGATGGAAAGCAAGTATCCCAGTCCCATTTACCTCAATGAAACCCGGTTGATCGACGTGGTGCTCAAGACGGTGAAAAACCAGTTAGGACCCGGCGCCAAAATCACCACCGCCGGGCTGAAACGTCTGGAAAACGGGGGAATCTCGATTACGTTGGCTTGTGAAGAACCGTTGACCACACAAGGCAACGAGTTGATCCAAAAAGCCAAAACCTGGACGGTTGAAGCAGATTGCTGGGGACGGGTGAACAAGATCGAAGAAAAGGGATTGCGATTGATCAAATCATCGTAAAGGCGTGCAAATGAATCCGGCCCGGCCATTTGTGCCGGGCTTTTCGCTGTCTGGTGGTCAAGATGAAATTAGATATTTTACCATCTGTTCGTGATGCATTAGATCAAAATCTCCCGGTGGTGGCTCTGGAATCGACATTGATCACGCACGGGCTGCCTTATCCTGAAAACCTCTCCACCGCGCAGCAGCTTGAGGCTACGGTGCGTGAACATGGTGCAATACCGGCGACCATTGCCATTTTGGGTGGTCGGATCAGGGTGGGGCTTGATGCTGCTGAGCTGGCCTATCTGGCTCGCGCTGAGGGGGTGCGTAAGGTCAGTCGCCGCGATTTGCCGATTGTGGTCGCGCAGGGTGGCGATGGTGCGACCACCGTGGCTGCAACGATGATCGTGGCCAGGCTGGCCGGCATTCGCGTGTTTGCTACCGGCGGGATCGGCGGCGTACATCGCGGACATCCTTTTGATGTGTCGGCCGATTTGCCCGAGCTGGCCCGCACGCCGGTGGTGGTGGTCTGTGCCGGGGCCAAGGCGATCCTCGATCTGCCGTTGACGCTGGAGTGGTTGGAGACGCACGGTGTTCCGGTGTTGGGCTATGGCACCGATACCTTTCCGGCCTTTTACACTCGCTCCAGCGGATTGCCGGTGGATGTGCGCGTGGACACGCCGGAAGAAGTGGCCACAATTGCCCGCTGTAAATGGTCACTGGGGCTAGACGGTGGTTTGCTGGTGACGGTGCCTTGTCCATCGGAGCAGGCTATGCCGTCGGCACCGGTTGAGGCGGCTATCGAGCAAGCGCTGGAAGAAGCCGAGCGAGAGGGGGTGCGCGGCAAAGCGGTGACTCCCTACCTGCTGGCGCGTGTCGCCGAATTGACCGGCGGAGAGAGTATGGCCGCCAACATTGCCCTGTTGCGGAACAATGCCGCCGTTGCTGCCCAGATCGCTGCGGCGTTGTGCTAAAGGCTTATTCGAAAAACGTACCGACGCATCTCCATACGTTGGTACAAGCGGCATAGGGATGCCGCTTGTACGGCTTTTCGGATAGGCTCTAAACAATGTACGATCAGGAGGCAGGCACGGGGCCTGCCCCTACGTGCTCGTGTTGACCTGCGCCAGTAACTGTCGCACCAACGCCCCGTCGCCGACGCCGGTGCCTTCTTGCATTGCGGCGGCTGTGCCGCAGGCAACAGCACGTCGCGCCGTTTCGACCACGTCACAACCCTCACTCACCGCCCAGATCAGCCCGGCCAACGTCGCGTCGCCGGCGCCGATGGGGCTGCGGGCCTGCACGGGCGGCGGTTGGGCGGCAACGATCTGGCCTGCCAGGCCTAAAATCAGCCCTTTTGCGCCACGGGTGAGGGCAACCAACTCGACGCCCTGCTCCATAAATTGTCGTACTGCATCGCGGCATGTGGCCTCGTCGTCTGGTCGAAAACCGAGCAGATCGGCTGCTTCTTCGTCGTTGGGCTTGAGGGCAAATGGCCGTGCCAAAACGCCTTTGCGCAGAGCCGGCCCGCTGGTATCCAGAAAAGCCCGACCGCCCTGGGCCTGTACCAGGGCGATCAACTGCGCGTACAGGTCGGCCGGTGCGCCGGGCGGCAGGCTGCCGCAAAAGGCCCATATATCGCCGGGGCGGGCCAGTTCACCGACCAGGGTCAGCATAGCGGCTACGTGGGGGGCTTCTACGCGCGCCCCGGGCTCGTTGATCTTGGTGTATTGGCCGCTCGACTCGTCGAGCAGGGTGATGTTTTGCCGGGATTCCTCCTCTACCTCGACCAGGTGCACGGCAAACCCCGCTGCGATCAATCCGCGCCGCAAAGTCTGGCCGGTCGCGCCGCCGACAAAGCCAACGATTGCACTGTCGATCCCCACTGCACGTAGCGCCCGCGAGACATTCATGCCCTTGCCGGCCAGGTCGGTGCGCAGCAATCGTGCACGGTTCAGCTCGCCTATACGCAGGGTCGGAACGCTGAGCGTTTTGTCCAGAGAGGGGTTGAGACTGACGGTGTAAATCATAGGTGTTTTGCTTTGCCTGGCCCTCAGGCCTGGCCTGTTGTTCCAAAGACATCAAACAGGCGAGCGCATTCGTCACGGAAAGCCTCGCGGATTTGGTTGGTCATACTGAACAGCGAAGGCCGGGGATCGCGCGCGTGTTCAGTCATCCGCCGCCCCGATTCGACGGCCAGGTTGGTGAAAATGTTGATCTTTTGGATGCCGCCGGCAATGGCGGCCTGGAATTGTTCATCTGAGAGGCCAGAGCCGCCATGGAGCACCAGTGGAATCTCGACCCGACGGCGGATGTCGGCCAGCAAATCCAGGGCCAGTGTCGGCTCACCATCGTACAAACCGTGCGCCGTGCCGATGGCAATGGCCAGAAAATCGACGCCGGTTTGCTCGACGAATTGTTCGACCAACGCCGGATCGGTGAATCCTTTGCCCAGCGCGCCGAATTGGCTGTAATCGCTGCCGGTGCCGACGTGCCCTAGTTCGGCTTCCACCGCCGCGCCGACGGCATGTGCGGCCTGCACAACCATGCGGGTGGTGGCCACGTTCTCCTCAAAAGGCAATCTGGAACCGTCATACATCACATCGGTAAAGCCCACGTGCAGCGCCTTGATACAGTGCTCAAAACTGGCCCCGTGATCGAGAATGATCGAAACGGGGACGCTTGCTTCTTGGGCCAAGATGCGCACATACTCGGTAAAAGCGCGTGGGTTGGGACGGTCAAACATGGCCGTGTACAGGCCGATCATCACCGGCGCGCGTTGGGCTTCGGCGGCCTCGAAAATGCCCAATGTGCCGTGCATTTCAAAGGTGTCAAAGCAAGGGATCGCATAGCCGCCCGCTTGGGCTTTTTTGAGTTCGTTCAAAATGGATACAAGAGGCATTGGGATATACTCCAAATTTGTGATTCGTGAAGCGTGAATTCGTGAAGCGTGAATTCGTGAAGCGTGAATTCGTGAGACGTGAATTCGTGAGACGTGAATTCGTGAAGCGTGAATTCGTGCCCTTATTCGTGGATGGCAGTAATACCGTGTTCATGCAAAAAGGTCATTGTCTGTTCAAAGGTCGGTATGCCGGTCCGTCCGCCGAGTTGGGTGCATTTGATTGCCGAGACGGCACTTGCAAATTGGGCGCATTGCAGTGGCGTCCAGCCGTGTAGCATTCCCACCAGATATGCGCCGTGAAAGACATCGCCTGCGCCGGTCGTATCGACCACCTCAACCTTGAACGCCGGCACGTGGAAATGCCCTTCTGGGGTCACACCAAAGCAGCCACGCTCACCGCGTGTCTCGATGAACACGCGCGGGCCCATGGTCAACACCTGTTCGCCTGCGGCCCAGATGTCATCGAGGCCGGTCAATCCACGTCCATAGCCCTCGCCGGTGATCAACACGTCGACATAGGGAATCAGCGCGCGGTGTATGTCTCCGACCGGGCCGTCGGTTTTGGAACCGTCCATCGTCACCGTCTTGCCGGCTTTTTTCATCCATTGGGCAGCACAAAGCATCGCTTCATGGTGTAAAATGGCGTCGATATGCAAATAATCGGCGCCGGTGATATATTCGCGGTCCAGTTCCTCCGGGCGGATCGGTTGACGTAGCTCGCTGCCAATGCCGCAAAAGGTGCGTTCGCCGGTCTCGCTGTTGACATAGACGATCACCACCTGATCTTCCGGGCCGGGACGGCGTATCAGGTGGCTCAAATCAACACCGCATTCGCGAAAAGATTTGAGTTTGAGTTCGGCGGCTTCATCGGTGCCGGCCGTGCCGATAAAGCCGACCCGTGCGCCGAGTTTGGCAGCGGCAACGATCGCTGTGCCGACCAGCCCACCGCCGTCAAAACGAAACCCCTCGGCGTGGTTGGGGCCGTCCCAGGTTGGCATGTGCCGGAGGCGGATCAACACATCCAGAGTCGCCAGTCCCAGGCCGACAATTTGAGGTTGAGCATTCATAGAATCACCCAGATTTTGCAAGATGTTAACCGTAGTGCGGCATCCCTATGCCGCACTAGTCTACCACCACCGGCTTGATGCCCAAGAATTTGCATGCCTGAAGCAAGGCGGCCCGTTGATCGCCGTGGATCATGCTGGCGTGATGGATAAATCCTTCTTCGATCAAGGTGCGGTAAAGGCGATCGTGATCGTGTACCTGGACCCACGACCACGTGCCGGCCAACGTTTCGTCGCTGGGCACGATTTCTCCTGCCGCAATCAGCATTTTCCACTCGTTATCGTACTCGGCCAGTCGACAAAAGGTCACTGTTCCCGGCTTGAGTTGGAATTGCGACAACCCGGCTTGTGGATCGCATTCGGGCACGGCCAGTTCACCTTTCATGTCGCGGCGCGAACGCAGGGCGACCTCGGCGGGGTTGCGCGCCAGGCATGCCGGCGCGTTGCCGCAGTGCCATGCCAGCAGTCGGTTGGGGTCCTCGCGGTGACGGATCGTCCAGTCGACAAAGTGGGGCACCGTCTGGCCTAACGCGGCGCCATAATTGACCATCATCGAGAGGGTGCCGAGCACGTCGGCCTCGCAGGCGGTCAACATGCCACGCTCGGTCAGCCGACCGTAGGTGGTGCACACCGAAAGGCCCATTTCGCGCCCGATCGAGGGCCAGCATTGCATCGCCATCCCGGAGAGCCGGTTTGCCGTCCAAAAGGCCATCAAGGCTGTTTCGAGTTTGGCCGCGTTGAGCAAATGGGTCTCGCTTACGGTGATGATCGGGTAACGGGCCCGATAATCGGCGATGATCGTCTGTACCTGGGGATCGTCGTCGGCCAATGCTTTGGCCTGGGTGATGATGTCGATCAGGTTGGCGTAAATCACGTTTTGGCCGAATTTTTGGATCATGGCCACTTCGTTATAGCCCACCGTTTCAAAGGTGGCCGGACGCACCCCTATCTGCCCGATCCGCGCGCCCTTGAGCAGTTTGACAACCCCCACCGCGCGGACAAAGGTCTCCGCAGCGGCTTGAAATTCGGGTTCATCGGGGAAAAAGAGGCCGGCATAATGAAAAGGAATCTTGCGCCGATACAACCCGGAGGCCATCGACAGGGTGCCGCAATAGGAATCGGAAACGCGGCTCAGCCCGGCGTCATCCGGCGCCGGCGGCTCTTTGGTCGCATAGAGCATGGTCGGCACGGCCAGTTTTTCGGCGATCTTGGCCGCCGACCGTTCATCGCCAAAATCGAGCGGACAGAGGATGAGCGCATCGACCTTCCGGGATTGGAAATACCCGGCTATCGCCTCACCTTCGTCCAGGTTGTTCACCATCCCGTGTGGCGTTGTCCCTTTGACCGGGTCCAGCTCGCCCGGCTGCGGCACAACCACTTCCAGTCCCTCGATGCGGGCCAGCGCCGCCAGGGAATCGTCGCGCATCTTTTGACACCATTCAGTATAACGAAAACGATAGGAAGGGACAAAACCGATTCTAACTTGCATGGCATTTTCTCCTATTCAGCTTATGTTGGTGTGGATGAAAATGGGACACGGATTTTCACGGATGCGACGGATGTTCACGGATTTTTTTATCCGTGTTGATCCGTCCAATCTGTGTTCATCCGTGTCCTATGAAACGGGACACCGGATTGGCGCGGATGCAAAATGACGTTCAAGATGGTCGGTGGCTACAGTCGGACGATGATCCCTTCTTGGGCCGAGCGGTAGCCGGCCAGGATCAGCCGCAGGGTGTCGGCGGCTTCCTGGGCCGAGTGCAACGGCTCAAAGCCGCCTTCAATGGCGTCGATAAAGTGGGCGATTTCGGCGGCAAAGGTGCGCTCATAGTTCCAGCCTTCAAACTCGACCAGGGCCGGTTTTTGAAAGCCGACCGGTTGATAATAGAGCTTGTCGCCCTCGCCCCACAACTGCCCGGCCTCCGCCTGGATGCTGAACAGGGTTGGCGTGCAGCCCGGTGCGTTGATGGCCCAACTGGTGAAAATGCTGCCGATGGCGCCGTCGGCAAATTTGACCGAGAGTTGTGCGGTGTCTTCGCGTTCCATCGGGATGCGATAACGGCCCAATGTTGCCGACACCTCGACCGGCATTTGTCCGGCCAGGAAGAGGAGACGGTAAGCGGGATGATAGCCGGTGTCGATCAATTCGCCACCGCCCATTGTGGCCGGATTTGAACGCCATGTTTCACGTCGCTCTTTCGTTTTGCCCCAAGTTGCTTTGTTCAAATTCAGGCCAGGACGTCGCGCGCCGGCGTCCATCGTGTTCACGGCATAGATTTTGCCCAGATCGCCCATCATGATCATTTGTTTGGCACGCAACACGGTGGGGAAAAAGAGTTGGTTGTGTCCGGCCATCATGGTGATCCCGCTTTCTTTGACCACCCGCACGATGTCTTCGGCTTCTTCCAGGGTGAGGCAAAGCGGTTTCTCGGTCATCAGGTGTTTGCCGGCGCGCGCCGCCGAGGTGATTGAATCGTGGTGCAGGTGATGCGGCAGGGCAATGTCGACCACCTCAATTTCAGGATCGGCCAACAGGTCGTGATAGTCGGCGTAATAGCGCACCGGTTGCCCGTATTGGGCCATCCGGGCGCGGGCATTGGCTTCTAAAATGTCGGCCATGGCCACGATCTCGGCCCGTTCGGCGACCTTTTTCCACCCCTCCACGTGTGAATACATAATTCCGCCACAACCGATTAACCCTACTTTGAGTGTCATTTTATCTTTTCCTTTCTAATTTTCCAGGCCTGCCGCCTGCCACAGCCGCCGCATATACTCGGCGATCAGTAGTCCGGCGGCCAGGGCATCTTGAGCCGCCACATCGTTGATGCGCTTGCTGAACGGCTCCGGGGTGATCGGGCCGTCGTAGCCCAGCGCGTGCAATTTTTTGAGCAACGCCGGCAGCGGGATGACGCCGGTCTCCATCGGCAGCCGCCGGTCGTTGTCGACATAGGCATCCAGGCTCAGTCCGGGCGGGGCGTCGTTGACGTGCACGGTGATCACATCTTGAGCCGAGAGGGTGTCCAGCGCGTCCAGTCCGTCGCCGGAGGTGAACCAGTGCCAGGCGTCGAGCAAGAGGCCCACATTGTCGCCAATTTCGCGGGCCAAAGCCATCATTCCGCCCAGGGTGTAGATGAACTCGTACTTGAACCGTGCGCGGATCGTTTTGGGGCCGAGAAATTCGATCCCCAGACGGCAGCCATAGTCGGCCAAAATGCGGGCGATGGGCTGAAAACGGGCCACGTGCCAGGCCCAATTTTCTTTGAAAGGCCGCTCGTTCGAGCCGGACAGACACCAGGTGGCCGTGCGGGTGCAGCCCAGTGCCTGGCCCAGTGCGGCCAGTTTGGGCAACTTTTCCAGGTCTTTTTCCCATTGATCGTCTTTGTTCCAGGCCACCGGCAGTCCCCATTGGCCGGGACGCACGCCTGCTTCGGCAAAAAGGTTGCGCACATACTCGATGCCGTAGGTGTCGGCCAATTGGGCCGCTTCGACGATGTCAAAATCGATGCCGCCAAATCCGATTTGTCGGGCCAGGTCAATCGTTTGGGCCAGGTTCAGGCCGCGAATGCCGATTGCGCCGGCGCTGAGATTTTTGAACATTGTGTATCCTCCTTTATTACATATATTCCCTGGTGGGGTAGGGCAGGATTCATCCTGCCCTTGCGGGACCTGAAGGGGGCAGGATGAATCCTGCTGCTACGGGTTGCGTGATGTGTTCAAACATATGTCAATGATCCGGTGCATGGTTTGTTGTTCGGCAGCCAGATGGACGCGGTTTTGACGCATAAAGCGGGCTATTGCTGCTCTCTCTTCCGGTGTCTCAGGGTAGAGGGTGCTGTTCTCAAGCGTCTCACCGCTTAGCCAGCGTTCCCATACCTGCGGCGTATCCAGGGCCAGTCGAATTGTCGGCGACAGACGAAGCGGGGCATCTTGCAAGCCTGCATCGCGCAGGCCCATGCGCAGTCCCGTTGACATGCTGTGGTAGAGCATAGCCGGTTCTTTGAGCAGCGGCATCGTTTCCCGTCGACCCAGGTAATTTTCTTCACACAGCGTGGCGTCGGGCGAAGTCTGGGCGCGACAACGCATTGGGCGGACGGGATAGATCAGGCAGTGATCTTGTTGCAAGAACAGGCATGCCGCTTTGTCGGCGCGTTGGATGTCGGCGGTCGGCCCGGACAGTCGTTCCTGCACCATCTGCCGGACCTCAACATGCAATTCAAGATAAACAACGATGCGTAACGCTTCAACCGGCAACAGGTCGGGACGGTCGGCGCCGACGTAGCAGCAAAACGCGCAGCCCGCCCGACAGGCCAACGACGGTAGGGTTTGCCGAATGGCCGACATGTTCTGGTCGCCCAGCCAGTCGAAAAAATCCAGCAAAGCCAACACGGTGTGGGGGGCACGGCGGGTGCGCAACACGCCCGCCGTGACTGCCCAGCTTTTGACCGTAAATTGCCACAGTTTATCTTCAGGTGGCTGACCGGCCCGCATCGTTGGCCGGGAGGGTTTTTGTTTGCCCATTTTTCGATAGATCCTGTCCGAAAAACCGTACAAGCCGCTTATGCCGACGCATCCCTATGTGTCGGCTGCGTTTTTCGGATAGGCCCTTAATGATAGTGTTTGTTCAAAAACGCCTGCACGGCCTGGACAAAAGGTTCAAATTGTTCACGACGGATGTTGTGCCCGGCTTTGAGCTGCACCACTTCGATCAACGGATTGAGGCGGGCGGCTTCTTGGGCTGTTTCCGGTGAGACGATGGCGTGCATTTCGGGATCGCCGATGACCAACAGGGTGGGAACGGCGATTTTGCCGACGATTTCGCGCCAGTCTGGGCGTGGCCCGCCGATCCGTCCGGCGGCGTTGGGGCTGAGCTGTTTCTTGGATTCGCCCCACGGCTGCCATTCGATCTCATCCCAGGTGGGCGAGTTCTTGCGTCCTTCGGCGATGATCTCTTGAACCGGTTTGGCCCGTTGCGCCTCGATCTGGGCGCGACGTTCTTTGGCCTGCTTTTCTTGTTCTTCGGGCGTGGCCCCCATCCAGCGCATCCAGGGCGAGTCGGCGCCAAACCAGGGCGGGTCCTCGAGCACGATGCAGGCCGGCAGATCGGGGTAGCGGGCGGCCAGCATGGCCACGGTGGCGGCGCCCATCGAGTGGCCCATCAGGGCGGGCTTTTTGAGGCCCAAAGCCATCACGAAACGGGCCAGGTCGGCGGCGCGTGTTTCGTCGTCATAGCCATCTTCCGGCGCATCGGAAAGGCCGTGGCCGCGCGCGTCGGGCATGATCAGGTCGTAATCGTTCTGCAAAGCCTGCGCCGTGCGAATCCAACACAGGCCGTTATCGGAAAAACCGTGCGCGAGGACAAAGGGTGGTTTTTTTCCGCCGGTGCGATAGTAATGGATCTTGATCCGATTGGCTGCGACATCACCCTGAACCCAGGTGGTGCCGGCAACCGGCTTTTCATCGACGAGCGAAATTTCTCCGGCATCCAGCATGGCCTGCAAGGGCGAGTCCTCGATCTGCAAAGGCAGGTCAACCCGCCCGCGACGACGGCTGGATTCATAGGTGGCAAAAATGACTTCGGTGGCCTGCAAGGCTTTGCGTGCCGAGAGCATTGGCTCGCGTCCATCGCGCAGGGCGTTGACCGTATCGAGCACGGCGTCGACGGTGGTTTTGATGTAGGCATCATGTACGCCAACGTCAAATTCCTTCCATTTGCCTTTTGTTTCAACGTTTTTCATCCGTATGGCCGGCCCGTTGCGTACCCAAAGTTCGATGGTTCCCTCGCTACCGATCAACCGCAGGCCGCAGTCGAACTGCTGTCCGCCGCCGGTGCTCATCAGGCCATAGACGCCGTTTTTCCATTTGAACAGGCTAAGCCCTTGTCCCTCGACCATAACATCAAAGACGCGGTGTCCGCCGCGTGCGTCGATCTGGCCCAACACCCATTCGACCGGTTGTTCATCGTTCAAGTAGAACATCATGTCGAACCAGTGCGTGCCCCAGTCGTAGAGGTTGGCCGTAAATCCCTCAATGCGATACAGGTGGCCGATCTGCCCTGTGTCGAGCAGCTCTTTGGCTTTGCGGAAAGGCTTGCCGAAACGTCGCTGGTGGTTAAAGGTCAGTTGTACTCCCTTTTCGGCGCATATCTGGGCCATCTTGCGCGATTCTCCCCAGGTGGGTGCCATCGGCTTTTCGCAGTGCACGGCGCGCACGCCCGCTTCGGCGGCGGCGATGGTGACCGGTGCGTGCAGGTGTGGCCACAGGCACACGCTGACGATATCCAGCTTTTCCTTTTCCAGCATCTCACGGTAATCCAGGTAGCCGTGTGGAATGCCGTAACGTTGTACAAACGCATCCAGGTTGTCCTGGCGGATGTCGGCTGCCGCGACCAAATCACAATCGGGCGAGGCGATGTAACCAAGGGCGTGAATGTGTCCCTGGCCCATTCCCGTCGCGCCGGGGGTTCCCCACGGTTTGCCGCAGCCGATGATGCCAACGCGAAATGTGCTCATACCAGGCTCCTTTCAAACATGGCGATTTAACAGAGTATGAAACTGATTCTGGCATTTTCGAAAGTTGAGGTTGCAGCCGGTCCGGCTAAAGCCTCAACTCCGTTCCGGCTAAAGCCTCAACTCCAATCCTGATACGGGTTCGTCAGAGTCTAATATGAAACAAAAAAAGACACATGCTATGTAGCCGGTGTCCCAGTTCAACGCCGACGAGGTTAGCTGACGGGCTCGGACGGAAAGGGGATCGCCCTACGCAGGCCGGACCCTGGTCTGCGATTCGCCCCGTTAGTGGGTCCCCCGTACCGGTCAAGGTGACGCACCATGACTCGGTTTAGGCGCGTGTTGCTATGCTGTTGTCTGCCCGGTTACAGGCCAATGCTCCTCAGATATGCCCGACTGATCTGCGCGCTTTCCAGTGGCGTGGCTTTGGTTGTGCGGTCGGTCTCGACGATGATCCAGCCTTTGAAACCGGCCTGTTTGAGTACCTCGAACATGGCCGGGAAATCGACCATTCCCTCGCCCAGTTCGGCAAAGATGCCGTGGTCGGAAAATTCGTCATAGCCCCAATCGGCCTCGATTCCGCGACGAAGCACATCGGGGTTGATGTCTTTGAGGTGGAGCGAGATGATGCGATCGGCGTAATCGCGACAAAATTGCACGGGGTCTTCGCCGGCCCAGGCCAGGTGGCCGATGTCCGGCCCTTGAAAGACCAGGGCGGGGTCGAGCAGGGAAAAGAGTTTGTCGATCTCGGCACGGGTTTCGATGGTGCTGCCGACATGGTTGTGAAAACAGCTTCTGACCCCTTCTTTGAGGGTGATCTCGCCGACCTTGTTGAGCGTTTTGGCGAACTGCCGAAACTCGGCTTCGCTCATCATGTCTTCCGGCTTGACCTTGGCCGAAATGCGCCGGCGGGTCAGGCCACGTTTGGTCACATAGCTTTCAAAGCCGCCGGCGGCCACGTACAGTTCGGTGCAACCGATTTCGCGCGAAAAAGCGGCCATCGCTTGGGCTCGTTCCAGGATTGCCGCTTCTTGTTCCGGCTTTTCGAAATCGGCGCCCAGGTAACCGGGCCCCGGCTTGAGGCCGTACCGACCAAACAGAGTCAGCACTTCTTCCGGCGTTCCCAGGTAGGCGCCGGCGGGGGCCCCTTCGTAGCCAGCCTGAGCAATCTCGGCCAGCATTTGTTCGCGGGGCACATCACGGGGCCAGGTGATGGTGCTGCATGCAATGATCCAATCTTTCATTTTGTTTGTCCCCTTTCATCGTTGAAATGAACCAGATAACAAAAGGGGGAACCCGCCCGATGCAGGCTTCCCCTTTTGCCGGTTTACCATGAGCCTGGTCTGTATCTGCTGGTCTGCTGCAAATCAACAAATGGCCGAGGGGCAGTTGCAGACATAGACGTTCTAGTAGCTGTACGTGCTGACGATGTGGCCCTGGGCATCTTTGAGGGTGGCCGTGTCGCCCTGGTTGTTCCATAGCGGTCGCCGCCAACCCCAGTACAGGTCACGTTCGGTCGGCTCACCGACCTTGGTCCACACGCGCACCGTTGCACCCGCCGCCAGCGTGAAGGCCGGAAAGGTGAACGTGTGCCCGCTTGCGTCGGTCAATGTCCAGCCGTCCAACGCTTGTGCCTGCCCGCCCCGGTTGATGATCTCGACATATTCGCCCGCCAGGTCGTCGCCTGGAGGATTGTATTCGATGTAGCCGATTTGCACATCTGCAGGTTGCACCTCTGCAGGCCGCACTTCTGCCGCCGGCTCAAAGTCCTTTTCCACGTATGTCACCACCGAGGCCGTCACCCCGGTCAGATTCAACTCTTCTGCCCGGTGGCAGGCCACATAGTGGTCGGGTCGCAATTCGCGCAACGTCGGTGTTTCGTGTTTGCACCTCTCCGTCGCATACCGGCAACGGGGGTGGAAGTAGCACCCACTCGGCGTGTTCGCCGGGTCGGCCACGTCTCCTTCCAGGATGATCCGCTGCGCCTGGTAGCGCGGATCCGGCTTGGGCACCGCCGACATCAACGCTTCGGTATACGGGTGCAGCGGGTTGCCGAACAGCTCTTCCGTCTCGGCCATTTCGACCAGTTTGCCCACATACATCACCGACACCCGGTCGCTGATGTGCTCCACCACCGACAGGTCGTGCGCCACAAACAGGTAGGTCAGGTCGAATTGCTCTTGCAGGTCTTGCAGCAGGTTCAGAATCTGTGCCTGGATCGACACGTCCAACGCCGATACCGGCTCGTCGCACACGATCAATTGTGGGTTCAACGCCAACGCGCGCGCGATCCCGATCCGTTGGCGCTGCCCACCGCTAAAGGCGTGCGGATAGCGAATCATATACTCGGGCCGCAGCCCTACCACACGCAACAATTCGGCCACCCGGTCGCGCAATTCGCTCCCCTTCGCCACTCCGTTCACCAGCAGCGGCTCGCCAACAATCTGCAACAGCGTCATACGCGGGTTCAATGACGAGTAGGGGTCTTGAAAGATCATCTGCATGTTCTGCCGTATCTTTTTCAATTCCCCTTTGTCCAATTCTGGAATGTTCACCCGCCCCAGATTGCGGTCTTGAAACCACACCTCCCCGCTCGTCGGCTCGTACGCGCGCAGGATCACCCGCCCGGTCGTCGTCTTGCCACATCCGCTCTCGCCAACCAGGCCCATCGTCTCACCGGCGCGGATGAAGAAATTGACCCCGTCAACTGCCTTCACATATCCCGCCAGTGTCTTGAAAAAACCCTTGCGAATCGGAAAGTATTTTTTCAAATCTCGCACTTCGAGCAGAATGTTCTCTTCCCCGGCTCCAGGCCGTCCCGCTTCGAGCCCGCTCAGTTTGACTTCTTCTGCCATCCCGTTCCTCCTATTCGTACAGCCAGCAGCGCACCCAGTGCCCTGGCTTGATTTGCACAAAGGGTAGTTCTTGCTCAACGTCGCACTTGCCGGGCATATAGTTCTGACACCGCGGGTGGAACGGACACCCTTTCGGGATGTTGTACGGGTCCGGCACGGCCCCTGCTATCGTGTGCAGCCGCTCCCGCGATTTGCGCCCAATCCGCGGGATCGACCGCAACAACGCCCGTGTGTACGGATGGTGCGGGTCGTAGAACAGGTCATCCACCGGCGCCAGTTCCACTTCTTTGCCCAGGTACATCACCACCACGTCGTCGGCCATTTCGGCGATCACCCCCAGGTTGTGGGTGATGAACATGATCGCCATCCCAAACTCGGCCTGTAGTCGCTTCATCAATTCCAAAATCTGCGCTTCCGTCGTCACGTCCAGTGCCGTCGTCGGCTCGTCGGCAATCAACAGGCTCGGCCGACAGGACAAGGCCATCGCAATCATCGCCCGTTGGCGCATCCCGCCCGACAACTGGTGCGGATAGGCGTCAATGCGCAGTTCCGGCTGCGGCAGCCCAACGTGTCCCAGCATCTCGATCGCCTGTGCGCGGGCCTGTTCTTTGCTCACCTTTTGGTGCAGGATGATCGCTTCCATGATCTGGTTGCCGATCGTGTGCACCGGACTCAACGAGGTCATCGGCTCCTGGAAAATCTTGGCGATCTCGGCCCCGCGAATGTTGCGAATCTCTTGTCCACGCGGGTCCAGGCTGGTGATGTCGATCTTTTCGGCCGACCCTTGTGCGTCGTAGCGGTAAAAGTAGATTTTGCCGCCTACGATCTTGCCCGGCGGGGGCACAATCTGCATGATCGCTTGCGAGGTGACGCTCTTGCCGCAGCCACTTTCGCCCACCACCCCCAGCGTCTTGCCGCGCGCAATGTCAAAGCTGACCCCCTCCACCGCTCGCACGGTGCCCTCGTCCAGGTAGAAATAGACTTTGATGTCTCGCACTTCGATCAGGGGTTCATGCCCATTTTCGCTCATCGTTATCTCCTATTTTATCTTGAATAGGGATCTGCCGCATCACGCAGGCCATCACCTAAAAAGTTAAAGCACAGCACCACAATCACCACAAACAATGCCGGAGAAAGTACCCATGGGGCCATCGCCACCGCCTGCAGGTTTTGTGCTTCTTGCAGCAACACACCCCAACTGATCGCCGGCGGACGAATGCCCAGCCCCAAGAAGCTCAAACTGGTTTCGCTCAAGATCATCCCCGGAATGCTCAGGGTAATCGAGGCAATGATATGGCTGAGAAAAGCCGGCACCAGATGGCGAAACACAATACGCGCTTCGCTGGCCCCGGCCAGTTGGGCGGCCATCACAAAATCTTCTTCACGCAAGGCTAGAAATTGACTGCGCACCACGCGGGCCAACCCCGTCCACCCGATCAACGAGAGAATGATGGTAATTCCAAAATAGACGCGCACCGAAGGCCACTCAACCGGCAGCGCCGCACTCAGCGACATCCACAAAGGAATGCTGGGCATCGCGCGAATGAATTCGATCACCCGCTGCACAAGCATATCGGCAATTCCGCCATAATATCCCGTAAAGCCACCGATCACAATCCCCAGCACAAAGCTCAAGGCCACGCCCATCAAGCCGATCGACATCGAAATGCGCGCCCCGTACACCAGCCGGGAGAACATGTCACGTCCCATGCGGTCGGTGCCCATCAGATAAAGAGTGCCCCGCCCGTCTACGTTGTCAATGCCGATCAAATGAATATCGCTTGGGAAAACTCCCCACAACTTGTAAGGAATGCCATGCGTAAAAAACCGGATCGGATATTTGCGGCCAAAATCGGTCGTATAAATCATCCGTGTCGTTTGCGGATCGCGCTTGCCCTCTATGCCGTACACAAAAGGACGTAACTGAAAGCGTCCCTGGTCTACAAAACGGATCCGTTGCGGAGGAGCCAACATATAACGTTTATTAAACTCGGTTGGGCTGTAAGGGGCTAATACCTCACAGAACAGTGCAATCAGGTACATCAAAAAGATGATGATTCCTCCGGCAATAGCCGGCTTGTGTTTGCGAAACTTCCACCACATCAGCTTCCATTGGGAAGCCACAAAAATGCTATCCTGAGCCAGCTCAATTTTCACACTCTGAGGTTTAGGAGAAAGGGATTGATCGTTGCTCATTTTTGCCTGCTTGTCAGCTTTCCAAGCGGATACGTGGATCCACAAAGACGAGTAAAATGTCCGAGATCAGCGTTCCGATCACGGTCAAAATGCTCAACATCATCACAAAAGTACCGGCCAGGTACATATCCTGGGTCATCAGCGCCTGAAGCAGCAACGGCCCGGCAGTGGGCAAACCCATCACCACCGCCAAAATTGTGCTGCCCGACACCAAACCGGGCAATGTCCACCCCACCGTGCTGATAAAAGGCCGCAAGGCCACCCGCACCGGATATTTGACCAGCAACTTGAGTTCACTCAGGCCTTTGGCTCGTGCCGTCGTCACATACGGCTTGCGAATTTCGTCCAGCAAGTTGGCCCGGGTCGTGCGAATCAAACCGGCAGTGCCGCTTGTGCCCAAAATGATCATCGGCACCCACATATGTTTAAACATATCCGCCACTTTGCCCAGGCTCCAAGGCGCTTCCATGTATTTTTCCGAGAACAAACCGCTCCAATCGGCACGGAAATAGCGCAGCCCGATCCAGAGCAAGATCAGGGCCATCAGAAAATCGGGCATGCCCAACCCGACAAACCCGATAAAGGAAAAGAGGTGATCGAAAATCGAGTACTGATGCGTGGCCGAATAAAAAGCGATCGGAAAAGCGACAATCCAGATAAAAATTTGCGTACAAAACGAGATCACGACCGTCAAACCGAGCCGTTCCCAAATCAACGTTTCCACTGCCCGGTTATACTCAAAAGACCATCCAAAATTACCGTGCAGGCCATTCCAGGCCCACTTGATGTATTGATAATATAGAGGTTTATCCAACCCATATTGGCGATACAAAGCCTGGATTTGTTCTTCTGCCAGCGTTTCTCCCGTTTCGGCCAACCGGGCAATATGTGTGCTCAGCCAGTCGCCGGGTGGAAGTTGGATCAATATGAACGAGATGATCGAGATCGCAATGATCGTCGGAATGGTCAACAAAAAGCGTCGCAGGATGTACTGAACCACGCCAACCTCCCTTGGAACCAATACCTTTCAAATAGGACACCAGAGGTTTCAGTCGGATTTTCTTCCACTTTTCCGCTCGCAGGCTCGACTCTGAAACGTTATTTGAAAAGTATTGTCCTTAGAAAAAGCTGCACAAGCGACATCCCTTGCCACTTGACGTATCAGGATGTGCCGGTGACCGTTTTGGATAGGCTCTTACGATAAGGGCCTATCCGAAAAACGCAGCCGACGCATCCTATGCGTCGGTACAAGCGGCATAGGGATGCCGCTTGTACGGTTTTTCGGATAGGCTCTAAGGTATGCGGCGCCATTCGTGCGTCGCACACCTTTGTCAGGTAACGCTAAACTTCAGACATATAGTACTGTTCGATAAAGGTGTTACCCGGCGTGAGGCACAACCAGTCGGAGACAGCCTCCTTGGGCACGTTATGGAAGCTGTTTTTGACGATGCCCACATGCGGCAACAAACCGACAACGCCGATGAACCATGTCTGTTCGGCGTTGAGGTCGAAAAGCTCCGTAGCATACCGGACCAGTTCTTCATCATTCCTGGCCGTCTTGCACTTTTCATACAACTCGTACGCCTTCAAAACTTCCGGCGGTGGTTGTTCACCCTGCTTGCCTTCCGAGGTCCACCAATCCCAGTACAACGCGCCGACACTGGCCGGTGTGCCGCCGCGGCGCGGCATCTGATACAGCGGTTCTACCAGTGGATGCGCCGAACGGTCCATCGTCCACACACTCATATCTTGCACCGTCCCCAGTTGGCCGCGCTCGCTGAACAGTGTGCGCGATTCCTCTTTGGGGAAAGCGCGGATGCCGATGTTCTTCCAATAGGCGCAGATCATTTGAGTGATGTCACCCCACGGGCCAAAGACCGGCGCATACTCGATGTTGATCGTCAACGGCTCACCGCGCAGGTTCAGACGAAAGCCCTCGGCATCGCGCTTGGTCAGGCCGATCTCGTCCAGCAGTTTATTGGCCAAATCGGGATCATACTGCGCCCAGGCCGCAGACTGCTCCGGCTTGTACCCCTTGACGGTCGGCAAAACCGAAGCCTGACGCGGCGTGCCCAGTCCCTGATAAACCACCTCGTTGATTTCTTCGCGGTCGATCGCCACCGACAAAGCATGACGGAAATTGACGTTCTCTTCCAGCTCGCGCAAGCCGGGGTTTTCGTGGTTCAGGTTAAAGTGCAGGCAATAGTTGGAGCCTTCGGCCAATGTCCACTTGTAGACTTCGTATTGACCGACCGCTGCCCTTTCCATGTACAACGCATAGTTGACCCAGCTAATGTGGCGGAACTGCATATCCACCGCACCGGCCAACGCTTTGGTGTTAAGCAGATCGATGTTCTCAACCACCTCAAAGCGGATGCGATCGATGTACGGGAGTTGATTGCCTTCCGGGTCGACGGCAAAATAGTAGGCATTGCGCTCGGCAACGGCGGGGATATCAGGTGGCACGCGCACCATCGGCCATGGCCACATACGCGGGCAGGTCAGATCGCCGTTCCAGTCATCCTTGCTGTTGAAAAAGTTGACCCAGTTCTCAGCTCCGGCCGCGGCAACCATCTTGTCCAAATCTTCTTTCTTGACATAAGAAGCATGGAAGGCTGTCGCATAATGCTTGGGCCAGTTGTTAAAGGTTCCTTGGCCGTTCGGCGAAGCCAGAATGGGGACAAACAGACCGTAAGGAGCAGCAAATTTGAACTTGATGGTATAATCATCCAGCTTTTCGATGACGACCGGCTCACCGGCTACTTTGAGCCACCCCCCAATTCCGGCCGGGTTGATCTCGGCGTTCTTTTGAATGTCCTCGTGGTAGAACATCACATCGTCGGCGGTATACGGCTGCCCATCTGACCAGAGCACGCCCTTGCGCATATGGAAGGTAAATTCGGCCCCATCACCGCCTACCTCAAAGCCCTTGTACAAAAAGGGCACGATTTCAGAAGCCATTTGCGTGTACCGAACCGGCCCAACATAGCTCAGACGAGAGGTGATGATCCCTACATCGCCCGCGCCGATGGCCACACGTCGCCATGTGCCACCATAACTGCCGATTTCATCGGTCACATTGATCACCACCGGTTCCTGGCCCACACGTTCAGCCACCGGCGGCAATTTGCCTTCGGTAACCAGCGCAAACAAGGCCGGCGACTCTTTGACCTCACTCGGCGCAACCGTCACCTCAACCACTTTTTCAACAACTTTGGTTACTTCTTTTTCAACCTGCTTTTCAACGACGACGGTCTCTTTGACGACTTTTTCGACTTCTTTTTGGACTTCAACCGTCTCTTTGACGATGACGGTCTTGGGCTGGCAGGCAACCAGGGCCGCACCGGCTGCCGTCATGGCAGCGCTACGCAAAAAATGACGGCGGGAAAGCTTTTCGTTCATCATCTTACCTCCTCAGAAATGACAAGACATGTAAAACAAGTGGACAACAAAGAGCGAATTTTGGGGATGCAGGCCTCCTTTCTACGTGTGACACGCTTGAAAAGAGAAATGGGTAGTTTATTTTTGTTGGATGTGAACGTTAACATCCTAGTAGGAAGACATTATACACGAGGTAAGAGGGTTTGTCAATTTCAAGATCGTTCTGGGTGCATTTCAACTTGGGGGTAAGCTCGTTGTGGTCAGCTCTGACCGCGCCACTCTGTAGGATCAGGCGATGCGCAGGCACGGTCTGGAGACCGGCCTGCGCATCGGGTTTGTCAATTTCAAGATCGTTCTTCGTTCTTTAACAAATTAGCCTTGTGTCTTCAAAAGTCGAGGTTTCAACCGATCCGGCTAAGGACCTATCCGAAAAACATAACCGATGCATCCCTATGCGTCGGTACAAGCGGCATAGGGATACCGCTTGTACGGTTTTTCGGATAAGCTTCAAGGCCTCAACTCCACCAGACACACATTCGCCAGAATCCGGTAACCGATCGACACCTGCCCGCTCTGCATCACTTGGATCGACCAGCCCGGAGCACGAGCAATTGCCGATTAGACGAACAGGCCATCTGGTGATAAAATTATGAACCATACCTGCAAACGGAGGCGATTCGATGGAAATCAACCCACGCATTTTTAGAGAGTACGACGTTCGCGGCATTGTAGGCCGTGACCTGACCCCAGATGTGGTCGAGGTGTTGGGGCGGGGTTACGGCACCTATCTGGCCAGGCAGGGCGGACGCCGCGTTAGTCTTGGCTACGATGCGCGGCTCAGTTCGCCGACATTTTGCACGGCGCTGAGCCGTGGCATTGCCTCTACCGGCATCGATGTCATCCAGATCGGTCTGGTTGCCACGCCGATGCTTTATTTTTCACTCTTTCACCTCGACGTAGACGGTGGGGTGATGATCACCGGCAGCCACAACCCACCCGAGTTTAACGGCTTCAAGCTCGGCGTGGGCAAAACAACGATTTATGGCGAACAGATCCAGGAGGTACTGCGCATCATCCAGACCGGCGATTTCGTTTGTGGCAAAGGGCAAGTGACGCAGCAAGAGATCAACGAGGCGTACAAGACCGAAATCGTGCGGCGCATCGGACGGCTGGCACGTCCACTCAAGATCGTCGTCGATGCCGGCAACGGCGCAGGTGGCCCCTACGGACCGGACATGCTGCGGCGCATCGGCGCCGAGGTGATCGAACTCTATTGTGAGGTTGACGGACGTTTTCCCAACCACCATCCCGACCCAACCCTGCCGGAAGCACTGGAGGCGCTGATTCAGGCGGTGCGTGCCGGCGGCGCCGACTTGGGGATCGGCTGGGATGGTGATGCCGACCGCATTGGCGTGGTCGACGCACAAGGACGGATCATTTGGGGCGATCAGTTGATGATGCTGTTTAGCCGCGAGGTGTTGGCCGCTCGTCCCGGCGCGCCGATCATCTTTGAAGTCAAATGTTCGCAGGGGCTGGCCGAAGAAATCGAGCGGTTGGGCGGCCGGCCGGTGATGTACAAAACCGGTCACTCGCTGATCAAAAACAAGATGAAAGAACTGCACGCGCCGCTGGCCGGTGAGATGAGCGGTCATCTCTTTTTCGCCGATGAATATTTCGGCTATGACGATGCCCTGTATGCGGCATGCCGTTTCGCCCGCCTGGTTGCCGCACAAGACAGGCCGCTAACGGCACTGGTCGACGAGTTGCCACGTTACGTGTCCACACCCGAAACCCGCGTCGACTGCCCAGAAGAGCGTAAATTCGAGATCGTCGCCGAAATGGCTGCCTATTTTCGAGCCCACTATGAGGTGATCGACATCGATGGGGTGCGCATCCTCTTTGGTGACGGCTGGGGATTGCTGCGCGCCTCGAACACGCAACCGGTGCTGGTGCTGCGCTTTGAAGCGCGGACGCCGGAACGGCTGGAAGAAATCAAAGGGATCGTGCTGGGCAAATTGAAGGAAATCGCGCCGGAGGTACACATATAAGGGATTGATCCACCGGGTTGGACGCTTGACAGAAAGGAACAGATTCACGATGCGCTGGACAAGATGTGTGTCCGTTCTTTTAATTTTGGGCAGTCTGGCCGGTTGCATCTGGCCCAAGAGCGACTCTGAGAGTTCCATTCCTTCGCCCGATGGTCGCTTTGTTTTGGTCACCACGATTAACAGGGACAAGACAGACCCGACCGTGTATCTGTGCGTCAAACTGAAAATCTTGGACGATTCCGGCAACGTGCTCTATGAAGAGCAAACCCGGGCGTCCGATCGGATGCGCTGGACGGCCAAGTGGGACGGAAATGAGCGGGTAGTCCTGGAAAGTTCCGATATCGGGACATACGTTTGGGAACTCGGACGTGATGGCCAATGGCGAGCGGTTCTATGAGCTGGCATACCGGCCAAAAGACGTGCTATTCGGCCTGCCGTCTGGGTAAGGCGTGGGTTGCTATAGCGGCCAAATCAGCGGCACGAGGATGATGGCGATGAGATAAATGAGCACCGTCAACGGCAAGCCGACACGCACGAAATCGGTAAATTTGTAGCGGCCCGGCCCAAATACGATCAGGCAGGCCGGCTCAAGCGGCGTGATAAAGGAACAACTGGCCCCGACAGCGATCATAATTGCCATCGTGCGAGGATTCAAGCCCAATCGAATTGCCGTTTGTAAAGCTACCGGCAACACGACCACTGCCGCTGCCTGATTCGACATCGGCTGGGTGAGCAACATGGTCAGGGTGAAAAATGCGCTGAGCAGCCAAATCGGCGAGGTGTGGGCAAAAAGGTTGGCGATTTGAATGGCCAAAAATTCGGCGGTGCCGGTGTATTGCATGGCCTTGCCCAAGGCCAACATGCTGCCGATCACGACCACCGCTTTCCATTCGACCTCACGATAAGCCGCCGATGGGGTAATGCAATGGGTTAAAAAAGCCAGCAAAACGCCGAGTAACATGGCCACAGGCAAAGAGAGGATGTTCAGTGCCACCAGGATCAGCATACCGACAAAGATCAGCACGGCCTGGGAGGCATGATGCACATCTGGACGTTGCCGGTTTATGGTGCCGATCACCCGAAAAAAGTGTTCCCGCTCTCGCGCGGTCAGGTCGGACGGACGGCCCTGGAGCAAAAGCTGATCGCCGACACGAAAAGGAATCTGGCTCAATTTGCGATAGATGGTTTGTCCATGCCGGTTGATGCCGAGCAACTGGACGTTGTAACGACGCCGGAGGTCGAGCGATTTAAGGGTGCGCCCGATCATCGGTGAGTTGGGCAGCACCATCGCCTCGATAAATTGCTCTTCCTGTTCCGGCCAGGCCAGGTCGGCCAGGGTCACATCGGACTTGATGGCAATGCCCACCGCTTCTTTGACCCGCAAGATATCGCTGTGTTGCCCCTCGACCAGCAGTTCGTCGCCCACATTCAGGCGCAGGTCTGGACGTGGGGCCAGGTAGTGGTTACCGTTGCGCAGCACGCGCAGCACGGTCAGATCCAGATTTTGCCCCAGGTTGGATTCTCGTAGCGTTTTTCCGGCCAGCGGTGAGTTGGGCAAAACGGTCACTTCGGCTGTGTAGGGACGGATGTCAAAGGGATGTTCATCCTGGGTGGTGCCGGTGCGGTCGGGGATCAGGTGTTGGCCGACAAGCAGCATGTAAATCAGACCGATCACCATAATGGGCAAACCGATCGGGGTCAATTCAAACATCCCCAATGACGGCAGCCCATATTCGGTCATCAGTCCGCCGACCACGATGTTGGTCGATGAGCTGATCAGGGTGACCGAACTGCTCAAGATCGAAGCAAAAGCCAACGGCATCAACAGTTTGGAAACCGGGCGATGGATGCGCCGGGCGAGGGTGATGACCACCGGCGTCAGCAAGGCTGCTGTCGCCGTATTGCTGATAAAGGCACTGACGCCGGCGGCAACCACCATAATGGCCGAAACCAGTCGTTGTGGATGGTCATTGCCGAATTTGAGCATTCGATCGACCACCATTTCGGCAACGCCGGTGCGCACCAGGGTAGCGGTGAGCACCAAAATGCCCAAGATCATCACCACCGTGTCGCTGCCAAAACCGGCAAAAGCCTGTTCAGGAGGAAGCAGACCCAGCAAGATCAGGACGAGCAGGACCCCCAAGCCGACCACATCGGCCGGCAAGCGCTCCAGCGAAAAGAGGACCATCGCCACACCAAGCACGGCCAAAAGCAACGCGATAGATAAGGTCATCGTTTCACCTCTTTCGATCAAAGCCGTACAAACGGCATCCCTATGCCGCTTGTACCGACGCATAGGGATGCGTCGGCTGCGTTTTTCGGATAGGCCCTTAGCCGGATTTTAACCACCCGGCTGAAGCCTCAATTTCCGAAATCGCCAGAGTCCGGTCTGATGGTTAAAATCCAGCCCAAGCCTTTACACCGTTACTCGATTCGTCGACGTCCGGTTACGTCCAACCTGTAACTACCTACCTGATTGGCCTGCCGCTATGCGCTGATTGGAAATCAGCCTTTCTGGGCACGCTGTGCCGGGCGCCGGCCTACGCCGAAGGCCTATGGCGGGCGACTTGAGTCGGCACGTAGGTAGTCACTCCAACCTTTGCAAGGATGAGCAGGCACAGCGGAACAAACCAAGTATACGCCACTTTGTCTCCAAGTCAACGGCAGGGCCGGTGACTATCCTTGCGCGCAGCAGCGCCGTCGGGGTATCTTGTCCTGTCCACCGGACGATGGTATAATCGACTCGACAGCGATTTTTCCCTTGATTTTCCGCCCAGGAGGTGAAGCGATGCCATACGGGTACCACGGCAAGATTTTACATGTTGATCTGACCGCCCAGACGTTCGAGATCGAAGAGCCAGACGAGGTCTTTTACCGCAAATACCTCGGCGGCAGCGCGATGGGCGCGTATTATCTGCTCAAATTCACCCCCGCCGGAGCCGATCCACTAGGGCCCGAAAACACGCTCAGCCTTTTTGTCAGCGCCGTCACCGGCGCTCCGGTTTCGGGCCTTTCGCGGATCGCGGCCGTGGCCAAGTCGCCACTCAGCGGTCTGGCCGACGAATCGGCGGCAGGCGGTTTTTTTCCGGCCGAATTCAAGTTTGCCGGTTTCGATGGCATTGTCTTGCGGGGCAAAGCGCCCAGGCCACTTTATCTGTGGATCCACGACGGCCAGGTTGAGTTGCGTGATGCCGGCCATTTGATCGGTCGCTTGACCGCCGATGTCGAGGATGCCATTCGCGCCGAGCTAGGCGACCGCCGAATCCAGGTGTTGCAGTGTGGGCCGGCAGCCGAACAAGGTGTGCTCTATGGGGCGTTGGTCAACAATGCCAACCGCGTCAACGGGCGGGCCGGAATGGGCACAGTCATGGCAGCCAAAAACCTCAAGGCGATTGCCGTGCGCGGCACGCTACGTCCGCCGCCGGCCGATCCGGAAGGGTTGCGCGCATTGGCGCGATGGGGCGCAGAACAGGTTGACCGGTCTGGCGTGGCCGGGTTCAAGCGATTTGGGACGGCCGTCTTGGTTAACGCTCAATCGCGTGTCGGTGGACTGCCTACCCACAACTGGGATAGCGGCACCTTTGAGCATGCCGAGGCAATCAGCGGCGAGCAGATGGCCGAGACGATTTTGCTCGAAAACGACACCTGCTATGCCTGCGCCGTGCGCTGCAAGCGGGTTGTCGAGGTGACCGAAGGCCCCTATCGCGTCGATCCGCGCTACGGTGGGCCGGAATATGAGTCGATCGCGGCCCTCGGTTCTTACTGTGATGTGTCCGACCTGGCAGCGGTTGCCTATGCCAACCAGCTTTGCAACATGTACGGCATCGACACGATCAGCGCCGGCGGAACCGTCGCCTGGGTGATGGATTGCTTTGAGCATGGTTTGCTCACGGCTCAAGACACCGGTGGTCTGGAAGTGCGCTTTGGCGACGCGGCCGCGATGGTCAAATTGATCGAGATGATCGCCAAACGGGAAGGGTTTGGTCGATTGTTGGGTGAAGGGTCGGCACGGGCAGCACAAAAGCTCGGCGTCGGCCAGGAGCTGGTGGTGGCGGTCAAGAACCGCGAATACCCGGCACATATGCCCCAGGTCAAGCGCACAATGGCCTTGCTCTATGCCGTCAACCCCGGTGGGGCCGATCACACCGTATACGAGCATTGTACCTCTTACGCGCGCTTTCCTCGGCGAATGGCCGAGTTGGATTTGCTCGATCCACAGCCGGCGGGCGTGCTCAATGCCGAAATGGTGCGCTACGCTTTGTATGCTCAACATTTGCAAAGCGCCATTGATTGTCTGTGCGGATGCAAATTTGTCTGGGGGCCGGCCTGGCAGCTCTATAGCGCCAATCAATTGGTCGAGGCGGTGTGCAAGATCACCGGCTGGAACTGGAATATGTGGGAACTGATGAAAGCCGGCGAACGGCGGATCAATCTGCTGCGCGCGTTCAATGCCCGTGAGGGGGCCGGCATCGCCGAAGACACGTTGCCGCCCAAAATGCTCAAACCACTCGTCGGTGGCGCAACCGACGGCGTGGCAGTGACCTGGCAAGAATTCGAGTTTGCCCGTGCGCTTTACTACCAGATGGCCGGCTGGGACGAGCAGGGACGGCCAACCAGGGCCAAATTGGACGAGCTAGCTCTCGGCTGGGTAGCCGAAATGTTGGGCTTGTGATGCTCGACAGGCAGAATGGACAGGGTTTAGCTCAATACTTTTATGCTTCCGCGTCGAGCCTTCAGGCGGAAAAGAGGCAGAAAATCCGGCTAAAGCCTCTACTCCCAGCGTCTTATTTGAAGGGTATCGGGTTTAGGGCCTATCCGAAAAACGCAGCCGACGCATCCCTATGCGTCGGTATTAAGCGATAGGGATGCCACTCGTACGGTTTTCGGATAGGCTCTTAGCCTGGCCTGGCAAGGGTTCTTCTGAGTTACCAGGAGGGGTAAACGATGAACAATTTGATTCCTTTTTTGCTCGGATTGCCTTGCTTGGGGCTGTTGATCTTGGTTTTTGGTGGGGGCGGTGTATACCTGATTTACCTGTGGTTCAAAAACCGCAAGCAAGCCGAACAGAGTCAAAACTGGCTTTCAACGGTTGGGCGAGTGGTGGATTCACGGGTTACGTTTGGAGCCACCGATACCGACGACCTGGATCAGAACTATGTGGCCCTCATCGAGTATGAATATGCGGTAGGCGGCATAACCTATCGTAGCAAACAGACGGCTTTTGGCCCCAGGCGTGCCTTCAACCGACGTTATCAGGCCCAGGCAGCGGTCGATCGCTACCCGGTTGGCGCGACGGTGACGGTATTTTACAATCCGGAAAATCCGCAAGAAGCGGTGTTGGAACGGCGGGCATCGGCAACGATGGTAACCCTGATTGTGGGGATCGCCTTTCTGGGAGTAGCCGCTTGTCTGGGTATGGTGCTGGCAGGCTCGCTGATTGTGAATTTACTCAACCTGGGCGCACAATAACCAACCTGGCTTGCGTTTTCGAGGTTTGCGTTTTCGGGAATTGAGGCTTCAGCCGGTCTATGGTAATTAAAATCCGGTCGAAGCCTCAATGCCTTTTTCCGGAAGCTTGGCACTTCCAGAGTTTCTAAGATCGGTGACGGGAAGCAAAATCGTAAACGTGCTGCCCTGCCCCACCGTGCTATCGACCAGGATTTTGCCGCCATGTCGGCTGATCACGCCATGTGCGACCGCCAGGCCCAGCCCCATTCCTTCGCCCACCTCGCGGGTGGTGAAAAAAGGGTCAAAAATGCGCGACAAATTCTCGGCCGGAATGCCGATGCCGGTATCTTGAATCTGAATGACAACGTATGGTTTTTGATGCTGCACAATGATGCGCAAAGTTCCGCCGTTGGGCATGGCCTGGATTGCGTTGATGAGAATGTTCAGGCAGGCCTGACGGAGCTGTTCATTGTCGCCGGGCACAAGAGGTAAACCGGGCTCATTGATTTGCTCAATCTGGACCTGGTTTGTCTTGGCCAGACCCCGGATCAGTTCAACGGCGGTTTGGATGACTTGAGTGATGTCCAGCGGTTCACGGTTGGGCGGCTCAGATTGGGAGGCAAAGTTGAGCAGTGCGCGCACGATGCTTTGGGCACGCACTGCGGCCTCGTCGATGCGGGCTAAATCCTGACGCAGGGGGCTTGAGCCCGGCAGTTCTTCCATAAGCAGTTGAGTATAGCCGACGATGATCGCCAGCGGGTTATTCAATTCGTGGGCGGCGCCTTCGGCCAGCTTGCCGACGGCGGCCAGCCGCGCCGATTGGATGAGCTGATCTTGGGTGCGTTCAAGCTCGTCCATTCGGTTGCGCAGGCTCTGATAGAGTTCGGCGTTTTCAATGGCGACAGCAGCCCACTGCGCAATCGAGCTGAGCAGTCTCTGGTCGTCCTGGTTAAAAAATCCTTCTTGCTTGTTCAGGGCTTCAATCACACCGATGATTTGATTTTTAACTTCCAGCGGAACGGCCAGAATCGAGCGGGTCCTAAAGCCGGTGATCTGGTCGACGGTTGGATAAAAGTGCGGGTCTTGCGCTGCATTGGGGACGATGACCGGGCAGCCTTCACGCACGACATAGCCGGCAATGCCTTCGGCCACGGGCACACGCATATTTTTGGCCGGTTTGCCTGCGCCGACGGAGACGATGAAGACAAGTTCCTGACCGGTGTTATCCAGCAACAAGATCGAGGCGGCTTCTGCATCCAGGATATCAATAGCCCCTTCCAAGACCCGTTCAAAAACCTCTTCCGGATCGAGGCTGGAAATCAGCGAACGGCCGATGATGTTCAAAAAGCTCAATTCTTGTACCCGCTGCTGTAATTGGTCGTGCAAGCGGGCATTGCGCACGGTGATCGCCGCTTGATCGGCCAACGTGGTCAACAAGCGCTCGTCATTTTCGTCAAACGCGCCGATATGATCGCTGTTGAGGCTCAACGTGCCGATGATTTCGTCATCGGCGATCAACGGAGCGGTGAGCAGGGCACGTTCCGGCGGAAAAGTATAAGTGGGGATAAAGCGGGCATCGCGCAGGGCATCGGGCACGTTAATGACCCGCCGTTGGGCGATCACCAACCCGGCAATGCCCTGCCCAACACGCATGTCCAGGCGGGTGTTCAGGCCATAGGTTTCGGGAGCGACCGCGCGCGGAATCAGCCTTTGTCCGTCGGCATCAAGCAGATGGATCACACAACTGTGGGCACGCGGAATCACCCGCAGGGCAGCCTGCGCGATCGACTGCAAAACCCGATCCAGGTCCAGTGAGCGGGTCAACGAAGCGGTGACCTGAGCGAAGGTTTCTGCTTCATGCAGACGGCGAGTTAGCGCCTGCCCCAACCGCGTGTTTTCAATGGCGATAACTGCCTGATCGGCCATCGCGCGCATCAATTCCAGGTCATCCGTCGTCAAGTCGCGCTGGTCGATCAAGTTGGCAGCGGTCAGCGTGCCCAAAATGCGCTCTCGATAAACCAGCGGTACGACAATGATCGAACCACAACGGTGTTGGGCACGTCGTTGTTGCACCCGGTGACTTTCGCGCGGATCGGGAATCATGGCTTTGGTCGAAAGCACCGGCGTCTGATGACGAATCACCCAGCCGGTCAATCCTTCCATCAACTCTTCAAACGACATGTCCGGCTCGATGCCGGCCGAAAACCCACCATAGACAAAATGCTCGATTTCTTGCCGTTCCAGGTCGAGGGTGACCAGCAACACATTGTGGGCAGGCAAAGCCTCGGCGATCCGATTGGTCAAGAGTTGAAGCTGCCGGTCGAGCGTTTCCAGCGAGGTCAATGCGTTGGCAACATAATAAACCGCTTCGGCACGTCGGCGTGCCGTGCGTTCGGCTTCCAGACTGCGCGCCTGGGAGATGGCCAGGGCGATATGCCCGGCAAGTTGTTCACAGCGGGTAATTTCGTCATCGGTAAAATGGTGAGGTGATCGAAAAGTCAGCATCGTCACGCCGAGCTTTTTGCCACCGGCGATGAGCGGCAACCCAATTGCCGAGCGTACCGAGAAGAGCTCCGAAAGCCGCCGGTTGACATAGGGCGTGTTGAGGGCATCCTCAACGACCAGGGTATGCCCGGCCTGAAGCACCGATTCGCTCATTGCCGGATATTCGTCGGACGATAACCGGAACGTCGAATAGCGGTCGCGCCACTCCCCGGACGCCGCAGCGGGAATGATGCTTTGCGTTTGTTCATCCCACAACGTGATATAACATGCATCGGCATGAATCACTTCGCCCATCCGGTCGACCAGGGTTTGCAGCATAGTCGGCAGGTCGGATGTCTGGAGCGCAGCGTGGGTGATCTCGTTGAGCAGGGCAAGAAACTGCTCGCGTTGACGGATTTCATCGGTGGTGCGAGAGCGATTCAACGCAGTGGCGACGGTGAATACCAGTTCATGTTCGTCAAATGGCTTCAAGATGTACCCCACAGAACCACTATTTTGGGCATGCAAGAGCGTGTCCGGATCGGTGTAGGCGGTAAGCAAGAGAATCGGCACCTGCCTTTGTCGATAAATCTCGCGGGCGGCCTGGATGCCATCAACATCTCCCTTGAGCCGGATGTCCATCAGAATCAAATCAGGTGGTGTTTGATGGGCCAGTTGGATGGCCTGTTCACCCGAGTCGACCGGGCCACAAACCTCGTAACCTTGGGCGCGGAGCACATTACAAACCGATTGAGCGGTGATATATTCGTCTTCGACGACCAGAATTTTCGGTTGAGACATACAACTGACCTCAAATCTATCGGAATGCCGTGCAAACAGCACCCCCATGCCACCGGCAAGGATCGACCGGCGGTCTGGCCGATTCGTTCATTCTGGCCAGGGCAAGCTATTGTAAGAACGTTGTAAATTAATTTTACAAAAAAGGCCCAGAATGTGCAAATCAACAGAGCTCCGAGTTCTAAGCTAGACTCGGCAAATCTATCGTGCGCCGGTCGGCGCAGGCTCAAGGGGTGCGCGCTGATTACGGAACAGTTTGTTCGCCCAGGGTGATCTGTTCTGCCCCCTCGGCGGTGATCGCCCGCCGTCCACTGAGCGGGTCGTATAACCCGACGACCAGGCGATATTCCCCCGCCGCAAGGTTGGCCGGAATGACCAGGGTGTGCACATCGGCGATCACTTCCGGCGGCAGCCAGCCGGTGGTCGGGCGGGTCCAACGCGCCGGTATGGCATCGGATTGGGTCAGTGGATGCCCCTGAGCATCGATCAGGTGGACAAAGACCTTGTAAGAAATGGTCGTCTCGGCTTGGGCGCGCCAGTAAAGCGTCACCGAGATGGCCTGCTCCGACCGCACTTCGACCTGATAGCCGATCAAGGCCACAAAGCCGTCCAGCACCTGTTCCACGCGGGTGATGTGGGGTGGAAATTGGGTTTCTCGCGGCGGCATGTCGATATGCAGACTCCCCACGTCGACATTTATCCGGCCGATTTGCATCACCCAACGATATTCCCCGGCCGGAAGATGTGCCGGCAAGAACACCTCAACCGGCGCACGCACCAGTTCGCCTGCCTTCCACTCGTTAACCGGATAACGCGCCGAGAGCGGATGTGTTTGTTCCAACATGGCCTTTCCATCTGTGCCGAGCAGACGGAGTCGGGTAGCCATACCCATACGACCAATTGGGGGCCCAGCGTGGCCAAAGCACACCACGCTCAAAAAGCCACGAGATTTCATGCAAACGGTACAAAAAATGCCCGGCATCGACGGCGGTACAAAGCAGTTTGCCCGGCGTCCAGATCGACGGCCAGGCAAACGCAGCGAGCGTGATGATGACCAGGTAAGGCCACAGATGCTTCATCGCACGCGCACCGCAGCGAGCAAGATATAGTTGCCCGTCTCCTGGCCTGTCGCGTCGAACACGGGCAAACGGCGCAAGGTGTTTGGATCGTACATGCCGGTGATGAGCTGATATTCGCCTGGTGGCACATCGGCCGGCAGATGGAGGATGTATGGGTCGGCGATCACTTCCCGACCGATCCAGCCGGTGGTAGGACGAATGCCGTTGACCGGTGCGGCATCGACCTGGGCCAGCACCCCTGCCGCGCCGACCAGTTGAACAAAGACGGTATAAGCCGTGTCCATCTCTTGTCTTGCCTGCCAGAACAAGGTGATCGGCAATGTGCCGCCCGCGGCGACGGTTGTACTGTCCAGGTTGAACCCGATCAGCGAGACATACTCGCCCAGCCTAGCCTGGCTGCGGTAAGCTACGGCCGGAACGCTCATCGTGCGCTCCGGCGCATGCACGGTGATCGATCCGAGGGTGTGGTGAGCAGACATCCCGACATCGTCGGTGACGACAATGTCCAGTCGGTATATCCCGCCAGACGTTGTCGGCGGAATGCGCAGGGTGTGTTGGCTGCGGACGATTTCGCCGACACGCCATTTGACCGCCGGATGGTCAGGGCCGCCGGGGGCGACGTTATCGGTAGAACAAAGCGCTTTCTGGCCGTCCATCAACGCCAAACCGACCACCCGATTTCGCTCCGGGCGCGCCGTAGCTTGCCAGAACAGGGTCAGATGCAGCGCGTCGCCGCTTTGAACCCGATCCCGTTCCAATGTGCCGCCGAGTAAACGCAACGTACCGTCGATATCCCAATTCAACGGCTCGGCGATGCCCAGATTTTCGACCAGAGGCTGTCGGCGCGCCGCTCCGATTTCTACAGGACCGATGCGCGTTTTCAACCCCACCGGCAAGCCTTGCGCATCGAGCACCGGCAGCGTGCGCCATGTGCCGCGCTCAAAGAAAGCGATTTCAATCCAGTACCGGCCCGGCGGGGTGCCCGGCAAGGGATAGGTCAGGTAGGCCCAATGCCCGATCATCCCGGTCGGCCAGGCGGTGGTCGGCGGCAAGGCACGCAAGTCATCGGGAGTACCGTTGTCACGCAGACTCCACAATTGCCCTGTTTCGTCGACCAACCGCGCATAGGCCATCCAATCAGTGTCGAGTGGGTGCTGCACGCCCACGTACAAATCGACGCGCAGAGGACGGTCGGCGGAAACGGCGGCCGTGGGCAGGGTATAGCCATACAGGGTCATCGCGTTGCCCAAATTGATCGCCGTTTGGGTGCGCGCATAAGGCACTCGTTGGCCGTCAAAACGACGGTTACGAAGGGGAGTGTCCAGGCGGTCGATCCAGACGATTTTCAGGACAAACCATGTAAAAGCAAGTATAAACAGTGCAACGTATTGAGCGTTGGATATGGCATCATTTGATTGTCGGGCGGCGATCGTCGCCTGTCGCCTGTCGATCACCCCGATCAGAACCAGGCCAATCCCTGCGGCAATGCTGAGCGCGGTGCCCGTAGCACGCAGGGGGGTAGGCGCCGGCAGTACCTCGATGCGGTGAACGCCGGCCGGCACGTCGATGCCGAGCAGGCCGTAAGGGGCGGTGATCACCGGTATCGCCGGGTAACCATCGATGCGCACCTGCCAGCCGGGAAAGTAAAACTGTTTGTAGACGATCCGTGTCGCCTGCGACAGGTCGAGAGTCAGCACGGCGCGCGTCGGACGGTAATCGGCGGCAAGCACGCGGCTTCCGGGCGGCAACGTGTCGGCATCCAGCCGTTCGGCCATTTTAGACGGCTCGTCGAGCAGAGTTGGATCGGCCGGATCGGGAGGCATGCTCGCCCAGCGGGGCAAAAATTCGTTGACCGAGGTAGTGCCGATCAACCCGGTGCTCAATTCCCAGCGCAGCATATCGGCGACGGTTAATTGGGCAGGCTGTGGAAAGGAAGGAGCATAGGTCCAGGGAACGGCGGTGATCAGGATGACGGCAAGGGTGGCAGCAACCAAGACCGTTTGCCAGAATGGGCGGAATTTCGCTATACCCCGCGCCCAAGCCATTCCGGCACACAGGCTACCGGCCAGCGAGGCCGGCCCCAAAAGTCGCCACGGCATCTGGACGACGTGTAAAGGGGGCAGAGCATCCCAAACCCCTTGCGCGAGATCGAGGGTGAGCCATGCATAGGCGATCAGCACAAGGAGAAAAAAGAAAAATGTCGGATAGATTGGAGACCTGGCGCCAGAACCCGCTCCAGAAACGCGGAAGCGCAGCGATGCCAACGTTGTCCAGGATGTCCGACAGTCATTTTCATTCTTGGGATAAAAGTGGTTCCAAACGCATCCGGTCCCGCCGATCAACAAACTGCCCAGCATGCCCCAACTGAGGCTACGTGGTGGAAAAAAGTTGAGCAACGCCGTATCGAAAGTCGGTGGGGCGGCAAACAGCTCGCGCAGGGTCAAAAAATGGCGGGTGTAATCGAACATGGCCGGGGTGTACTGCACCCATGTTTGTTCAAAAAAGGCCGGCAGCCAATAAAATGCGCCCAGGGCCAGGCCCCAAGCCAGCATAATGCCGATGCGCAGCGCCTGAACGCGGCTGCGCTCACCTGTCCACCAGAGCAACAGCAGGTAGCCGAGCAATACCGGCGCACCGATCATGGTGTAAATATTGTGCGTGTAGAGTTGTGCGGCGTAAAGCACCGCAAAGGGAATGAGATTGCCCCATCGCTGGCTTGTAGCTGCACGACGCGCAGCCCACAGCAGCCAGGGCAGCCAGGCCAGCGCCCAGGTTTCGGCCAGGTTACCCCGATAGTAAACGTCAAAGAACTGATAGGGAGCATACATATAGGCTGTTGCAGCGATCAGCCCGGCCCATGGCCCGCCGAGGTCTCGTCCCAGCATAAATGCGCCCAGCCCGGCGAGGATCACGGCCGTTGCCAGGGCAACAGCCAATGCCGAAATCGGGTTGAGACCCAGCAGATGATACCCTTCGGCGATCCAGGTGGGCAAATTGAGGTAAAAATTAAAGCCCGGATAGCCATACCCCAAGGCCATGTCCGGCGCCCAGCGCAAACAGAGCGCCCCATGGCGCAGACAACGGTCCAACTGCATGATGCGCAGCGCGTGCAGCATGCCATCGTCGGTATTGGGCATCGGACGGCTTAGCAACGGCCACACGGCCACCAGGCCCAGCGACAGGACGAGCAGACAAGAGATGAGCAGACGAGAGACGAGCAGACAAGGGATTCTGACGATCTTGTTCATTCTGCACCGACGGTTATCGCGGCCAGCGACACCGGCGGAGAAAGCGCTATGCCGTTGGCGTCGAGCACCTGGATCGACAACGTGTAACGTCCGTTGGACATATCGGCCGGCAGGACCAGGTCGTACAGCTCACGCAGCGTCTCACCGCGACGCCACTGATCGGTCGGGAAACGGCTCAAAGCCACCGTCTGCGCCGGGCCGCCCCGACCGTCGCTTCCTTCCAGGCTGAGGCGGATGTTATAGCGTTCATCCGGTCGATCGAGGGCCGTCCAGCCGATGCCGACGACGACCGTTTGACCGGCAACAGCGCGCGTTGGCAGATCGACACCAAAGAGTCTGAGTCGACCGCGCCAGGTGACGCTGGGAGAATGGGCAAAGGCCAGCTCATCCGGCAACGGAGGCTTTTGCGCCGGGCCGATCTCCACCTCCAGAGCCGGGGCTGCATGGTCGTCTGTGCGACCTTGCGTGTCGGTCAGGCCGACATATACCCGGTAGCGGCCCGGCGGCAATCCCGGCGGCAAGGGCAGCCCCCAGGATTGTTCGACCCCTTCGCCAGGCTGCCATGCCGAGGTGGGATAGCCGCGTCGGTCAAGCAAGAGTCGGTCTCCGCCGATGACGGCCCACAGATGCCCGGCCTGGTCGCGCAAATGAACAAACGGGAACATGTCGGCGGCAGGGCGCGTTTCGGCCCGCCAACGCAAGACCATATCCAGGCTACCGTCGGCAGGCGGATCGGCGCGGGTCAGTGCGATGCCGGTCAGACCAACCGCGCCAAGGGGAAGCGGCATATTTTCCAACGGCCTGAAATCGGCATCGCCGGGCAAAATGTAGAGCGTGAGCGTGACATAACCCAGATCGACGACATCCAGGCGCACGGCATAGCTGTCAAGCTGACGGCGAATGGCCTGCGCGGTGATCGGCGAAGCAGCCGGCGAGGCGAGATACCAGAGCCGGGTATGCAGCGCGCGCCAACGATTCAACATGGCCACCATTTCGTTCTCGTCGGCCTGGTCAACGATCTGCACCTTGGGCAGCGCGTCGACAGGGGTGTGGCGGGCAAAAGGGATCGGCGCATCGCACAAGATCAAATCGGTAGGGGCAGCAAATTGGGCCAGATAGGCCGCTTCGGCGGTGTAGGCAGTGCGGTATAGCCAAACGATCGGCACGCCACCGGCACGAACGGTGTACACAACCTCGGCGCCGCCAACCAGGGCATCGACTCGTGCCGCATCGACCTGCCGATCCTGCGCCGTGATGACCAGATAATCGGCCAGCAGGCCAGAACGGTCATCAAGAAAAAGGGTACGCCCTTGGAACAGCGGAGCCAACCCAAGCGGGTTGGTCACCGCGACCAGTGTGGTTTCGGCTTGAGGCAAACGGTTGAGATAAGCAGCAACCTGTTCCAGCCCTTCGCCCCGGCCGACGGGCAAGGTGTGCATGGCCGCCTCAATCCCACCGACAAGCGGGTTGTACGTGTCCAGGTAATAGGGATAGCCGCCAAACAGAGCAGCGCCCTGGGCCGCCCCCAGAACAAGCAACATAATCGCCTGACCCGCCTGTGCGGTTGACCGCCCCCGCAGTTTGAACGGCCAATCGATCGCCTCGCTCCAGCCGATGCCGGCAAGCAAGTTAAGCGCCGGAAAAGCAGGCAACAGGTAAAGGTCGGCTCTGACCGGATGAAAAAGGCTCAACAGCGTCACACTGCCGACAAAAAGCCATAACAGCACATAAACAAAGCGACGTTGCGGTGCGCCACGGCCACGGTCGAACAACGGCGCACCGACCGAGAGGGCCAGCCCGATCAGGGTGAGTGGGGTCAGCCGCAACAGATAGGCCGACATATAAAACCGCCCAGGGAAACCGCCGTGATCAACCGCAGCGGTGCTGACCAGCTGGCGGTAAGCAGCGATCGACGTATAAAGGTTTGTCCATGTCCTTGCCGGATTCCCCCACATCGCCGGAAAAGCGCCGAACAATGCAACCAACAAGCCGACAAGCCAAAGAAATCCGTGCAAAAGGATGGTTTTTAATGATCGATTTTCCTTTGGCATCGGCCACAGCGCCGTCGAAATGAGCATCACGGGGATGATCGAGATCGCCGTTGTACGGGAGAGGATCGCCAGCCCGGCGCAGAGTCCGGACAACAGGGCTAACGTCAGACCGGCGGGAGCCAACCGGCGTCCATTTGTCCTCTCGGCGGAACATTGGAGCGCATTAAACCAGACCAGCAGGCAGAGGATCAGCAGAGGAACCATCAATGCGTCGACGTGAAGCAGACCGGAAAAGGCAACGGTGAAGGGGTCAAGAGCGATCAACAGCGCCCCGGCGAGGGCGGCTTTTTCACCCCCCAGGCGGCGGGCCAAAAAATAGATGCCCACCACACCAAGCGCGTTGAACGCCGCAACGATCAACCGCGCGGTGGGCAAAAAAGGGACAAGCTGAATGGCCAGTTCAGTGTTTTCGGCAGCGAAGCGTGACACCGGCGCGATCCAGGTCAGATGGGCGGCGGTTGCCGTCGGATTTTGCCGATGGGCATTGAGAAGGCTCAACGTGCCGACCCACATCGTCGTCACCCCGGGCCGGGCGGTCTGAGGAATATCGGTCGGCCGACCGGTTTCAAGGGCCTGCCCAAAGCGGGCCGAGTTATAAAGCCAAAGGAGTTCGTCGGAGGTGACAAAGCCTTGCCAAAACGCGCTCAGACGCGGCAACAAGGCGAGCACCAGCAGCGCGGGTGGAATCAACCAGGCACGCCATCGCCGCAATATAGGCCAGAATGGTTGTCGAGAGTGGCTCGCCGATTCAGCCAAGGTAGCCCAATCCTTTCAGGCGCATGGCAATTTCGGTCTCTTCTTCTTCGGGCATGACATAGCGTTCGGCAAGTGGCAATTCCAGGTCGACGGCACGCTGTGCCGGGTCGATCGATGGAGCGATCAACAGTTCATCCAACACGCGCCCGTCCATATCGGCGGGAATGGACAGGCCCATCAGGTACAGAACAGTGGGAGCCAGGTCGACAATGCGCGCGCCGGCAACGGCCACCGTGGTACGCACCCGTGGGCCCCAGGCAATCAACAGGCCGTTTTGGCGATGGCTGCCCGAATCGCCGCGGATTTGGCGGCTGAGGACGTGCCCGTCGGCGGCAAAAAGCGGGCAGGAGATATAACGATACCCGTCGAGCACAACGTGCAGATCAGGGCCTTGATCGGCGTAAGGGCCGGCCGGCAGTTCGTGGGCCTGTACCACCCGCTCAAGCATCGGGCGACCGTCGGGCGTGCGCAAAGTGCGTAGCGCATCGATCACCCGCGCACAGGCGCGTTCATAATCGGTGCCACGCGCAACAATCCCTTGCGGCTCACGGCCCTGGACATTGATGTAAATTTGCCCCATGTGGCCGAGCGAATAAGCGACCGTTTTACTCCAATCTATATCGTCGAATGACATAAATTTATTAAAAACGGCATTGCGCGTCGATTTAGAAACGCGGGCGACCAGGTTTTGCATATCCAGCCGTTCCAGCCAGCGATAAGCAGTAGACGGAGTCAGGCCACGGCGAAACATCCAGGCCCTGAGGCGGGTGAGCGGATCGCGTTTGATGTGCAACAACCCTTCCTGCCAGAGTAACATGTTCAGGTTGATCACCCCATGCAGCGGCCCAAAGCCGTGGTCAGACATCACCAGCACGGTCGTATCATCATCGATCAGAGCAAGCAGTTGTCCGATCGCCGCATCGATGTGGCGATAAACCTCCAGAACGGCGTCGCGAAAGGGGTTGTCCGGTGTATATTCGGGGTGATCGGGGTCGATAAAGCGCCACAAGGCGTGCTGAGCAATGTCGGTGGCCAAAAAGTGCACCATCGCAAAATCGGGGCGGTGCTGCGCAAGCAAGCGGACGGCAAAGCGGGTGCGAATGTCGATCAGATCGTGCAAATCGGCAAGCAGGGCGTGTTCGCATCCCGGTTTGTACTGCACCGTTGGCATCACCCGATAGCGTTCGGCAAAGGGAGCGAGCAGGTTGGCAGGGTAGGAAATCTGCGCCCCGTTTGGAGAAAGGAGGCCGGTCAGCATAAAGCCGTTGACCGGACGGGGCGGGTAGGTGACCGGCACGTTGATCACCCCGACGCGCCGTCCGTGCATAGACAGAATTTCCCACAGGGTGGGCGCGCGGATGGCGGTGGCGTTGACCACGTTGAAATGGCCGGCGCGGGCCGAGACAAAATCGAACACGCCATGTCCGGCAGGAAAGCGGCCGGTGGCAAAAGAAGGCCATGCCGGCGACGTCATCGGCGGTATGGTTGACTCAAGGGGGCCCCAAGCCCCACCGTCGATCAAGCGGCTCAGGTTAGGGAGACGACCGGCGGCCGCCCAACGGCCGATCAAATCGGGTGATGCGCCGTCTATGCCGATGATCAGAATGTTCATCAACGATGCTCCGGATCAAAACCGATACATTCGCGCACGACGTAAACCGTTTTGCCCTGCGCCTCGTGATACACCCGGGTGATCAACTCACCGAGCAGCCCCATGGTGAAAAACTGCGCGCCGAGAACGATCAACAACACCGACAGCATCAACCATGGGCTGGTGCCGATCCGGTAGGCTTTGAAAGCCTCACTCCCGCCGATCAGCCCGTGGACGATCTTGGCCGTGACCAGATACATGCCGATCAACGCTCCGATGCCCCCACTGCCCAGCCCAAAAAGGCCGAAAAATTGCATCGGACGGGCCTGATAACCGAGCAAAAAGACAACCGTGAACAGGTCAAGCAAAACGCGCACCGTACGCCAGAGGTTGTACTTGGAACGGCCAAAACGGCGTCGGCGGTCGTTGACCGGCACTTCGGACATGCGCGCGCCGATCTGACTGGCCAGTTCGGGAATAAAGCGGTGCATTTCGCCGTACAGCCGCATTTGTTTGACCAAATCGCGCCGGTATGCACGCAGCGAGCACCCCCGGTCATGCAAAGGAATGTGCGAAGCCTGACGGATGAGCAGGTTGGCGAGCAGGGAAGGCAGACGGCGGGTGAGAAAGGGCTCCTGGCGTTTCTGCCGCCAGCCGCCGACCAAATCAAAATTGCCCCCTTCCAATTCGGCGAGCAAGGCCGGAATGTCGGCGGGATCGTTTTGTCCATCGGCGTCCATTGTAAAAACCACCTGCCCGCGCGCATAGTCGAACCCGGCCTGAAATGCCGCCGATTGGCCAAAATTGCGACGAAAGCAGATCACGCGCAGATGGGGATCACTTTGGGCCAACTCGCGCAGCACCTGCGGCGAATGGTCACCGCTGCCGTCGTCTACGGCAATGATCTCGTAACTGCGCCCCAAGCCGGTCAGCGTATCGGTCAATTCACGGTGCAGAAAAGGCAGGTTTTCGGCCTCTTCATACACCGGCAGAACAACAGACAAATCAACGGTCGGTTGATCCATATCATCGCCTTTGGGCCACCACGATCACGTGATGGCTGTATCTCGAGAATGTTTTGCTTTTTGCCAGCACCCCATCGATTGCCGTGACCAGTTTCATCATCGCTTTACCGGGCATCGACGCGCGCAGACCGGGAATCCGGCCGAGCAAGCTCACCGCCGGCACGGTCAGGTAATTCAGCGGCTCGCCGACTTGCAGGTCAAAACCAAACAGGTCGAGCATAGCCTGTGCGTCTGTTCCACTTTGACGCTCCATCAGCCAGAGCAGATACCCACCCCCCCGGAGTGTGCGGGCCACTTCGCGCAACATCGCCGCACACCGTGCCGGCATGCCGATTTCATCGCCAAGGTCGTGCAAGATCACCGCATCCAGTGAGGCATCGGCAAGGGGCAGATATTCGATGTGCGCGATCGCCATGCGGGTCGACAACGAGGCCAGCTTGCCCGCCGGCCGGGTTGGCGTCATTCCCCAGGCCTGTCCGGTGCGCGGAAGCAGGTAACCGAGCATGTCGCCGTTGCCGCACGCATAATCCAGCACGGTCAGGCCCGGACGAAAAGGCAGGTACTTGACCAATTCTTCGCTGCAGTGGCCCAGATAGTGATCATACACATGCAGTCGGTTGTAAGGCGTTTCTTCAAAGGGTACGTAGGTTGGCACAAAGGGCGATTATAACACATCCATAAGGGAGCGTCAATCTATCAGGAAAAATGGTAACTACCTACCTGATTGGCCTGCCGCTATGCGCTGATTGGAAATCAGCCTTTCCGGGCACGCTGTGCCGGACGTCGGCCTGCGCCGACCTGGGGCGTCGGCGCAGGCCGACCGCAGGCCGAAAGCCTATGGCGGGCGACTTGAGTCGGCACGTAGGTAGTCACGAAAAATGCCAGAGTTTGTCAATGCTCTGATAAAGATGCTCGTAGTGAACCACAAGGCGAAACGGAGCGGCATTGAAAAGGCCAGAACGGCACTCCGCTGGCGTTCCGCGCCTGACTACGAACAAGATTAGAACGCTGATAAGCCCTGGCTCACGACCACCCAAGTACGCCTTGTTCAGATTCTATGGTATAATGAACGTGACCGGCAATTCGGTTGCCGGGAGCTTGCACAGGGAAGTTTCGCATCCTAGAAAGTGCCTGTGGGGTAATCTGGAAATGTCGGTCACGTGAACTGAACTGCACAAGTCCTGAACTTGACAAGGGATAAAGGATGATCAGACGCTGGCAATTTTGGGTGGGGGTGGCGATCAGTGCGCTGTTTTTGTTTTTTGCTTTTCGTGGGGTAGACTGGGTAGCCGCATGGCAGGCAGTGCGCACAGCTCGATGGCCCTGGCTGCTGCCGGCCTGGGCATGCCTGCTGATTTCGTATATGGCCCGTGCCCGGCGATGGAGGAGTTTGCTGGTCTCGTTTCAACCGGTGTCTTGGCCGTTGGCATGGCAGGCAACCATGGTGGGGTTGGTCTCCAACAATGTCTTGCCGGCGCGTATCGGTGAACTGGTGCGCGCTTTTATTTTGGGACAAAAAACGAATATCAACGCTGCGCTGGCATTGGGTACGATCGCCGTTGAGCGCACGTTTGATGTGTTGATGACTTGTCTGCTGCTGGTGTTCGGGGTAACATGGAGTGTCTTGGGCGACACCGGCTACAGCCTCTGGGTCGGCATGGCGGTGGTCGGCGGGGTGATCGCCGGTGTGCTGACAATGGCGCTGTGGGGCGAACGGTTGATCGATCGGGGCGAACGGTTGATCGCACGCTTTTCACCAACCTGGGCGGGCAGGCTATCGGCGCCGGCGCGTTTGTTTGTGCGTGGTCTGCGCGTGGCAGGCCGGCCGCGTCAATTTTTCGGCCTGGCGATCTGGACGACGGTGGTGTGGGGCACGTTTATGGGCTACGGGGGATTTATCTTGCGCGCGCTGGGCATGTCGATTTCGCCGGCCGGGTTGGCCTTTTTGTTCGGCGTTGCCGGGCTGGGTATTGCCATCCCTTCGGCGCCGGGCAGTGTGGGGACGCTGGAATACGCATACGTTTTCGGCCTGGATATGCTGCGAATCGGCGACAGCAGCACGCGGATCAGCTTTGCGTTGATTTACCATGCCCTCGAATGGGCCACAACCCTGGGCCTGGGACTGATATGCCTGGGGCAGTTGGGCATGTCACTGAGACAGATATCCAGAGCGGCAGAAACCGATCTGGCCGGGAGCCGGGCACGATGAAAACAAATCGCTGGTCGATCGGGCCCGGAATGGCTTTTGTGGGGCTGTCGGGGGCAGCTTATTTTGTTGCCGCGTTGGTGTCACCGCCGGGGTGGCGCTTTTTGGGTGGAATTGCCAGCCCAGATGACATCAGCGTTTACCTGGCAGCCATGTATCAGGGCGTCCGTGGAGCATGGCTTTACCGACCACCGTTTGACCCGACGGCGGCATCGCCGCTGCTGATGTATACGCTGTACCTGGGACTGGGACACCTGGCCCGGCTTTTGCGGGCCGATTTGCCGCTGATTTTTCACCTTGGACGGTTGCTCGGCGGAGGATGCGCGTTGCTGATCGCCGCATGGTGGACGCAGACATTGTTCGGAACGGCCATCGAGCGGCGTTCGACCTGGCTGCTGGTTGCTTTTTCATCGGGATTAGGCTGGCTGCTGGCGCTGATCCCCAACGCTGCATGGCAGGCACGGTTGATCGATCTGCGCCTGCCGGAAACAAGCACCTTTTTGGCCCTTTTTACCGCGCCGCATTTTGCTCTGGGCATCGCGTTGGAAGCATTGACCATGTTGGGTCTGAGCCAGGCGGTCACCAGCCGACGTTGGTGGAGCTGGACGATTGTCGGTGGATTGACCTGGTTGGGATTGGGGCTGGTTTACCCGTTTACGCTGCCGGTTGTTTATGCCACAGCCGGAGCGTATGTGCTCTGGCATCTATGGGCCAGGCGCTCGCTGTGGAAGCGTGCCGCTGCGGTGGCCTTGCTCGCCGGCGCCATTCCACTGCCATTTGTCTTTTATTACGTCGGGACGTTCTTTTTTGACCCGTTTTGGCAAGGCACACACGTAGCCCAGAATGTGATTTCAACCCCCGGCATCGGGTGGCTGATTGCCGGCTATGGGCTTGTATTGGCGCTGGCCGTATGGGGCGGGATAGACGCATTTCGTGCTCGCGACGAAAAATGGGCCATTGTGGTCTTGTGGGCGTTGATCAATGCCGCTGCGCTGGCCATGCCGATCACCTTTCAATGGCGACTGGCCAACGGCTGGCACCTGGCGCTGGCGCTGTTGGCCGGCCGAGGGCTGAGCCACGGTTTATTGCCCTGGGCGATGCGCGGCCCAAGATCGGTTTGGTTGCGGCGACGGTTGGCCGATCCGGCGGGGACATTGCGGCGTGTTATGGTGATCTTGAGCATGCCTTCGACGCTGATGGTCGCACTGATCGGGGTGCGGATTGCCTTGACCGAGCGTGGATTCCCGTATTACTTTCCAGAAGCAGAACTGGCGGCCATGGATGATCTGGCCGGGCAACTGAGCTTTGATGATGTAGTGCTCGGCGCGTACCAGACCGGCAATGTGTTGCCCGCCCATGCGCTCTGCCGGGTGGTGGTGGGACAGCAATTTGCCACCCTGGACCCGCCAAGCAAACTCGCCGATGTCCGGCGCTTTTTCCAGGCCGAGACGAGCGATGAGGAACGGCGGGCCATTCTGGAACGCTATGGCGTAACAGTGGTTTATTACGGACACTGGGAGCGGGCGCTAGGCAAGTTTGAGCCGAAAACGGCATCGTACTTGCAAGAAATATATCAGGATCAAGACATTTATGCATATACCGTCAAACGAAGCCCAAAAGAATGAGCGAGATGGATCGGCAGTATTGGGATAGCCGGGCGCATCGGTATGGCCCTTTGGCTGTAGGTTATAGCGATCCGCTTTTGTACCAATATGAAGAAAAGCTGCGCTGGGCAGCCTTTCGGCGCGTACAGCCGCTCAAGCCTTCAATGCAGGTGCTGGATGTTGGGTGCGGTATCGGACAATGGAGTGTGCGTCTGGCCAGGCTGGGCTGCCGGGTGACCGGAATTGACATCAGTTCCAAGATGATCCAGATGGCTATCCAACATCCTCTGGTCACATACCAGGTTGGTGCTGTTCAAGACCTGGACCTACCCCCTGCTTTTTTTGATTTGATTATCAGCATAACCGTTTTGCAGCACATCACGTCGCCCGCCGCCTTTGAACAAACGATCGAGCACCTGGCGCGTTTGATCAAAAAAGACGGACATATTGTGATTTTGGAATACTCGCCCCGGCAGATAGAAAAAACGTCCTCTCCACCACCGTATATGTGCTACCGGTCACATCAAGAATGGCTGCAAATCTGGACGCATCGAGGCTTCGGACTGATTCGAGAAACCGGGGTCCGCTTTTGGGGACATCGCTTTTATGCGCCTGTGATCCGCAGGCTGGCTAAAATTGCACGTGGTTGGTGCGTGGTCGAAACGAACGGACATGTACGCGGTGTCGTGGGGCAGATGGTGGAGTGGTTGTCGTTGCACATTGACCTGTTGCTGGCCCAGATGCCGTTGATCGGCAAGACCTCAGACGTCAACTGTATGGTATTTGGCAAACAGAAATGAAATTCTTGAATCGCGTTTTGACCACGCTGGTCACACAAGTTATCATCTTGATCATTGGGCTGATCTCCAGCGTTGTTTTGGCGCGCAATTTGGGGACAGAAGGACAGGGACTTTATGCGCTGGGCATACAAATCTGTACATGGGCTGTTTTGGTATCCGGATTAGGTATTGATTTGGGAGTTGTATATTACGCCGGTCAGGGCGACTTGACACTGGAAGATATGGCTTCTTTATGGTGGTTTGGCCTGGGATGGGGAGGAGTGATCGCCGGTCTCACCTTTGCCCTGTCCTGGACATTGCGCGGATCGGCCTTGAAGGGCATGTCGGCGCCTATGCTGGCCCTGTGTGTCCTGCCTATTGCACCGGTTTTGATGCTCAACTACCAGCAGGCTTTTTTGTGGGGACGCAATCGCCTGATTGTACACAATGGCATCAATCTTTTTTTGGCCGCTCTTTTGTGCATTTTGCACATCGTGCTTGTAGTCGGCCTGGGTGGCGGTGTCATCGGGGCACTAACGGCATTTACCCTTGCGTACGGGGCGACGGTATGCCTGACATTCTTTTTGATCCGTCCGCCGATCGTCAGCCACAAGGCCTGGACTAACCTGGCACATTTATCCAGGTGGATTCGCTTTGGGTTGAGAGGACAACTGAGCAATGTTTTGCAATTTCTCAGCTACCGTCTTGATTTGTTTTTGCTCAATGCCTTTGCCGAAACCTCTGACGTGGGATGTTATAGCATTGCTGTGTTTTTGACAAATTCCATTGGATATATCTCGGGAGCTGTTTCTTTTGTGCTGTTGCCGCATATCGCTGCTGAAAAAGCGGAAGCCAGCCATATTTTTCCCATTGTCTGCCGTCATACGCTGTTCATCAGCTCGCTTGGTGCACTGGCGTTGGGCATCGTTTCGTCATGGTTCATTCACCTGTTTTACGGGCCGGCCTATGGGCAGGCGGTGCAGGCGCTATGGCTGCTGTTGCCCGGCGCAGTGTCATTGAGCCTGGATAGGCCCATTGCCAGCTACCAGCTCGGACAGGGACGTCCACAAATTGCGTTGTATGTCACCTTGCTGGCCACTCCCGTTACGCTGGGAGCTTATTTTCTGTTCATTCCCCGTATGGGCGTCATCGGCGCAGCACTTGGCTCATCCATTTCATACCTGGTGACCACCCTGATCGAGTTGTTCTTTTTGTTTCGTTTTTATCCGATCAAGCTGCATAAAATTCTGATTCCCGAGCGAGATGATTGGCAATTCTACCGGGCATTTCTGCTCTCGGTTTTCCAATCGCTGTCTCGCCGGGCAAGTTCAATCAGGCACTAGCATGAAAATCTGCTACATTGCTCCGGCAAACAACGTTCACACCACGCGCTGGCTGCATGCTTTTGTCGAACAGGGATGCCAGGTGCACCTGATCACCTTGCCTGAAGAACAGGCCTTGATCAAGGGGGTACAGGTGCATCGTCTGCCCGATGGCCCACACATAATCCGCTTTCTCAAGTGGATTGGAGCTGCCAGAGCTATTTTGCAACAGGTGCACCCCGACGTGCTGCACGGGCATTATTTGACCCGCTACGGCTGGCTGGCTGCATGCACATTTTTTTCGCCGCTGGTGCTCACAGCATGGGGATCCGATATCTACCTCACCCCTCATCAGTCTCCTTTTTGGCGTTGGCTGACTACCTGGTCGCTGCGCCGCGCAGAACTTGTCACCGTCGACGCGGCCGACTTGCGCCAGGCCGTGATCCGATTTGGGGTGCGCGCAGAACGGGTTTGCCTGGTCCAATGGGGAGTGGATCTGGGAGTGTTCCATCCCGATCTGAACACCTCGATTCTGCGAGAACAGTTGCACGTTCAGGATAAATTGATTATCCTGAGCACGCGCAACTTGATGCCCATCTATAACCAGGAAACGATCATTCGCGCTTTGCCTGCTGTGCTGGCCCAAGTTCCCAACACGGTGCTCATTCTCAAATACCGGTTTTACGACGACAGTTATATCGCCCGTATCCGGACACTGGTGCAGAACCTTGGACTGGAACACGCGATTAGATGGGTGGGACCAGATGAGACAGCAACAAATGCACATGACGACATGGCTATGTATTATGCAATGGCCGATGTATTTGTCTCGGTAGCCCTTTCCGACAGCACACCGGTGTCTTTGCTCGAGGCTATGGCCTGCGGGGCTGCACCGGTGATCGGTGATTTGCCAGCTCTCCATGAATGGATTGATCATAAGCAAAATGGATATCTCGTTCCTCCAACCGATGCCGAGGCATTGGGGCGGGCTATCACCGACTTGCTTGTGCACCCTGAGCAACGCGCACAATGGGCACACATCAATCGTCAGATCGTTCAGGAACGCGCCAACCATTGGAGCGAAATGGCACGAATGAAAAAACTGTATGAAAACTTGGGATCGTCATGAAAACGGTATTAATGATTGCCTATTTCTTTCCACCATTAGGGGGAGTTGGCGCGCAGCGGATAACCAAGTTTGTGCGTTATCTGCCTGAATGGGGCTGGCAGCCGGTGGTATTGAGTGTCAGCAATTCGCCTTATCCGCTGCGCGATCCAGAATTGGCTACCCAGGTGCCCGCACAAACGCCCATATTTCGGGCCCGCACACTTGAACCAGAGCATCTTTATCCGCTGTATTTGCGTTTGGCAGGCCGTCGACGTTCGCCCTCTCATTCTCAGACCCACATCAATCCCCCCCGGCACAGCGCAGGCCCATCTTGGGCAGCCCGTCTTGTATCCTGGTTTTTCGTCCCCGACGGGCGAATCGGCTGGTACGGAGCGGCAGTGAAGAAAGGCCAGCAAGCCATTCGACAAACCAAACCGGCAGCGATCTTTTCGACCTCTGCACCCTACACCGCTCACCTGGTTGCCCAAACCCTGGCCAAATGGTCTGGTTTGCCCTGGATAATGGATTTGCGCGATGCCTGGGTAGGAAATCACTTGGAACAACCGCCAACCCAGCTTCATTGCCATCTGCACTCATACCTGGAACGCACCTGTGTGCGCCGGGCCAGCCGGGTAATTTGTGTGACGCCTTTTATGAGCCAAACTATGTGTTCTCGCTATCCTGACCAGCCGGCGTCAAAATTTGCTACCATTACCAATGGCTATGATCCATCTGACTATGAACCCGCTGTCAGACCGGTGACCGATCGTTTCCTTATGCGATACGTGGGTAGCTTGTACGCAGGTCAGGGACCGCTTGCATTTCTTCGCGGTCTGTCTCTGGCTTTGGAACAGCAGCCAATGCTCAAACGATATGTGCAGGTTGAATTTATCGGTATGATGGATCAAGCCAATCGGCAAGACTGGGAATCGTTTATCCATACCCATGCTTTGGCGCCGTGGGTTACCAGTCGACCATTTGTTCCACATCGGCAGGCCATTCAATTGATGCAAACATCGCATGTACAAATACTTGTCCAGGCGCCGGGCGAGCGGGCACAAGATGTTTACAATGCCAAAATTTTCGAATACATGGGAGCACGGCGCCCCATCCTGGCCGTTGTCTCTCCTGGAGCCACCGCAGACTTGATAAGAGAAACCCAATCTGGTCTGGTGGCCGATCAAACAAATCCTCAATCTGTAGCCGATGCCATTCTCCGGTTTTTTACATGGTTTCAAGAAGGCAAGCTTCAAGATTGGCCCGCCAAGGGCATCGAGGTCTACGATCGCCGTCACCTGACCGCACAGTTGGCTGAGGTGCTGGAAACGGTGGTGATGCCAAAAAGATGAACAAGCCGCGGATTGTCTACCTGGCCGATGCCGGCAGCATCCACACCCGGCGTTGGGTTTCCTATTTCGTCGCTCAAGGGTATGAGGCGCATGTTTTTTCCTTCCTGCCCGGCGAAATCCCCGGCGCACAGGTCTATTACTTGCGGGCCGGGTCGGTGCGCACGGAAGGCGGAAATTGGCGCTACCTGGCCCACCTCCCCACGCTGCACCGTCGGGTTCGCGCGCTGCGCCCGGCATTGGTTCACGCCCATTATTTGACCAGTTATGGCCTGCTCGGCGCGTTGATCGACTGTCACCCCCTGGTGATGACCGCCTGGGGCAGCGATGTGCTGGTGACGCCGCAACGCTCGCCCCTGTACCGGCGGTTGCTGCGTTTTACGCTGCGCCAGGCCGACCTGGTGACTTCGGACGCAGAAACGATGAGCCGGGCGCTGGAGCGTTATGGGGTGCCACCGGAGCGGGTGCTGACCATCCCCTTGGGAATAGATTTGAACCTGTTTCGCCGCGAACGACACGATTGGACGGCAACCGGAGATCGGTTGATCAGCACCCGGCGGCTGGTGCCCAACACCAACCTGGAAACGGTGCTGCGCGCCCTGCCGCACGTTGTGCAAACCCTGCCCGACATTCATCTGGACGTGGTCGGTGACGGGCCGGAAGAGCCAAATTTGCGGGTACTGGCACGGCGTCTGAACCTGGATCGGGTGGTCACCTGGCACGGGCAGGTCGCTCATGACGCCTTGCCCGGCTTGCTCGGTCAGACCGGGATATACCTGGCCGTGACGCATTCAGATAGCACCTCGGTCAGCATGCTGGAGGCGATGGCCTGTGGCTTGTTTCCGATAGTCGCCGATCTGCCGGCCAACCGCGAGTGGATCGAATCCGGCGTCAACGGACTGCTGGTGCCGCCAGATGACGAGGTCGCATTGGCTCAGGCGATTGTGCGCGCTGCCCAAGATCCCCAATGGCGCGAAAACGCGGGGCGACAAAACCGTCAGGCAATCGCCCGGCGCGCCAACTGGCATGAGAATATGGCCCAAGTGGCGCAGGCCTATCAGGCGCTGATTGCACAACATTCACACGCCGATTCGCAGGCTCAGCAGGCTTCAATTCGATCGTGGAGTCGAGGCTTTAGCCGAAGCGTTCGGCCTGAAGGCTCCACTCCGGGTGATCTCTCGCGGTCTGGTGAGGCTAGAAAACGATGAACGATGTAACATGGCCGCCGGTTTCGGTGATCATGCCCATCCGCAATGAGGCCGCCTTTATCGAGCGCTCGCTGGGAGCTGTGTTGGCCCAAGATTACCCCGCCGACCGACTGCACGTGATGGTGGTAGACGGCATGTCGGATGACGGCACACGCGAGATGGTCGAGCGGATGGCGCAAGGAAGAAGCAATCTATGTCTGCTGGACAACCCTCGGCGGGTGATGCCTTCAGCAGCAAACATCGGCATCCAACAGGCTCAAGGTGAGGTGATCGTGCTGGTTGGTGGGCATACGGTCATCGCCCCCGATTACATACGCCGCTGTGTCAACGCCCTGGCGATAACCGACGCCGCATGTGTGGGCGGTGTGATGAACACGGTTGGTCAAAACGACGTTGCTCAAAGCATTGCGCTGGCACAAGCTTCTTTTTTTGGCGTCGGTGATGCCTCATTCCGCATCGGCACCGAAACGGCGAAATATGTTGACACGGTAGCCTTTGGGGCATACCGGCGACATGTTTTTAACGAAATCGGGCTGTTTGACGAAGAACTGGTGCGCAATCAGGACGACGAGTTCAACTATCGTCTGCGCGCCGCCGGCGGCAAAATCTGGCTCGATCCGGCCATTCGTTCGACGTATTATGCCCGCGCCACGCTGCGCTCACTGTGGCGGCAGTACTTTCAGTATGGGTATTGGAAAGTGCGCGTTTTTCAAAAAGTGCCCGGTTCGGCGCGATTCCGGCACGGGGTGCCGCCGCTGTTTGCCCTGGCGGTGGTCGGTGGGCTGCTGCCGGCAATAGCGGTTCCCGCTTGGCGACCGGCCTACCTTGGGGGATTGGCCTTTTATTTGCTTGTCAACCTGATCGTGTCCATCTCGATTGCTGCCCGGCACGGCTGGTCACACCTGCCGCGCCTGCCGTTGGTTTTTGCCGTTCTTCACCTGGCCTACGGAATAGGATTTTGGGCCGGAATGGTTCGTTTTGGCCCACCTTGGAGAAAGGTTGCCTATGACCGAACTTGACCGCATCCGCCGCGAATACGCGCGCCGCGCCCAAGACCCGCACCTGCAAGACCGTTACAGCATCTCGCAGCCCGATGTGCAATTTGCGCTGCATACCCGCGAACGGGCCGTGCTCCGGCTGCTCCATCAAACCGGCTTGTCGCCGGAAAGGCGAGATGTGCTCGAAGTGGGCTGTGGCGAAGGCGACGTGCTGCTTGAATTGCTGCGCTGGGGCGCCGACCCGGCCCGTTTGTGCGGCTGCGATCTGCTGTCCGAGCGCCTGGTCGTTGCCCGCCGACGGTTGCCCCCTGCCGTTTCGCTGGCCGTTGCCGATGGCGGCGCGCTGCCCTACCCGTCGGCGGCGTTCGACCTGGTAGCCCAATTCACCGTCTTGACTTCGGTGTTGGATGACAATCTACGTAAATCTATTGCTCAAGAAATGTGGCGTGTGCTGCGCCCCGGCGGCGCAGTGCTGTGGTATGATTTTCACTTTCAGGGTTTCAACCGCGCCGTGCGTGCCATCGGCTGGCGTGAGGTGCGCGCCCTCTTTCCGCACGGCAATTTGATCCGTCGGACGGTGACGCTGGCCATGCCGATCACCCGTCACCTGGCCCATCGCAGTTGGCTGGCCTGTGAACTGTTGGAACGGCTCCCGTGGCTGCGCACCCACGATTTGATCTTGATCCGCAAACCAGGAGAGAAAGATGAGCGAGGCTGAATTCATTCCTTACGACCGCCCCGACATCGGCGAAGAAGAAGTAGCTGCCGTTGCCGAGGTTTTGCGTTCGGGCTGGCTCACCAGCGGTCCCAAGACGCGACTTTTTGAACAACGTTTTGCCGCCTATGTTGGCGTCAAAAACGCGCTGGCTCTCAACTCGGGCACGGCGGCGATGCGGGTGGCCCTGGCCACATGGGGCATCGGTCCCGGCGACGAGGTGATCACCACTCCGCTGACCTTTTGCTCCACCGTCCACGTCATCGTACAGCAAGGGGCCACGCCGATCCTGGCCGATGTCTCGGCCAACGATTACAACCTGGACCCGGCGCAGGTGGCCGCGCGGATCACCCCGCGCACACGCGTTTTGCTGCCGGTGCACCTGGCCGGCATGCCATGTCAGATGGAAGCATTGCTGGCTTTGGCCCGTACCCATGGCCTTTATGTGCTGGAAGACGCCGCCCATGCCGTCGGCGCGCGCATCGGCGAACGGATGATCGGCAGCCTGGGCGACACGACAGCATTCAGCTTTTATGCCACCAAAAACATGACCACCGCCGAAGGGGGCATGCTGACCGCAAATGACGAGGCGTTTATTGAACAGGCCCGGATCTGGCATCTGCACGGCCTCAGCCGTGACGCATGGAAACGCTATACCGCCGAAGGTTCTTGGCGCTATGACGTGCTCGTGCCGGGCTTCAAAGACAACCTGACCGATGTCCACGCGGCGATCGGGCTGGTGCAGCTTGACAAGCTGGAACGCAACCTGGCCCGTCGGGCCGAAATTGCCTCCCGTTATACGCAGGCATTCGCCGATATGCCTGAATTGATCCCCGCCCCGGAAGCGCCGCCCGGCAACCGGCATGCCCATCACCTGTACATCCTGCGACTCAACAGGGCCCGGCTGCGCATCGACCGTAACCGTTTCTTTGAAGCGTTACACCAACGCGGCATCGGCGCTTCGGTGCACTTTATCCCCGTTTATCGCTTCAGCTATTACCGCCAGCAGTTCGGCTGGCAACCGGCCGATTTCCCGGTTGCCGAGTCGATCTTTGAAACGTGCATTTCACTGCCATGCTACCCCCGCCTGCGCGACGACCAGGTTCAACGGGTGATCGAGACGGTCGGCGAGATTGTGGAGGCAAACCGCGTATGATGCGCCGTGTGGATGCATTGTTGCGCCGTATGCTAGACATCACCGTGGCGCTGCTCGGCCTGCTGCTGCTCAGCCCGTTGCTGGCCCTCATCGCCATCGCGATCAAGGTCGGCTCCAAAGGGCCGGTTTTTTATCGCGCCCGCCGCGTTGGACAAGGCGGACGCGAAATTCAGGTGCTCAAATTCCGCACGATGGTCGTCAACGCCGACCGGCTGGGGCCGGGCATCACCACCGAAAATGACGCGCGGATCACGCCGGTCGGCCGCCTGCTGCGCACACATCGCCTGGATGAACTGCCGCAATTGTGGAATGTGCTGATCGGCGAGATGAGCCTGGTGGGGCCGCGCCCGGAGGACCCACGGTATGTCGCTCACTACACGTCCGGACAACGCTACGTTTTGAAGGCCAAACCGGGCATCACCGGCCCGGCGCAAATCGCCTTTCGCAACGAGGCCGAACGATTGCGCGGCGCCGTCGACCCGGAAAAAGCCTACCTGGAAGAGATTATGCCGGTCAAAGTGGCCGTCGATATCGAATACCTGTTACGACGCACAGTGTTCAGCGACATCGGTATTTTGTTCGATACGCTACGTATTTATACCGGAAATCGCATTCTGTTTCTCTACGACCTGGTATGCCTGGTGTTGGCTTACGGCCTGGCCTTTGCCATCCGCTTTGACAACACCACCTATTCGATCTTGGGCCAACTGACCCTCTATTGGCCCGTCTTTTTCCTGATGTTGGCGGTCAAACTGTTCTTTTTTGCACGCCTGCGACTGTATCGCCGCCTGTGGCGCTATGCAGGGATTCAGGAATGGCTGAGCGTGATCACGGCGGTGATCTTGAGCACGGCGGTGATCAGCGCGCTCATCCTGGTGCTGTGGATCGGCCCGTGGTACATCCCTTTTATCACCGGCTTTCCACGCTCGGTGATCGCCATCGATGCCATGCTGACCCTTTTGTTGGTCGGTGGGGTGCGCTTTGCCGAACGCTGGCAAGAGGCCCGACCACTACCTCGCAGCGAGTCGTCCGACGAACAGCGCGTGCTGGTGATCGGCGCGGGTGATGCCGGCGTGATGGTGGCCCGCGAAATGCAACGCAACCGATTGGGCTACCGGCTGGTGGGCTTTTTGGATGACGCGCCCGACAAGCAGGGGTTGGAAGTCGCCGGCGTCAAGGTGCTGGGGGGGGTGGCCGACCTGCCGCGCCAGGTGGCCGAACAGCATGTCGATCAGGTGTTGATCGCCATGCCGACCGCCCCCGGCGCAGTGGTACGTCGCGTTTTCGAGCTGGCCCGCCAGGCCGGCGTACAGGTCCGCACGCTGCCCGGCTATTTCGAATTGATCGGCGGGCAAGTCAGTGTGCAACGCGCCCGCTCGATCCGTCTGGAAGACCTGTTGCGCCGTGAGCCAATGCCCCTCGATTTGAACGGCGTCGCCGCATACCTGACCGGCGCCGTGGTGCTGGTGACAGGTGCCGGCGGGTCGATCGGCTCAGAAATCTGCCGCCAGGTGGCGCGCCTGGGCCCGGCGCGGTTGGTGCTGTTCGGACATGGCGAAAACAGCCTGTACCACATTCAGAATGAACTGCGGCGCGACTTTCCGACGGTAGACAGTGCGTTGGTGTTGGGTGACGTGCGCGATCCAGACAAGGTCGACTGGCTGATCGAGCACTATCACCCCCAGGTGATCTTTCACGCTGCGGCCTACAAGCATGTGCCCCTGCTCGAAACAAACGAAGATGAGGCCATCTTGAACAACGTGCTCGGCACGTATTGCCTCTTGCAGGCCGCCGAACGCCATCAGGTACCCCGCCTGGTGTTTATCTCCTCCGACAAGGCCGTGGAACCGTCGAGCGTGATGGGAGCGACCAAGCGGCTGGGAGAACTGATGGTACAACACGCAGCGCAGCGAAACGGCCATCTCTGGGTTGCCGTGCGCTTTGGCAACGTGTTAGGCAGTCGGGGCAGCGTGGTGCCCCTCTTTCAAGCGCAGATCGAAGCCGGTGGGCCGGTGACGGTCACGCACCCGCACATCACCCGCTATTTTATGACCATCCCCGAAGCGGTACAGCTCGTTTTGCAAGCCGCCGCCCTGGGCCAGGGTGGACAAATCTTTGTCCTCGACATGGGTCAACCCGTCTGCATTTATGACCTGGCCTGCGACCTGATCCGGCTCAACGGACTGGAACCGGAACGCGACATTCCGATTGTCTTTACCGGATTAAGGCCGGGTGAAAAATTGCACGAATCGCTCCTGGCCGCCGATGAGCAGGCTCAGCCCACTGCCCATCCGGGCATCTATGTCATCAACCGACAACCGGAAGCGGCGACCCAGGAACTGGATCGGCTGGTGGAAGAATTGGCCGAACTGGCCCGTCGGCGGCAGGTTGAACGGTTGCGACAGATACTGGGACAATGGACGAACGGACAACTGCTCGCAGAAAGGGCAAAATGACCAAAGGCACGCGACTTTTCCTGGCGCTGATCGTCACCGGTTATGCGATATTTATCTGGCGGTCACCATACGGCTACCGATATTTTCCCGTGCACGTGCTCGACTGGGTGATCCCAACGGTCGGCATAGGCGTATGGGCCATCACCGGGTTGCACAACAAGCACGCCTGGCCACGCACCCATTTGGATTGGCCGATCCTGGCATGGTGGGCGGTGACGGCATGGTCGGTACTCTTTTCGGTCAACCGGCGGGTCAGCATGCACGCCGCCTGGGAAACGGTGATCGGGGCATTGATTTTGTGGTTGCTGGTCGAATGGATCCGACGCGGTCATGGCATGTTGTTGTGGCAGACGCTCTATCTGTTGGCCGGCGTCGTCTGTCTGATCAGCGGGCTTGAATTCGTCGCCTGGTACATGGGCTGGCCGATTTTCTCCTTTTTGGGGCCGGGCTGGTTTCCGATCGGCGGCCTGGCCAACCCGATCCCGCCGGTGTTGCATCGACTGGTCCTCGCTCCGGTGAACGACACCAGTCTGGCCGCGTTGATGGCCCTGTTGATCCCACCGGCGCTGGCAATCGGCCTGGAAACCGGCAAACGCGACACACGAATCGGCGTGATGCTGTGGGTAGGCGCGGCCATAGCAACCATGGTGCTCAGCCTGACCCGTGGCGGATTCCTGGCTTTGGGCGTGTCACTCCCCTTTTTTGCGCTGGGCGCTTTGTTTGAGCCGCGCATCCGCCACATGCTGTCTGCCTTCTGGGCCAGACGAATAGGGCGGCTGGCGCTGGTCGGCGCGCTCGTGCTCGGCATGGGCGGGCTGGTCGGCGGCGGGTTTATGCTGGCAGCGCGCATGGCCGGCCACCGCTCGGGCGATCAGGTTCGGCTGGATCAATTTCGCAGCGCGATTGCGATTTTGCGCGATCACCCGCTGACCGGCATTGGGGTGGAAGCCTTTGGAACGGCCTGGCGCGTTTATCAGCACCCGCTTTTTGCGCGCGACCAGTTAAACGCGGTACACAGCCTGTACCTGAACGTGGCCGCCGAAACCGGCCTGCCCGGTTTGTTGGTGGGCGGCTGGCTGTTGTGGACACTGGCGCAGACATGGTGGCGGAGTTGGCGCGCCACCACGCCCGGATCGAGAACATGGTGGCGGCTGCTGGGCAATGGCGCAGCATTGATCGGGCTGGCAGCCCAATCCACGGTGGATTATTTCCTGGCCGACCCGGCCATCTTGCTGCCGGTTTGCTTTATAGTGGCCGATCTGTTGGTTTCCGCATCGCCAACGGACGCACCGCCACACCGGCCATGGCGATGGGCCTGGGGCGGCACCGCAGCTTTTTTGTTGCTCAGCGCCATACCACTCGCCTGGGACGACATCGGCTATGGTCAAATGACGGCCAGCCTGGCCGCGATGCAGCGCGGCGATCTGGCTGCAGCGGAAGCCGCCATCGAACGTGCCGTCCAACATGACCCCGGCATGCCGCTTTATGCCTGTCAATTGGGCTATGTGTACGGGTTGCAGGCGTACGAGGGTGAGCGGTCGGCACTGGACAAGGCAATCGAGAAATATCAACGATGCATTTCGTCCGTTCGGTCGCCCGGCTGGGCCGATCAACTGAATATGGCCGCGCTGCTTGTCCAGGCAGGACGTTGGGATGAGGCCAAACTTGTGCTCGATCGCGCCGTTGGCCGGTCGCCGCTCCAGCCGCTGCTCTGGTTAAACCACGCCCTGGTCGCCGAACAGGTCGGCAATTGGGCAGAAGCCGTCCGCGATTATGCCTGGGTATTGCACCTAAAGCCAGAATGGGCCGGGTCGCCGTTTTGGCAAAATGAAATGCGCGCCGCCCATTGGGCCGAGATCATGGCCTATGGCGAGCCGATCGAGGCCGGTGAGCCAGACTGGTATCCACATGTTTTGGCGGCAGCGCAACGGTGGGATGAACTGTCGGCATCAAGCCAGGCCCAACTGGCACAAAACCCCGACGACGCGGCGGCCACCTATTGGCTTGGAGAAGCGCTGCGCGGACAAGGCGACCCAACAGCCGTCGAATGGCTGTCCAGAGCGGTCGAGCTGAATCCGACCAACGATGCCGTATGGGCGGCGCGCGGACTGGTGCGGCTCGAACGGGGCGAGGCCACGGCCGCCGACGCCGATTTCGGCATGACACTCTTTTTAAACCCGGCCAACCCGACCGCTCATCTGGGGCGGGCACGCCTGGCCCGACTGCGCGGTGACGACGAACAGGCTCTGCGCGAGTACCGTCAGGCGCTCAGCCCGTACCTGGTCGTCGTACACGGCTATGACTATGTCCTCTACCGTCGCAGCGGCTGGCCGGCGACGTTGCCCCAAGTGTCGCGCCTGACCCATCGACTAGACGGTGAGGTGGCACAAGAATTGGGCACATGGCTTGAGGCCCGCGGCGAGCGGGAAATGGCCCTCCAGGTCTACCGGCTTGTCCTGTCGCTGGACCCTTCATGGCAGTCGATCCGTGAACGAATGGAGAACCTCGGCGTTCATCCGTGACGGGTTGCCGGACACCGGCCAATCTATATCCGACGGTGGAATCGAGGCTTTAGAGCCTATCCGAAAAACCGTACAAGCGGCATCCCTATGCCGCTTGTACCGACGCATAGGGATGCGTCGGCTGCGTTTTTCGGATAGGCCTTTAGCCGGGGAAAATCGCCTTTGACAACCTGTAGCCAGAGTACAAGCGGCATCCCTATGCCGCTTGTACTTGGCCGGAATGGCTGAGGCCTCAACTCCCGAAAAGGTCAAAAACAAGTTGAAAGGGGTGGGGAAACGGCTGTGTACAAAGGAAAAACTATTTGCGTGGTGGTACCGGCCTATAACGAAGAAAAACTGATCGGCCGCACCCTTGAAACGATGCCCGATTTTGTGGACAAGATCGTGGTGGTGGACGATTGCAGTCACGACGAGACGGCCGCGCGCATACAGACATACAGCGAACGGCAGCCGGAGCGCATTCTCTTGTTGCGCCATCAGGTCAATCAGGGCGTTGGCGGGGCGATTGCCACCGGTTACAAGTGGGCACGCGATCACCAAATGGATGTGGCGGTGGTGATGGCCGGCGACGCCCAAATGGACCCTGCCGATCTGCCCGCCATACTCGATCCGGTGGTCTCCGGCCGGGCCGATTATACCAAAGGCAACCGTCTCTTTACCGGCGATGCCTGGCATCATATCCCCAAAGTGCGTTACCTGGGCAACTCGGCCATGTCACTGCTAACCAAGATCGCCTCCGGCTACTGGCATGTGGCCGATTCACAATCGGGCTATACGGCGGCCAACCTCCGCGTGCTGCAAACCATCGACTGGGACAGCATGTACAAACGCTACGGCCAGCCCAACGACCTGCTGGTGCGCCTGAACGTGTACAATTTTCGCGTCTGCGACGTGCCGGTACGTCCGGTTTACGGCATCGGCGAAACAAGTGGCATCAAACCGCTGCGTATGATCCCTAAATTATCGTGGTTATTGGTCAAACTGTTTTTTTATCGAATGTGGCAAAAATATGTGATCCGCGACTTTCATCCGCTGGTCTTTTTCTACATCTTGGGTACACTGCTTTTGCTGCTCGATCTGCCGTTGCTGATCCGTTTTTTTGTCCTCTGGTCGTTCAACGGCCAGGTGCCCGAAATCACCCTGCTTTCGATCCTCTTTTGCACCATTTCCGGCCTGCAACTGGTTTTGTTTGCCATGCTGTTTGATATGGAAAACAACCGCGAATTAAAAGGAAAATAGCCGATGACGCAGCACATGACGCTTGACTGCCCACATGCGACGGCCGATGAACTATGGGCTTATTGCCTGGAAGAATATGCCAGCACAAATCCGATTTCGCAACGCCTGTTCGATCATTTTTTTCGCACCTTGAAACGGATTGTCGATTTGCTCGCTCCCGGCGATCGATTGCTTGAAGTCGGCTGTGGCGCGGCGTTCTCTTCGCGGCGCATCATGGAAATGCTCCATGGACAACACCTGGAGGTTTCTGACCTCGATTTTCGTTACATATCTAAATTGCGCGCGAACGAGTTTCCGGCACCGGGTATCGTTGAATCGGTATCGGCCCTGGCACGGGCCGGCAACTCGTTCGATTGTGTGTTTTGCCTGGAAGTGTTGGAGCATATACCGGCGTACAAGCCGGCACTGGCCGAGTTGTTTCGTGTCTCTCGTCGATACGTAGTCCTTTCGGTGCCCAACGAGCCGCTTTGGTCCCTGCTCAATCTAATGCGCGGCAAATATTGGTCTTCCGGGGGCAGTACGCCGGGACATTGTAACCGCTGGTCGTCACGTGCGTTTGTGCGGCTGATCACTCAATACGGTGATGTGATCGCCGTATATCATCCTTTACCCTGGACGATGTTGCTGGCCCGCGTGCGCCGGGTATAACAGATATTGACATCGGTTGGAGTTGAGCTGATGTGTGGAATTTTGGGCTTGGTGGCCAAAAAAAGAGTTTTGCGCGAGCCGGACATGCGCCGGGCCGTTGACGATCTCTTTCGTCTTTCCGAATCGCGTGGCAAAGAATCGGCCGGACTGGCAGTGCTGTTGAGCGACAAAATCCGTGTGCTCAAAGAGGCTGTGGCTGCATCGACATTGATCCGCTCGCCGGAATACCGTTCTCTGTTGAGTTGCGCGTTCGACGAGCACGATGACATGCAGAACTGGCCTGCCATCGCCTTGATCGGCCATTCGCGCCTGGTGACCAACGGTTCACAGGAACATCACCACAACAACCAGCCGGTGGTCAAAGATGGAGTGGTGGCCGTTCATAACGGGATCATTGTCAATGACAAACGCCTGTGGGCCGAATTTTCCACCCTCAAACGCGCCTATCAGATCGATACCGAGATCATTTTGAGCCTATTCAGACATTTCTACGTTCAAAACGGCGACCCGGCACAGGCCGTCTGTCAGACCTTTGCCCGCCTGCAAGGCACCGCGTCGGTGGGGTTGCTGTTGGCCGACCTCGATCTGCTGATCCTGGCCACCAACAACGGCTCGCTCTACACATGCGCCGACCCGGCGGGCCGGATACGCATCATGGCCTCTGAGGCCTACATGTTGCGGCGGCTGTGTGCGCGGCCCTATCTGCGCGCGCTGCTAAAGGGCGCGCCCATCAAACAGCTCAGGGCAGGAACAGGCTGTATCTGGGATGTGCGCACACTTGACGCCTGGACGTTCAGCCTGGGCGAGGCATCGCCATATCCTGCCAGGACGGGCCGGGCCGTGCCCCGTCAGATACTTGACGTGACGCCGACCTCGAAACAGGTGGCGCGAAGCACTTTGTTCGAGATGCCGGCCGTGGTGTCACCAGAAATTATCCACCGCTTTGACATCGATCCTGTGCCGATCCGCGCGTTGCGCCGCTGTAGCCGCTGCGTGCTACCGGAAACGATGCCCTTTATCGAATTTGACGAGCAAGGGGTGTGCAACTATTGCCGAAATTACCGGCCGATCGCCCTATCCGGTGAGGCCGCCCTGCACGAATTGGCCGAGCACCACCGACGCCACGATGGTCGCCCCGATTGCCTGGTTACGTTCAGCGGCGGGCGCGACAGCAGCTATTGCCTGCACTATGTCAAGACCCAACTCGACTTGCATCCGGTGGCCTATACCTACGACTGGGGAATGGTCACCGATCTGGCGCGGCGGAACCAGGCGCGATTGTGCGGCAAATTGGGCGTCGAGCACATTCTGATTTCGGCCGATATCGCCCAAAAGCGGGCCAACATCCGCCGCAACGTGCTGGCCTGGCTGCGCCGTCCCGATTTGGGCACGGTGCCCCTCTTTATGGCCGGCGACAAGCAGTATTTTTACCATGCCAGCCGCTTGCGCAAACAACTTGGCGTCAACCTGGTCATCTTGGGCGAAAACCTGCTCGAAACAACACGCTTCAAGGCCGGATTTTGCGGCATTCCGCCGCACTTTGACGCGGAACATACCTATACGTTGTCGGCGCTGAATAAAATCAGGCTGGCTTTTTACTATGCCGGACAATATGTGCGCAATCCGGCTTATTTCAACCGCTCGCTGTTGGACACCCTGGGCGCATTTGCCAGCTATTACCTCATCCCGCATAACAACGTAAATCTATACAATTATGTGATGTGGGACGAGCGGATCATTGTACCCACCCTGATCCAGGAATACGACTGGGAAACGGCCACTGACACACAGGCGACCTGGCGCATCGGCGACGGCACGGCGGCTTTTTACAACTATATTTATTACTGCGTAGCCGGGTTCAGCGAAAACGACACCTTTCGCAGCAATCAGATTCGTGAGGGCATGCTGACCCGTGAAGAGGCCATGACAACGCTCGAAGCGGAAAATCGGCCACGTTTCGAGTCGATCCAATGGTATTGCAACACCATCGGCATCGATATGGTGTACGCCCTGGAACGTATCCAGGCCATTCCCAAACTGTACCCGGTGCAACGGTGATGAAATCATCTCCCATGTGGCCGATTTCGCAAGCCCTGGAGCGGCTCCATCGGCTTGGGCAAAGCAAATTCGGGCAGGATATGTTGTGGAACATCGCCAGCCTGGGCGTGCTTGGCGTCGGCGGCGTGCTGATCAATGCCGTGATCGTCCGTTTGCAGGGTACCGAAGCTCTGGGTGTGTTCAACCAGGTCTATGCGCTTTACATTGTGCTCTCGCAGGTGGCCGTGCTCGGCTTACAGGCTTCGGTGCTCAAAGAGGTTTCGTATCATCACGACCACCTCGGCCACTGTGCCGACCTGACCGTGGCTGCGTTGCTCCTGGTTGCTGCAGTCTCGTCGACGCTGGCGGTGATGTGTGGCTTGCTCGCCGAGCAGATCGGCGACGTGTTGCACAGCCCCGATGTGGCCCAAGGGGTGCGTTGGGTTGCGCCCGGTCTGATCTTTTTTGCGTTGAACAAGGTGCTGATCAACGTGCTGAACGGATTGCGCCGGATGCGTGCCTATGCTGTTTTCTCATCTTTGCGCTTTATCTTGTTGCCAACCGGTGTGCTGCTGATCGGCGTGTTGCGTTTGCCGGCTCCGCTGCTGGCCCTGGCGCTCAGCGCTACCGAAACGCTGCTTTTTGTTGCGCTGCTCGCTTTTATCCAGACGCGCGTTATAAAACTTGGATTATCCAAAAGAATCATAAATTGGTTCAAGCCACATCTTGCTTTTGGTTTGCGCGGGTTCTTGAGTGGGTTGTTGCTCGAACTGAACACGCGCGTTGATGTGTTGATGCTCGGCTATTTCAGCACCGACCTCCAGGTTGGGGTGTACAGTCTGGCTGCGATGCTGGCCGAAGGCGTGGGGCAGATTCCTGTGGCCGTGCGCTGGAACGTGGATCCGTTACTCGGGCGCTGCTTTGGGCAAGGCGACAAAGCCCAGATCGGCGTACTGGCACGGCATATTCGGCGCGTGCTTTATCCGCTCATGATTGTCGTGGGAATCCTGGCATTGGCCCTGTACCCGCCAATCTATGCCTTATGGGTCGGTGATGCACAGTGGCGAACAAGTTGGATCGTTTTTGCGATCATTTTGCTCGGGGTGGTGATCAACGCCGGTTACAAGCCCTTTATGGGGCTGCTGTTGCAAGGCGGCCGCCCCGGCGCATACACCCTCTTTATCGGCGGTCTGGTACTATGGGATGCGTTGATGAATCTGGTGTTTATCCCGTTGGGTGGCGTCGTTGGCGCTGCAGTGGTCACGGCATTGACCTATGTGCTGCAAATGATTGCCCTGATTGTGTTGGCCCGCCGTCTTTTTGAAATTCGATTGTAGATCGGCAAGGAGTGATCATGCATAGCCGTTGGACACGTTGGGATGATCAATACAAGGCCGGTCTGATGCTGGCCATGTTGGCATTGATTTACACATTGCTGGTTTATGTCGTGCTGCCGCGCCAGGTCTTTTTTTGCAGTGATGAGGGCGAAAAGATGATCGTGGTCGCTTCATCGGTACGCAGCGGTGATTGGTGGCGGGTGCGATTCGAGTATCCGGGTTTGCGTTTGGACCCTGATGGTGAAGCTTTTTTGTCTTCCTGGATGCGGATGGTCAACGGCCAGCCGGTACCTTTTCATCTTTCGACAATGAATTTTTGGAATGCACCACTGTACGCACTGTGGGGTATCGATGGGCTGTATGTGCTTCCCTTGTTATCGGGCCTGGGCATCATCTGGCTGACCTACCGGCTGGCGCGGCTGATGGCAATATCTCAACCGTGGGTGGTGGTTCCATTGGTGGGGTTATGTACGCCGGTTTTGTTTTACAGCCTGACGACATGGGATCATATGCCGGTTGTATTTTATGTGATGGGGGCCATTTGCTTGCTTGCCCGGCAGGCCTGGCGAACATGCTACTGGCAGATGGGACTTGCCGGTGTATGCATTGGATTAGCTGTATGGACGCGGATCGAGATGTATTTGTTTGTTCCAATAATCATATTTTCATATGTTTACACTTTCAGAAAGCATCGTTATTTACTTTCCAGTTTATTTGCTCTGGTCGCCGGATTTGCCATCGTCGCAACGGCGATGATCGCCCAGCAAGTGGCCGTATATGGTCATCCCGACTTGATCGCCCTGTATATGCGCTCGTCAGATTTTGCTCTCAGCCAGGGTTTGATTGCGGCAGGTTCGGGCAGTTTGTTGGATAGTGTGCTGCGTCAGGCTCAGGTGATGCTCATTCTCAGTGTAGATGCTTCTGAATTCTGGCTGGAGCGCGTGTTCATGGCGCTTGCTTTTGTGGGCACGGTGCTGGTGTTTCGTTCACCCAGATTACAGCGTTTTCCGTTGTTGACCATGGGAAGTGTCTTGATGCAGGTGATCGGCACGGCATTGACAATCGTGCATTCGCGGCTGTATTTTGTAGCCGGTTTGGTGCCGACGGTGCCTTTGGCGGCTTGGGGACTGGCATACCGCTCGGCCAAACCAGATGAATGTCTGACACCGGCACGTTTGGTGTTGGAATGGATTGCTGCGCTGTCGATTCTTGTCTTGTTGGCAGGGCTTGTTTTGCTGCCCAGCTATGGCGGCTCGAATTGGGGGCCACGCTACCTGGCCATGTTATTTCCACTGCTGCCCACTTTGGCCTGGACGGCATTTTGGCGTGCACAGGGTACGCTCGATGCTTTGGATGTGCGCCGGGCGGTTCAAATTGCATTTGGCATGTTAGTGGCAGCCAGTCTGGTCGTGCAGGGAGTGGGCGTTGCCAGGATGCTCAAGAGCAAAAATCAGACGCTTGTCTGGTATGACCACCTTGATTCGCTGGATGTCGAGTTTGTGCTCTCCGATCATCCCTGGTATCTGCAACATATGGCCGCGCTTTATTTTGAGCACGTTTTTCTCTGCCCGCGCACGCAAGAGGTGTACAATCGTCTGCTTGAGCGGATGTATGCCGGGGGAGTTCGGCAATTTGCGTGGGTGTCTACCGTGGACAGCCAGATCGATCCACAGATCAAAACCGCGCAGTTCGCCGTGCATCGGGTACAAGATCGGCTGTACGAGATTTCGCCTTCGATGACAGGAGGTAATGAGTGAATCATCGCCCCTTTGGGCCGTCCGTCCCTCAGGCATTCAAACGGGCTGGCCATACTGCCGACATTGCATTGGCAGGCTCGAGACCCATGCAGCAGCCTGGACTCGCGATTTCGGGAATTGAGGCTTCGGCCGGTCTACATCTGCGCTTTGATCTGAACACTCCAAAAGCCCATCCGAAAACCGTAACCGACGCATCCCGATGCGTCGGTACAAGCGGCATAGGGATGCCGCTTGTACAGCTTTTCGGATAGGTCCTAAGCGAAAAAAGGCTTGTCCATACCGACAGTCGCCTGGCAGGAGAAAAGCGATGTTCAAAATGTTCCGAAGAATGGTTCCGATCATCGGTATCGTCACCAGTTTTGTGTGGATGGCCTTTGTCTATGCTTCTTTTTACCTGGTGCAACAGCAACGGCCATTTGGCCCGGCAAACCTTCAAGCCATCCTAACCTTGCTGTTGAACGTCTCCGTCGCCGGCCTGATCACAGGAATCGGCCTGGGAACAGGCAGCCGCATTTGTCGATGGCTGAACATTCACCAAGCCGGTCTGGGGGAGCAGGTGATCTTGGGCGTTGGCGTCGGGTTGGGCGTACTCTCGTTGTTGATCCTGGGCATCGGGCTGCTCGGCTGGATTCGCACATGGGTGATGCTCGTCCTGGCTGCGGTGCTCTTGATTTTCGCTGTGCCGGAATGGCTCCGCTTGATTCGGCAAGCGCCTCGTTCGGGAACCAAATGCCCGCTATCGGTCGGGTCCAGGTTCTACCTGATCGCCAGCCTGGCGCTGTCACTGCTGGTCGCCTTGACGCCACCACGCAGTTGGGATGGCCTCTTTTATCACCTGACCATGCCTCAACATTACATCAACCATGGCCGCATCGCCGTGGTGACCGATATCCCCCATCAGTTTTATCCCGGCCTGATGGAAATGCTCTATATGTTGGCCATGTCGCTCGGCAGTGATGTGGCCACCCAATTGTTGCATTGGTTTTACCTGCTTGTGCTGGGAGGGACAATCTGGCTGTTTGCCGACCGATATTTGCCGGAGCGGACACGCGAGGCTGCCATTCTGGCCTTTGCCTCGATGCCGATGGTCTTTGTGCTCGGCAGTTGGGCCTACAATGACCTGGCGCTGGCCTTTTATCAACTGGCCGCTTTGTATGCACTGTTGCAATGGATAGAAAACCGCGCGCAGCCCTGGCTCATCCTTTCGGCCATACTTGGCGGGTTTGCCCTTGGACTTAAATACACGGCATTTGTCTGTCCGCTGACCCTGGCTTTGCTACTCACCATCTGGTGGGTGCAGCGTCGCCTCGATCGGCCACAGGCGATCAAAGCACTGCTGCTTTTGAGCGGCGTCACCTCGATCGTCGCCGCCCCCTGGTACGTCAAAAACTGGGTCTTGATCGGCAATCCGGTCTACCCTTTCGCCCATGGGCTTTTCGACGGCCAGGGTTGGGATAGCTGGCGAACCGCCTGGTATGCACGTGCCGGAAGTGGGCTGGGCTGGAATCTGGGTGAACTCGTCCGCCTCCCCTGGACATTGACGCTGGGGCTGCGCGACATGAATTTTTACGATGGACGCACCGGCCCGCTCTTTTTGCTGGCCTGGCCTTTTTTGCTGGCCTGGTTGCTGCGATTGTGGCGGCCTGCATCTCCCGCTCCTCCGGCGCTCCACGAGATGACCCTTATGGCTTTTGTGCAAATCGCCTTTTGGACCTTGGGGGTGGTCTATTCTCAGCCGCTCTTCCAATCACGGCTTTTGTTGCCTGCCCTGGCGGCACTCTGCGTGCCGCTGGCCTATTTGTTCGATCAACTGCGCGCCTGCGACCTGCCCATCTTTTCCTTGCGCCGTCTGGTAGGGATGAGCGCGACCCTGGTGTTGGCCGCCAACCTTTGCTACCAGGGACTGGATGTTTTGCGCATTCGCCCGTTACCGGTGTTGGTCGGTGAGGAAAGCAGGGACAAGTTCTTGATCCGCAATTTGGGCGCATATTATGCCGCCATGCAACTTGTCAATGAACGCGCATCGGCCGATGACGACCGCGTGCTCTTTTTGTGGGAGCCGCGCAGTTATTATTGTTTCCGCCGCGTCCAGCCCGACCCCATCCTGGATCGCTGGGCCTGGTTGCGGCAACGATTTTCAGGTGACCTGACAGCCATTGCGAACTGGCTACACCAGGAAGGATACACCTATGTGTTACTTCACCAGGCCGGCCTGGATTTCGTATCACAATCGTTTCGGGAAAAGCTCGACGTCGCAGACCTGAATGCCTGGCAACAGTTCGCCCTGGAGTATTTGCAACCGGTCGATTCGGTGGGCAATGCCTATCAACTCTACCTGCTCAAAAACTCGACACGCCGGGCCGATTAAAATCGTACCGGACTTGCCGGGTCTTGGCCGAACTTTACGCCGGCTAAAGTCTCAATTTCCGAAAACGCCGGTGTCCGGTAAAATAAAAAAATCGTAACCACTCAGCCTGCTTTCGCACCTCGCAGGCTTGCATCCCCATGCAAGCCGATTTGGGGGACGTTCGCGCATAGAGATGCGCGAACTGCGAAATCCAGACAAGTTCTCATTTCGCCGCCGAGATGCAGAAAGCCGAGTTTTCTCGTCTTGGCAGGAGTTCGATCACTTCTCTGCGGCCCAGAAAGAATCACTCAGCGCCCGCTGCACCTCTGCGATGAGCAGTTACAAAAAATTCGTATCTTGTGTTCAAAACCCAGAAAGAACAACGGATTAGTCGAATGAAGCATCGCTGGTTGGTTCATGATCTCATCTATCTGCTCGCCCTTGCGCTGACCATGCGCACCCTGACCGCCTTGCCACTCCAGCACCCCGGTTATATGGACGCCTTTTACTATGTGGAAGGCGGCCGCACGCTCTACCAGGGACACGGATTCGACGAGTTTATGATCTGGAACTATTTGGACGCGCCGGAGAGCATCCCACATCCCGGGTACACCTACTGGATGCCACTCACTTCGATCCTGGTGTATCTCGGATTTATTTTGTTTGGTCCAACATTTCGTGCCGCGCAAATGCCTTTTGTGCTTCTCACCGCCATGCTGCCGTTGATTGCCTATGCCATTGTCTACCGGGTAAACCAATGTCGCCGACATGCCTGGTATGCGGGGTTGCTGACCGTTGCCGGTGGCTTTTACCTGATCCGCTGGCCGACCCCGGACAACTTTGGTCCCTTTGCCCTGGCCGGATCACTGTGTTTGTGGATGTTGGGAACAGGATTCAAGCGCGGTGGTTGGGGCCGGTTTGTCCTGGCCGGCCTTTGCGCCGGGCTGGCCCACCTCAGCCGCTCAGACGGCGTGCTTTTGCTGATTGTGCCGTTGCCGGTAATGATGATCAAATTATTACAGGTTGCAAGGAACAAGACCGCCGAGTCGCCAACCAGATCATTGCCTCTTTGTTTATCCTTTGCCGTTCGCTATTTGCTCTTCGCTCTGGGCTATTTGCTGACAATGCTACCCTGGTTTATCCGCAACGTGCAGGCGACGGGCATGCTGCTGCCGTCGGCAGGCACACGCACGCTATGGTTGACCGATTACGACAATCTGTTCAGTTACGGCAAACCGCTTTCCCCATCGACCTATCTGGCCTGGGGATGGGACAACATTCTGCGTTCCAAAGTGCAGGGGCTGTGGCTCAACCTGCAAACGCTGCTGATCGTTGGCTGGATGATCGCCCTGGCCCCCTTTGGGCTGATCGGTGTGTGGCGGCTGCGCCGACGGGTTGAATTGGCTCCGGCATACACCTATGGGTTGTTGCTGTACCTGACCATGAGCCTTGGCTTTACTTATCCGGGCATTCGTGGCGCAATGTTTCACTCCACCCCCGCTTTGTTGCCATTTCTGTTCGCAGCCGCAACCGATGGCCTGGATGCGGCAATTGCCTGGGTGGCAGCCCGGCGACATGGCTGGCATGTCCGGCAGGCCCAACAGGTGCTCGGCGTCGGATTGATGGCCATTATGGTGCTGTTGAGCGGCTTGCTGTATACACGCACCCTGCCCCAATATCGCCATCCGCACCCTGATCAGGCCGTTGCCGCGTGGATGGCCCAAAATGTCCCGGCAGAAGCACGGGTATTGGTCGGCGATCCGGCCGCTTTTCGCTACTGGAGCGGACGCGAATGCCTGGTCATTCCCAATGACGGACTTGAAATCCTGCTCCAGGTAGCCGAACGGTATGACGTGGCCTATCTGGTTGTAGACAAAAACGCACCGCAGCCACTTCGCCCGATCTATGACCGCCTGCCGGCACCCTTTATCCTATTACAACGCTTTGAGGATCAAAATGGGGAAAAAATCTACCTCTATCGGATCGAGCAAAATCGTTGACCGGCTAGAGCAACAATTCTACACCATAGTCGTTTGTAGCCTGGTCGCAACGGCCATCCTCTATCTCGGCTGGCTGGGGATCAAAGGAGACCTCGGCTTTCCACTCGACGATGCCTGGATCCACCAGACTTTTGCCCGCAACCTGGTGCGCTATGGCCAACTTGCCTATCGGCCGGGACAGCTCAGCGCAGGATCAACTGCCCCGCTCTGGACATTGCTGCTTGTACCGGCACACCTGTTGCCCATCGACCCCTACCCCCAGGTATGGAGCTACATTTTGGGGTTGATCACCCTCGGCGGACTGGCCATCGGAGTTCGTCGGCTCTGCGCGCTGCTCTTTCCGGGCCAACCAACCCTGGCAACTGCCGCCGGGTTGATCACCTTGTTCGAATGGCACATGGTTTGGGCCGCCCTTTCCGGAATGGAAACATCGCTTTACACATGTGGCGTGATCTGGTTGCTCGAGCGTTACCTGGCCTGGGAAATCGGCCAGCGCGAGGTGTCGCCCCAAGAGCACCGTCGCCGACGTTTGCCGTTCATCACGCCGATTGCCGAAAGCCCTTTTATGCTTGGCCTGCTTGGCGGGTTGCTGGTACTGGTACGACCGGAAGGGCTGGTGATAGTCGCCCTGTTGGGCATAGCCGGATTGCTGGCCCGCCGCCGACGTTCATTACGTCGCACGCTGGCTCTGGCCGGCGATGCGTTGGCCGGATTTGCCTTCCTGATGCTCCCCTATATCGGCTTTAACCTGGTTGCCTCCGGCTCTTTGTTCCCCAACACCTTGTATGCCAAACAGGCCGAATACGCCGCACAGCTTGCCTGGCCGCTCTGGCAACGGCTCTGGCACGTGCTCAAACCAACGTTGGTCGGCGTCCAGATTCTGCTGCTACCGGGCGCCATCTATGCCCTTCTGGCCCTGATCCGCCCACGCCAGCGGCTGGTTGCCAACGACGAACTGGGCCTTTTCAGCCGTCTGCTGCCCGTTTTGTGGTGGGGACTGACAGTCACCCTCTATGCACTCCGTCTGCCGGTCGATTATCAACATGGTCGCTACCTGATGCCGACCATCCCGATCTTGCTCCTGTTCGGCACCGCCGGTACCCTGGTTTGGCTGCGTCTACACGCGCCCCACATGCTCGTCCGGGTGGCAAGTCGCGCCATGCCTCTGATCATTGGCCTGCTGCTGATCGGCTTTCTCCTGCTCGGCGCGCGCGCCTTTGCCACCGACGTGGCCATCATCAACGGCGAAATGGTCCAAACTGCCCGCTGGCTGAATGCACACACTCCCCCCGACGCACTGATCGCCGCCCATGACATCGGCGCAATCGGCTATTTCACCCAGCGCCCCTTGCTCGACCTGGCCGGACTGGTCACACCGGAAATCATCCCCTTTATCCGCGACGAGTCACGCCTGCTCGAATTTGCCGTTAAACAAGGCGCCGATTACATCGTCACCTTTCCATCTTGGTACCCACAAATGGTCCGCGACCAACGCCTGGTGTTGCGTTACCAGACCGATTGTGAGCTGACCCGTGCCCAGGGCAGCGACAACATGGCCGT
>Ga0209101_1000055_pt1 | contig 88742 bp, 62 predicted proteins | sample ConPoolayeCmetaG_FD_185481 | JGI IMG/M metagenome (GOLD analysis project Ga0209101, IMG submission 185481) | Hot spring microbial mat communities from California, USA to study Microbial Dark Matter (Phase II) - Cone Pool mat layer C metaG... ... | reverse complement strand
GAGGTACCGGGTGTGCTGTACTACCGGGTAGAGACGCCGACGGACGGCGCGGTTCGGAAGATGATCCAGACGAAGTAAGCGGGAGAGTTCCCGCTTGAGGGAATAAAGTCGGTCGCGCCCTGCCTCGCTTTGCCGAGGCAGGGCGCTCGGCTTTGAGTGTCTCCGGTAAATAATAACCGGTGCGATGAGCCTTTCTATCTCTCTTCGCTATTGCGTGGTCGGCAGGCGCCCTTTAGCCGGTTCGTTGCCGGTTTGAGAAGGGGAGGCTGTTTGCGTTAAGGCGAAACACGAATAGTCGGCCGTTCTAAAGCAAAGTTCTCAAACCAATCTTCCCCTTTCGCTACTCCCATGTCAACGAGGATGCCTTTAAAAGGACGGCACCACCCAATAGAGCAGGCATTCTTTCTTCCATTCTGATGCCCATCCGGCATCCTTTACAGCCCGATTGGGTTGCCCATTTTCCCCGTAGAATTCTTCTGGTGCAGGCGGAGGGTTCATCTTTCTTACTGCGCTTACCAAAACGGAGCATATCACCTACGATGGTCGCCTCTCGGTAGCAGTAACATCGAATTTTGGCTCCGAACTCGGGAAAGTTTACGACAGAGGCAGGAGATTTTTTTTCGGGACAATCACACCAAAAAGCTACAGTCTTTACACTATCGTTCAGGTTTTGAGGTTGCCCATTATCACCGATGGGAATTAACCAATACTTCGATACATCATTGTTGATTTCTACTTCTTGGTGACTCAGGGCGTATTCTCCGGCGGGAGCCAGTACATACAGCATAGGCTCGTCGCCGCTTTGGACGTCCTCTGTGCTTCGGCGCAAATGCGCGTTGCCCCGGTCGTCGAACCAAACCCGAAGGAGGTGTGTCTTGGAAGAGTCGGTCGGCGATAGACTTCGGAAGGTGTAAGTCTCCCCCGGTACGTAATAATTTTGCCCTTGCGCAGAGGAGAGAGGAATCAAGGCAAGCAAAAAGAACAGCACTATCCTCATAAAGCGAAAGCGTTTTTTGCCTACTTCTTCAACCACTTTTCGGCACGCGTGGGTGCCGCGCGTAATATTTTATTAGGCGGCTCGCTGCGGCACGGTCTACCGCCTGTTTTTTTACCTCGGCCAAGCCGCCGGGCATTCCTGCTAAACGGTGGCCGGCAGGAGACATAGAAAAAGAGAGCAACGGCGCAGAGCTGTAGTTTTCATTTCGGGATGACGGTATCATAAACGAAAAAATCCTGCTTTACCTTGCGTAGCAGAGGCATTGTCCTCGAAAACGGTTTCAGGCCGGTCAACGGGAACTTCCATGACCTTTTAGGCTTTGGGATGGTGACGTAGACGTCAAGGCTGCCTTAAGGAAAAATGTTTTAGAGGTAAAATCCTTTTTGGAGAGGAAGTGCTCTTTCCCAATTTAAGAGGGATATGCGTAATCAGCCCTTCCTTTGACGCTCAATCGACCGTCTGCTACACTGCCGGCCCGCTACGGCCACGTGTTGGTGGCCGAAAACGGCCGAGGAGAAAAAAAATCGATATGCATTTTTGTGCATATCGAATATCTTTGTCCGAACGATTAAATGATCGACGAGACTATGAAAACAGCTCTACGCTTGCTTTTATCCGTTTTGGGTAGTGGACTTGCCCTCTCTTCCTCGCACTCGCAGATTGTAGAGGACAGCCTCCACAGACGCTTTGAATTGGGCGAGGTGCTCATTTCTTCGGATAGGCTGCCAGCAAATAGTTGGTCTGGTGGTCTCACTCAGGGTCAGATGGCCGACCTGAATAAGTTAGATGCAGCCGGCGCATTGGGTTATCTCCCCGGAGTCACTCTGGCCAATATCGGGGCGCGAAACGAGGCTGTGGTGTATGTGAGGGGCTTTGACTTGAGGCAGGTTCCGGTGTTTATCGATGGTATTCCCGTTTACACGCCCTTTGACGGCTATGTGGACTTAGGGCGCTTTTTGTCGGGCGACCTGGCGCAGATATCGGTTGAGAAAGGGTTTAGTTCAGTCCTGTATGGTCCGAATGCAATGGGCGGCGCCATCAACTTGGTCAGTCGAAAGCCTCAGGTAAAGCGAGAGGTAGACGGGTATCTGGGTTGGTTGAGCGGAGAGAGCTATCGGTATGCGCTCAACGTGGGCACGCGTCAGAAGAAGTTTTATTTTCAAGGAGGGGTGACGGGCCTAGAGCGTCGCTACTATCCTATGTCTGCCTCTTTTGTCGGTACGACTACAGAAGACGGCGGTCGGCGCGAAAATTCGTACAGAAGCGACCACAAAGTGAATGTAAAGGTAGCCTTCACGCCCAACGACACGGACGAATACGCGCTGGCCTACGTGCGCCAGGACGGTGAAAAGGGCAATCCGCCCTACACCGGCACCGACCCTCGCATTCGGGCCAGGTACTGGCGATGGCCTGCATGGGACAAGGAGAGCCTCTACTTTATAGCCAACAAGTCCGTGTCAACAGGTCATGCGCTAAAAGTAAGGGCCTATTTCGACCGATTCGTGAATACGCTTTTTAGCTACGACGATGCCACCTATACTACCCAGAACAGGCCCTTTGCTTTTCAGAGTTTTTACGACGCGTACACGTTTGGGGGAAATGCCGAATGGGCAGTAAAGACTTACCGGCGGCACGACATAAAAATAGCCGGCTATTTCAAACAAGATGTTCACCGCGAGAATAACCACAACGAGCCTCGGCGGACAATGGCCGACCAGACGTATTCGCTGGCAGTAGAAGACGGCGTTTTTTTGGCGAAGAAGTGGCGCGCGAGCGCGGGTTTCAGCCTCAACTGGCGCAACAGCCTCCGCGCTCAGCACTACATCCCGAATGCAAACCCGCCTATTTCCGAGTTTCCCGCCAACCGCAACCAAGCCGCCAATGCACAAGTAGGAGTGTGGTACTTGCCCACCGAACGCCATCGCCTAAAGGCCTCGGTGGCCCGCAAAACCCGCTTCCCTACGCTAAAAGATCGCTACTCGTACAGACTCGGCCAGGCCATCCCGAACCCTGACCTAAAACCGGAGGTGGCCTATCACTACGAGCTGAACTACTCGGGAGCCTTCTGGAAAAAGAAGATGCCGGTGGAGATTGCCCTTTTTAGAAGCGATATCGCCGCTGCTATTCAACAGGTAGACAGTGTGCAAAACAACCTGTTTCAATTGCAAAATACCGGAAGAGCCCGATTTATCGGCGCCGAAGTGGCCGTCCAGCAACATCTTTCTAACTTCATTGATGTGGGAATAAACTACGCTTTTATTCGGCGCGAGAGCTTAGACCGTCCGCAAATACAGTTCACCGATGTGCCTGAGCATCAGCTGCAAGCGCTGTTAAAGGTTAGGGCAACGCGATATGCAGAAGTAATAGGGACGTTCGAAGCACACTCCTGGCGCTATAGTACCAGTTACGGAACAAAGGCAGATGCCTTTGCTGTGGCTAACCTCGCCATCAGAGGGTATCTCTTGCCTTTTTTGGGCATCCACCTGGGCGTCAACAACATAGGGGACGCCAACTATGCCCTTATTGAAGGCTTTCCCGAAGAGGGGCGCAATTATTTCGCTTCTCTCCTGTTCCGAATAAACTAAAACTGCCCTCTTAGCATCAGACTTAATCGTCTGGGTAGTGTCAAATTTTGGGTGATGTCAATTTATTTGCAAAATGCTGATAATGAAAATTTTAAACCAAAAAACCGGTCACTCAAAACTAAACACTGCCATTGCCTGAGAGCCTCTTTATCGCGCGTGCAAAAGAAAAGGTGGGAAATAGCAGGGTCGCCTTTCCTTTGTCGCGCAGGTAGCGGTATGGGTTTTACGGAGCCTTAAAGCCTTGTGGCGTCCAAAAGTCCGCCGCTTCTTTGGCCAAGAAGTCGGCCACGCGTTGAGTGAGGGTTTTGTAGCGAAGCAGCAGCTGTTCCCCTTGAGGGGAGAGAGACGCTCCGCCCTTGTTCGGCCCACCTTTCCAGGTCTGGATCATTTCCTGTCCGCATGCTTCGTTCAAGCGCTCGATCATTCTCAGGGCCTTTCGGTAGGAGATGCCCATCCGCCGGGCGGCCTCCGCGATAGAGCCGCTGTCTTGAATGTGTTCGAGAAGGGTTTTTAGGCCGGGCCCCATCACGTGTTTAGGCCCTGTCTTTACCAAAATGCGCGCGTATATGGCTACTTCAAACATAATATCCTCTCCTGAGTATAACGGATACGAAGTTTTGCAAAAATACTCAACCCAACACCTACCCCCACAAAGGGCCAACAGCGTCGCCGGTGCAGGATGGCGAAAAAAAGTTTACGGCTCATTTTTTGTTAAATTTTTAAAAGCCCTACTTTTGAGATGCTTATCCCTCTGTGCGGAAATGGGAGTACCGGGCGCCGTTCCGCCAATTGAAGGCTATTAAAAATAAAATACCGAAGCAAAATGAAAAAGTCACTTATCGTAACGACAGGTATAGGTTCTACCGTCGAGGACGGGATTTTCTTTTCTATCAAAAGGCAAAATCCTACCCACGTCTACTTTATCTCTACGAAGGAGAGCGCCTCAACGATCGAGAAGATAAAACAGAAGTGCCGAGATGACGGTATGGAACTCACCTTTGAAGAAGAGAGGGTAAGCAATGAAAACGACGTAGATAAGATATATGCCGAGTGCGTAGCCCTGATAGACAGGCTATTGAAGAGTGGATTTCGCAAAGACCAAATAGCCGCGGACTACACCGGCGGCACGAAGGCAATGTCTGCAGGACTCGTCTTGGCGGCGGTGGACAGGGAGATCGAAGGCATTAGCTATGTGTACGGGGACCGCAATCAGGAAGGCCGCGTTATCTCCGGTAGCGAACGCCTGACGACACTTTCGCCGCAGTTGCCTTTAGAAGCCAAAGTGATAGAAAAAGCCGTCTTGCTGTTCAACCAGTACCAATACGCAGCGTGTCGCTCTGTTCTCAAGCCGTACCGCTTTCCGTTGCAGGAACGCCGCCGGAGAGTAGACGCCCTCATCACCCTTTCGCATGCATTCGAGCACTGGGATAAGTTCGACTTGCGCAAGGCGAAGGAACATCTATCAAAATTAGACGAGGAGACCGCCAAAAAACTGAACATAAAGGACAAGCTGGGCAAACTTCGCAAATGGCTGTACAGAGCAGATAAGGAAGAGAAAAAGCTCGACACCGGCGAAGCCTCGCAACTGTGGGTGATGGATATCTTTTGTAACGCCAAGAGAAGGGCAGAGGAGGGCAAGTACGACGACGCCGTGGCCAGGTTGTACCGAGTGCTGGAAATGATGCTGCAGATAGAGCACCTCAAGGTTTTCGGAGAAGAGACCAAGGTCGGCTTGGTGGAAACTTTGGAGAAGCTCTCCACGCGGGATAGCGACAGTGCAGTGCTGAAGCGATTCGCAGAAAAACGGCAAGAGCTGCTTAAATTGCTCAGTATGCGCAACTTCTCCATTTTGGCGCACGGTCTGGAGCCGATAATGGAAGAAAAATACGCCAAATGCGAAGCTCTTGTGCGCGACATCTTGCAGCCTGAGCAGGAGGTGGCTTTTATCCAGCTGAAACCTGAAGTGTTTTAGGCGTCTTTATCGCTCCGCCTGCCCTTTTGAGGTGGCTTTGCAGACCCCGGCGCGCTCGACACTATACCTTGCAGGGCGACAGGTATCATGGCGCTGCTACCCTTAACGGCATTATTTTTGAGGTCTTCTTATTTCAACTTTTTCTCGATCATGCTCATCAACCTTTCCAATCACCCCTCGGCAGCCTGGTCCGAAAGCCAGATGGCCGCGGCGCAAGAGCAGTTTGGTAGAATAATAGAAGACTGGGCTTTCCCCAATATCTCCCCGTACGCCACGGCGGAGGAAGTTGCGCAGCTGGCCGAAGATTACTTTCGGCGCATTGCGCAGACAACGCCCCGGCCCCAGGCAGTTCACCTAATGGGTGAGATGAATTTCACTTTTGCGTTAGTTCGCCGGCTCTTAGAAGCCGGCTACAGGGTAGTGGCCAGCACCACGGAGCGCGACGTCGTGGAGCACGAAGGAGTGAAGACCTCCCGATTTCGGTTCGTGCAGTTTAGGGACTACCTATTATAAGTATATACTACTTGTGCATCGTGCCTAGAAAAGTTTTTATCTCTTTCTTAGGGGCCAACCCTTATCAGGAAGCCCGGTACTATGACGCCTCCAAGCCGGGCGAGCGGAAGTTGTCTGCCCGAACTGCCTACGTTCAGGAAGCCCTGTTGGAGCTTTGCTTGCCGCCCTGGTCCGAATCGGATGCCTTCTACATCTTTACTACCGAGCACGCTCTCAAGGAAAACTACGAAAGGCGCATCCTCCGGTACAAGCCGGAATCGGAATACGACGAACGCGGACTCCGAACCACCCTAAAAGAGGCGCAAGCGAGAGGTAGGCTGCCTCACTTTGAGCGTTTCCCCATCAAGGATGGGCATTCGGAAGAGGAGATATGGGAGGTCTTTCGAGAGGTATTCGGTCAGATAAAAGAGGAAGACGAGATTTATCTCGACGTGACGTACGGCTTTCGCTCGCTTCCCATGTTGGCCGTCGTTCTGCTGCACTACGCCCGAGTGGTGAAGAGGTGTACCGTTAGGGCTATCTATTACGGCAACTACGAGGCAGGAAAGGAAGAAAGCAAGAACAAGGGCGTGCCCGAGGTTGCGGCTCCGATTCTGAATTTAAACAGCTTTGTAGAACTGCAGGAGTGGACGTCTGCCGCAGCGGAGTTTCTGCGAAGTGGAAGTGCCGAAGGCTTAAAAGAGCTAACCGCCCAAGAGGCATTGGGCCAACGGCTATCCGAGCTGTCGAGGGCCATTGCTACCTGCCGAGGGTTGGAAGTCTGCCGCGACTTTGATGTGGATGCGCTGAAGACTGCCGTGGCGGGAGCAAAAGCCAACAGCAGCATCGAGCAGCAGCTGAGACCGCTACTGGACAAAATAGAGGAGAAAATGGCCTCTTTCGAGAGGGCCCACACGCTGAAAAACGGCCTCGCCGCCGTAGAGTGGTGCCTGCAACACCATCAGATTCAACAGGGAATCACCTTCCTGAAAGAAGTGCTTACCACGCATGTCATAGAGCAGATCTGCGGAAGCCTGGAAATTACCAATGAGCTGTATCGGGACATGGCAGACCATGCGTTGCGTGAGTGGCATTCATACAAAAACTCCAAGCGTCTGAAGGGAAAAACGGAGCAGGAAAAACAGCAAATCCAGGAGCAATACACCCTAATGCTGGAGTACGTAAAAGGAAAGGGCGGCCTCTCAGATTGCTTTAAACGCTTCACCGGCGATGTGCGAAACGACATCAACCATTGCGGCTTCAGGGGTAAGCCTATGTCGGCAGAGGAGCTGGAAGAGGAACTTCGGAAGGTATACGAACAAATCAGGTACACTCTATTACCCGGTCGGGTAGCGTAATAGCAGTAGGTTAGATCCCTGGATATCGCCAGGGCAAAATGCAGGACTTCACTTCTATAAAAAAGCGGGCAAAAAGTCGTCGCCGCTTTCCCGTTTGTGGTACTACCTTTATAAGAAATTTAAGCAATTTATGGTTTTTTCATGAGGAAAAAAGTTAGAAGATTTTCTAACTCGGTGAATGAAGATTCCTTTTAATCCTTTTTTATTAGAAGTCACCTCAGAAGGTTGTTCTTATCAAAAAGACCGTCTGCTGAGCTTAGGCCGCGAACGCTACTTGCTCTCAGGCATACGAGATAGACCTGTTACCTTGCTCGGCTTGCTTCGTATTATGGGCCGAGCTTAATCAAAGCACAACTTACCATCAGGTTTGCCGTATGCAAGATTTAAGGGAACTCATCTTACTACTGGCTCAGCACGAGGTGCGTCCACTAAAAGGTCTGGAAAATGCGAAGGACTCCAAGTTGCTGGCCCTTTACGAGGGTATATCGAAGGGAAAGTACCAATCGGACGAGGAGGCGGCCGCCGATTTGTACGGGGAAAAACAACCCGGCTCGAGCTATAGAAAATTGAAGTCCGTCCTTCGGGACAAACTTTTAGATTATATTTTTGAAATAAACACCCAGAAGGAGGAATACTCCGATTACCAGCGGGCGTATTACGATTGCCACAAGCAGTGGGTTATCGTGCGTTTTCTCACCGGTCAAAATGCCAACACCGCAGCGCTTTCGCTGGCAAATAAGCTGCTTCGCACGGCAGAGCGCTTTGACTTCACGCTGCTGTGCATGGATATCGCCTCCTACCTGCGCATTCAGTACGGCCTGCGAGAGAGCAACCCTAAAAAGTTTGAGGAGGCCTCCCACCGGTTTGAATACTTCCGAAAAGTATACGACGCGGAGGCCTTGGCCGAAGAGCTGTACACCTTGCTGCTGGTGCGTATGGTCAACAACCGCTCGGCCCTCCCCGAGGTGGTGATGTTGGCTCGAGAGTACTGCGAACGCATTCAGCCTTACTTGGAGCAATACGCTACCTATAAGCTGCACTTATATGGCTATCTCATCGGCCTGACCTGTTTCACCGCTCAGAATGACTACGCCGGCGCTTTGACCTATTGCGATAAGGCTGTTCAGTTCTTTGAAGAACGCCCTTACGAGGCCCGTGTACCGTTACAGATTTTTTACTACCAGCAGCTGATCTGCCACATCCATTTGCGCCAGTTTGAGCAAGGCAAAGAAGCCGCCAAAAGATGCATCTCCCTCATGCAAGAGGGTACATTTAACTGGTTTAAGTACCGCGAGCTGTACCTCCATCTGCTGCTCCATACCCACCACTACGAGGATGCCGCTCGGCTGCTACACAGTACGCTGGAACATTCGCGCTTTCAGTTTTTGCCCGAAAACGTTGTGGAAATCTGGCGCATTTACGAGGCATACATATATTTCTTATCTCGCATAGGCAAGGTAACGCAAGCACCCAGAGGAAAATTCAAACTGGCCAAGTTCATCAACGAGTTTTCTATATTCAATAAAGACCGAAGTGGCGTAAACATTGCCATCATCATTATAAAATGGCTGATGCTCATTCAGGAGCGTCAGTTCGGCAAGCTACTCGACGAGGTAGAAAGCACGGAACAGTACGCTTACCGCCATCTACGAGGGGAAAACACCAAGCGCAGCTATTGCTTCGTGCGCATGCTTCTGCAGGTACCTCTGGGACAGTTCGAGCGCAAGACCGTCGAGGAAAGAACGGCTAAGCTAAAGGATACGCTGCGCAGTGTGCCGTTGCAGTTGGCCAACCAAACTCATGAGATAGAAATTTTGCCCTATGAGGATTTGTGGGACATGGTGCTTAGCTTGTTAGAATAAAATATTTTCCCGGCTGTAGGTAACATATTTACGCTATTCTTATTTTGGTAGTTGTTGATAGCCAGTATTTTAAGCCTTTTTTTTGCAAAAGATCTCTTTCAAAGCAGGTAACAAAATCGGTGTTTTTGTCGGTACTCGGCCGGGGTGGACTCCGGTAGATTTGTAATCTCATTTTATCACCCTCTTATCCCGTCTCATGAAGTCTTACTACCGTTTTCGTTTTCTCGGCCTTTTTGCCCCCATTTCTGGTTCCCTTGTAGACACTACCGTCGTGTAAGGCGAGTGTCGTGAACAGGTATCTGATATTATTTGCCTTCAGCGGGGGAGCATCATTTGACGCCGGCGGCATAAGACATTGCGGCCGACCGGATGTGGGAGTCGCTTTCAACCTTTGAAGGCAGCTCCTTTGGGTTTATTCGGCGTGGTGCTCGCTATATGCCTTTTCTACCTTTTGGCGAAATTGTTCGTAGGTTTCTGCGGGGATCCGGTGCCGTACCCATTGCAGAAACTGCCTCAGCTTGAGGTATTCTCTTCGGGTGAGCACATTGTCCTCCATGAAAGCGTTGAAGAGTTCGATAAAATTTTGGCTGACGTTCCGGGCAAATTCGACGCGTTTGGCTTTGTCCTCTATAAAGGCGAGCAAATAGAGTCCTTCGGTGTAGTTCAGTCTTCTTTTTCGCACTAAGGCATCTACCTGGTTTTTAATTTCTTCCAGACTTTGCGCAGCTGTTTCGGAGCCGATGAGATGCTGCTCGAAGCGAGTAAAGATTTCCTGGGCCTGTTCTCCATAGCGGCGGATGAGTCGTTCGCGGCGTTTAAATACCCACCAACCGATGAGGAAGGTTAGTAAGGCGGTGGTGACGACCATCGTGATCTCTACAAAGTAGCCGGTGTCTTGTAGCAGTTGGTATAGGCGGTCGAAGAGGCTGGAGCGTTGGGCCAGCCCGTCCTTAGTTATAGCGTATTCGATGGTGCCGAAGTCGCTGTCGCTCAGCGGATGCACGGAGTTGACGGCAGCCATATGGTCGAGGAAGGATTGCCGGAGGTCGGGGCGTTCGCTTTCGAGGAAGAACTCGCGCACGGCAGAGCCTTGCCCCAACTGATAGCCCTCTCCGTAGCGGCGTGCAATGAGTTGGTTGGCTTTGAGGAAATAGAAAATGTGTGCTTGCATGCGCTTGGGGTCGCGCACAAAGGCGGAACGGGCACTGTCGGAGCTGTTGGCCCATTTTCGGTAGAGGGTTTCGCGCAGCTCGCGCGGGTTAGGTTTGAGCAAGTAAGGCCGCCCCAGGCGTTTGAAGTGCTCGCCGGTGAATTTTACCAGGCTTCCCGGTCCGAAATGGGTCACGGAGAGGAGGTGGCAATTGTCGGGCACTAATACAGGGTAGCCGTTTATGGTGGCTTCTCGCCTGGAGGAGCTGCTCAGCGCTTCCCACAGAGCGGGCCCAAAGAAGGTTTCGGGGTTGATTTTGTCGAAATTATCGATGACGACCGCAAAGCGCTGGCGAGGGTGGCGACGGCAGTGCTCCCAAAATTGCAGGAGTAGGCCGGGCTGAAACGCCCCATCGGCTTCGTGCCCGATGTATTTCTTGTGGAGATCGAGGTCAAATTGAGGGGCGCACTCTATATTCAGTATGTTTTCAGGGTTGCCGGTAAGCAACCGCGCTAAGTGACGGGTTTGTTTGGTAGCACCTACTCCGGTAACACCCATGACCACGATGTCGCGGTGCTTGTTGGCATATAGGCATAGGTTGCGAAAAGCGCTCCACTCAATAAGCGACAGCGAGGGCCGACGGAGCAATTGCAGCGCAGTGGAGTCGCCTCTCTGCTGCGGTTTACCGTGCCACAGGCAATACCACTGCTGCAAGGAATCGGGCACATCCTGGAGGAGCAGGTAACGCTGGCGGGCAATTTCTCCTGCTTCCAACCACAACGGGTCAGGTTGATCGCGCGTGCCCGCCCACCCTATCAGGGTGAGGATGGGCAAGGCGTAGAGCAATCTTTTCTTCGACAAGAAGGGAAACAGACTCACCGCTGCGCAGATATTATTTAAGGCAAAGATACCCTTCGTACCTTCAACAAATGACGGTAGCCCGTTCTCAAAGTCGCGCCCTTATGTCGAATACCCATCAGGCTACAAAATACCTACCTTTGTGCATCTTCATATTGCTTTACTCCCTCTGCCTATGTTTTCTCTTTGCCCGGCCAACACTTCTTCGATGAAGGTCTTCGGACTCGTTCTGATGCTGGGTGCCGCTGCTGCCCTCCGGGCCCAGCAGGAGCCCCAGTACACGCAGTTCATGTTTAATAAGCTGAGCTTCAACCCCGGCTATGCAGGTAGCTTTGTATCGCCCACCCTCACGGCTATTTATCGCGGGCAGTGGTTCGGTATTGATGGCGCTCCTAACAGCCAGATACTTTCCTACCACCAGCCCTTGCTCAACGAGCGGCTCGGCATCGGAGCCAACCTCTCGCGCGCCGGCATAGGCATCAATCGCTTATTTACCGTTGACCTGGTATACTGCTACCGCATCCCCATGCGGCGCGGCCATCTGGGAGTCGGTTTGCAGCCCAGTGTGCGCAATTTTTGGCAAAACTGGAGCGACGAGCGGCTCTATAGCCCTACACCGCCAACCATCGATGTGTCCATCCCGACGGGTGTCCGCTCTAAGTGGCTGGTCAATTTCGGCTTTGGACTCTACTACTCTAATGAAGAGCGCGGCTGGTACGTAGGGGCGGCCATCCCGCGTTTCTTGCAGAACAACATCGACTTCTCGGAGTTCGGCACCGAAATTTCGCGCGAGGAGCGCCATTTCAACGCTATGGGAGGTATGACGTTTCAACCCGATGAAGAGTGGGAAGTGGTGCCTCAGGCCCTTATCCGCTACGTGCCCGGTACGCCTCTGGAGGTCGATCTCAACGTCATGGTGGGATTGAGGCGGCGGTTTTACGGTGGGCTCACATATCGCACCGGTGGCGATACCGGCTATGGAGAAAGCGCCGATGTATTGGCCGGTATTCAGGTGACGAAACACTTGTTCTTTTGTCTGTCCTATGATGTGGGTCTGACGCGCCTGAGCCGCCTGGGTAGCGGTAGCTTGGAGGCGACCTTGCGCTGGTGGATTAACCCTCCGGAGGGCACCGTCATCGACACCGGACTGGGTTTTTGAGCCCTCTGCCGATTCGCTTTGCCCAAACCGCCCCGGGCGGTTCACCGCCCCTTTTATCGGGTAAGCTAAGAAGCAATTTTTACGATGGTCAAACGTTTGAGGCGGGTCGAAAAAAGCGTTTTTTGCTCATGAACACCTTATTACGTATAATCTTCTCTCTCTTCTCCCTGCTTTTGACGGCGGTCCCGCTGACGGCCCAGCAATCGGCCAAGAGCAAGTCGAAAGACCGCTTCCGCGAAAGGAGCGCCACCGGTCGCGAGCCAATTGTGCGACAGGCAGCGGCCATCTGTGGTCCAGGCATGGATTATGTCGCAGCTTACTTGGACCAACAGATTGTCTTTGTATCGAACAGCGCGCGTACGGGGAAGGCGTCGCCTAACTATAAGAACCGCCCGAACTTCGACCTGTACGTCGCTCCTTTAGACGCCAACGAGGAGCCGATGCCGCCGCGCACTCCTTTGTCTGATGAACTGAACTCCAATCTCAACGAAAGCTCGCTAACTTTTTCACGAAAGGGGAAGGTCGTTCTTTTTACCCGGAACAACAACCGCAACGGCGTTCAGAAAGCGGGCGCCGACGGCCGTGTGCGGATGAAGATCTATCAAGCGCGCCGAGGAAAATACGACTGGGAGGACATTCGGGAACTGCCTTTCAACGACGACAACTACTCCTGCATGCACCCCAGCTTGAGCGTAGACGGACAGCACCTGTATTTCGCCTCCGACATGCCGGGCGGACAAGGCGGCTTCGACCTTTACGTATGTCGCCGCCAACCCGATGGCAGCTGGTCTGCTCCGGAAAACTTAGGCCCTACCGTCAACACCGAAAAAAACGAACTCTTCCCCTTTATCACCTACGGCGGCAAAACCCTCTTCTTTGCCTCCGACGGGCACCGAGGACTGGGCGGATTGGACATCTTTTCGGTCAATTTGGATCGATTGGAAGAGGGCGTCCTCAATCTTAACGAGCCGTTCAACTCCAAAGAGGACGACTTTGCCCTCATTCTCAGTGAGGATGGAACGCGCGGTTTTTTTTCCAGTAAGCGGGAGGGAGGCTTCGGCGAAGCCGACATCTACTCTTTTTGGGCGGAAAACGGCCTGGAGAATGTCGAAAAGCCGCAGGCTAATCGCGTCGTGATTTCCGTTGTGGACGGCCGCACCGGACAACCCATTCCCAAGGCGGAGTTGCGCATCTTGCAATCTACCGACGACGGCTTTATCTCGCGGCGCAACGATTTCTACTACACCGAGCTGGCGCCTACGCCCGACGCCCCCAACTCGTTGAGCCTTCGCATCGTGCGCAAAGATGCCGAGTCCTTGGGACCGCCAGACCTCATCGCCAACACGGAGGGAAAGGCTAACGCCGACTTCACCTGGTATCGCAGCTACCTCATTTTAGCCAGCTTTGAGGGCTACCAGACGACCGAGCGGCTGTACACCATGGAGCCGGACAAAGGCGGAGAAATCGTAGTTGCACTCTTTGAGCAGTCTATTTGCCACCGCATGACGGGGATCGTTTCTACCGACAAGTTCAACACGCGCGTCCCCAATGCTATCTTATTATTCACGCACAAGGAGAGCAATCGCCAGGTAACGGCCCATACCGACCTCAACGGAGAGTACAACATTTGCCTGCCCTTGGAAGGCGAGTATCTGCTGCAGATCAGGCGAGAAGGCTTCAAACCCCAGTTTATTACCACGGCAGCCGTCCGAGGCAAATCGATGCACAATACCATACGTTTGGAACCGGCAGACGTGGCCGTTGCCTCCGGTGCAGATGCCGCCAAGGCGGAGGCCATGCTTGCGCGCGCGCTTCAAGACGGTTACACGATTACTATAGACAAAATTAAGTTTGACCCCGGGCGCGCCTCGCTCAACCGCAGCTTCGTGCAACACTTAGACGCGGTAGTAGAATTGCTTCAGCGCTACCCGGAAATGGAGATCGACCTGATTGTGCATACCGACAGCAGAGGAGATGCTAAGGCTAACTTGAACCTGTCTCAAGAGCGGGCTAACAACGCCAAGACGTACCTGGTCTATAGGGGCATTGCAGCCGAACGCATTCAAGCCATAGGCAAGGGCGATGCGGAACCGCGCAACCGCTGCGCCCGCGGCGTTGAATGTACCGATGCTGAGCACGAAGTGAACAACCGGCTCGAGATACGCGTGCGCAAGGTGGGCAACGTCGTCAAAATACCCTAAATCGCGCCGTCACTCATTTTTCTAAGGCCGTGCGCCGCTCGTATTCGGCCAGGTCCTCCTCCCCGCCAACAGTATCACCTAGGTGTTTTCGGACGTTGCCGCGTGCCCGATAGGCCCGGGTAAAGTCGGCGTCCAATTGGAGCGTCCGGTTCAGATCTGCGAGCGCCTCCTCAAAGCGATTCAAATTGACCAGCGTCAGGGCGCGGTTGTACCACGCCTCCGCTTCATCGGGATGTTTTTCCAGGTAAAGCGATAGGTCGCGAAGCGACTCCTCATAGCGCTTGGCGATGCCCAGCAACGCACCTCGGTATTTGTACACTTCGGTGAGTGCCGGATTGGCTTTTTCCGCTCGGTCGAAATCGGCCAGTGCTTCCGACAGGTTGCCGCGCTTAGCCCACGCCTGAGCGCGCCCCAAATAGAGCAATCCGTTTTGGGTGTAGCCGTTGTCGATGGCGTGGGTGATGACGCTGACGGTGTCGCTCCAGGTGCGAATCTGCAGCAGCGACAACATCGGTAAGCCGAACAGCCAGACTCCACCCAAGGACAGGCTGCCTATACTCTGAGGAAAGCGCTGCCGGAGAGCAGCCCACCCCTGCGCAACTACCCAGGCAAAGCCTACCACCGACAAGTAGTTGTAGTGGTCGGCGCGCATCTCGAAGGTGCCTAAAGAGCGAAAGGGCAGCATCACTGCTATGGCGGCGAAATACCACAATACTCCCTGCCAGGCCCAAGGCGCCCGCCGACGGTAATGCCACACCAACCCAAGAGAAAGCGCCAACACCGCCGGTGCCGCATAATATACCCAAGGGAAAGAACCGTTGACCTTATCGAAAGAGTAGTAAATGTTCAGTCGAAACGGCAACAGCAGCTTGGTCCAGTAAAAAAGCGGCGTATAGCACAACACCAACAAACGCTCCCAACCGCTAATCGGGTCTGTCAGTATCGGCGTCTTGAGCAGCGCCTGCTCTCGGCTGTAAATGGTCAGCAGGCCAAAGCCTAAGGCCAGCACACCAAAAGGCGCATACTCGAACAAACGCCGACGCCATGCAGGCGCTCGGCCGCGCCACATATCCAACACGGCCAACAACAGCGGCAGCGTCACCGCTGCGCTCTTGGCCAAGCAGGCCAACACAAAGAACAGCAGCGCCAACCCGTACGCTCGCCAATCGGCCGACCGCTCGCGGAAGTCCAAAAAACGATGACAAGCAAGCAGACAAAACAGCGAGTAAAGAGGCGTGCTAAACCCTGCAATCCAGGCAACCGACTCCACCTGAATAGGGTGGGCCGCAAAGATAAAGGCTACTGCCGCGGCAGCCCAAGGCCGAGCCGACAGTCGCACGATGAGCCGGTACACCAAGGCCGTATTGGCCGCGTGAACCGACAGGCTAAGAAAATGGTACCAAAACGCCTGCTCTCCTCCCAAAGCATAGGCCAGCCCGTAACCCATCCACGTTAGCGGAGCATACATGCCCAAATTGAAGCGGCTGAAAAATTGCCCCTCGCGCACGGCCGGATTGTCCACCGTCGCGCTGTGGTCGTCTATCCCTAGCAGCTCATTCTTCAGCCCCGTAGCGTACAATACTACCGCTACCCCTACGGGAACCCAGAACAACCACTGCTGCCGCTCGGCAGACGATGTCAACGGCTTGGCGCCGGCTTTCTGCTGCATTCGCTTTTTGGCCATGAGTTCTTGTCGCTTTTCTCCACTGGGCAAAGGTAGACAGGTCGCCCTTTCGTAAAAGGGAGCTTTTCCCCTTACCTCAAAAAACGATTTCCCATCCTTATTTTTTGCACAAGCGCCAAACGACGCCGGAAGCACCATACCGGCTACCTTAGCAGATGCTAAAAGGAACTAAGCGGCCGACCGCCGGAGCGCGCTAAAAATACAAGCCTAACGGCAAAAAAAACCACAGATGAAAACGCCGAAACGAAGCCAACCCTCTCGAGAAAATGCGAACACCGCCGAGACCAAAAAGTAACAACACAAGCCCATGGACAATTTATCTCTCATCAACCCCGATATAGAAAACCGCATCTACACCCTTCGAGGCGTTCAAGTCATGCTCGATGAAGATCTGGCCGACTTGTACGGCGTGCAGACCAAGGTGCTGAACCAAGCCGTAAAAAGAAACGGTGAGCGCTTCCCTGCCGAGTTCATGTTTCAGCTGACCAAAGAAGAGATGAAAATCTTGAGGTCACCAAACGCCACCTCAACGACATGGGGCGGTCGCCGATATCCGCCCTACGCGTTTACCGAACAAGGTGTCGCCATGCTTTCTGCCGTACTCCGCAGCGAGACGGCCGTCAAGGTCAGCGTTCAAATCATGAAGGCTTTCGTCGCCATGAGGCGATTCGTCTTGACAAACGCTCAAATCTTTCAACGGCTCGAGTCGCTGGAGCTGCGGCAAATTGAGACAGACAAACGGGTAGATGAAATCATGTCGGCCCTCGAGCGAAAGGCGCCCTTGCCCGACCAAGGCATCTTTTACGACGGGCAAGTGTTCGACGCCTGGAGATTTGTGTCCGATCTAGTACGCTCTGCCGAGCGGTCTATTATCCTGATAGACAACTATATCGATGACTCCGTCTTTTCGCTTTTCGCCAAAAGAGCCGAATCGGTCGAGGTAACGATCCTGACCAGAAATATTCCCAAAGAGCTGAAGACCGACATTCAAAAATTCCACCAGCAATATCCGCGTATTGCGGTAAGAAAACTCGACACCGTCCACGACCGCTTCCTTATTATCGACGAGATAGACCTCTACCATTTCGGCGCCTCGCTCAAGGACTTGGGTAAAAAGTGGTTTGCCTTCACCAAAATGCAAATGGGTGCGCTCGATGTATTGAAAAAGTTGCGAGAGGAGAAGGTGCTCTGAACGGCCAATAGGGCATATCCCTCTCCGTTCGGACAGGGCACCGGTAGCGCGGTGGCGGCATCAAAACTTTTTCCCGCGCTCGCTACCGGTGTGGCGTCTATCCGGAGAGGCTCAGAAGGTATAGTGCACGTACGTAAAGGCGTTTTCATACCATTGGCGACTGCCGCCGAGCGCCGTGTTGCGCCAACGCCAGCCGGTGCCTACCGCCAGGCCGGGTCTTCCGATAAGGTTGAGCAGGTCGAGCGAGACCGACAGCGAGTGGTCTATGCGGTCCGAAAGGTTGTTCCATTGCAGCTTCGAGCCGCTCTCTTCGCCGTGCAGGAGGAAAGAGGCCGTGTATCCGGCCGATAGCCCTATGCTGCGCGGCAGACCGGGACTTAGGCGAGGCATGCGGGCGATGTAGCGCAGCGATAAAGGCGTGAGGTCGGCATGGCCTACGTTAAAGGCGCGTGCCTCGTCGTAGGTGACGCGCGTTTGGCCGTAGCCGATCTCGCCCTGCCACCAGAACAAGGGAAAGGCATCCTTGGGTAAGTAGCGCGCAAAGATGTCGCCGTCGCCTAAGCCGCATATTTTGCCCAGTGGTCTGCGCAGCGTCAGGGCGAGGTGATAGCCGCTCTCATGCTGCCACTGCCGGAAGGCGTGCGGCAAGTGGTACTGCACTTTTATGCCCCAGGAGGGTTTCGGTGATAAGCAGCGCGAGCGCACGCGCAACACTTCCGTATTCGTGCTCACAAAGCTGCGCTCCATCCGCAAATGCGCAACGGCACCAATGGAGTCGCCCTCTTGAAACACGTAGCCCGGGCGGGTTTGTATTTGGAATTTCACTTCTCCAAAGCAGTTGCTGCTGTCGAAGCCCAGGTGTTGCGCCTGGCCCAACGAAGGTAGGTTGGCGTCGTCGTGCGCCCAGCGGATAACGTGGTCGGCACCGACGGCAGCGGTGGTGGGGGCGGCAAATGCCGGCCGACTCAAGAGCACCGAAAGCATAGTAGGGTGGATGTGGGCTCGTTGGATATGAGCGTTCACGCGCAACGTGTCGGCCGTGGCGCTGCCTCCGTTGTAAAAGCCGATGGTATAAGTGAGAAGTTGTTCCTTCACTCCCGGCGGTAAGTAGCGCGGACTTACCTCTATGTAGTTGGGATCGGATGCCCAATTAAGCGAGACCGGCCGCGACACCATCTCTACACCGCTCCACGGAGACGGGTTGGGCACACCGCCGCCCCCTTTTTCCTTCCCCTCGTTAGGGGAGGCCTGCCTGTCTATCTTGATTAGTGCCAGTATGTGTGTTAAAATACTGCTGGTGTCGGCGGGAAAGAAGTCTGCTACCTCTTCTTTTACTTTCAGATGGACAAAAAGGGTGTTCTCCGGGTTCGGCGTAGGGCGAGTGTCCGGATCGGTAAAGCGCCATGAGTATACTCGGTGCTGTTTGCCGTTCCACTCCAGTTGTTCGCTCTCGAGATTGGGTATCGGAGCGCTTTGCAAGGTGTCTAAGGAGAACTCGTTCTCCGGGAAAGCCAAATACACCGTGCGACCGGGTTGTCCGGTCGCGGTAATCTTGGGGTAAGTAAGGGCGGCCACTACAAAACCTCCGGGACGGGAGGCAGACCAGTTTGCCTGGAGCGCGACGTTGGTGCCGTTAAGTAGGCTTGGGTAGCTTGGAGGAATAAAGTCACCGGCAACTACAGTAGTTTGTGTGGCGAAACCGATGGGGTCGTCGTCGTCACTGTAGGTGGGCTTGAGTGCTACTTTGACATCGTAGGTACCGGGTAAAAAGGCGTGTTCCGGAGCACTGTCCCGGCTAAAGGTGCCGTCGCCAAAATCCCAAAAGTATATCCAGCGAGCCAAGGAGTCTTGTCCTTCGACAATGGGGCTGGGCGGGTTTCGATGACAGGAGATGCCGGCCACTCTGCTCCAATCTACATGGAAGCGGTATTGGTTGCTTAGGGAGCCCCCTATCTGTTCGGCGACGATGGGTGGCCAGATGCGCAGCGAGTCGGTGCAGGTGTTGATGGTGTAGGGCTGGGCGCTCAGTGCGGGTGTGAGCAGGGCAAGGAGCATCGCCGCAGATGCTGTTCGGAAAAACGGTAAATACATACGGTTTAAGCGATGTGGTTTTGAATGTGGTAAATGGACAGACGAGTAAAAAAGCAATCGGCCGGTGCAGTTCTCTTTGTCGAATCCCGGCCGTTGTCTCAACCTTTGCACATTTTTACAGGAAAAAACAGACTGCTTACGACGATTTTAGCGCATCGAAAGGAACGAATTTTTTTTCAAATAGCCTTCACTAATCACAAAATAATTTGTCATGTTCTGCTTTCGGGCCTTATGGCTGTTGTGCATTATAGGCTATGTGTGTGCCTGTAGCCGTCCACGTGAGCAGCGGGAAGCCCTTTCGTTTGGCCAAGAGGCCGATTCGGTTCGGCTGCGGCACATAGCCGACTCTCTGGTGAAGGCTGCCGAAACGGATACCTCGCGCGCCGGCGACCTTTTGGCGCAGGCCCAGCACCATTTGGCGGCCGCGCGTCAGAAAGAGCGCTGGGTAGAGGTATGGGGGAAGCGCTTTCGCCTTCACAGCAAGCGCAAGGAGTATGCCTCCCTTTGTGCAGAGTTGGAAGAGGGCGTGCGCCAGATGTGGTGGGAGGAAGACTACCTCTCCGGCCGGGTATATCTCCTGTTGGGTTATTGCCTGCGGCAGGTAGGGCGCAATTACGCCGCAGGTATTTACTACGAAAAGGCGCGCCTTTTATCGGAGCGCCTCGGCAACGTTACTCAGCGCAACCCTGCCGGGCCGATATATAAGACGCTGGCCAACATTAAAACCCGTTTGGGCGAAAATGAGGAGGCCGAAAAGCTTTTTTTGGCCGCCCTGAACCTCTTGCAGCGCGATACGGCGAAAGCTCAAGCCGCGGATAACGCCTTCACCGCTGCCGACGTTCACAACGATTTGGGCATTGCCTATCGAAACGCCGGTCTTCTGCACCGGGCTCTGCAGGAGTACGACAGAGGACTAACCCAATTGCGCGATTTACGCCTGTCGAATGCTGCCGATAGCGTGCGCTTGCGCAACACGCGAGGCCTGCTGCTGACCAACAAGGCGGCGACACTGACCGATGCGGGTCGCCTGGCCGAGGCCGCTCAGACGGTCGAAAACGCGTTACGGGAGCTTATGTCCGACAAGGTCAACTATCGCTTCAACGCCCTGGTCGCGCAGGCCGCCGTTCAGGAAAAGATGGCTCGCCCTGCGGTTGCTCAAGCCATTCGGCAGCAAGCCTTGCTGTTGGCCGACCGACACTCTACAGAGGTGGAGCGCCGCGAGGTGAGCAAACTGCTCATCGCCATGGGTTGGGCGCATTTGCGCCAGGGGGCCTGCGACTCGGCAGCCTTGCTGGCCCAGCGGGCGCTGAAGCGCCTCTTCCCTCATCTGCCGGAGGCGGATTTAGCCACCAATCCCAAGCCTGAACTCTTCGACCTCGACCCGGAAAACGCCGTGGCAGAAGCCCTCGACCTCAAGGGCGAAGCGCTCTGGCAGCAGTTTGTCCGACAAGGAGACCCGTCTTTTTTGGCTTTGGCCGATAGCGCAACTCGTCTGGCCATCGGCATGATGGAAAGCCTGCGCGAGGTTGCCGTGTACGAGTCTTCCCGGCTACTTTCCTCTCAGCAAAGCCGCCGCCTCTTCGGACGCCATTTTCGCATTTTGTACGCTCACTATCAAGCCGGGCGTGCCGATGCAGCGGAGCACGCCTTCCTCTGCTCGGAGCAGAGCAAGGCCGCCCTGCTGCGCCAGAAAGTTTCGACAGACGTCTTGTTGCAAAGCGTTAACGTGGACGACAGCACGGCTTTGCGCGAGCGCGACTTGCGCGATCAAAGGGCTTTTCTGAGAAACCAACTCTTTCAGCACCTCAACCGTACTCCTTCCGCCGAGGATGACTCTACGGCGCTCATGTTGCGCCAACAGATCTTCCTCGTCGAGCAGCAACAGCGTCAACTGCGGCAAAGCATAGCCGAAAAGTATCGTCTGCGGCTGAATCGCACCGCTGTACCGCTGCTTTCGGCCGCAGAGGTGCGGCAGCGCCTTTTGCGCCCAGGCGAAATCTGGGTCGGCTATTTTACCGATACCGACAGCGGCTGGGTTTATCTTATCGCCATAACGCCGCAGCACACCCATTTGTGGCGTCGGCCGTACTCCGAAAGCGACGTAAGAGCTTTTATTCAACTGATAAACGACGTCCAAACGGCGGAGAATCGCTCGGCCGACCCGCATCTGTGGCGGGACTTTGTTCGGCAGGCACATGCCCTTTACAACACGCTCTTGGCGCCTGCCCTGAGTCGGTTTCACCCCCGACGCTTGACGCTCTCTCCTGACGGTGCGCTGATGCTCCTGCCTTTCGACGCCTTGCTGACCCAAGCCGCCGACTTCAATGGACGGGTAGACTACGCCGCTCTGCCTTACCTGGGTACGCACATACCCATCCGCTTGTCGCTGTCGGCTTCTTTAGAACACTTCTACGTCCAGCACCCCTCGCGCCGTCCTACCCGTTCTTACGTGGGCCTGGCTCCACAGTATGCCGGCGGCCGGTTGACGCCCATACGCGGAGGAAAGCAGCTGGTGCTCGATGCTGCCCGCGACTTGAAGGGCTATGCTTTTGTCGGCTCACAGGCCCAGATAGACACCTTCTTTCGCTATGCTCCCCGAAGCGCCGTCCTCCACTTTTACGGCCATGCAGAGGCGCTTGATACCCTTCCTGATTACTCTTGGATGGCTTTTTCCTCTATTGCCTTACCGGTAAGCTCTCCGGGTGAGTCTCCCACACGGAGCGGCGCTCTCGGTGCTCCCTTGGCACGCCGCAACCGCGCAGAGGGCAGGCATTTCCTCTTTGCCCACCAAATTTATCACACTTGGTTGGAGGCAGATGTTGTCTTGCTGAGCGCTTGCCGCACGGGTATCGGTCGCATCGCCCCAGGTGAAGGGCCGCTGAGCCTGGCCCGCGCTTTTCAAGCTGCCGGCTGCCCTGCCACCGTCATGAGCCTATGGGCGGTGCGCGACGATGCTACGGCTTGGCTAACGAGGGATTTTTTGGAAAACCTCCGAAAGGGTTTAGATAAAGATGAGGCGCTCTTTTTGGCCAAGCGCCGTTACTGCCGGGAGGGCCCCGACCCCTTTCCCTACTTCTGGGCCGGCTTTGCCCTAATGGGCACTCCCGACCCTGTTCGCTTCTCCGGGGGCTATTTGACCATCGCAACCTATATTTTTGCCGGCCTTTTTGCCGTCTTGGCAGGGTGGTGGTTCTTTCTTATCCGAAAAAAGAGCACCCTCCTGCGCTGAAGAGCCTCCTTACCGCTTAAACACCGCTGCTTTTGCATCCGAAAAAATCGTACGGCCAGCATTTTCTAAAAAACGAGCACACGGCGGCTCGTATAGCGGATGCCCTCCAACAGGCGGCGCACACCGGTCTGGTACTCGAGGTTGGGCCCGGTACGGGTGTGCTAACGCGCCACTTGCTCCGATACCGTGAACGGTACACGACCTATGCCGTAGAGGCCGACCCAGACTTGGTTGCTCACCTGCATCGGCATTTACCCGAGCTGGGCGACCGCCTCATACTGGGCGACTTCCTGAAATTCAATCCTCTGCCCTTACTGGGCGAGCGCGCTTTCTGCCTCATCGGCAATTTCCCCTATAACATCAGCACGCCAATCCTTTTCTGGGTCTTAGACCGCCGCCAATACGTGCCTGAGGTCGTAGGCATGTTCCAAAAAGAGGTCGCCGACCGCATTGCCGCTCCGGCCGGCAGCCGAACGTATGGCATTACGAGCGTTCTTGTACAGGCCTTTTATCGCGTAGAGTTGCTCTTTACGCTGGAGGCGGGGGCCTTTCACCCTCCGCCTAAGGTGCGCTCGGCCGTCGTCCGCTTGACCAGAAAAGAGGACTTCTCCTTGCAGTGCCGAGAGGATTGTTTCCGGCTGGTGGTAAAAACGGCGTTTCAACAGCGGCGAAAAATGCTCCGAAACACCCTCAGAGCGCTCTTTCCGGCTGCGCTGCTGCAAGAGGACGCCTTCTTCGAGCGGCGGCCGGAGCAGCTGTCGTGGGAAGATTTCGAGCGCTTAGCCTGCCTGTATGAACGCCTTCAACAGTAGGGTGCTTCCGCCGAGTCGTAAAAAAGCGCGCCCTTAGTATTGCTCCGACTCGTTGGGAAAGCGCCGCTCTTTTACATCCTCGATATATCGGCGGGTGGCGTCTTCGATGAGCGCAAACAGCTCCAGGTAGCGGCGCAAAAAACGCGGGTGAAAGCCCTTAGTAATACCCAACATATCGTGCGTGACGAGCACCTGACCGTCGGTGTATTGGCCCGCTCCGATACCGATGGTGGGTATGTCGATGCTTTCGGAGACCTCCTTGGCCAGTTGGGCAGGTATTTTCTCCAGCACTACGGCAAAACACCCCAGAGCGTCGAGCAGGCGGGCATCTTCGCGCAACTTGTTCGCTTCGGCCTCCTCTCGAGCGCGCACGGTGTAGGTGCCGAACTTGTAGATGCTCTGCGGCATAAGGCCCAGGTGACCCATCACCGGAATACCGGCCATGAGGATACGCCGAATGGACTCCTCCACCTCGGCGCCACCCTCCAGTTTGACGGCGTGTGCGCCCGACTCCTTCATGATGCGGATGGCGCTCTTGAGGGCTATTTCAGAGTTGGCCTGATAGGAGCCAAAGGGCATGTCTACAACCACCATGGCGCGACGCACGGCGCGGACGACAGATTGCGCGTGGTAAATCATCTGGTCTAAGGTGATGGGCAAGGTGGTCTCATGGCCGGCCATCACATTCGAGGCCGAATCGCCCACCAGCAATACGTCGATGCCCGCCTCGTCGAGGATGCGGGCCATGGAGAAATCATAGGCCGTCAGCATGGCGATCTTCTCGCCGCGCTCTTTCATGGCCTGTAGGGTGTGCGTCGTGACGCGCTTCGTATCACCGCCGGTAACAGACATGGGAATGGCGACAGGGTTTGGTGGTTTTCGGGGCGAATGTAAAGCGTAAAAACAAAAAGCCACGCCTCGTGTGGCGTGGCCGTAAAACAACAAATTATAATCCCATGAACATTGTCGTACCGATAAGGATCCGGCGCCCCTCTATCAGGCATCGCAAAGATACGACAAGTAAACGGCAAAATGGCTTGGCTTGTTGTATGTATGCGGGCATTAACAAATATTTTACTTATCGAAAGTTCAAGTCTCGCTCCGGTGAGCGCTCGTTCATGCTGTTAATGGTCTCCGGGCTTACGGTAACATTGTTTAAGGTGGTGATGTTCTTACCGGTAAAGATGCCAAAACCCTCAGAAAGGTTGGTATACAGGGAGACGAGTTCTGCCCCGGTGATGCCGGCGTTTGCCGCTGCTGTTTCTAAGTAGCGCTCGATCTCGCGCCCGCCGCCCTCTAAGGTGATGTCGATGCCCTCGAAGCGGCGGAAGGTGTTGACAGCAGGGGGTAGGTTTTCCACCAGGAAGCGATAGAAGGACTCCGACAAGATGCGCTCTGTGGACAAAAAGCCGTTGCCCGTCAGCACGTCGGAGCGGCGTGTACTGGGTACGGGAGTCCAATACAGGGTGTCGCGCTTAACCAGTGTGCCGTCGAGGTTGTTTTCGCGGATGCGAATGCGGAAGCGGATGGTGAAATAGACGCCGTTGGAGTCGCACAGCCAAGTGATGTTCGTGGAGCGGTCACGCAAGAAGGCGATGCGCACCGGCAGCAGGTTAGGGTCGGGCGATTGGATAATGAAGTTACCCGGCAGCGTCGTCTCTGCGGTGACGTCCGGCCGACCGTCCTTGCGCACGATGCGCAGGCGGTAACGCCGGCCGGGGGTGAGCTTCTCCTTGGTCTTATACAGCCAGTTGGGCGACGCGGCGAAAACACCTTCCTTGCGCGAATAACCTTCTAGGCGCCCGTCCACCCGGCTGAGTACGAAGCGCTTACCCGTGGCGACCTCTTCTAAGAATACGTCGATGGCATCGGCCGGGTAGTAGATGGAATCGGGAATCTGCGCAATTTGCAGCGCGCTGGTGTTCGGGTCCAAAAAGGCCTTCTCTATACGGATGTAATGCGCCGTGTCGGCGGGCGATAAAATGGCATATACGATCGGTACCTCTTTCCACGGTGCGGTCAGGTCGAAATCGTTAGAGCAAGAATATGCAAAAAGGAAAGCAGTGCTTAGCGCGACAAGAATTCGATTCATGAAGCCGATAGTGATGTGTTTACAGATTGGCGCAGCAAAAGTAAAGGATGTTGCCTGTCCGGGAAATAAAGAGTTTCATCCCCAGGGAAAGGGGGAAAGGTCGCCGCGTTCTGCCCTGTTAAAAACACCGAGACCTGCGGCACGCAGGCGGCAGCAGGTCTCGACAACGGCCTTTGGCGATATCTTACGGCTTGACTATTCGCCGTGTGCTCAGCCGGCGTCCTTGGCCGTCCGACAGCGTCAGATAGTACATTCCCGCCTTCAGGTCCGGCAAGGACCACTCGAAGGTCTGTTGCCCGGCTTCGAGCAATACCCGGGCGGTCTGTACCAGGCGCCCTATGGGGTCATAAAGGTCGAGCCGGTACCGGTCGGTCTGCTGGACTTCTACATCCACGAAGAGGCGCTCGCCTAATAAGGGCTGTGGCCAGGTGCGCAAAGAGGGCGACTCGGCCGTTTGCTGCTCAGGGTGCCTGCCGGAGCGCTCTTCAGCTTTCCCTTGAGCCCAGACCCACGAAGGACAATTGCTAATGCTGCCGGCGTTTAGAGGATGTTCTACCATGGCTAGGGTGCCGGTGTCGTTAATCTCCACGAACGCCAGGACAACGTCGGATAAGGATAGGTTTATGTCAAAAGCCGGTAAGTGCACAGGGTGCAGGCACTTGTACCCGTTAGCGTTGTTGAGGTTCCTGACCCCTACCTTGAAGTTGTCGGTCAGGCCCACTAAGCGGTTGTCTTTCAAGTCGGCCGTGGGCACGTCGTAGCTAAAGGGAATGTTGCTGTATTCATAAGCATCGGCGGCAAAAGCCCACTTACTCTTGGTTTTGTAGTTCTTAAAGTTCAGGTTGAAAGGGAAAGGCGGCGCCGGAGCCGGTAAGTCCGGGTTGTACTCTTGAAAGACGCTGTACGCAGGTATGGCGCCTGCGATGAGCAAATTGCCGTTGGGCAAGGCGCGGGCGTAAGTCGGCATGTAGGCCAGCGGAGCCAGGTTGCCGGGAGGTGAGTAGGGATTTTCCCACGAAAAAGCCGACGCCTTTACAAAGCCTCCTGAAGGCGTCAACTCCCAGTAACAGCCTAGATTTACGGCGATGGAGAAAAGGTCTTTGGTAGTAAAAGCAGCGGCGGCGAAGGTAAAGGTGTTTACAAGGCCGACGTTTCCGTTGGTTCGCTCTACTGCGGCGATGCAAAACGATTGTTGAACGGCAACGAGGCCTATTCCGATTGTATCGAAGATTTGGCCGTAAAGCAGCCGATGGTCGAGTTGCTTTGACCAGAGCGAATCGCCCTTGGGCGACAAGCACCACACTTGGGTGTAGTCGCCAGTACTGGCAGCACAGACCAGGTTGCCGTTGCTCATGACGGCAACGGGCATTTTGCGCGCAGGAGGAATGGCAAGGGCCAGGTTGTTTTGGTAGAAGCTGTTGAGTACACGCGACCATTCCATCTGGCCGGAAGCGTTCACCTTGATGAGAAAAGGCAGAGGCGGATTGCCCGAAAGGAGCCACTGATTCGTCATAAGGCCGCTGATGACGAGTCCCCCGTCGGGCGTAGCGTGCAAGCTCTGCGGCAATTGGCTGTCGTTGTAGCCGCCGTAACGCCTCGTGTATTCCACCTTGCCATCGCTTTTGCGCAGCTTCATGAGAACGGCGTCGAAGCGCGCGGAGAGGAGGTGGTCGTTCGGAGGGCAGAAGGGGAAGGGATAGGGGCCGTCGAAGCGGTCGTAACAGCCCAACACCCAGTAAGCGTCTGCCGTCTCCACGGCATCCACGGCGTACTCCATGCGCGCAAAGGGCCCTTTGTTGCCGCACCACCAGTGGGTTATCGTATAGTTGGGAGCGGTGTAGCGCTTAGCCCAGAGCACCTTGCCGTTGGCGTCGGTCTTGATAACGGCAATATCGCTGCTTTGAGGGGTGTTGGCATCGCCCGTAGACCCTACTTGCAGTATGTTTCCATCCGAAAGCCAGAGCGCTTTAGAGCCGATGGCCCTTGAGCTGCCTGTAAAGCTCGTCTGAAAGCGGGCCTCCACTGTGCTTTGGGCAAGCGCCCCGGTTGCCCAAAGGATAAGGCAGAAAACCGTTAGCAGTGTTTTCATAGCAAAAAATTTTGTCGGTGAAGAGATGGCGGAACGCCCTGACAAGGGCCGTCGAAAACCACTTTGAAAAGGGCACCTTCTGTCGGTACGCGCTATTAGATACCATCTCTTCGCCGAGGGTTATCTCGACGGCCGGTGGAAAAAGGGCGGAAATGGGGAGTATTTAGGTAGGAGGAAGGTAGTACAGGCCCGCTCCAAGCGGGAAATACGGTCATTTGGCGGCCGAAAAGGCTGCTGTTGCGGAGCGGGGACTCGTTGCCCTTCCGTACTGCGAAAGGAGGCTGCTGCCGGAAAAAAACAGCAGGGAACGACTTTCACTGCCGGAGGGTTAGGCAAAACCCCGGCGCGCCGCGCACACCTTGTTTTATCGGGAGTGCAGTAGGGCAGGGCGGCTATGTCGGCGCATGGAGCTACTACGCCGGGCGGATACCCGATACGAGCAGGGAAATTTCGTTGTTGAGCATTTCGACGAATCCGCCTTCGATGTAGAAGTTTTTTTGTTCTCCGGTGGGCAAAGTCAGGCGGACGATGCCCTTTTCGAGCGAAGAGACAATGGGCGCGTGGTTCTCCAGCATCTCAAAGGAGCCGGCACTGCCGGGCACGCGTACCGCTTTTACCGGGCCCGAGTAAATTTCCTGTTCAGGCGAAAGGATGACGATGTGCATAGTCGTTTTGCGGCAAAGCCCGAGGAGCAAGGCGACGGTTGCACGGGAGCGGTAGGCCGCCTTACGCCGAGCGCGTACGGAGTTTAGCGGGCGGCTTCGGCCAGCATTTTTTTGCCCTTTTCTATGGCTTGGTCGATAGAACCCACCAGGTTGAAAGCGGCCTCCGGGTACTCGTCCATTTCTCCGTCTAAGATCATGTTGAAGCCGCGGATGGTCTCGTCGATGGGTACGAAAACGCCGGGCAAGCCGGTGAACTGTTCGGCTACGTGGAAGGGCTGCGAGAGGAAGCGCTGGACGCGGCGGGCGCGACTAACGACGAGTTTGTCTTCGTCGGAGAGCTCTTCCATACCGAGGATGGCAATGATATCTTGCAGCTCGTTGTAGCGCTGCAAAATGGCTTTCACCCGCTGGGCGCAGCGATAGTGCTCTTCGCCGATGATGTGCGGGTCGAGAATGCGAGAGGTGGAATCGAGCGGATCTACGGCCGGATAGATGCCCAGCGAGGCGATCTTTCGACTCAACACGGTGGTAGCGTCCAAATGGGCGAAAGTCGTAGCCGGAGCAGGGTCGGTGAGGTCGTCGGCAGGCACATATACGGCTTGTACCGAGGTGATAGAACCGCGCTTAGTAGAAGTAATGCGCTCCTGCATCAAGCCCATTTCCGTAGCCAGCGTAGGCTGGTATCCCACGGCCGAGGGCATTCGGCCCAGCAGAGCGGATACCTCCGAGCCGGCCTGCGTAAAGCGGAAAATGTTGTCGATAAAAAAGAGGATGTCGCGCCCACCGGCAGGGTCGTTTAAGTCGCCGTCGCGGAAGTACTCGGCCAGCGTCAGGCCCGAAAGGGCTACCCGAGCACGGGCTCCCGGCGGTTCGTTCATCTGGCCGAAGACCAGGGTCGCCTGACTCTTGCGCAATTCCTCGTAGTCTACCTTGCTCAAGTCCCAACCGCCGGCCTCCATGGAGTGCTTAAAGGCTTCACCGTACTTGATGACGTTCGATTCGATCATCTCGCGCAGCAGGTCGTTGCCCTCGCGCGTGCGCTCACCTACACCTGCAAACACCGACATGCCCTCATAGGCCTTGGCAATATTGTTGATGAGCTCCATGATGAGCACCGTCTTGCCCACACCGGCCCCGCCGAAGAGGCCTATTTTGCCTCCCTTAGCATACGGCTCGATCAGGTCGATTACCTTTATGCCCGTGTAAAGAATTTCCCGCTCCGTGGACAGCTCTTCATAAGCCGGTGGTTTGCGGTGAATGACGTATGCGTTTTTGTTTTTTGGCACCGGGCGCATGCCGTCAATAGGCTCTCCCACAACGTTGAACAGGCGCCCGCGCACTTCCTCACCTACCGGCATCGAGATGGGCGCGCCGGTGTCGACGCATTCCATGCCGCGCATGAGGCCATCGGTGGAGTCCATAGCGATGGTGCGCACGCTGTGCTCACCCAAGTGGCGCTGCACCTCCAGCACCAAGGTGGAGCCGTCGGGGCGTTTGATTTCCAGTGCGTTGAGAATTTCCGGCAATTTGCTGTCGGGGCCACTAAACTCCACGTCCACCACAGCGCCGATGATTTGTTTGATGCGACCGATATTTGCCATAAAACGAAAGGAAGTTTGGTGTCCGGTGGATAAGATAGAGCAACAACCACCGGAAATCAATTGCCTAATCAGAAAGCCGCGCAAAGGTACATCTTCGTTAAAAAAATAGGGCCATCGGCTAATTTTGTTTTTCCCCAAAAATCCTCGCCGTCGCCCAAAAGGCGATAAAGTGTTAAAATTTTTGTTCCGACGGAGAGATTTAGCCAAACATGAACGACTTTTGCCAAGCCTCCCGCCGATTCTTGCTGTCCCCCAACCTGGATGGAGATGCTCAGAGCCACGCTTTCCTGTTCGTTGTACCACCTCTGCCGGCTCTACTTTAATCCCTTTTCTGCAGAATTCTCGTTTTGTAAGCTTTGTTTTCAAAGGCCGCATGGTTCTACAACAGGTTATCGCATCCCGGTCAGCATGGCTTTTTGGGTTCTTTCTTTGGGCAGCGCCTCTTGTCGCGCAGTATTGGGACGACATGGTGCTTCCCGAGGCAGAAGACTCTACGGCGTTGACTTTGATGCCCAAAGGTGTTTATTTGTATCCCTTGCCGACAGAGGCGGAACTGCGCCAGCGGCTGGGCAAGCTGCGCGGTTGTTTGGAATTGAGGGCGACCTCGGCCGTTCACGCTTACGTGCGTACCTACTTGCACCGGCGCCCGGAGAAGGCGCGCGAGATCTTAGGGCGGCGCCTGACCTATTTTCCCCTTTTCGAGGAAAAACTCAAAGAGCATGGCCTGCCTTTGGACTTAAAATACCTGGCCGTTGTGGAGTCTGCGCTCAATCCCAGGGCGATATCGCGGGCAGGAGCGGTGGGCCTGTGGCAATTTATGCCCTCTACCGGTCGCGATTACCAATTGCGCCAAAGTAGCGTCGTAGATGAGCGTTCTGATGCCGTCAAGAGCACAGAGGCAGCCGTTCGCTATCTGAAAGACCTTTACCGGCAATACAACGACTGGGCTTTGGCCTTGGCCGCCTACAACAGCGGCCCTGGGCGCGTAAATGCGGCCATCAAACGCGCCCACAGCCGCAATTTCTGGGCCATACAGCGCTATTTGCCCAGAGAAACGCGCAACTATGTGCCCGCATTCATAGCCGCCACCTACCTGTGCAACTATTTTTATCTGCACGGAGTAGAACCGCTTGAACCCGACCCAGACGAGCAGCTAACCTCTTACCTGCGCGTGCACGAAGGCATCACTTTCCAAGATATCGCCGATGCCACCGGTGCCACCTACGCCACCATCGCCGAGTTGAATGCGGCGTTCAAACGTTTTTACATCCCGCAAGACGAAGAAGGACACTATGTGCTATTGCCTTTGCGCGTCATGCCGGCCTTCTTGCGCTATCTGAACGGTTTGGGCGCCCGAAAGTACACTTTAGAAACACTAAAAGCCAATCCGAACACCAACTTCGGCGATGGGCGCTACTGGCAGCTGACCGTCACCATCAACCAAGCCGACCAAGTGGAGCGCATCGCCGCCATGCTGGGGTGCCATGTGGAGCATTTGAAAGCGTGGAATCGCCTGACCGAGGATATCGTCCCGGCGGGACAGCGCTTGGTGGTATGGCGGCCGGTGTACGTGTTTAAGCACACGCCGCTGCGCATAGAAGCGCCCAAGGCCGAAGAGAACGCTGCGGCTCCCCCTCCGTTGTCCTCTGCGGCTCCGGCGGCTGTTGTGGTGCGGCGCGAAGAGGCCGAAAAGTACAAGCGCTACCTCTATCACATCGTACAGCGAAATGAGTGCTTGGAGGATATCGCCCGTCAATACGGCACTCCGGTAGAAACCCTTCGCCGCTTGAACGACAACTGTGAAAACGTGTGCGTAGGAGCTAAAATTAAGGTAAAGGAGCTGTAAAGCCTCCACTAGCGCTCGGTCGGCGAAACCCTTGCCGAGGGAGAGTCAAGCATTATCCCGACGGAGAGAGTAATTTTTTGCCGTTTTCACAGCCCTTTTTTCGACCTTTGCCCGCGTCGTGCTTTTGGCCGGAGCATTTTCTCCGTGCCGAGAAAGCAAGTAACAGTTTTAATTTTTTTTAAAAAACCCTCCTTCTGGATATGACAAGAGCGCTACTCATCGAAGACGAGCCCGAGGGCTTGGCCAACCTGACGAATCTACTGCACAAACACTGTCCTGAGGTGGAAATTGTGGCTACCGGCGGCTCAAACGCCGATTTGCTCCGCCTTACAGAGGGCGAAAATACCGCCCAATACGACGTGGCCTTTTTGGATATTAATTTACCCGATGGTCTGGTGTTTCGAGGCCTGGAACAGATGAGCGATATCCCCTTCGATATCGTTTTTGTCACGGCTTACGACCAGTATGCGCTTAGCGCTTTCGATTTTGCGGCTATCGACTACGTGCTAAAGCCGATCGAGGCCGACGACCTGCGCCGGGCCGTCAACCGCTCGCGCATCAACCGGGCCGGTAGCCATACCAAGGCACGCGTGGAACTGCTGCAGCAAAGCTATGCGGCTAATACGCCTAATGCCCTAGAAAAAATCGGCATATCGGGCTTAGACGGTGTGCATTTTGTCCGCCTCAACGAGATCGTGCGCCTCGAAGCCGAGGATAACTACACGCATTTTATCTTAAACACCGGGCAGCGGATCACCGCCAGCAAAACGATTAAGGCCTACGAGGGCGCTTTACAGCGCCTCAATTTCGTTCGGGTGCACAAAAAGCACATCGTCAACATGAATTTCATGAAGACGTACATCAAGGGCGAGGGAGGGTATCTGAAACTGGAAAACGGCGAGACCATCGAAGTGTCGCGCCGCAAAAAAGCGCCTCTGCTCGAGGCCGTGCGCCGCATTTACGGAGAAATCTGAGGCTGAGCACTGCACCAAGGCGGCAAGCGAGGATATCTTTGTCGTGCATCGAAGCTCTCTGTGTTTATGATGGCAACCGTGCGCCACTGGATGGCCCAAAAAGGGCTGGACGCTTACATCGTTCCGGCCACCGACCCTCACCAAAGCGAATACGTCCCTGACCATTGGCGCCTGTTGCGTTGGGTATCGGGCTTCACCGGATCGGCCGGCACGTTGGTCATCACGCGCGACTTTGCCGGCTTGTGGACCGACAGCCGCTATTTCACCCAGGCCGAGCAGCAGCTGGCCGGCACCGGTATCGAGCTGATGCGCATGCGCGTGCCCCATACACCTGAGTTTGTCCACTGGTTGGTGCAGCACCTTCCTGAGGGCGCTACCATTGGAGTAGACGGCAACCTGCTCTGCCGCGCTTGGTACCAGCAGCTGGAAGGGCTTGCCCAAGCATGCGGCCTTCGCATAAACTCCAATGTCAACCTCGCCGCAGACCTATGGGCCGACCGCCCCGCCCTGCCCCAGGCACCGGTGTGGGAGCACCCGCGCCGCTTCGCCGCCGTGTCTCGCTCGGAAAAACTGACGCGGCTGCGCCAAAACCTGCGCGAACAGGGGCTGACGCATCTGGTGCTGGCCGGTTTGGACGACATCGCCTGGCTCTTCAACTTGCGCGGCAGTGATGTGCCCTATAACCCCGTTTTTATCGCCTATGCCCTCATAGGGCCCGATGAGGCCGCGCTTTTTGTCCATGGGCAAAAGGTAGCCGATTCCCTGAAAAATCGCCTGAAAAAGGACGGAGTCCGCATACTGCCGTATGAGCACTGGAGCGAACACCTGCAGCAGCTCCCTCTGAATAGCGTTGTCCTTATCGACCCGCGCCGCTCCAGCCAGCACTTATTTGAGGTGCTCCGTCGAGTGGCTGTCGTGCGCGAAGGTACGGCCCCTACTACTCTTCAAAAGGCCGTCAAGACCGCAGAAGAACTAAGGCACCTGCGCCAAACGATGCTGCGCGATGGTGTGGCGCTGACCAAGTTTTTTTATTGGCTCGCCCACTCAGTAGGGCAGCAACGCCTTACCGAGCGCCTGGCCGCCGAGAAACTGCACGAGCTGCGCCGCCAACAGCGCTATTGCCAAGGGGAGAGCTTTGCTACCATCTCCGCCTATGGCCCTCATGCCGCCCTGCCGCATTATACCGCCACCGAAGAAAGCGATGCCGAACTGCAACCTGCCGGCATTTATTTGCTCGACTCCGGCGGCCAGTACCTGGGAGGGACGACCGACACGACGCGCGTCATGGCCTTAGGCCCTTGCCCCCAAGAGGTGTGCACCGACTACACCCTGGTGCTGAAGGGGCTGATTGCCGTTTCTACGCTTCAGTTTCCCGTCGGCACTCGAGGCTACCAGATGGACATCTTGGCCCGCCTGCCCCAGTGGGAGCGCGGCATAAACTTCGGCCACGGCACCGGTCACGGAGTAGGCTATTTCTTGTGTGTGCACGAGGGACCTCAAGGCATTAGCCCCGGCCCGGTAGACGTCGCCTTTCAGCCCGGAATGATTACTTCAGTAGAGCCGGGCATCTATCGGCCCGGGCAGTACGGCATTCGCCTGGAAAACTTGGTTTGTTGCACAGAGGCGCCCTGCACGGAGTTCGGCCCTTTTCTCCGCTTTGAAACCCTCACCTTAGCGCCCATATTTACCGACCTCATCGACAAACGGCTCCTTACGTCTGCGGAGCGCGCTTGGGTGCGTCGCTACAACCGCCGGGTGGCATCTCAAGTGGGCCGCTACCTGACGGCCGACGAGCGCGCCTGGCTCCGGCGCATGACGCAGCCGGTGTAGCCTCCTCGCGATGTGATTTCTATCACAGTACTGCCGCCTCCACAGGGCTGACCTTTGCCGAAAAATCAGCCATCTTATGATGAAGCGATTATTTCGGGGGGCCCAATCCCTTCTCTTTTGGGGCAGCACCATTCTTACAGTTGCCGCGCAGGTGCCGCTAAATGCCGACCAGCTGGAGAAATTGCTGGCCTCGGATAAAACCGTGCAGGTGGTAGATGTACGCACCGCAGGCGAAATCCGGCGAACGGGCAAGATCGGCGGAGCGTGGGAGATCGACTACTACGCCTCCGACTTTAGGGAGAAAATAGGGCGCTTAGACCGAAAACGCCCCGTCATTCTCTATTGCGCCTCTGGAGGTCGCAGCGGAAGCGCCGCGCAGCAGGTGACTCAAATGGGCTTTTCCAAGGTGTACAACTACACCGGAGGGATGCGCGAATGGAAGGCCTTGAACAAACCTACCGTCCCAGCCGGCGAAAAGCCGCGCTCTTAACCGCCCTTGGGATATGATGCATTACTGGGAAATTTTCGTCGGTAGCCTCACCGGCTATGCGCGCTATCTCGCCCATGAAGTGGTGACGCCTCATTGGGGCAACTATTTCTACTGGCTTATCGGGATATCGGCGGCAGTATACTTGTTGGAGTTGCTCTTTCCTTGGCGCAAATACCAGCGGCCGATTCGAGAGGACTTCTGGCTGGACACATTTTACATGTTTTTCAATTTCTTCCTCTTCAACCTGGTGGGCTATGCGGCCATTTCCAACGTTGCCGTGCAAGCGTTCAACGATTTTCTAGCTTACGCCTTTGGGATACGCAACTTGGTGGCCATTGAAATCGGCAGTTGGCCTCACTGGGCCCAGTTGGTGACCCTTTTCGTCGTGCGCGACTTCGTTCAGTGGAACATTCATCGCCTGCTGCATCGCGTGCCGTGGTTGTGGGAGTTTCACAAAGTGCATCACTCGGTGCGCGAGATGGGTTTCGCGGCGCATTTGCGCTATCACTTTGTCGAAACCATCGTCTACCGCAGCGTAGAGTATCTGCCGCTGGCCATGATCGGCTTCGGTATCCAGGACTTTCTGCTGGTGCACTTGTTCACGCTCGCGATAGGCCACCTTAACCACGCCAACATCTACTTGCCTCTGGGGCCGTTGAAATACCTCTTCAACAGCCCGCAAATGCACATCTGGCACCACGCCAAGCACTTGCCTAAAGGTAGCTACGGTGTCAACTTTGGCCTGACCCTCTCGGTTTGGGATTATCTGTTCGGCACCGCCCATATTCCTTACGAAGGGCGGGACATTCCACTGGGTTTTGAAGAGGTGGACGAGTATCCGCATCGTTTTTTCGAGCAACTCATCCTTCCCTTTCGCCGAAAAGGACAAAGGTGAAGTGGTTAAGCCGATCTCGGCGAAGGGCACTAAAGCCTCTCTATTGGGTCGATACGCATAGTGTGGCCTCTGGAGTAAGGCGCCGTCGCCTCATTTAGCGAAAGTCGGCAAAAATTCCTCCTCCCCTGCGGCGTGTATACCGTAGCGCCTCGAGAACAGCACCGGAATGGGCATAACAAGGGTCGGCTGCCGCGCAAGACGCTCTAAGTGGTGCGACGGCGAAATTACGGGTGAGAAGGGAGGGGTAGGACTAAAAGGTGTTTTTGATACAGGGAGGAGGTCTCTTTCAGAAAAAGACTTCTTGAGCCGTGCGAAAGGTGTTGGCATGGGCTTCTACGATGTCGCTCAGGCGAGGGGAGTACCCTCCGCCCATGCTTACTGCGATAGGGATTTGGTGTTGTCGGCACAGTTCCAGAACAAACCGGTCGCGTTGGCGGCAGCCCTCTCGGCTGATGCGCAGGCGCCCTAGGCGGTCGGTTTCGAGAATGTCTACGCCGCTTTGGTAGAACACAAAGTCGGGCTGCACCTCGTCGACCAAGCGTGGCAAAGTGTTGCGCAAAAGAGCGAGATAAGGACCGTCCTCCATTCCGTCGGGCAGGTCGATGTCCAGGTCAGAGCGTTCTTTGCGCAGCGGATAGTTACGGGCGCCGTGCATCGAAAAGGTGAACACCCGCGGCTCGTGGCGAAAAATATGCGCCGTGCCGTTGCCCTGGTGGACGTCCAGGTCTACGATGAGAATTTGCCGGGCTAAGCCATGCCGGAGCAGATAAGCGGCCGCGATGGCCTGGTCGTTGAAGCAACAGTATCCTTCCCCGTGGTCGGCGTAGGCGTGATGGGTACCACCGGCTACGTTCATGGCGACGCCGTGCTGAAGCGCAAAAAGAGCGCACTGGATGGTGCCCTGTGCTATGTGGCGCCCGCGCAATACGAAGCGTTCACCAACGGGAAAGCCTATGGCGCGCTCTTCCCGCTCCGAAAGCGAGAGGGTATTGAGCTTGTTCCAGTACGCCTCCGTATGGGCAAGCAAGGCCGTTTCTTTTTTCAGCAGGTCGGGTGAAAAAAAATTCTCCTCACTTACGGTGCCTTCGTAAAGCAATTGTTCCGCCACCAACTCGTACTTCGCCATCGGAAAGCGATGGCCAGGGGGCAGCGGATACGTATATATCGGCGAGTAAGCGATCTTTAGCATGCAAACAAGGCCGTTCTGTACTCGAAGGTAAAACGCCCAGAAGACAAAGAAAAAAGCAGATGGTTTAGCAGAGCAGCCACAACGGGCCATCGCATCACCTCTTGGGGTATCCGCCCAAAAGGCCTTTTATTTGCCCGTGGAAAGCAGATTTTCTCACATTTAAACGGCAACTTGTCCATGAGTCAAACCTTACTCGGCGTCGGTTCGCGCGTCAAACATCCCGCCTATGGAGACGGCGTCATCGTTCGGCTTCACGTAGCCGCCTACGAGGTGTGTTTCATCCAGTTTGGTCTGAAGATGGTGAGCAAAGACTACAGTGCTTGGCAAGTGATAGAGGCCATCCCGCCCGAGGAGCCCGTCACCTTTACAGAAGCGGAGCAGTCCCTGGTGCGCATCCTGCGCGCTTGGGCAGGTGTCAGCTTAGAGACGGTCCCCTTGGGCGACCGCTGGAAGGGCGGTAAGCTCATCCTGCAAGCCGAAGGGGTCCAACCCAAGGAGGTGCCCATCGAAACATTCTTTCACAAAATCGTCATGATGCGCGACCGCCTGAGGGTGCTCGAGCAACACATCAACGCTCACAAAAAGCTGGACGACGAAGACAAGGTCAACTTACAGCAATACATTACCCGCTGCTACGGCAGTATGACGACGTTTAACCTACTGTTTAAAAACCGAAGCGATTACTTCGTGGGAGAAAGCAGCAAGGAGAAGGAGTGAGCATGGAGAAAGCTGCTTGAGTCTTTTCTTATTTCATTGCTTTGCTTTTTTCCGCTTTTGCGTCGATGGGAATCTCCAAGTATCGGGTTAAAAGCCATCGCACTGTAAGCCGGTTCTTTTCTGGGCGGCTAAGGATACGCTCGCTTGCACCATCAAAGAGCCTGGAAAAACACATCCCCTGCCGGCATGGCTCGGCAGGGGACAGGCGTTTTTGGACAAAGGCAGGCGCAAGTCTGCGCCTTTTGCCGATGAGAAGCCTTACTTACCTCCTCCCTTCTTGGGCTTTGTGCCTTCGGAGGTTTCTCCCTGTAAGATTTTGAGGATCTCCAATGCCGTAGGATTATCCGCTTGCAGTTCCAACAACTTGCCGATGACCTCCTTGGCGGTAGTGTCTTGCTTTTTCAAGAAATAGTAGAAGGACAGGTACTCGTAAGAGGTAATGAGGTCTTTTTTGTTCTTGACCGGGTCGGCCGAGGCGAGCTCCACGTAGCGGCTGAAGAAGGGTTGAGCGACGCCGTACTGCTCGATGAGCGTGCTGTCTTGGGGGTTGGCGGCTAAGTCGGGCTCCAGCTTGGAAGCGGACTTGGCGCGCCATATCCACCCGATGGGAGCATCTGGAGCCAGCTCGGTGATGAAGGCAAACGCCTTCTCGGCTTTTTGATAGTGCTCTGGATCGTCAGGGCAGTAGTAATAGCATATGCCTATCTGGTAGGCGGTGTTGACGCGCGTTTGAGCATCCTCTACAGAGTCGAGATAGGCCTCGTAGGTGCGCGCCGCGTTGCAATAGTCTTTCTTTTGATAGTAGAGTTTAGCGATGTCGGCGCGCAGTGCCCAGAGGCTAGGGTCCATTTCGATGGCCTTTTGGTAGTTCTTGATGGCCATCAGCGTGTCGCGCCCCATTTTGATCTGCAGTTTGGCCAGGTAATCGTAGTCGGAGGCGAGCACCTTATCGGGCTGTACCATCTCAAAGAATTCCTCCAAAATATTTAGCCCTTCCGAGTAGCGACCGTTGTCGTAGTCGCAATACGCTTGCAGACGGCGCAGATAGTTGCGCGTGGGGTCTTTTTTGAGGATTTTCTCCACAAGCGCGCTACAGGCAGGGCAGTCTTTGTTGATGTACAACAAGTTGGCCAAAAGCATTTCGTCTTCGATGCTCACCTCGGCCGCCTGGTTAACCAAAGCTTGAGCTGCTTCTAAGGCTTTTTTCCACTGTTTGTCGAAATAGAGGAACTCCGCTTTGGCCCGCAGTGCGTCTGTATAGTTCGGCCGCAGACTGATGGCTTTGTCCAAATTAGCGAGGTACTTGTCGTACAGCTTAGCGTAGTAGTACACCTTGGCCAGCATGAAAACCGGCAAGGGGTTTTTCGGGTCTATGCCAGAGGCGATCTCGTAGTGAACGGCCGCTTGCCCGCCGTTGGCGCGCTCGAGGAAGGAATAGCCCAAAGCCAGATGAGTGTCCAGGTCTTTTGAGGAGATTTCGACGGCTTTTTTCAGCTCCTCTTCTGCGCGAGCGTAGTCGGGCTTGGTATTGCCCATCGGATACAAAAACGTTTCGCCTACCAATCGACGGGCGGTCACATCCTTGCGCGCAAATTTGTCTACTTTCTTTAAGACCGTCTCCGCTTCTTCTTTTCGCCCTTGCAGCAGGAGGATTCGCGCATTGGAAATGAGCGCATAAGCGCCGTCGGGTCTGGCATTGTAGGCAGACTCGTAGGCCGCTTTGGCTTTGTCTATCTCACCCTTGGCTGCGTAAGCGGTGCCCAGCATGAGCCATGCCACCGGGTCGGTAGGCTCTTTTTGGGTGAGCTGGCTATATACCTGTATGGCTTTATCCCATCGGTTTAACTGCAGGGCAGCAATACCGTCCTGATGCGTTTGTGCTACAGCAGAGAGCACGGCAAGGACGACGACGTGCGTTAGGGCAACTTTTCTCAAGAGGTAAGTCATCAGACGAATACGGTTAAACATGAACAACGACAGAGTAGGTAGATACGGGTGCAAAGGTTTTATTTTTTTGACGTACGATAAAGCCTCTCGTCATAAGGGCGGGAGCATCGGTGCGGCATTTTCTCCGAATTTAATGCCTTTTTAACAAAAATCCCTCTTTGTTGGGCGCAAAGTAGGGCCGCGGCGTTGCTTCTCATCACTCATTTTCGCTTCAGTTGAATAAGCCGTATAGGAGCCTGTGCCGCCAGCAATCCGTCCTTTTGAATAATGCGTTGGCCGGGGTCGGAGGCTAAGAAGGCAGCAATTCCCAGACCCAGGCCGGTGCGGGCTTGGGCGTTAATGATGTACACGCTGCGACGATAGGGGTACTGGCCGGTGGCCAAATACGCCTGGTAAGGCCCGAAACCTTCTTTTCCGGCATCCGAGGCGATGTCTACCAATTTAATCTCTTTGAGAAAGGACTGGACGCCTTTATCGTCGGTATCGGATATCCAGTTGACGCCGATGATGCCCAGGGCATTTTTGTTTTTGGCCACGTAATCGATCACCTCGGCATTGCCCTTCAGGGCAAAGGCGTTGGGTGGTAGCGGCTTGCCGCCACCGATGGTGTCGCGGACATAGCGCACGGTGCCCGATAGGGGATGGTCGAAGACCAGTACGATGTCGCCTAACGGAGAGCGTGGGTTGAGGTCGCGCCAGCGCTGTTTTTCGCCGGTGACGATCTGGCGCACTTGTTCTTGAGTGAGCAGGGTGTCTTTGTTTTCCGGATGCACGATAAACGCCACGGCATCGTAAGCGATGAGAGTCATTGCCGGTCGGAAGCCGCGAGGTTTAAAATGACGCTCGATTTCTTCCTCGGTAAGCGAGCGGCCGATGATGATGACCTGCACGGAGTCGCGCAAAAGGGCGGCGAGGGCCTCACCTTCTGCCGTGTACTCGGCGTGCACATCGGTGCGCGGGTAAAGCGTGTCAAAAACGTCTAAGGCGCTGGCAATAACGGGCCGATAAGCTTCGTCCACCAATATGCGGATTGCTCCACTCGTCGGGGTATCCAACACGCGGCCGTCCTTGCCGCGGCGTTCGCAGGAGACCAGGGTGAAAGCCAGGCAAAGGCTTATCCAGCCGAGAATTTGAATCCCTTTCATAGTACGTACGTTTATAATTGGTGTTTTTTTACCACAGCGCACCAAGCCGCACAAGGGCTTTTCGTGCGCGCTTATACATGGCGAGGCGCAAATACGCATTATTGCTTGCTCTACGAGCGGTAGTAATCCCAGTATACCCGCCAGCCGCGGTAGAGGCCGTACACCAAGAGAAGCACGGCAAAGATATTTCGATATTGCACGGGTATGCCTTCAAAAAGCGTTTTATCCACCAGTAAGGCGGTACCCAGGCCCAGGTAAAGCAGGGTCATCGTAGTGCCTAAGATCATAAGAGGCCCGCGCGAGCGTTGGCGTCGGTTTTCGCGGTTTTGTTCTCGAATAGACATGCTGATGTGCGGCTGTAGTTTGAAGAATAAGATGCTCAGAAAGATGAGAGAGGCGGTGTCGCCGGACAAATATCACGTAAAAAACGGTTTTCCGGGACAACTTTCCTGCGCTCTACAGGGCATCGGCGCCGAGACTAGGGTTGCCGTTGCCCTATCGTCGGCACGACCGATACTTTTTTGGTGGTGTCAGCCGCGCGCAGGTCGGCCGAGGTGTTACCTTTGCCGCCCGTTTTTTTGCGAGTTTTTATGTGTGGATTTGTCGGTATTTTCGGAGGAAAAGGAGCGGAGCCCGCTGTGCTACGCGAGCGCGCCTTGCAGATGTCGCGAAAGTTGCGCCACCGAGGCCCGGACTGGAGCGGCGTGTTTGCTTGTGCGCAGGCGGTTTTAGCGCACGAACGACTGGCCATCGTAGACCCCATTTCTGGTGGGCAGCCGCTATACTCCCCAGACCGAAAGCAGGTGCTGGCGGTAAACGGCGAAATTTACAATCACCTTACGCTGCGCAAGCGCTTTGAAGGGCGATACGCTTATCGGACAGAGTCGGACTGCGAGGTCATCCTCTCATTGTACCGCGACAAAGGGCCGCACTTCTTGGAAGATCTCAACGGCATTTTTGCCTTCGCCCTGTACGATGCCGAAACGGGCGCCTACCTCATCGCTCGCGACCACATGGGCATCATCCCGCTGTACATGGGCTGGGATGGGTACGGAAATGTTTACGTAGCCTCCGAGCTCAAAGCCTTAGAAGGAGTATGCCGGCAGATAAAGGAGTTTCCTCCGGGCCATTACTTGTACAGCCTCGAGGGCGCCGAACCGCGCCGTTGGTACGAGCGAGATTGGTTTGCCTTTGAGGCCGTGAGGAACAATCCCACCGACTTGGCCCAGCTGCGCCACACCTTAGAGCGCGCCGTGGAGCGCCAGCTGATGTCGGATGTGCCCTACGGCGTGCTCCTGTCGGGGGGCTTGGACTCCTCCATCATTGCCGCCATAGCGAAGAAATACGCTCCCCGCCGCATCGAGACCGGAAGCACCAGCGAAGCATGGTGGCCTCAGCTGCACTCCTTCGCCGTAGGGCTCAAGGGCTCGCCCGACCTGGCGGCGGCGAGAAAGATGGCCGAATACCTTCAGACCGTACACCACGAGGTGCATTTCACGATACAAGAAGGCTTGGATGCCCTGCGAGACGTCATCTACCATATCGAGACTTACGATGTTACTACCGTCCGCGCTTCTACACCTATGTACTTGATGGCCAGGGCCATCAAGGCTATGGGTATTAAGATGGTCTTGTCCGGTGAGGGCTCCGACGAGCTGTTCGGCGGTTACTTATACTTTCACAAGGCACCTAACGCTCAAGCCTTTCACGAAGAAACGGTGCGCAAATTGAGCAAACTGCACCTTTACGATTGTCTTCGGGCAAACAAGTCGTTGGCCGCCTGGGGGGTAGAGGGAAGGGTGCCGTTTTTGGACAAAGAATTCATAGACGTGGCCATGCGCCTCAACCCCGAGGACAAGCGCCCCAAAGAAGGCCGCATCGAAAAATGGGTATTGCGTAAGGCCTTCGAGGATATTTTGCACCCCGACATTGCCTGGCGGCAAAAGGAGCAATTTTCGGATGGCGTGGGCTACAGCTGGATCGATACTCTTAAGGAAATGACGGCAAAAGTCGTCTCAGACGAGGAGCTGGCCAATGCCCATTATCGCTTTCCGGTCCATCCACCGATGACCAAGGAGGAATACTACTATCGGAGCATCTTTGCCGAGCACTTCCCTTCCGATGCGGCAGCGGCATGCGTACCTTCGGCGCCTTCGGTGGCCTGTTCGACCCCAGAGGCTTTGGCTTGGGACGAATCGTTTCGCCACCTCAACGATCCCTCGGGCCGTGCCGTGCGCTCGGTACATAAGGGCGAGTCGTGAAGGCCTACTCGCCGGTCGGTTTTCGGAAACGGTAGGAGTACAAGTCGGGCTCTCCTTCGTAATAGCCCTCTAAGATGAGGATACTGTGGGCGTTGCGGATGCAGTCCACCGTTTCCGCCAGATTAGAGACGCGATTGCCGTTGACGCTGGTGATGATGTAGCCGGGCACCATGTTGGTTTCGTGGATAATACTGCCTTTACGCACGCTGACGACGACGGCGCCCCTAATGCGCATGCGCTGTTTCTCCTCCGGCGTCAGTTCGCGCAGCTCAAAACCCAAGTCCCGGCTGAATTCCAGACCTGTAGCACGGGGAATAGAAGCGGTGGAGTTATTGCGGTCTTTCAAAACGACTGTTGCGCGGCGGCGAATGCCGTGGCGCCAATATTCCAGCGACACGCGTTCGCCCGGGCGCAAGCGACCGATATACTCTTGCAGCTCTGGAGTGCGGCGCATAGGGATGTTGTCTATGCTCAGGATAACGTCGCCCGCCTGCAAGCCGCCATCGGCGGCGGCTCCATGGGCATGTACGCGGGTGATGCGCACCCCATCGGCGTTCGCAAGACCTAAATCGCGGGCGGTCTCGCCGTCCAAATCCTCGATGTTGACGCCCAAGAAGGCGCGGTGCACCTCTCCGAATTCGCGTAGGTCGCGCACCACCTTTTGTACGAGATTGGACGGCACGGCAAAGGAATACCCTTCATAGCTGCCCGACTCGGTGACGATGGCCGTGTTGATGCCGATGAGCTCGCCAAAGGTGTTGACCAGTGCGCCGCCGCTGTTGCCGGGATTGACTGCTGCATCCGTTTGAATGAACGATTCTATGCTGGTCGCTCCACTTAAGATATTGATATTCCTTCCTTTCGCACTGACAATGCCGGCCGTCACGGTACTTTCCAAGTTGAACGGGTTGCCTACGGCGAGCACCCACTCTCCGACGCGCACAGAGTCGCTATTGCCGAAGAGCAAGAAAGGCAAGTCGAGGGCGTCTATCTTCAGCAGCGCGATGTCGGTAGAAGGGTCTGAGCCGACCAAACGGGCCTTGAACATGCGTTTGTCGGAAAGCGTAACTTTAATATCGCGGCTGCCGGCCACGACGTGGTGGTTGGTGGCAATGTAGCCGTCGGGAGAGAGAATCACCCCCGAGCCGGAGGAATTAGCCAGTGTACGGCCCCACAGTCCTCGGTCGGTTTCGAGCAGGGCCCGCACGTTGACCACGGCCGGTGTGGCTATCTCGGCCGCTTGCGTAAAGTTGGTGGGCGCCGCTGACAGCAGCGAAACATTGGAGCGCGCGCTCAAAAGGGTCTCTACCAGTCGCGCATACTGGGCCTCGCCGTTGCGGCCGCTGTTCCAGCCCGAAAGGGTGCCCATTGAAGGCTCGGAGCGTCGGTACAGAAAGACGGCCGTCCAGGCGCTGAGTAGGGCTACGATGAGCATTTGTACGATGGTGCGCATAGTCGTTGATCAATTTTCCCTATAAACAACTGCCCTCTTCAAAGGGTCGCCGCTTTTAACGCACGTCGGCCGCTTTTGCATGTTCACAACGCCTTTTTGCCGACGCGTTTACTCCATGTGGTCAAAGGTATTTTTGCCATGAGAGAGATAATCTCGGAGGTGGTATGAGATGACTTTTTAAATAAAAGTTTAGATAAAGTTAAAAAAAAGCAGACTTTTGCAAAAGTACAGGTCTGCCTATAGGCGTGAACTGCAACCATACACTCTCATTTACTCATCAAACTACTGTCGTATGAAGCGATTATGGACTTTTGTGTGCCTTTTTTGGGGCACAACATCGCTCCTTGTAGCCCAGAGTTACACCGTGAGCGGTCAGGTTAAGGACGAGGCAGGTGAGCCTCTGGCCGGAGTAACCGTGGTGGTTAAAAACACCATTCGGGGTACCTCTACGGGTACGGATGGCCGGTTCAGCATTCAGGTGCCCGGCCCAGATGCCGTGCTGGTCTTTTCGTACACGGGTTACACGCAGCAGGAGGTGCCGGTGAATGCCCAGCGCGAATTGGACGTTGTCTTAGTGGAGAGCGGCTCGGCCCTGGGAGAAATCGTAGTGGTGGGCTTTGGCACCGCCTATCGCCAAGATTTGACCGGCTCCATCGCCAAGTTGAGCTCAAAAGAGTTCGAGTTTCAGCCCGTTCAGACATTCGAGAACGCCATTCAGGGCCGGGCCTCGGGCGTGTTTATCAACTCCGGTAGCGGCAAGCTGGGCCAAGGGTTGACCATTCGCGTGCGGGGCATTTCCTCGGTTTCGGCCGGTAATCAGCCTTTATTCGTTATCGACGGCATTCCCGTCATTTCGGAGCGCGTGGGCAGCGCTACGGAGCCGGACAATCCCTTGGCAACGATTGCGCCGGAGGACATTGAGTCCATAGAGATCCTTAAAGACGCCGCAGCGGCTGCCATTTACGGGGCGCGGGCGTCGAACGGCGTCGTGCTGGTGACGACCAAAAATGGGCGCGCCGGCCGTACGAAAGTATCTTTTGGCTTATACGGCGGCTGGTCGAGCCCTACGCGCAAGCGCGAATGGCTAAATGCCGCCGAATACCGGGAGCTGTTTACTTACGCGGCCCAGCACTCTGATTTCGGTGAGCTGGACGCCGCCGAGGAGTTCGCCGGCGAAACCGGCACGGACGATTGGAACAGCAACTACGACACCAACTGGGCCGACGAGGCCTTCCAACCCGGTGGCGTGCGAAACGCCTCGCTGAGCATCACGGGCGGCGATGCCCGCACTACTTTTCTCCTCAGCGGCACCTGGAACGACCAAACGGGTATCCTACGCGGCAACGCCTTAGACCGCTTGACAGGGCGTCTCAACTTGGAGCACAAAGCCTCTAACCGTTTGCGTTTCGGGACTAACCTGAGCTTGATTAAAAGCCTCAACCGGCGAGTGCCCAGCGATAACGCCTTTTCCAATCCGCTGCAGCTGAACGCCTTGCCGCCCATTCAGCCCAAAATCGACCCCAATACCGGCAAGCTCAATCAGAATACGCTGTATTACAACAATTTGATTGATTTAGAGAACGGCTTCAACAACGCCACTACGTACCGCTCCATCAGTAATGTCTACGGCCAATGGGACATTACAGACCGCCTGTCGTTCCGAACGGAATACGGTATTGACTGGCTCAACCTCCAGGAAGAGCAGTTCCGCGGCCGGCAGACGCTCGACGGTGCGCCAACGGGCGAGAGCTACAGCAACCAGGTGAATGTCATCAACCAGAACGTCAACAGCTTCTTGCAGTACGTGCAGAAATTCGGGCAGAATGTCGACCTCAACGCTACGGTAGGCATGCAGTATCAAAGCGGCAATTACCGCGAGACCAGCGCTACCGGCCAAGGCTTGCCCAACGACCGCTTCGCCAAAATCGCCTCGGCAGCTAAGATCGTACAAGCCGCTTCCAACGAGTCGGCCTACGCTTTCACCTCCTATTTCGCCCGCGCCAATGTGAAGCTGTTCGACCGCTTCTTAGTGGGCCTTAGCGGCCGTGTAGACGGTTCTTCGCGCTTTGGTAAGAACAACCGCTTCGGCTTCTTTCCGGCGGGTTCGGTGGGTTATATTCTGAGCAACGAGTCCTTCCTGCGCGACAACCGCACCGTCAATTTCCTCAAACTGCGCGCCAGCTACGGCCGCACGGGTAACGCCGAGATCGGCAACTTTGCCTGGCGCTCTTTGTGGGGGGCCAGCTTCGTAGGCGATCTGTCGGGTATCGTGCCTACCCGCATCGGCGACGAGAACCTAACCTGGGAAACGACCGACCAATTCAATGTAGGTATCGACTTCGGCCTGTTCAACGACCGCATTTCGGCCAGCTTTGATTATTTCGACAAACAAACGAAGGGCCTCTTGCTCAACCTGCCGTTGCCGGCCTCTAACGGCTTTACCTCTATCACGAAGAACATCGGCGACATGACGAACACGGGCTTCGAGTTCGTCCTGACGACGCAAAACTTGGTGGGCAAATTTCGCTGGACGACGAGCTTTAACATCAACACCTATCGCAACAAGGTGACGAACATGAACGGCTCAACCATCGACGGTGGCGCCCGTCAGCTGGGGCGGGTGTCTGAAGGCCAGCCCTTCGGCTACTTCTGGGGGCCCAAGTACGCCGGCGTTAACCCCGACAACGGTAACGCACAATACTTCGACACAGACGGTAATATTTTGGACCAAGAGGACTTTCTGGCCTTACCCGACGAAAAGCGCAATCAGATTGTCGGCAATCCGCACCCCGACTTTTTCGGCGGCATGAACAACCGTTTTAGCTACATGGGCTTTTCGCTCGACGTGCAGTTGCAGTTCGTCTACGGCAACGACTTGTACAACATTGCCGGTTTCTTCCAATCGGTAAACGGCGATTACTTCGACAACCAGTCCAAGGACCAGCTCAACTACTGGCGTCAACCCGGACAAATTACCAACATTCCGGAGCCGCGCCTGTATAGCGGCAACGGCGCCATCAAGTCGAGCCGGTGGGTGCAGGACGGTTCGTATCTGCGCGTCAGGGCGCTGACTTTTGGCTACACGCTGCCGCGAGGCTTGGTTTCGCGCGCGCGAATGGAGAACCTCTTCCTCTACGTAGCGGCGCAAAACTTGTTCACCTTTACCAAGTATGAGGGCTATGACCCTGAAGTGAACGCTACTTATATCAGCGCCGTCAACATAGGGCACGATTTCTACACGCCGCCGCAGGCGCGTATCATTACCCTCGGCTTGAACGCTACGTTTTAACCCTTTCAAAGAAAAAGAAGTATGAAAAAAATACTCTTGCTCATCAGCACTGCCGGGGTGCTCCTATTCGCCGGCTGTATAAAGGAGCTCGACATCCAACCGCTGGATGCCATTGATGCCAACATCGCCTTGGAAACGGCCGAGGACTTGGAGTCGGCTATCGTAGGCGCCTATAGCATTATGCACGGAGGCGCCTTATACGGCACCAATCTGAATCTGGTTTCGGAACTGTTAGGCTCGGAGAGCTACTGCCAGTGGCGCGGTACCTTCCAGAGTTATCGGCAGATCATGAACAAAAACATGACGATAGACAATGCCGAGGCCACGCGTACGTGGATTGCCGCCTACCGGGCCATTAACGTGGCAAACAACGTTTTGGCCAATTCGAGGAAGGTCGAAGATGCCGACTTGCGCGCGCAGTTGGAGGCAGAAGCGAAGTTTATCCGAGGCATCTTACACTTCGAGTTGGTGCGCCTGTACGCTAAGCCTTGGAATGCTCCTAACACCGGCCCGAAGAGCCGCCTGGGAGTACCCATCGTCCTTACAGCCACGACGAACGAGGCCGCTGCAGCCGTAAAAGTGCGGCGCAATACCATCGAAGAAGTATACGCGCAGGTCATCAAAGACCTCGTCGATGCCGAAAGCGGCTTGCCCCAGGTGCGCCAAGGCAACAACCGCTTCCGCGCCACTACGTATACGGCCAAGGCCTTCCTGTCGCGGGTTTACCTGCAGCAACAGCGCTATGCGGAGGCGCTACAGAAGGCTCACGAGGTCATCGAAAGCAACCAGTATCGCCTCAATGCTTCTGTCACCAGCGCCTTCCGCAATAAGTTTACCGCCGAGACCATCTTCGAGCTGTACATGAACGAGCAGAACAATGCCGGCACGGCCAACGACGGCCTGACGACGTTCTACGCCAGCCTCCCCGGCATCGGTCGCTCCGATGTGCGCATCCTGGCGCCCTTCGCCAACCTATACGAGCCGGGCGATGAACGCCTCACCGAGCTCATCTACATCGGTACCGGACGCCGTCCGGGGTCGCGGCAAACCGGCAAGTGGACCCAATACGAACAAAACATCCCGGTCATTCGCTTGGCGGAAATGTACTTAACCCGAGCCGAGTGCAACTTCCGCCTAGGTTCCGATGTCGGCAATACGCCGCTGGACGACGTTAACCTTATCCGCCGCCGAGCCCGCGCCAGTGCGCTGAGCACGGTGACACTGGACGACATCATCAAAGAGCGAAGCCTGGAGCTGTGCTTTGAAGGATTGCGCATCCACGACTTAAAGCGCTTAGAAAAAAGTACCGGCTCTTTCTCCTTCGACCACCCCAAACTCGTCTTCCCCATCCCCGAGCGGGAAATCCGGGCGAACAGCGAGTTGGAGCAAAACGAAGGGTACTGAACCGACTGCTGTTAGCGTCAGAGAAGGGCGACGGGGTTGGCGCTTCGTCGCCCTTCTCGCTTTTGGGAAAAAGAAAAAAACTTTAAAACTCCATTTTCTTTTTTCACCACCTCCTCTACCTTTGCGGGCCCTTTTAAAGAAAAATTAGGTACTCGTCATGGAAATTGTTGCGATAGCGGCTAAACCTCGGGAGGCGGGTGGCAAGGAAGCCGCCAAAAATTTGCGGCGCCAAGGCCTCATTCCGGCCGTAATGTACCAGAGCGGCGGAGGCAATCCGCTGCACTTTGCCGTCACTCCGGCTTCTTTGCGCTCGTTGGTATACACGTCGAAATTCAAATTAGGAGAAATCGAACTGGAAGGCAATAAATATCGCTGCATTGTCAAGGACCTTCAGTTTCATCCGGTAACCGACGAGATACTGCATATCGACTTTTTGAGGCTGGTGCCCGGTGTTCCTTTCAGAGCAACGGTGCCGCTTCGCTTCGAGGGACAGGCTCCCGGAGTCAAAGCAGGGGGTAAGTTTATCGCCACCCTGCGCAAGGTGAACATCATGACTACCCCGGAACGCGTAGTGGACGAAGTCGTAGCAGACATCTCTGCTATGGAGTTGGGATCGACCATTCGTATTCGGGATATTCGACTGCCGGAGGGAGTAACCATTATCAATAATGGAGCAATTCCGATTGCGCTTATTGAAATTCCGCGTGCTCTGCGCAGCGGCAAATAATTTTTCATTTTCGGGCACAAACCCGCGGCGGCAGCCTAACACTTGTTAGGCTGCCGCCGTCCTTTGTAGGTAGGCATCATGTCCGACGTTTTGGTTTTGTATGCATGTCCCAATTACACGGCCAATGCCGTACAGTTTATCGATATCATCAGTCGGCAGCCCGGCGTGCGCATGGGACTGATGGCGCAAGAGCCGTTGTCTTGGCTACCGGAGCCCATTCAGCACCGCGTAGCCGGTTTTTATCAGGTGAGCCATGTGTTTAATCCCGATGCCTTGACGCGGGCTGCTCTAACTTTAGAGCGCGAATTAGGCGGCCCTGTACACCGCATCATGGGTGCCGTGGAGCAGCTGCAGCTGCCCATAGCCATTGTGCGCGATCGGCTGGGTATTGCCGGCATGTCGCCGGAGGTAGTCCTCAACTTTCGAGATAAGCAGCGCATGAAAGAGCGCTTTCGCCGGGCGGGTATCCCCTGCGCGCGCTCGCAAAAAGTCCGCTCCCGAGAAGAGGCGCACCGCTTTGCCGCCGAGTGCCACTACGCTGTAGTAGTCAAACCCCCCGACGGGGCGGGTTCATTGGCGACCTTTCAAGTGAGCAACCCCGAGGAGTTGGACGCCGCTCTAAGACGGCTACCCGGTGAAGAAGCCCTGCTGGAGGAGTTCATCGTCGGTCAAGAGCATGCCCTGGATACGTTTAGCCTCAACGGCAAGCCGCTTTATCACTCCATTGCCTGTTATTATCCCAATCCGCTGGAGGTGATGCGCGAAAAATGGATCCAGTGGCAAGTCGTCACGCCTCGCGAGGTGGACGGCCCGCAGTACGACGATATTCGAGCCATTGGCTTTCGCGCGCTCGAAGTGTTAGGGATGCAAACCGGAGTCAGCCATCTGGAGTGGTTTCGGCGGCCCGATGGGAGCATCGCCGTGTCGGAGGTGGCGGCCCGACCTCCTGGAGCGCAGTTCATGACGCTGACCGGTCGCGCTGCCGATTTTGATGCCGTGGAAGCTTGGGCGCGCCTGGTTATCTTTGACGAATTCACGCCGCCGGTGCGCCGTTATGCTGCCGGGGCAGCCTACCTGCGCGGCCAAGGCTGCGGGCGTGTACAAGCCGTACTCGGACTTGACCAGGTAGAGCGCGAGGTAGGACACCTGATTACAGACCGAAAAATCCCTCAAATAGGCCAACAGGCTGGTGACCACTACGAAGGGGAGGGTTATATCCTCGTACGACACCCCGAGACAGAGGTAGTCCGGCAGGCTTTGCAATTCATCGTCTCTGTAGTGCGCGTTTATCTGGGTTGATGCTTTGGCTTTCTTTTGTTTATGTTGACACAAGAGGCTCTGTTGCATAAGGTTCGTCCGCATTTGGAACGCCAGGGACGCCTTTACCAAAAGAAGGCGCGGGTGTTCGCTCGCCTGGCCCGGGCGGGCGAAAGTGTGGATACCATAACGTCTGATGGCCTCGAGACGACCAATGTCGCCTCGAACGACACTATGATGCTCGTGCAAAATCAGACGACGGCCGGAGAACGCTACCTGGTAGCGGCCGAGCTGTTTGCCCGGCGCTACCGCCATTTGCGCGCCGTTTCCGACGGGTGGGCCGAGTACGAGTCGGTGGGGCGCATCCGCGCCGTAGAGCTGACCTCTGAGCTGCTGGAGCAGTTAGGGCTGCCGGCCGAGTTCGAATTCAGCGCCCCGTGGGGAAGCCCTATGGTGGCGCGCCAAGGCGATTTTCTGGCCGGTCCAGAACCGCTGTCCGAAGTGTATCGCATTGCGCGGGCCGAGTTTGAAGAGACTTACGCCCCGGTGGAATGACAAGAAACGTTGAGCCCTCGGCGGCGAATGGTCCGCCTTTTGCCGTTTGTCCGAAAATGACAGTTGCCTTTTAGTACCGGTCAGCCCTTCTGTCCGTTAAAACCCATGCCCATGCAACCTTTGTCCGGAGTCGCTCTTACTGCTTTTGTCGTGGAGTTATTGCTACAACCGGCCTGTGTTTCAAAAAAAATACACTTAGCCGAAGTACAAAAGCGCGCCGAATGCGAGGGGCGCGAGCGGGTGATGCTGGAAGAGCTATTGGAGCGGCGGCGGGAGTCGGCCGAGTGGGCCAATCGCTTGGCCGATCTGAGCCGCCAGCTTGGGCAGCAAGAGGTGGAAATAAAGCGCTTGCAGGAAGAGCTTCATGAGCGTACGGCAGCCCTGGGCGCTTCGGCGGCTCAATTGCTGGAAGAAAAAGACGCCTTGGAGCGCTCCTTGAAGGAACACCAAAGACAGGTGGCCCAGCTGAGGGAACGAGTGGCGAGCGTGGCCGATGCTCAGCAGACGCGCCAGGCCTCTTTGGAGCAGCTGCGCCAGCAGCTGGCCAAGGCGTACGCAGAGATGAAGGATGTCCGCCTGGAAGTAGCCGAGCCGGCTCTTTTGTTGACGCTGCCGGATGTTGTTCTATTTGACAAAGGCGGTCTGTTCGTGAGCGCCGAGGGGCGCACCCTGCTGCAGCCGGTAGCCGAGCTGTTGAGCCAACGCCCTGAAATAGCCGCAGAGGTACTTGCCTACACCGATAACGCGGTGCCTCGTGGCCTTAAGAACATAGAGGATACGTGGGAGTGGAGCTTGGCGCGCGCAACCAACTTAGTGCGTACACTCATTCAGCAGTTCAACGTGAACGCCAACCAGCTGACGCCTATCGGCAAGGGAGAGTACTATCCCATAGCCTCTAACGAGACTCCTGAAGGCCGCCAGCGCAATCGACGCACGGTAATCGCCCTTTACCCGCCACTGGTGAAGGTACCCGTTTTAGGCAAGGACTAAACCGCACCGGCTCCCGCGTGAACTTCGACCTCTCCCCACCGCGCTTGCTCGGCTTCCGTCCACAAAGCGGGGAAGAAGATGCGCTTCTGATACTTGGGATGTAGGTATCTCTCCCAATGAGAGCCCCCGGTAGCAGCCGTCTCTTCATGCCCACTACCTAAATAAGTATGGGCCGTCTGTAAGTGCACTAAGGGCCACGATACGTTGAAGGTGTAGTCGAATAGACGCAAGGCGGCGCGCAAGTGGTCACCATCCTCACCGCGCCGGGCCAAATCCAAATAGCGCCGGTAGAGGTTGTCGTTCTCCATGCGTCGGGCCATCTCAATAAGAGAGGTTAAATAATGGTCTTCAAACTCCTGCAGCGTGAGGCTCTTCTTACCCGTAACCGGATCGTACCCGGCATCTTGCCAGTATAGCAGTTGAAACTTTTCCTCCCACGACAAGTCGGGTCGCAAGGCCGAGCGCCGATGCGGTGGGACGAGGTTTTCCAAAGGCGTGCACTGCAACTCGATATATCGGAATTGGGCCGATTGAAAACCACTGGCAGGTGCCAGCGCTAAACGGAACTGGCCGTACTCCTCCGAGCGCATACCTTGGTTCATAATGCTAAAGGACATGATAAGCAGGCGCGTGTAGCGCACCAGACGCTGCGTCTTTTCCTCGAAGACCTCTGCCGACGGCAGCGGGCCGGCAGTGAGTTGGTCTAACTCATGCCGTATCAGCTTGAGCATCAGCTCGGTTATTTGATGATAGACGATGAACACCACCTCGTCGGGAAAATTTGTACGCGGACGCTGAAGCGACAATAAGGTGTCTACCTGGATGTAGTCCCAATAAGTTAAAGGGCGCATGTGAAGCAAGCCCTTCAAGTACGTCTGTGGGTCTTGTCCTAAATGGCGATATTTATGCTGAATTTGCTCTAAAAGTGCTTCCATACACCTCTTTTTGATGTGTTTTACGGAAATAATGATTGGGCATGGCTTCAAAGATAAACTGCTTAGAGGAGAATGCTGACGATGATTGTCGTCATCAAATAAGGGCCCTTGTAAGCGCTTAGTGATGCAGTGGCGTATTTTTGCCTAAAATGGCATCATCACCCTATGTGGCAAGAAAAAAACAATTCCTTGCAAGCGACCTTTCGCTTTCGAGACTTTGCCGAAGCGTTCGCCTTTATGACCGAGGTCGCCTTTGCAGCGGAGAGACAGCAACATCACCCCAACTGGAGCAACGTCTGGAATACGGTGGAGATCAGCCTGACTACTCACGACGCCGGAAATGTGGTGACGGACAGAGACCGCCGGTTAGCCCAAACGATTGAAGCCATTTACCGGAAATACCGCTCTTCCTAAGCTTATTCCTCGTATGCTACGACACCTTCCTAATGCCCTGACGTTGGCCAACTTGTTTTGCGGTTGCTGTGCGGTAGTTTTGTGGTTGGACGATCGGCCTCTTGTCGCTTCGGCGTTTACGGCGGCCTCTTTTACTTTAGATTACGCCGACGGCCTGGTGGCTCGTATGTTGAAAGTGCACTCACCTTTGGGCAAGGAGCTGGACTCTCTGGCGGATGTGGTCAGCTTTGGTGTGGTGCCGGGCATCGCGTTTTACCTCATGCTGGCCGGTGTCTATTGCGAGGGAAGTGCATTTCTGTGGTGTTGGCCGGCGGCGGGTGCTTTTGTGCTGACGGTCTTTGCGGCGTATCGCTTAGGGCGCTTCAACTTAGACCCCGTGGCGCGCGCGTATTTCATCGGGCTGAGTACGCCGGCGTGTACGCTTTTTGTTTTAGGGCTCGCTTTAGCCGCCCGTCGCGACGATTTTGGCGTAGGCGCTCTCTTGCAGCAAAACTCCTGGGCGATTTATCTCCTTGTGGGCTTGCTCTCGTATGCAATGGTAAGTAACGTCCCCTTGCACGGCCTTAAGCTGGGTAGCGAGGGCGCTGCAGGGCGTTGGCGTGTAGGGTTATTTGCGGCATTGGGCGCTCTGTTGATATGGGGGCTCGGTCCACTCGGCTTGTCGGCTGCGGTGGTGTTATATGTGGTTTACTCGCTAATCTATCCGCCTGTTAAAGCGGTATGAGGTTCTCTCACGTCATTTTTATTTTTAAGCACGTATGCCTTATTCCGTCGGGCTGGCTGGTCGGCCTGTGGTGGGCATGCGCTCCGGTTGCCCAAGAGCCGGCGCCTTTTTTTGACGAGAGGGCGGATACCTCTGTGTTTTCTCCCGCCGAATTGATGGGCAAAATAGACCCCTCGCGCGACTCTGCTTTTGTGCGTATCGACCCTGCTTTTGCTTCTCGCTCGGACTTGTATTTGCGGCGGGAAGCCGCCGAGGCCTTTGTGCGGATGGCTCGAGCCGCTCGAGCAGAGGGTATTGCTATAAGGGCAATCTCTGCTACGCGAACCTTTGAGCAGCAAAAAGTCATCTGGGAGCGCAAGTGGCGGGAGCGCGCTGCAGCCTTTCCCGAGCCGCGCCAACGGGCATTGTCCCTTTTGGAGTACTCGTCCATGCCGGGTACCTCGCGGCACCACTGGGGCACAGACGTAGATGTAAACGCCCTCGAGGACGAAGCTTTTAGGCCGGGTGGAGCCCACGAAAGGGTGTACCGTTGGTTGCGCCAAAACGCCCATCGCTTTGGTTTTTGTCAGCCTTACACGCCCATAGGCCCTCGGCGCCTCACGGGCTATCGAGAGGAGAAATGGCATTGGTCGTATTTGCCTTTGGCAGCGCCCATGCTGGCGCAATACGCGGCGCAAATTACCGACGGCTTAATAGGTGGATTTGCCGGTGCCGAGACGGCAGCGGAGCTCGAAGTGGTGAAGCACTACGTGCTGGGCGTCGATGCCGCTTGCCGATAGCTGTGTTGGCCCGGCTTTTCGGAGGAGATTGCCTCGCGGTGCAGGAGGGTTTTCTACTTTTGCCCCAAAACAAGACCATATGCACGCGCTTATCCGGTTAGGAGCCGTTGGGGTATTCACCGCCTATCTTTGCGCCTGTCTGGCCCCGGATCGGCAGATTCGCCAACAGGCCGTCCGATTGGACTGGACGCGGCCGGAAATCCAGCACCTGTATGACTTGCGCAACGAAGGGCTTACCGATAGCCTCATACCCTACTTGAGCCACCCCGATGGGACCTTGCGCTACGTAGCCGCCCTGTCTTTTGCCTCGCTGCGCGACTCTCATGCGATAGAGCCGTTGGTGCCGTTGTTGCGCGACCCTTTAGAAGAGGTGCGTATTATGGCGGCTTTCGCGTTAGGCCAAATCGGCTCTTCGCGGGCCGAGCAACCCTTGATAGAGGCCTTTCGGCAAGACGACTCTTTGTCGCAGCACCAGTACTTCAACGCTGCCGTTTTGGAAGCCATCGGAAAGTGCGGAGGCACTCAGAGTCTGGCCCACCTGGCCAACGTCAGCACTTACGAGCCTACCGATACGGTACTCTTGGAAGGTCAATGCCGGGCAGTGTACCGATATGCTTTGCGCGGCTTGACGAGCCGAGAGGGTACGGCGCTGATGATTAGTTATGTGGCCAATGAGCGCTTAGCACCTTCGGTGCGCCTCATCGCCGCCCATTATTTAGCGCGTTCTCCGGAGGTTGTCCCCGACAGTGCTCAGGCCGTCGAGTTGGCTGCCGCCTTTGTACGCTCTACCGACCCCCACATCCGTATGGCTCTGGCCCGAGCCCTGGGCAAGTCGCGAACGCGCCCGGCTTTCGGCATTCTTTCCAAAGCCATTAAGACCGAGCAGGACTGGCGCGTGCGCTGCCAGCTCATTTCGGCTATGGCCTTTTTTGAGGCCGATACCGTGTTTGCCTTGGTATCGCCGTTCATCCAGGATCCCAACCCGCACGTGTCGCGGACGGCTGCAGAGTTCTTTGTTGCCTATGGGCGGCCCCAAGACGCCGATTACTATTGGCGCATTGCTCGAGGGAGCCCTGAGCTGCCCTGGCCAACGCGCATTGCGCTTTATCAGGCCTCATACAAGTGGCTCAGCAGTGCACAGGTCGAGCGAAGGGAATATTTGAACTATCGCTTGAGGGATTTCTATCTCAAAGCGCAAAATCCCTACGAGCGGGCCGCCTGCCTGAAGGCTCTCAGCGAGGTGGGCTGGCAGTTTCGATGGATACACGACAAGGGCTTTGCCGACTCTTCTCCGGTAGTAAGGAGCGCTGCCGTGGAGGCCTTGGCCAACATCAGCCGGCGCCCCGACTTTTTTCGCCATTTCGGTGAGAACGCACGCTATGTGAAGCGCGACCTGCTCGAATATTTTTTAGAAGCCGTTCGCTCTAAAGATGTGGGCATGATCACTGCCGCCGCCGAAGGCTTGCGCTCTCCGGTATTGCAATATCGGGGTTCTGTAGACTCCACCCAATTGGCGGAGTTGCGCTCGGTGCTCAACGGCCTACAGATACCACGGGAATATGAGGCCTATTTGGCCCTCGAGAAAGCCATAGCCGCTCTGGAAGGCCTGTCCGATCCGGCACACAAAAAGCCTCCTCATCGCCACCCGATCGATTGGAAGGTGCTCGGCGTGGTGAATGCCAACACGCGCGCCGTTTTACAGACCGACGCAGGCGCCATAGCCATCCAGCTTTATCCGACCTGGGCCCCTGCCACGGTGGCCAGCTTCATCCGGTTGGTTCAGAGCGGTTTTTACGACGGCAAGGTCTTTCACCGCGTGGTGCCCAATTTTGTGGTGCAGACCGGCTGTCCGCGCGGCGACGGCTACGGTGCGCTTGACTTTTCGCTGCGAACGGAGGTCGCTCCCTTTTATTACGACGACGAGGGTTGCGTCGGCATGGCTTCTGCCGGCCCGGACACCGAGGGAACGCAGTTTTTCATCACCCATTCGCCCACGCCACACCTGGACGGCCGCTACACGCTCTTTGGCAAGGTAGTACAGGGAATGGATGTCGTGCACCGACTCCAGGTCGGCGACCGCATCCGGCAAGTAACCCTTCAATGAGCGCTTTTTCGACATGCAACCACTACCTGCTTTGCCTGCTCCCTTAGAGCCTTTTCGCGAAAAGTGGCTGGCTACCCTGCAGCCCTTTATCCGAGTGCGCCCACAAGCCGAGCGCCCCACTTCCTGGTGGGAAAGCAAAGTAGGTGGGCTGCCCTACCTACCCCGGCACGTAGAATATCCGACCGACCCCGAAGGTCGTCCCCTGTACTTATTGGCCCAGCTCAATTTCGGCGACATGCCCAGCCTGCCGCCTTTCCCCTCTTCGGGTATCGTGCAGTTTTACATCAACGACGACGGTGCCTATGGAATGGACTTCGACGACGAACAAAACCCGGCCAACTTCCGCGTGCTCTACTTTGCCGAACCTCTCCTATCCGAAAAAGACCTCCAAACCGACTTGCCTCTCCCTGTCGATTACGAGTCGCTGCCCCACCACCCGGAGCGCTCTTTTCCTCTCTCTTTTGAACGTGCCGAAGAAGTCGTCCCGATAACCGATTATCGCTTCTGGCAACATTTCGGCCCCGACTTCTTTTTGCAATTTGGAGAGGCCGAGTGGGATATGCAGGACGCCGTCGCGCGCCTGGTGCGCAGCGATGGGCATAAAGTAGGCGGATATGCCTTCTTCACCCAAGACGACCCTCGCCGCCCTGGCGACCCCATGCTCTTGCTCTTCCAGATAGACTCCGATGAGTCTTTAGACTTGATGTGGGGCGATATGGGCGTGGGTCATTTCTTCATCCGAGAACAAGATTTGGCTGCCCGGCGTTTCGACCGCGTACTATACAACTGGGATTGTGTGTAGACGATGGTCTCAAATGCCTGTTTTTTACCGAAAATGCCCTTTTTGGCTAAATAAGCCGGTGAATTTGGGAAAATAAGCGCCGCGTCCGAACTTTGAGCCAAAACTATGCGGGTGTTTTTTTGTTAAAATAATCGTTGAAAAGAACCACCCATTGCACTTTTGTGACCTAAAGCCGCAGTTAAAAACAACGCAAAAGAGCGTTGCCTCGTCTAAAGAGGTAGTGTTCCAGCACTTTGCTCATTTCACTTTTATCTGAACTATTCATGAACCAGAAGTTCTCCCCGGTCGTCAAGCAAATTATCCACCAAAGCGGACAGGAAGCCCGCCGTTTGGGGCACGACTATGTCGGCGCAGAGCATCTGCTCTTGGGTATCCTGCACGAGCGGGATAGCTTGCCTGTCCGGGTTTTAGAAAACCTGATGGTAGATATTCTGGAGCTCAAAAAGCGCGTAGAGAGCACCATCCCTAAGCGAAGCACCTTTCCGCCGGCGGAGAACCTGTCGGTGGGCGAGTTTCAGATGACTACCCAGCTGCAACGCATCCTGAAGGTAACCTTTCTGGAAGCCCGCCTCCTGAAGAGCGAGGAAGTGCAACCCGAACACCTGATGCTCTCTTTGCTGAAGCACACCGACACCTTTGCTACAAAATTTCTCAACGAATACGGCGTAGATTACGAGACCTTTAAGAAAGAAATGGAGTACGCGCGCTCGGAGCAAGATTTGGCCTCGCCCAATCTTTTTGCCTCGGCTTCAAACGACGACTACTACGAGGACGACGAGCGCAGCACTTTCCGCTCCGGCAGCGCTCGAGGTCAAAGCAAAAGTCGGACGCCGGTGCTCGACAACTTCGGTAGAGACATTACCAAGTTGGCAGAAGAGGGCAAGTTGGACCCCATTATCGGCCGAGAGGTGGAGATCGAGCGCGTCAGCCAAATCCTCAGCCGGCGTAAGAAAAACAATCCCATCCTGATCGGTGAACCGGGAGTAGGTAAGACGGCCATCGTAGAAGGGTTGGCCCTGCGCATCGTGCATAAGAAGGTCAGCCGAACGCTCTTCAACAAGCGCATCGTCATGCTCGACTTGGCGGCACTGGTAGCCGGCACGAAATACCGCGGCCAATTCGAGGAGCGCATAAAGGCTATTATGAACGAGCTGGAAAAGAGCCGCGACGTCATCCTTTTCATCGACGAGATTCACACTATCGTGGGGGCAGGCGGAGCCTCGGGCTCCCTGGATGCCTCCAATATTTTCAAGCCGGCCTTAGCCCGTGGCGAGCTGCAATGCATTGGGGCCAGCACGTTGGACGAATACCGCCAGTATATCGAAAAGGACGGCGCACTCGACCGGCGCTTTCAACGGGTAATGGTCGATCCGCCCAGCCAAGAGGAAACCATCAACATCCTTAAGAACATCCAATCGCGCTACGAGGAGTTTCACAACGTCAAGTACAGCGATGCGGCCATCGTGGCCTGCGTGCGCTTGAGCGACCGTTACATCACGGACCGCTTCTTGCCCGACAAGGCCATAGATGTGCTGGATGAAGTGGGCGCTCGCGTGCACCTCAAAAACATCTCCGTGCCCAAGCATATTGAGGAGCTGGAGAAAAAAATCGAGGCCATCAAGGAGCAGAAGAGCGCGGCGGTAAAAGACCAGCAATACGAGCTGGCTGCCAGCCTGCGCGACCAGGAGACGAAGCTGATTCGCCAACTGGAGTTTGCCAAGGTAGAATGGGAAGAGGAGAGCAAGACGCGGCGTTACCCGGTGGAGGAAGAAGACGTCGCCGAGGTGGTTGCCATGATGACGGGCATCCCCGTGCGCAAGGTGGCCACCAGCGAAAGCAAGAAGCTGGTCACCATGGCCGAAGACATGCGCAAAATGGTCATCGGCCAAGACGAGGCCATCCTTAAGGTTACCAAGGCCATACAGCGCAATCGCGTAGGGCTAAAAGACCCGAAGAAACCCATCGGCTCCTTTATTTTCTTAGGGCCTACGGGCGTCGGCAAGACGGAGCTGGCTCGTGCGCTCGCCCGTTATCTTTTCGACAGCGAAGATGCCCTGGTGCGCATTGATATGTCCGAGTACATGGAAAAATTCTCCGTTAGCCGCCTCATCGGCGCCCCTCCGGGCTACGTGGGCTACGAAGAAGGCGGTCAACTCACCGAGCGCGTTCGCCGCAAGCCTTACTCGGTAGTGCTGCTCGACGAGATAGAAAAGGCGCACCCGGATGTATACAATATCCTCCTGCAGGTGCTCGACGACGGCCAACTCACCGACGGCTTAGGAAGGCGGGTGGATTTTAAGAACACCCTTATCATCATGACCTCCAACATCGGTGTTCGCCAGCTGAAGGACTTTGGGCAAGGCGTGGGTTTCGCCACCAAGGCCCGTCTGGAGGCCGCCGAAGAGAACTCCCGAGTTATCATTCAAAACGCCTTGAAGCGCACCTTCTCTCCGGAGTTCCTCAATCGCGTAGACGATGTCGTCATTTTCAACTCCTTGGGCAAGGACGAAATCTTCCGCATTATCGACAATGCACTCTCCAGCCTGATGAAGCGCTTGCAGAACTTGAAGTTGACGCTCCTGCTTCGGGAAGAGGCCAAGACTTTTGTGGCCGAAAAGGGCTACGACCCTCAGTTCGGCGCCCGACCGCTGCACCGCGCCATTCAGAAGTACATCGAAGATCCGATGGCCGAGTTCATTTTGAACGAGAACCCACCCGAAGGCTCTGTTTTAGAAGCCGTCTTGAACGACGCAAAAGACGGCCTCATCATCCGATACGCTGCCGATAAAGAACCGGTTGAACAGACCTCCTCCTCTCCCTCTCCAGCAGAGGGCGAACCGGAGAGCAATTAAGGCCTCACCGATGGCGAGCGGGCGCCCGCTCGCCATCGGTCAAAAAAAGCTGCCCTACCGTCCGAACGACGCGGTAGGGCAGCCCCGACGATTTAGCGGCTTCTAGCGAGGTCGAATGCCCTTCGTTTGCTCAAAAAGCACTTATTGCTTGTTGTCGACGACGTCTTCCTGCGGACGGAGTATCCTTGCGCGCTGGTTATTCTTTCTCTTCAGTTGCCTCAAGTAGGACTTGGGAAGCTTGGGCAGAAAACCCAGTATGCGCACACGAGGTGTATTTAATCCCGCCTTTTGCGCCACCTCGTCCATGAAGGTCAGGCAATTATACGACAGGAGCCGATAAGTAGAGCCGTCCTTCATAAGGGCCTCTTCAAGAGTGCTCTTGTAGACCTCCTCTGGAACTTCCACTTCCAGCGAGTCTAACCGCTTGCTTTCGCTCGTGTTTTCCTTGTACCCCAATTGCAGGCTACCTTTGACCTTGGCCAATATTGACTTTAACCCGTCATCGTTAGTAGGATAAAAACCATAGGTGAAGTCCTCGACGACGATGCCCTGTTCTATTTTTATCCACCGAACGAAAGCATGACCGAAGGAAAAAGGATATAGCCGCGCCGGACGAGCGTAGTAGATCATCCAACACCTCTTAGCAGAAGTAGTGAGCAGCGATGGGGCTGTCGTTTCTATTGCTTCCTCCGCCGCGTAAAGAGTGTTCGCCTGGCCCATCGCAGCGAAGGTAGAGAGCAGCCATAGACCGATGAGGGCCAGTGTCCGGCTTAGTCTACTTTTGATGTTGCCGTACATCTTTCAGATTAGTTTACTGTGGAAGTAAGGTTTTTGGTCGTTTAAGTACCGCCAAAGAGGATGGCGTTACACGCCCCTTGAGGGAAAGGTGGGCTTTCCGTAGGGTGGGGAGAGGTTGCGGTTGGTTGTGTTGGCTTTGCCTATCTTCGCCTCTGCATTGAGAGCCCTTACTCCGCCCTGTCATGACTTCTAAGACGGATGTCCTTATTGTGCGTTTGAAAGAGCAGGATCCCAAGGCAATAGGGGAGCTGTACGATGCCTATGGAGGGGCGTTGTACGGCGTCGTATTGCGCATGGTTCGCTCTCCCGAATTAGCCGAGCAGGTACTGCAAGACACTTTTGTCAAAGTGTGGAGGAGTGCGGGTAGTTACGACGCTACGAAGGGGCGTTTATTTACCTGGCTGGTGAACATCGCCCGCAATACCGCTATAGATGCGCTGCGCTCGGCACAATATCGGCACGGGCAAAAAACGGAGTCGCTGGAAAATATCGTACATAATCCAAGCGGTTCGCCTCTCAACCCGGATGTTATCGGTTTGCGCGAGATGGTGACCCAATTGGACGATAAGTACAGGACGCTGATAGAGCTGATGTACTTTCAAGGTTATACGCAAGAGGAAGTAGCCCAGGCCACGGGCATACCGATCGGCACCGTTAAGACACGCCTTAGGCAGGCTATTCGCCTGTTGCGCGGGGCTTTTGGCGAATCGCTGAGGAGTTGGGTAGGGTTGGCCTGTCTTTTTTTCACGCAGTAAAAGGGTTTTATCTATACCATGGATGTCCAATCCTTCTTAGAGTCTGGCTTGTTGGAAGCTTACGTCCTTGGGCAGTGCAGTGCCGAAGAGCGCCTTCAAGTGGAGCGGATGCTGGAAGCGCACCCCGAGGTACGGGCAGAGCTGGAGGCCATAGAGCGCGCCTTGGAGCAACTGGCTGCTGCACATGCGGTGCCACCACCGGCCGGGCTAAGGGAGCGAATCGATCAGGAAATTCGACGAGAAGCCGGTGCAAGAGAGCTGTCGGCGCATCGCCGTCCTTCTCTGTTGAAAAAAGGGTTTTCCCTACTGCCGTGGGCTGCAGCGCTCCTATTGGGCATCGCCCTCATCTGGAGCGTGCGTCATCAACGCCACGCCGAAGAGGAGGTGCAACAGCTGCAACGGCAATTGACCGATTGCCATACGCGGGTTCGACAACAAGAACGCCGCCAGGAAATCATCGCACTTCTGCGCGACCCCAATACCCGTACCATTGTTTTAGGTGATGTTACCCCGGGGCAGAAAATAGGCGTTTCCGTAACCGTATGGCACAATGCCAACCGCGCCCAAACGGTGCTGGACCGCGCCACGTTGCCGCTGCCACCGGCAGGCAAGTACTTTCAATTTTGGGCCATCGTCCAGGGCAAACCCCTTAGCATGGGCATGATTGCCGGGCAGGGCGAAGAGCCCTTCCTGTACCTGCCTTTCGTACCTGAGGCCCAGGCTTTTGCCATTTCGGCAGAAGATAAGCCTGAAGGGAACCCAACCCCTACCGAAGTAGTCTTAGTAGGAAAAATTTAGGTCTATCTCCCTGCCTAGGGCGGTACAAGGCAAAACTGACGAGGAGGTGCACCCCAGCCACAGGTGATGAGGTGCACCTTCGTTTTGAAACAGACTCTTTTTAGTCCTTACAGATTAAAGCGCAGGCGGGCGAACACAAATCGGCCGTTGAAGCCAAACTGCTGTACGCGCCGCGAGTACACGAAGCGGCCCAAGCTCATGTTGCCCGAGTGCACGTGTCGGTCCTGATAGGTGTCGAACAGGTTGTTTGCGCCTAGGGTAATGCCGAGTTTAGGCGTGAAATCATAGCCCAGCGACAGGTCGAAGATGGTTTTGCCTTTGAACGTCTGGTCGAGGGTCTCCCTCGCGTCGCCATTGAAAGCGTTGGCCGGAAAGGTGCTGGGGTCGTTTGGGTTGATGGTGGGGTCTAAGTAGACCACATCTCCGAAGTACACGCCGCGGAGCATGAGGCTGAATTTGCTGAAGCGGTAATTGATGACGCCCGTAATCTTGTTGCGCGGATTGGCCACCTCGATGCGGCTTTGGTCTTCGCGGTTGAAGTACCGCCCGATCTGGCCGGTGCGAACCAAGACGTCTGAGGCCTTGATGATGGGTTTGCCGTTGGCGTCCTTTTTCACTTCGTTGTCGATCCAGGTGCCGGCCAAAGAGAAGCGCACGTCTTGCTTGGCGTTGATGCGGGCGTTGTACGCGATGACGACCTCCAGTCCTCGAGAGCGGGTGTCTACGGCATTGGTGAAGAAGTTGGCCTGGCTGGCGTTGGCAGCGGCCAGTTGCGCCCTCAACGTGGAGTCGCCGCCGTCGGTGAAGTTGTTGGTCAGCACGATGCGGTCGGTGATGTCGATTTGATAGGCATCTACGCTCACTTCTAACCCTCGAATTGGGCGGGTAGTAATGCCCAAAGAATAATTTACGGAAGTTTCCTGCTTTAGCTTCGGTATGCCCAGAATTTGGGCGGGTTTGCTGTCGTTGGTAAAAGTTCCGCTCTCCACCGGCACCAGTCCTCCCGGTGTAGATACAAAGAGCGTGTTTGTTTTGGCGTAGAAACGCTGTTGCATGGAAGGCGCCCTAAAGCCCGTGCTGGCGCTTCCGCGCACGGTGAAGTAATCGCCAAAGCGGTAGCGAGAAGCCACTTTGTAGTTGAAGGTGCTGCCGAAGTCGGAGTAGTTTTCAAAGCGTCCGGCAACGCTCACCATAAACGCTTCGTTGAAATCTTGCTCGAAGTCGGCGTATAAGCCGATGGCGTTACGGCTATGGGTGCCTTCGTTAGAGGGCAAAAAGCCCGCAAAGACCTGGGCACCTCCTATTGCATTGGAGGCTACGTCGTAGTTCTTGTAAGAGGCCTCTTCGCCCGCCCGGATGCCGAATTGGTCGATGCGATGCTCCGCACCGAAGGCTACATTCAAACCCGAGAGCACGGAATATTTGCGCGAGACGTCGAGGTTGGTCGTGTTCTGCAGGAACTGCAGCCCACCGGCATCGAATTGGGTTTGTAAGTTACTCGGTGAAACGGCCGCCTGAGTGTAGTTGACCGAGTTTTGTACGGTGAAATTGAAAATGTTTTGCCCCAGCGTATTGCTTATATCTACGTTCCACTTGCCCATTTGACCGCGTGCACCGGCGGCGATGGAGATATCGCTAATGCCGGATTGAATCTCGGGCAGGAACCCGTTGGGATAGATGGTTATGACATTAGAATAATAAATTCTGGCACCGGTGAGTATGGCATTGGGATAGCGATAAAAACCGGCAGCGTTTCCGCTTTTTCGGTTGTATCCGCCGAAGGCGTACAGATTCCAGGTGCTGCCTAAGGGCATTTCAAAGTTGGCCATGATGCCGCCACTGGAAATGCGAGAGTTGCCGATGCGCATGTCGAAGAACTCGCGCGTAAGCCCTCTGGCTTGGAGTATGGAGTCGTCGACAATGCGGTTGGCGGCATTGCGCGGGTAGATTTGTCCGGTGTACGTGCCCGCTCGGTTCGTCTGGTCGCGGAAGGTGTACTCGGCCGTCAGGTTTAGGAAGCCCTTGTTACCCACCTTTATGCCGTAGTTCAAGCCGGCTTGGGCGTTTGCACCGTCGGATACGGACACGTTCGGGTCGCTTATCCCGCCGGCTTTCCACAGGGCGTAATTCTTCTCGAAAGTGGTGAAGTGTTGGCCGTACATCAGGTTTCCGCTAAGTACGCCGGTTTGCCGTTTAAGGACGATGTTAATAATTCCGGCGATGGCGTCGGAGCCGTATTGGGCAGCAGCGCCGTCGCGCAGGATTTCGATGCGCTCGATAGCGTTGGCCGGAATGGCGCCCAAGTCGGTGCCCACCGTACCGCGGTTAACCGTGCCGTTGACATTGACCAGAGCACTCTGGTGGCGCCGCTTGCCGTTGACCAGGACCAGTATCTGGTCGGGCCCTAAGCCGCGCAACTGCGCCGGGTCTACGTGGTCTGTGCCGTCGGCAATCGTTTGGCGGGCACTTTGAAAAGAGGGGGCGGCGTATGTGAGCAGCTGGTTTAAGTCTACTTGCCCTACCTCGTTGATAACAGCCGAGATGGGAATAATGTCCACAGGAACCGGTGTGGAAGTCTTCGTCCGCGTCAGGTTGCGCGAGCCGACGACCACCAACTCCCCCGTGACAAAAGCGGAGGATTTGAGGGCAGCATCAACGATGTCGTCCGCTCCAAGCGCAATCTCTACCGTCTCGAAGCCGGTGTAGCGGAAGACCAAGACCTTCCCCTCTGCCGGTATCTCCAGCCGATAGCGCCCTTCTGAGTCGGTGCGCGTTCCTATGGAGCTGCCTTTTAAAGTTACCGTCACGCCGAAGAGCTTCTCCCCGGTTTCGGCGTCGGTTACTTGACCGCTAATCGTCCGCTGTGCCCACCCCAGCATGGGCAAGCAGAGTAAAAGAGCAGATACCCGAGTGATGAGTGAAAAGTGCTTCATACGATGTGGATTTTAACTTGTTATTCGATAAGCAAATGTATAATTTTGTCTAAAAATGTCCTGAGGCGATGGGGAATTTATTTCGAAGATGAATAAAAAAAGGCCTTAAACAGACCGGCATTCGCCAATAGCATGTAAGGATTCTTTGGAGTGAGGTCAATAGGGCGGAAGAATTGCTTTTTCCAAAAGGCAAGGCCGGCGGTTTCAGATGAGCGGGGAAAATGAATGGGTTTATCGAAGTGTTTTTTTTTCACACCTTTTCTGATTTCATCGATTATGAGTTTGAGAGTATTCCTTTTTTCGGGTTTTTGGGTGGCAAAGGCGTTTTTGTGCACCCACCTTGTGCGCGCTCAAGTAGCGCTTGCGGAGGCGTACGCCTGGCATTTTCCCGCGCCCGATACCGTTCGCCAAGCTGCCGACTTAGTGGCTATTTTGCGTCAAGAGGTGGACTACATTTTGGATGCGGGACATTTAGCGCCCATTCGGCTGGCTTTTGGAGACTTGCTGGACGACAATTATTTTCTTTATCAGGAGCCGGGCCGCATCCTGACTACCTTAGCATGGGCTTGGCCGTACCTAACTGCCGAGCAGCAGGTGCGCACCCTGTCCTATGTGGAGGCCGAACTGGAGCATCCTGCTTTTGCCCCCTGGGCGGCGGATTTTACTATGCCTCGCGATGTAGGGACTCGGCGCGAATGGTACAAATCTGCAGATTTATGGGGCATATCATCAACTTTCGGCGATTTTCGGCCGCGCCTTCACACCTTGTACGGCTTTTGGCTCTTCTGTTACCGCAGCGGCCAGGTGGAGTGGATGCAGCGCTATTACGACCGGGCGCGGAGTTTTTACCAAAGCCAACACGAGCGGGCCAAGCTGTACGGCGATATGTGCGGCCACATCGCCATGGCGCGACTGGCGCATGTCAACGGCGACGCAGTGCAGCGCAACTTTGCCTTGCAGCGACTGCAAGCGGAGCTCATCGACGGACTGAGCGTTCAGAACAAGCACGCCTTTGCCCGTGACGGTTTTGTCGGCTGGGATGCGCCCTACAATCGGTTGCCGACAAACGACATGTATAGCGAGCGCAAAGACGGCTGGATTTACCGCGGGTTCATCTTTCTCAACATGGGGCCCGAAATAGCCCGCTTCTTGCGCGACTCTTGCTACGCGCAGGTGTACACCATGCACGAGGAGGGCAAGCGCATTCTGCCGCTGTGGTGGCTCATGCAGGCGACGTACTATCCGCGCTGGACGGGGGATGAAAGCGTAGGCGTGCCCTCGGAAGCTTTCGGCATGTATCATCCGGTGGAGACATGGGTCTTACAAACGCCCGCCGCCCAATTGCGCCGATACCTGCGCAGCAGTCCTACCGGGATAGGCGATTGCTACTGGATAGAGGGGCTGGTGCAGACGATCGAGGCACACGGTGCGAACACGCGCTGGATAGACGTGCGGAAAGAGTCCTTTCCGTCGGTTGTTGTAGAAGGCACCGTTCGGACCGAGGAGGCGGCGCGCTCGCTTTCTGCTCAATTATCTCTGCAGCCCAATCCGGCTAATGAGGCGGTGCGCCTGCACCTGAGCGAACCCGCCTCGGAGACTTTGTACTGGCGCATTCATGATGGCCAAGGGCGCATTGTCGCGCACGGTATTTTTGCTCCCGGCCAGATCGGCACAGTCGTTTCGGTGCGCCGTTGGGCCAAAGGGAGTTATGTAGTCTCTTTACTCGACCATCGCCGCCAACCGCTTCACCAAAAACTGTTGCTTGTACCATGAAGATGCGCGTCGTATCTATTGCGTGCTGGTTCCTTCTCAGCACGGCGGCCATAGCCCAGCCCCCGAGTGATTGGCCTCAATGGCAGTGCGACCCTGCGCGCACGGGCCGCACTTCGGCTTCGGTGGCTCCTCCCTTTCGCGCGCGTTGGTTTTGGTTGGGTCCCAACCTGACGTTGCGCAATTACGCCTCCAACCCGGCGTGGACGGACGACTTAGAGTCGCGCGAAGGGTATTCGTTTCCCGTCCCCAGCCCTTACAGCGTTACCATCGCAAAAGGCGTGGAGCCGGTAGTGGCGGCCGGCCGAGTTTTCGTCGGTACGCAAGAAGGGAGCGTACACGGTATCTCTGCTGCCGACGGCGCTACGCTTTGGTCGTACGATATGGGCGATGCTGTCATTTCTACCGCCTGTGCCGACGCCCAGCAGGTGCTCTTCGTCGATGTCTACGGCGACGTTGTCGCACTCGATGCAGCTACCGGTCGGCTGCGCTGGTCATACACGGCCGACCGAAGCATTGTGTCGGCACCGCTGTTGCTGACCGACCAGGACCGCGTCTTCGTGGCCTCGCACGGCGGTACGGTATATTGTTTTGAGTGGTCGAGCGGCGCCTTGTTGTGGCAGCGCAAATTGCCCGCACCCATACAAGGACAGCTGGCCGCCGCGCAAAACCGCCTTTTTGTGCCGGCCGAGAATTTGGTAGTGTATGCTTTGCGCACAAGCGATGGAGCCGTATTGGCGCAAAAACAGGTAATCGGCCAAAGTTTCCGGTTGACCCATCCGGTCGTCTTTGCCGGTAAATTGTGGGTAACGACTTGTCAAATTCCCATGGTGGGCTCTGAGTATGTCTTTGAGGATGTTTTGGCCGCGGCCCAAACCCTACAAGAAGAAGAGGCGTTCACCCGTGCTTTCTTGCGCGGTCAAGGCGGCTTTGAGCACGCTTCGCCGGACTGGCAGCACCTCTTCGCCTTGGATACGGCCACACTGGATACGGCCTATCTCATTCCCAACGGCCCTATTGAGGGCGTCGGCTATCCCTTGGCCGGTGTGGGCATTACACACAACGACTTGGTGGTCACTTGGTTTCGGACAAAGTTCCCTACTTTGACGCACGATCAACCGGCTTTTGGAACGAATTACCCCATCGATATCGCGGCAATCGACCCGCAAACAGGTAACCGCATCCGCATCGACAACGGCCGCTTTTCGGATATGTTTCCCGGCCCGGAGACCGATAACCTCTATATCTTCACCTCCGGCGGCGAATATCTGTGGTTGCGCCAGTATTTTCGAGGCACTCAGGTCATCCATTTGCCTACCAGCGAGCATACGCTCGCCATGGTTACCATACGCAATCGCGACGGAGGGCTCTTTTTCGCAGACGTTATGCCCTACGATACCGACGCCGATCAACCCGCCTTTGCTCAGACGCCGCTCGAGGGCAAAGCCGGCGCCGTTATCGTCTCCGGCATGGTGTTGCTCTCGGAAGTAGGTGGCATCTTAGCCATTGAGCATCGCGATTAGGCAGGGATGTCTGCCCTTCTAAGGTGTGCTGAAAAGGGAGGCCTTACGCCGGCAGGCCGGCTTTGCGGCGATAACCAGAGGTTTTTTACGTTTTCTGCGGCTTCTTTCGGGCGGCCGGGAAGAGGATATTGTTCAAGATCAGGCGATAACCCGGCGAGTTGGGATGCAAGGCCAGATCCGTCGGTGGGTCGCCTACGTAGTGGCGGTAGTCTTCGGGATCATGGCCGCCGTAGAAGGTGAAAAAGCCTTTGCCGTAAACGCTGTGGATATAGCGAGCCTCATTTGCCGGCTTATTCTCTCCTAAGATAATCACATGAGGCTTTATCGTGCTCTTGATGAAGGCCGTGCTCTGCCCCATGAAGCCTTTGACGGTGCGCGTGTGGTTTTGGGTCAGCATCGTGGGGATGGGGTCCCATTTGGCCGAGAAGTCAAAGAGCGTGAAGTAATCTTGCTCGGGATTAACGTTTCGGCCGAAGTTGTTGTCGATGGTAGAGTGCTCATAAGTAAGCGGATCGCGCACCAGTTGGAAGTTGTGAAATGCCAGTGTTTTAGAAAAGTCCAGCTTTTCTTGCGCTTTTGGGTCGGCCGGGTCCCCGTCATATATCTCTGCGCAGATATCTACTCCTTCGGCGGCCAAAGCGATATCGTAAGTGTCGGTGGCCGAGCACATGGCGAACATGAAGCCACCGCCGACGACGTACTCTTTGATCTTCTTGGCGACTGCCAGTTTTAGCTGGCTCACCTTTTGAAAGCCGTTTTCGCGGGCCAAGTTCTCCATATGGCGCACGTGTTCGCGATACCAAGGCTGATGGCTATGGCTGGCGTAAAACTTCCCGTATTGCCCGGTGAAGTCCTCGTGGTGTAGGTGTAGCCAGTCGTACATAGGCAGTTTGTCGGCTAACACCTCGTTGTCGTACACGATGTCGTAGGGAATCTCGGCATACGTAAGCACCAGCGTTACGGCGTCGTCCCAGGGCTGGATGGTCTCGCCCCGCTCGTTCTTATCGGGCGAGTACACGGCGATGCGCGGAGCTTTCTCCAGCTTGATGACGTCCATGTTGACCTCAGGGTTGAGAATTTCCTCTTGTATGGCCGCGAACTGGGCGTCCGCCAAAATCTCATAGCTTACCCCGCGAACCTTGCACTCGCGCTCGAATACCGTAGTGTAAGGGAAGGCGAAACTGCCGCCCCGATAGTTGAGCAGCCAATACGCCTCTACACCCTGGGATAAGACCCAATAGGTGATACCGTAAGCTTTTAGATGATTTTTCTGACTGGCCTCATCCATCGGCAGCAAAATATAGGCGGCCCGCAGCGGCGCCACCCCTATCCACACCCAACACAAGGCTACTAATACCCTTCTAAAAACCATGGGGAAACACTTTGTTAGAGAGTTAGAAAAGCGGAATGAAAAACGAGCAAAACATAGAAAAGATTTTACGGCGAACATGCATTGTGCCTCACCGCAGAAGAAATCTCCACGATGTGCCGCCGACTATTCGACTGCCGCTCGGCGGCTCATTCTTTCAAATACCAAGGGCCTTTTATAAAGTACGAGCACGATAGCCCAAACAAGTAGTACCAGTCTTTCTTCTTCGGATTTCCGTTCAGGCTGACGCCGTCCAGCAGGTCACTGGGAGCCGGGCGAGCACCTAGTTCGGCGCTAATGGCCAGCTCATCGGAGGCCATGAGGCGGATGCCCACTCCAAAGGGCGCGACTAAAACGAGGTATTGGGTGCGCCCTCCTTCCGGTATGGGCTCGCGCTCGAAAAGGGGGCGATCTCTCTCCGGGCCGTAATAGGTGGTCTTAGGAGAAAACCAGGCAACTCCTGCGCCGGCAAAGAGGTAAGGCGTGAAGTAGTAGGTCCGACTTTGTCGAGGAGGGTCGTAGGCGATGTGAAACAGCGAAACCTCCAATTGCGCCGAGCCCTCGATTAATGAGGTCTGAAAGCGAAACTGCCGATTGGCATTTGGCGGATGGTGCCGGTCGTCACCGGAAAAACGGCCGAAATACGCGCCGCCGCGCACTTGCAAGGTGTTGTTGAAATGGCGCCGCACCCAAAGCCCCAGTCCCCATCGCGTGTTGGACAGGCTAACGTGGTCAGGTGCCAAATCGCCGGAATAGTTCGTCGCATAAGCACCTATGCCGGCATCCCAAATGTTGGGATAGCGGTTAAATTGGGCTTGTGCAGCATTTCTTAAAAAGAGCGCTGCGGCTATTCCGATAAGGAAACGCCCTGTTGTCTTCATGTCAAAGGATGTTTGCGAATGCAAAGTAACGATGCGGCAATATAGGGTGCTTTGGGGCAGCGTATTTTAACCGAAATATAAATCTACGTCTTAAAAAGCCCATCGGCCGGGCGTTCGCGAGTATTGTGCAAGCACCCGGCCGATGTTTCGCTAAAAGAGCGGTCATCTCTCTCCGCGCTCTCCGGATAGAGTCGCCTACTGCTTTATCCAGGAAATCACTCGAGATTGTCCCAAGCGGTCTATTACCTTGAAGTAATACCGGCCGGCGGCTAAGTCGGCTATAAAGATAGGCCGGCCGATGTCGGTTGGTTGCAGTTGCTGCACGATTCGGCCCTGCGCGTCTATCAGGTACACAACTTCGGGTTGACCGCCCTCCATCTCTAAGCGCACGGTGGAGAGGGCAGGGTTGGGCACTACGCGCAGGCGAGCGGCTTCTGCCGGCGCGAAAGTAGAGATGACATTGTCCACCACTACGGGCCCGAGTGTGCGAGAGCATCCCTTTTCATCGGTCACGGTTAAGAAATAGGTGCCTGCCCGTAGGTTTTCCAAGTCCTCCGTTTCGGCAAACGGCTGGCCGTCTCGCGTCCATCGGAAAGTAAGGGCGCCTATACCTCCGGAGGTGGACACTTCTATGCGGCCTCTGCCGGAGCCGCCTATGTCATTGACCACCGTGTCGAGGCCGATGGCTATAGGAGGCCCGACGGTTACGGTGAAAGAGCAGACGGCTCTGTTGCCGGAGGCATCATGTATTTCAAACACCTGCAAGGTTTGCCCTTGAGGAAAGGTGCTTCCGGAGGGTAGCCCTTCCAAGAGCACCGGCCGGGCATTGCCTAAGGCGCAGTTATCGGCGGCAATTGGCGGCTCGTACACCACCGGCTCATTCCAGCAGCCGTCCTTATCGGGTGGGCAGGTGAGCGTCGGCGCAAGGGTGTCGTTAGAGGTGATGGTGAAATTCTCTGTGTAGAGGCACCCCTTACTGTCTACGATCGTAAACGAGTAGGAACCCATTCCCAGATCGGTTGGCTTACCCGCAGACCAAGAGATCAGGTAGGGTGGTGTACCTCCTGAAATCTCGACGATGTCCACCCGACCGTCCTCGCTCTCCGGGCAGGAGGCAGGCGTGACTACAAAGGGAGCCCGAATAGGTAGCGGCTGCGTTACCGTCGCCGAACTTATCGCCTGGCATCCGGCCGCGTCGCTCACCGTAACGGTGTAAGTGCCCGCCTCTATGTTGGTAATGCTTGGTGTGCTTGCTCCGTTGGACCAGGTAAACACGTAAGGAAGTGTACCTTGAGCGACGGTAGTGGAGACGGCTCCATCTGCCAGCCCGTGGCAACGTACATCTTCGGTCGAGAGGCTCAGGCTCAGTTGGCAATTAAAGGCGTTCACCAGGGCGCTTTGCGCGGCCGTGCAGCCGTTGGCATCGGTTACCGTGACGGTATAAATGCCGGGGCTGAGACCGCTGAGCGTTGCCGCGGTGTCGCCGGTGTTCCATAGGAAGGTATAAGGTGCTACGCCGCCTACCGGTGCGGCCGTAGCGGTCCCGTCGTTGCGGTTGACTCCCGTCTCCGGTGTTGTCGTCACGTTAGGCTGCAAAGAGGTAGGGCTAATTATCGTAGCCGAGAGCACAAGCGGGCAGTTGTTTCCGTCGGTTACCGACACGGTGTAGATGCCGGGTGGCAAATTGGCGATGGTTGCCGTGGTATCGCCTTGAGACCAAAGGTAAGACAGAGGCGGTTCGCCCTGGTTAATCACCACCGTAGCCGTGCCGTCGTCGGCGCCAGAGCAGCTGACGTGGGTTACTACAATAACCGCGGATAGGAAGCAGTTGAACGCATTTACCGTGACGGTCTGAACGACGGTGCAGCCGTTGGCATCTTCTACGGTAACGGTGTACGGGCCGGGGGCAAGGCCGAATAGGGTTGCCGTCGTATCGCCCGTGCTCCAAGAGTAGATGTAGGGCTGGGTTCCTCCGATGGGTTGGGCAGTGGCCGTGCCGTCGTTGGAGCCGAAGGCGGTTTCGCCGGTTGCGGAGGCATTTGCCTCCAGCAGGGGCGGCTCCGGCACCTCGGCGGTAGCCGTAGCCGTACAGTTTTCCAGGTCCGTTACCGTGACGAAATAGGTTCCCGCGACCAACCCTTCAACGACGGCCGTAGTGTCGCCGGTTGACCATAAGAAGGTAAAGCCACCCGCACCGCCGCCGGCAGAAACCGCGGCACTGCCGTCGGAAAGGCCGAAGCAGGAAACGGCCTCTATCTCTGTAACCTCGGCGACCGGTGGGGACTGCACTACGCCGACGCTGTCCGCCGAGGTACAGCCGTTGTTGAGGTTGGCTATAACCAGAGTGTATGTGCCCGCGGCATCCACTATCGGCGTGAGCGTGGTATCGCCGCTGACGATATTACCATCTGCCGTAGCCCATAAATAGGCGAAATAAGGCCCTTGCGAAGAGGCGGAGCCGTTCAACAGGAGCGTGTCGCCTGTGCAATTCAAGGTGAACGGCGGCGCAATGGCCACCGTCGGCGCTGCTGTGTCGATGGGTACAGCGACCGAGTCTACGGTTGTGCAGCCATTAGGCAAGAAAGTAGCCGTAACCGTGTACACGCCCGGCACGGTCACTTCGAGGTTGCGCTCTTGAGCACTAAAACCCGCCGGGCCGACCCAGGAAAAGGTAAAGGAGTCGGCGGGAGTGGCCACGACGATCTGGGCCAAGGTATCTGCACACGTCAAAGTATCGGTAGCGATGGAAATGGGAGGTGGCACCCTATCCTCTAACACTGAGGCGGACGCCGTCGCCGTGCAGCCGTTTTGGGTGTTCGTCACCGTTACGTGGTAGATGCCGGGCACGGAGACGGTCGGACCGGGCTGAGTGCTGCTGAAGCCCGCCGGGCCGCTCCAGTTAAAGGTGGGATTGGCGGCATTTGTCGTCGCAATCAACTGAACGACGGTATCCGAACACGTGAGCACGCCGCCGTTGGCCTGAATACCGGGAGAGGTATTGTTTATGGCTACTGGGGCAGATGCCGTGGCGCTACAGCCGTTGGCGGTGTTCGTCACCGTGACCGAATAGGTGCCGGGCACGGACGTCGAGAAGCTCGACTGATTGCTCGAAAAGCCGCCGGGACCTGTCCAAGAGAAGGTAGCGTTATTAGCATTGGTCGTCACTTGCACGGTAACGTTGGTGTCGGCACAAGTGACGGTGCCGCCGGTGGCGACTGCTGTAGGTGGCTGTTGATTGCTCGTAGCCGTGGTCGAGGCAGAACTGGTGCAGCCGTTTTGGTTGTTGGTTACTACCAAGGTGTACGTGCCGGCGGCGTTGACCACAGGGTTGAGCGTGGTTTGTCCCGACACGATATTACCCCCGCTGGAAGCCGTCCACAAATAGCTGAAGTTAGGTCCGGTAGAAGAGCCTGCTCCGTTGAGCGTAGCCAAGGGCTGGCTGCAGGTGAGCGTCACCGAGGGGCCTGCATTGGCTACGGGAGGAGTAATATTAGCGGCTACCGACACCGTAGCGGTTTTGGTACATCCGTTGGCATCCGTAGCGGTCACGGTGTAAGTTCCCGGAGTAGACACCTCTGTAGGGTTGTCCTGTGCACCGTTCGACCAGGAAAAGGAGAAAGGCGGCACGCCTCCAGTAGCCGTAGCGGTGAGCGTGACGGTAGGGTTGGCACAGGTGATGATGCCGCTGCTCGAAGCGGAAAGCGTAATGTTGGGCGGCTGGGTGATGGTGACAGACGCCGTGGCCGTGCCGCTGCCGGCGGAGCCCGTTACCGTCACCGTATACGTTCCGGCCGAAAGGTTAACTGCCGTCTGTGTGTTCTGCCCGTTCGACCACGCGTACGTATAAGGCGGCGTGCCGCCGGAAGGTTCTGCCGTAGCACTGCCGTTGTTTCCGCCAAAGCACGACACCGGAGTCACGTTGGTAATGCTGACCGTCAACGGAGGAGCACCGGCGAAGCTGTACGTCTCGGAAAACGCAAAGGCCACGTCTCCGCCGGTGCTGCCGTTGCCGTTGCAAAAATTGCCGATGAAATAAAACTTGATGGTGTTGCCGGCGGCAGAGACCGGCGATTTCCAGCTAAAGGCCCAGTTGACCGTGTTTCCCGAAAAGTTCTTGGCGCCTCGATGCTCGATATACTCGCGACCGTTGAAGAACTCCGTGCCGCTTTGGCCGTTCACCGTCATCAGGTCGCCGGCGTTGTTGTTGTTCCCGTCCACTACGACCAGCTGATATCCCGCTCGAACAGGGCTCCCTGAGGTAGCCGTCAGCGTGATCTCCATAGGGTAAGTAGTGTTAGGTTCAATCGTAGAAGGCAGCCCGCTGATGCTCACCGTGCCGGAGTAAGTCCCACCGGAGTGACAGTTGTTGCAGGTGCCGTTGTCGAAGGGAGCACCGGTTAAACCGTTGGGCGGATTGCCCGAATTGGACAGCCAAACGAGAAGGCCCAACAGCAGCCCTCCGGTGTGCAGCAAACGAGAGGAGTACATTTTTTTCATACCATTGCGGTTTTTAACTATACAAATAAAGGCCTTTCACGACTTACGAAGAACAGATTACTCGCCGTTTTGCTTTAACCGTAAAAAACTTAGGTACATCCGACCGGAGTTTCGGCGAGCGCAGAGCATTATTGCCTCGCATAAGACCGGGAGAGGGAAGCGGGATTTGCGGCACCGCCTTCCTCGCCGTTCTGCAGCACGTCGGGGTTTTTATCGGTATTTTTGCCCAAACACCGGCATCATGACGCTCGAGCACGCCCGGTCGGCCCTCAAGAAGTACTTCGGCTACGAGGCATTTCGCCCTTTACAGGCCGACGTCATCCAATCTATTTACGAAGGGCGCGACGCCATAGTGCTCATGCCGACGGGAGGAGGCAAAAGCCTGTGTTATCAAATTCCTGCCCTAACCCTTCCCGGTGTCGCCGTGGTAGTCAGTCCGCTTATTTCCCTCATGAAAGATCAGGTAGAAGGGTTAAGGGCCAACGGCGTTGCGGCGGCTTTCTTAAACAGCAGCTTGAGGCCGGAGCAGGCGCGCTTGGTGGAAAACGAGCTTCTCGGTGGACGTATTCGGCTGCTGTACGTTAGTCCGGAGCGGTTGGCTATGGAGAACTTTCGCCGGCTGCTCGGCCATTTAAGGGTCAGCTTGTTTGCCGTAGATGAGGCGCACTGCATTTCGGCCTGGGGTCATGACTTTCGACCGGAATACACGCAGTTGCAGTTTTTGAAAGAGCAATATCCTCAGACACCCGTGGTGGCCCTCACTGCAACGGCCGACCGCCTGACGCGAAAAGATATTGCTTTACAGCTGCGTTTGTGCGACCCGGCCGTGTTCATCGCTTCCTTTGACCGACCCAATATTCGCCTTATCGTGCGCTCCGGCCAAAGGCGCTTCGAGCAGATAACGGATTTTTTGAAAAGGCGCCCCGGCCGGTCGGGCATCATTTATTGCCTGGCACGTCGAACGTGTGAAGAGTTGGCTCGGCGCCTAAATGCGCGCGGCTTCAGAGCCGCCTTTTACCACGCCGAATTGCCGCCCGACGAGCGCAGTCGAGTACAGGACGATTTTCTCTACGACCGCGTACCCGTCATCTGCGCTACGGTGGCCTTCGGTATGGGCATAAACAAGAGTAACGTGCGCTTCGTCATCCATTATAACATGCCCCAAAGCATCGAGCACTACTACCAGGAAATCGGCCGCTGCGGTCGCGACGGATTGCCCGCCGAAGCCCTGCTTTTCTACAGCTACAATGATGTGTGGACGTACAAGGAGATGTTCGAGAGAGAAGAGGCTTGCCCCCCTGAGCATAAGGCTCTCAAGCTGAGCAAGCTGGAGCGCATGTACGGCTTTGCCCGGTCGCCGGTGTGCCGGCGCAAAACTCTCTTGGCCTATTTCGGCGAAACGTACGATCGCCGCTGCGGGCAATGCGATATCTGCCTTAACCCACCTAAATATTTCGACGGCACGGTCATCGCCCAAAAGGCTCTTTCCGCCCTGAAGCGCACTCAGGAGCGCGTCGGCGTGAATTTGCTCATCGACATCCTGCGCGGCAGCGGCCGCCGCGACATCACGGAGCGCGGCTTTCACCACATCAAGACCTATGGCGCCGGTCGAGAGTACTCGTTTGCCGAGTGGAGCGATTGGCTGTCGCAGCTGTTGCATTTAGGCCTGCTCGAGATAGCCTACGACGAGCACCACCACCTGCGGATAACGCCGGAAGGATACAAGGTGCTCTTCGAGGGCAAGCCGGTTATGCTGGCGGCTTCTTCGCGACCTGCTGAAAAACCGGCCGCTCGAAAAAAGGTGCCTGTGGAAAGGACCGCCGGAGAGCTGGACCGCCGGGAAGCGCTTTTTCAACGGCTGCGCGAGCTGCGCCGCATCATAGCCGTGAAAGAGGGCGTACCGCCGTATGTAATTTTTCACGACTCCACTTTGCAAGAAATGGCCGACCGCCGGCCGCTCTCTGTCGCCGATATGCTGAGGATAAGTGGGGTAGGAGAGCGCAAATGGGAGCGGTACGGTGTGCTGTTCTTGCTTGAAATTCGACAGTTCGTTTCAGCAGATAGCGCGGAGGACGCCGGGCCTTGAGCCTCGAGGCCCGGCTTGCCCGCACGCGTGAACACTTCCAGAGCGGCATTCGGCAAACAGCGGAAATGCGCCAGATGGCGGTCAATGCGATTTTCGGCTACCTCGCAGCTTTGGCGGAAAAGGGCAAGAGGCCATAGTACTCAGCCCTTGACCGCCGCCTGATGCCCACGAGCACATCCACACGGCGCCGAACAAACGCGCTATCGGAGCCGTACTCATTAAAAGGCTGCGTCGGCACGCCGGAGAGGGTACCTTCGGGGTTATTCCCCTGGGCGCGGCCGATTATCGCAGGCAGCAGTACGGGCTGAAACAGAAGATACTCACCGCTGCTGCGGCCGCCCAGAGCGATCGATGATGAGGGCAGAGGCTTGCTGGGTGCTGTACAGCCAGATATCCTGTATGTTTACGTGTGCCGGGCGCGTAGCGATGAAGTAGATTGCCTCGGCTACATCGGCAGCTTTGAGCGGTTGGAAATCTTCGTAGATTCGGGCGCGCTCGGCATCTCCGTCGAAGCGGGTGAGGGCAAACTCCGTGTCCTCGGTGTGCCCCGGGCTGACCTGGCTGACGCGAATGCCATAAGGATGCAAATCCAATCGCATCCCTCGCGTCAGCGCCTCTACGGCAAACTTAGTGGCGCAGTAGACGTTGCCGTTGGGATAAACCTCCTTGCCCGCGCTGGAGCCGACATTGATGATGTGGCCGCGACGGCGCCGCACCATGCCCGGTGCAACGGCACGCGTTACGTATAGCAGTCCCTTGATATTCGTGTCGATCATGGTGTCCCAGTGGTCGAGGCGGCCCTCGTGGATGGGTGCCAGCCCTTTAGCCAGGCCGGCGTTGTTGATGAGCACGTCTATCTCCTCCCATTCTTCGGGAAGATTACCCAGGTGATTGGCCACGGCGGCGGCGTCGCGCACGTCGAAGGGCAAGGTGAGCACCGCCGCCTTCGGATACACCTCGGCCAAGCGCTCGCGCACCTCGGCCAAGCGCTCGGCGCGGCGCCCAACTAAGATGAGCCGATGGCCGTGGCGGGCGAACAGCTCCGCGGTAGCCGCTCCGATACCCGAAGTGGCTCCGGTAATAAGCACGGTGAGCACCTGAACAGAGGACGGCTCCTCCTGTGGGCGCCACTGCTCTTGTTCGGTATCGAATGCAGGATGAGGTGCCCCGATGGCGGGCAGCGGAAAGAGCGCATCTCGCTCTGCCGTGCGGAGTTGAGGGTTGAGCGCGCAGGCTTGCTGGTAAAGGTCGTAGGCCTGCTTGGCATCGCCGGCCTCGGCGACCAAGTACGCCAGTGCCAGCCAGCCGTCGGCATGTTCCGGCCGCAGTGCTACGGCCTTGCCGAACAGCTGGCGGGCGAGCTCGGGCTCCTGCAGTCGGTCGCGCACCAGGAGGGCATAGTGGTAGTGCAGTTCGGCGTCTTCCGGTTCGGCGGCCAGTGCTTGCTCTACGTAGTTGAGAGCACTCTCTCGGTACTCGTCCAGAAAATGCTCAATCGTCAGGTCGGCCAACTTGCGGTATACGCCGGGATACGCAGGGTCCAGCTCGCTGACGCGGTCCCAGCAATATTTGGCCAAAAGGAAGTCGCCCTTCGACAGGGCATTGTCGCCCATGGCGTTGTAGGCATCGGCTTCGGTAGGTGCGTAGCCGTTAGAAGGGGCAGAAGGTTGGGGTGGCGGTGGTGCCGGTTCGAGGGTAGTGCGAGCGCGATGATACTCGGCTTGGACGATGGCGTGTTGAGGATGCTCCTCGGCCAGTCGGCGCAGCTGCTCTAGGCCGCGCTCCGGATAGCCGCTATCTACCCACTTCCACGCATCTCGAACGGATTGGCGAATGTCTTCCTCGGATGGCTCCTGGCCGGATACTGCCGAAGAGGGAGGCACCTCGGCAGGCTCTTCTACCGGCTGAGGTGTCAAGCCCCCCGTAAAGATCGGCGCTTGAGCTACCGGCTTTTTAGGGGCCGAGGGTGCTGCCGGTTGTGGGGGCGGTGCCTCGGCGTCTAATGCAGCCAGCTTCCGGTAAGCGTGGTACTGCTCTATCCATCCGAAGCGCCGGAAGAACGCCGCGCAGTCCTCGGCCTTGAACTCCTCCCAGCGCAAGTAACCCGCTTCGCGCAAGGCCGTGAAGAGCTCGCCTATTTCGTTGGCAATCAGACGGTAAACCTCCATCTCGTGGTCGTAAGCCTCGCGCTGCTCGAGCGGCACCTCGCGCAAGCGGTCGGTGCTTTTGAGGAAAATATCTTGCCAATAGTTCATGTACTTGATGGCATAGCCTACCCGGTCGAATTGGGTCGTTACCGGCCGATAGGAACCGTCGGGTTGCAGCTCGCGCCCGTCGGCCACCACCGTCATGAGGAGGCCCCGGGCAGACAGCTGCTGGTATGCTTTCAAGAGGCCCGACATGCAGAGCGGGTTTTTCAAAAAATTATCCGTCAGCAGCCAGACTACCGGCTCCTGAAGAGCCGCTATGCGGGCGCTCAAATGGCCGGGCGAATCATCGGCCTGCAGCGTATGGTGCTGAAAAATAATGCCGGCTCTCCCTAAGTCGGCGCTTATGCGGTCGGCCAAATCCCGATTGTCAGGGGCATAAATTAAATGTACGGTGGTCATAAACAAAACACGTTTCGAGAACGAGAAAAAGCAGTAAACACTCAGAACCCTTTGCGGGCCACCCACTCTTGAAAGCGGCGGGCATTCACCAGATGAGCCGCATAAGTGGAGGCAAACACGTGTGCGCCCGAGTCGTCCGGGCGGGCGCAAAAGAAGAGGTAATCGTGCTTTTCTGCCTCAAGAACGGCGTCAATGCTGCGAATAGAGGCCATACTAATCGGGCCGGGGGGCAAGCCTTTGTAGAGGTAAGTGTTGTAAGGAGAATCAAAAGTAGTGTGATATTGCGTTACGCGGCGCACGCCGAAATCGCGCGTGGCAAACACGCAGGTTGGGTCGGCCTGAAGCGGCATACCCAAGCGCAGGCGGTTGAGATAAACGCCGGCTATGGCGGGTTTTTCGGCATCTATGTTGGTCTCCCGCTCCACAATGGAGGCCAGGGTGTATACCTCCACAGGCGACAGACCCAGGGCCTGCGCTTTTTTCAGGCGTCCCTTTTGGCTCCAAAATGCCTTATTTTCTTTCAACATGCGCTCCAAAAAGCCCTTGGGGGTAGTGTTCCAGAAAAATTCGTAAGTGTTGGGAATGAAAAGTGCTATTAGCGTTTGCGGTCTGTAGCCGAGCTCCTGTACAATCGCCGGGTCGGAAAAGGCCTCTGCAAAGGCGGCGGAGTCAGGTTCCAAAAACCGCGCCACGCCGGCCGCAACGTCTTCCGGCAGACGCTCCACGTTGAGCACTAAGCGCACCGGAGCCTGCTCACCCCCGCGCAAATGCCGTATCAGCTGCCGATTGCTCCAGCCGGGTTTTATCTCAAACCGACCGGCCCGCATCACCGGCCGCCGGTAGTGCATCTTTTCGGCCAGCCAAATAAAACTCTCGCGGTCGGTCAAAAAGCCGCCCTGTACCAGACTGTCCACGACCTGCTCAAAAGTAGCACCGGTGGGAATGTACAAATAACGCTGGGTCAGCCGGTCGGGAGTACCCGAAAGATAAACGGCTTTTATCGGTTTCCATAATAGAAACAGCCCGGCCGCTATCAACAGCAGGGCTAACGGCCACAGTATCCGATTTTTCATAGCCAAATATTCAGGCAGTTTTTCCGGAGATGCGAAAAAGGGCACTTCGTTTGGCCTGACAAAGAAACGCTCTACTCGCCTTTCTCGTTTGCGAAAATTAGGATGTTCTGCCGCCATCGAAAAAGAGGTCGTGCCACCGTGGTAGCATAAGGACGGCTTGCTCTGCGTTTATTGCGCTCGAAAATACTCTCCGACAGAATAAACCGTAAAACACCGTACCTTTGCGCCCTATGAGAAAAACGTTTGTTTTGCTGCTTGTCCTCCCTTTTTGGGCTTGCAAGAGCGAATTCGAGCGCGTCCGGTCAAGTGGCGACGTCAATCTCATTTTAAAGAAAGCCTATGAGTACTACGACAAAGGCAGCTATCAGCAGGCACAAACGCTTTTCGACCTGGTACTCAATTCCTTAAGAGGAGGTAAAGAAGCCGAGAAGGCCTATTTTTATCACGCGTATACCTACTATCATCTTAAGCAATACCTGCTGGCTGCTTACTATTTTAAAAATTTCGCCAACACCTTTACCACTTCTACTTATCGCGAAGAGGCAGCTTTCATGTCGGCTTACTCGAATTACCTTCTCTCGCCTTCCTTTCGGCTGGATCAGAACAGCACACGGCAGGCCATAGAGGACTTTCAGCTCTTCGCCAACCTTTTTCCTACCAGTCAGCGTGTGGCGGAGTGCAACCGATACATCGACATCTTGCGCCGAAAGCTGGAGCAGAAAGCCTTTGCCGAGGGCGAGCTGTATTTTAACCTTCGGCAGTATCGCTCGTCGGTCATCTCCTTTGAGAACCTCTTGCGCGATTACCCAGAGAGTCCCGACGTCGAGCGGGTGCGCTATTTGATTGCCAGAGCCTCCCTATTGCTGAGCCAAAACAGCATTCTGGAAAAAAAGCCCGAGCGCTACCAGGAAACCATTAATCGCTGTAATGATTTTCTCGAAAAGCATCCCGCCGGCAAGTACAGCAAAGAGGTGCGTCAGATGCGTCAAACGGCCGAGCGGGAGAAACAGGCAGCTCAAAAGCAACTGCTGGCTCCTTGAAAGTGCTCTCGCTCCCTTTGCCCTATTTTTTTGTGAACAATACACTGCCACTGTGAATATGACGGAGATCAAAGTTAAAGCCCAAGGTTTAGACCCCAACGTGCAACCCCGCGATGTGAGTGAGCTAGTTGCTCCGACGGGCAACATCTACCAAAGCATTGCCATTATTGCCAAGCGCGCCGCTCAGCTCAATAACGAGCTGAAATGGGAGATACAGCGCAAGTTAGAGGAGTTCGCCGTGCACAGTGACACCATCGAGGAGGTGCAGGAGAACAAGGAACAAATCGAAATCTCGCGCTTCTACGAGCGCTTGCCCAACCCGGCCATTATTGCGACGCATGAATTTTTGCGCAACGAGCTTCAGTGGCGCGAGCCGGGCAAGTCGGAAGAGTAGGGCCGTAGGCGCTTTTGCATGAAAAAAATTCTCCTCGGGGTTAGCGGCTCTATAGCGGCCTACAAGGCTGCTCATCTCACGCGCCTGCTGGTCAAGGAGGGAGCGGAGGTGCGCGTGCTGATGACGGAGGCCGCTGTTGCCTTCATTTCACCTCTGACGCTGGCTACCCTGTCAAAAAACGAGGTGCTGACGGACGTGCATACCGAGGCCGCCTGGAACAACCACGTTGCCCTGGGCTTGTGGGCCGACGCATACGTCGTTGCGCCTGCCACGGCCCATACGCTGGCCAAAATGGCCCACGGCCTTTGCGACAACATCTTGACGGCCGTCTACTTGTCGGCGCGCTGCCCGGTGTGGATAGCCCCGGCAATGGATGTAGACATGTGGCACCATCCGGCCACACAGGCCAATGTAGAGCGCCTAAAAGCACGGGGCGTGCGGCTCATCCCCGTGGAATACGGCGAACTCGCCAGCGGCCTGCTAGGAGAGGGCCGCATGGCAGAGCCGGAAACCATCGTCCACCACCTCCTCGCTTCAGACGACCGCTCTCAACCCCTGGCCGGCAAAAAAGCTTTGGTCACCGCCGGGCCTACTCACGAAGCCATCGACCCCGTGCGCTTTATCGGCAATCACTCCAGCGGTAAAATGGGCATTGCCATAGCCGAGGCCCTGGCGCGCAAAGGCGCCGAAGTGACCTTAGTCTTGGGACCTACATATCTACGGCCTTCCCATCCGCGGGTACGGGTCATCCCCGTCGTGTCGGCCCAAGATATGTACGAGGTCTGCACCGAGCACTTCCCACAGGCGCATGTCGCCGTATTGGCCGCTGCCGTGGCCGACTATCGGCCCCAGAGTGCCGCTCCCGTTAAAATTAAAAAACAGGGCAAGCAGATTGACCTGCCCTTAGTTGAAACCGTCGATATCGCCGCCGAATTGGGCCGCATCAAGCGAGCCGACCAGCTCCTCGTCGGCTTCGCCCTGGAGACCGACAACGAAGAGGACAATGCCCGGGCAAAACTGGTCAAGAAAAACTTCGACTTTATCGTCCTCAACTCTCTGCGCTACGAAGGCGCCGGCTTTGGCTGCGATACCAATCGGGTGACCATCCTGCGCCGCGACAGCTCTCAAACGCGCTTCGACCTCAAGCCCAAATCCGCCGTCGGGGAAGATATCGCACAGGAAATCGTCCGGTGGGTAAACCCTAATAGCGACTAAAGCGTCATCTTTGGCGTAGCAAAAAAGTATTGGCCTTATGGTACATCGCCTTATCGCCCTCGGCATCGCCACCTCTCTTTGCGCGTGCTTTTCGGTCGCGCTGCGCGCTCAAGGAGAACTCAATTGCACGGTGCGCGTCAACACGCCTCAACTGCAGCAAACCGATCGCCGCGTATTCGATGAGCTCGAAGTAGCGCTGCGCGACTTTCTCAACAATACTAAATGGACTGCCGACGTCTTCGAGGCCGAAGAGCGCATTAAGTGCAACTTCATCCTCACCATACGCAGTGAGCTGGGCAACAATACCTTTGAGGGCGAGCTCGCCGTACAATCTGTGCGCCCCGTGTACGGCTCCACGTACGAGTCGCCCATGTTGTCGCACCTGGATAAGAACATCGTCTTCCAATACGAACAGAACCAGCCCATTCAGTTCCAGCCCGATATCAACGACAACCCCAACCTCCCCTCGCTGTTCGCTTTTTACGCTTACATCATACTGGGCTTGGACTACGACTCCTTTTCGCTCTTCGGTGGCGACCCTTATCTGCTGTTGGCCCAGCAGGTAGTGACCAACATACAGAACACCCCCGGCAACAGCAGCCCGGGCTGGCGACCGGCCGACGGCGGAGGTGCCAATCGCAACCGCTACTGGATCATCGAAAACCTGCTCAACCCCCGCGTGCGACCCTTCCGCGCCGCCATGTACAATTATCACCGCAAAGGCTTGGACTTGTTCGGCACCGACATGAACACCGCCAAGACCAACATCCTCCAAGCCCTCGAAGAAGTGGATAAAGTCAATACCGCTTACTTCAACTGCATGATTGTGCAGATGTTCGCCAACGCCAAAAAAGACGAGATCGTAGAGATGTGGAAAATCGGCGAACGCCCCCAAAAAGAGCGCGTGCAGCAAATCATGATGCGCATCGACCCGGCCAACACGCCGCGCTACCGCGAAATCGGCCTGTGAGAGCCGCTTTTACGAGATAAAGGCTATTTGCCCCTATGCCATACCTCCCGCGAAAAAAGAAGGGGGAGGGCGCTTGCCTTTCCACGTATAATGGGCGGCAGTGGAAATGCGTAACGAGCCTCGCTTTTTTGACGTGAAGGCAGAAAGTAGTCATTCCCATCGCTGCAAAAGAGTCAATGACACAAAGAACAGTAAAGAACCGTTTGGACACTTAACCGTATATATGCAAGGATTGCGGCGGTTACCGCGTAATGGATAGCGAGCAAGCCGGTCGCAAAGCAGATATAGCACCGGTGAAGCATATCCATCAGGGGCGACAAATAGAAAGCCGCGGAGCGTCAAGCGCAAAAAAAGTCGTGTACCTCATGGTGAAGCCGTTTTTACGATTTTGCCGCTTTTGACCACCTCTCCGCCCGCCGTCACCTGCCAGAAGTACATCCCGGCCGGCAGAGGGTCGGTCTCTATCTCGTTCACGCCGAACGCAAGGCGCTCCTCTCGCACCGGGCGGCCGGTCATGTCGTACAGGCGGAAGAGCGGGCTGCGCAGGTTCGCACTCAGGGCTACCGCCAGCCTATCGCGGAACGGGTTGGGCCACACCTGCACCTGAGCTTGCAGCACGGGGTTGTCCTGGGCCGATACGCCCAGGTAGAGGGTTTTGCAATGCGTGTCTGTGCCATGCTGGTTACTCACCGTGAGGCAGACCTGATAGACGCCCTCGTCCTGGAACTCATGCACGGGATGCCGTTCCGCACTGCCCGCCGAGCCGTCGCCGAAGTCCCACGACCAGGTGGCCGGCTCGCGGTACGACAGGTCGGTGAATTCTACGTATAAGTCGTCGAACAAGGCCTGTTTGTAGCGGTACCAGGCCACCGGCGCCTTGTTCAAGCCCAGGGTGTCGCAGGGCGAGCCGTCGAGCGGGCCGAGGCGGTAGTTGGGAAAGTTGGGCACGGAGGAGTCGTTGTACTTGTAGAGAACAATGCCAAGCCACAGGTATTCGCAGGCCGTGCCCTCCTCGTCGGGCCGGTAGATGACGTTTAGGGAAGGGAACTGCCTACAAAGACAGGAGGAATATATTTTGCCGTCGGGAGCAAGTTGCATCATTAACAAGCCGGGAGGGGACTCGACCACCACCTTGCCACTGGCGGGGATGTCGGCTGCCCACAGGTCGTATTGGATGGCGGTGTTTCTCCTGTTGTGGTAGAGAAAACGGGAGTTGGGAGAGATGGCCACACCGGTAGAAGGGCCAACGCCGGAAATCTGAACCTGATTGCTCAACAAACCCGTACAACGGTCAAAATCAAAAATATTTAACCACTGGCCGGTGCATATCGCGTATTTTTTACCATCCGGACTAAACACGCTGCCACCGGAGCCATCTATTACCGGTAATTCTACTTCCGCCCTCCCAAGGTTGTGGATTCCCTCCGGGTCAATCAAAACGCGATAATATTGGTTGCTCTCTCTCCTGAAAATGATTACCCACCAGTCCCTTCCGTTGGCGTGCTTTACGGCCTGTAGTTTCCCTAAAACCAAGGTATCGTGCACAACAGGTATTTTTCGATTGACCACCCTGCCCAGTCCGTTGTTTTTTGACATATCGATCACCGCCGCGGTAAGGTCCATGGAGGCTCTGTCTATCTCATTGTTACTGTTAAACAATTCTCTAGTACTCATGTACAACAATATCACGCTATCCTTATGCCCGGGATAGGGCAAAAAAATAGAGCCTTGGACAATATCTTGATAAGACAGATAATATCGTGTGAAGAAGTCAATCTGCTCGTGCATATCTCCGCCGTTTTCCATATCCTGCACGAAGGTCCTGTTTCTTATGTCCAGCCCGTTGAAAAACGCGAACAGTTCTCCCTCCGACGTAGAAAAAGAGGAGTTGTTAAAAGGAAACTCCATATCCTTCATCAGCGAATTGCTGTCTATCTGCAAACTGCCGTCGGTGAAGGTCAGGATGTTGTGACCGTACATGTAGTATATGTTCCCAAATTTAGAGTAGCCCAACACCCAGGTGTTGTCGTGCAACTGGGCCAGGGCGGCAGAGGGAGCCATCAAGGCAAACCAAGCAATAAATATCTTTTTCATAAGAGCAGAAAATGAAAAATTCCGGTCGCGACCCGGCGAGGGCGCGAGCGGAAAGGGTGAAACCATCGGCGTTCGACCACCCACTTGAGCGGAGCCAGAGGCCTCCCGCTCGTATAGAGCCGAACACAAATAAGTGCCGCGCGAAAGCCGCGGAGCGTCAAGCGCAAAAAAAGTCGTGTACCTCATGGTGAAGCCGTTTTTACGATTTTGCCGCTTTTGACCACCTCTCCGCCCGCCGTCACCTGCCAGAAGTACATCCCGGCCGGCAG
>Ga0209101_1000054_pt1 | contig 89034 bp, 70 predicted proteins | sample ConPoolayeCmetaG_FD_185481 | JGI IMG/M metagenome (GOLD analysis project Ga0209101, IMG submission 185481) | Hot spring microbial mat communities from California, USA to study Microbial Dark Matter (Phase II) - Cone Pool mat layer C metaG... ... | reverse complement strand
CCGTCACTACGTTGCCGCCCGGTGCATCTAACGTTACCGACGAACCCTGCCCGTTGATGGACCAGCCGCCCGGTGCGTCCCACTGATACGCCCCCGCACCGCTCACCGGAGGTATGTTGAACGTCACCGTCCCGCCCGGACACACGGTAGCCGGCCCTTGTATCGCCCCAGTAGGCGCTATCGGAGGAGCCTGCGCGGCATTTGGAGGCGTAACGGTTATGGTATAGTCGCAGATATCTGCCCCATAGCCATCTACCAGGAGAAAATAGTTTACCCCTGGCGTCAAGTTGGCCGTTATACTCACAGGAGTATTGCCGCCGCCTTGCTGTCCTCCGTTACAGGCAATAGGTGGGCCGGTGCAGCTGGTATACAAAGCGATTTGCAGGCCGTTGCCGTTTTGGCAATTTGACGGAGTAGCCGTAAAGGTCGCAGTAGATGCACCTGCTATAAAACCCACCCAAAACTCATTCTGAATGCCGGAGCAGAAGCCACCGGGTGGCGTCTGACCGGTATACGGGGCATTATTGCCGGACAGCGTTGTGAAGTTGCAATAGATACAAATGTCCTGGCAAAAATCCGCTGGCGGGTGCGTAGGGCTTGGACACTCCGGAGGTAACTGAGCTTGTGAAAACTCTGACCAGAAAAACAGCAGAGGCGGGAAGAGGAGTAGTTTTTTCAGCATAACAACTCAGGTGTTCATGAGAAAGAGAACGTAAATAAGGCATTATTTTAAAAAAGCCGCGGATGCTTCAAGAGAAAATCCGGCAGCACCCGCGGCTCCAAATGCACACGCCTTTTTGGCTTTCACTGCATAAGCGTGACATCACCCTTGTACAGGATCGTCTCCCCGTCCACAAACTCTACCTCCGCGTAATACACGTACACTCCCGGCAACCCGCGACTGCCCCGAATCGTCCCGTCCCAGCCCAGCACCGGGTCGTTGGGCGCAAAGTTGTAGCGCTCAAACACCAAACTCCCCCAGCGGTCAAACACCAACAGCGACTTTATCCTAACCACATGCCGCGGGTAGCGCGCCGAAACGTAAAACCACCCGTTCTCCCCCGAACCCGGAACAAACACGTTCGGTATGTACACAAACCGCGTCTTGTCCACAATCACCAAACGACTGTCCGAAGCCCCACACCCGTTCGTGTCCACCACCGTCAGCGAGTAGCGGAACGAGTGCAGCGGATACAACTCCCTGCCCAAAGAATCCAACCACTCCGCCGGCTCCAAACGACTGCTCTTCACCCGACCCGGGTCGCTCACCACCGCGCTCAAATCCAACCTTATCCCATCGCCCAAGTGTATCGTCGTGTCCCCTCCCAACTCTACCCGCAACTCCGCAGGCTCGCCTACCTCTACCTCCTCTTCCCACTCACACCCGTTGGCGTCCTGTATCGTCAACCGATACTTCCCAGGAGCCAACCCGCTAAACTCCACCTGCGGCGACAGCGATGCTGCGTTCAACGCGTACAGGTACGGAGGCGTGCCGCCCTCCACCCCAATCACCCGAACCAAACCGTCCTTGCGGCCGTAACACGTCACCGCCCGAGCAGACACCTGCGCACCGCTGATGGTGGCAGAGTCCGCCCTCACCTCCACGGTACCCACTCCCGTACACCCGTTTTGCTGGGCCGTCACCACCACTCGGTACACACCCGCCCGCCCGGCCGTCGCCGTCGCGCTCGTCGAACCCGACACCAACTGACCGTCCTGGGTGCTCCACTCGTAGGTATACACGCCGCCGGGTATCACCTGCGCGGCTAAAGTCACCTGCGTGGTATTACACGTCAAGGGCGGAACCGCCCCAATCACCACTTGAGGCCCCTGCTGGTCACTCAACACCGCCGCCACCGCACTCGACGTGCACCCGTTGGCCTCATCGGTCACCACCGCCGTGTACGCCCCGCCGACGCTCACCTGAGGCGAACGCTCTGAAGAAGCAAAACCACCAGGACCACTCCAACTCCACAACACTCCCACAGCCGGCGTCGAAGAGCCCTGCAGCACCAGGCTCGGTTGCCTGCACGTCAAAATCCCTCCCTGAACCGTCACACTCGGCGGCTGCTGATTAACCCTCACCTCCACCTCCCGAACCACCGTGCAGCCGCTCTCCGGATGCGTCACCACCACCCCGTAAAGGCCTCCCTCACTCACCTCAGGCTCCGCCTCCAAGGAGGTAAACCCACCGGGACCAATCCAAACATAGGTCGAACCTACCGTCAAGGTGCTCACCCGCAAGCGCAAACGCCTATCGCGACACGTCAACTCCCCGCCAAATACCTCCACTCCCTCCGATACCCGACCATCGCGCACCACCTCTATGCTCGCACTCGCCGTACACCCGTTGCTCAACCGCCTCACCGTCACCGTGTACACTCCGGCAACGCTCACCTCCGGACTCCTAAGCGTCTGATTGGAGGCATCAATGCCCGGTCCAACCCACAACGACGTCACCCCAAGCGGGCTGACCACGCTCTCTATCTTCACCACCCCAACCTTGCACGACAACTCTCCCGCCGACAAACTCACCGTCGGCGGCTCAATGTCCTCGCTCACCTGCGTGACCGCAACCGCCTCGCAGCCGTTTTGCGTGTTCCGAACCACTACCGTGTACGTGCCCGAAACGCTTACCACAGGATTGGGCTGCGTAGCGGTAAACCCTCCAGGCCCGCTCCACCGATACGACACATTCGGCGTCGAACTGCTCGCCTGTAACCTCACCTGAGGCTGTGAACACGTCAACTTACCGCCCAACACCACCACATCCGCAGGAAGCTCAAAGTTCTCCTTAATCTCTACTTCGCGCGTCGTCACACACCCGTTCAAGCCCGTAACCACATACCGGTACAAACCAGAAACGTTCACCACAATCACGCTGTCCGTACTCTCAAAACCGCCAGGCCCCTGCCACATACCCGTCGCCCCAACCGTGTAGACCCGACCGCGAAGCGTCAACTGCGGAACCGAACACGTCAGCGTCCCACCACCCACAACCTCCACCTCCGGAGCGTCCACATTCGACCACGCCACCGCAACGGCCTCAGACGTACACCCGTTGGCACCCGTAACCACCAACTCGTACAGCCCGGAAACATTCACCTCTATGACCGAACCGCTGTACATCACACCGCCCGGACCCATCCACCTGTAGGTCGCCCCCACCGCCGAAGACTCACCCACCAAGCGCGCAACGCCGCTGATACAGTCTATCGTGTCCCCAAACGCCACCGCCCCAGGAGGCGTCCTGTCTTCGACCACCACCACCGCCGCCGTGCTCACACAGCCGTTCTGGCCAATGACGCGAACGGTGTATAGACCACCTACATTCACTTCCACTTGCGCATCTACCGAAAGAACACCCTGGGCATCCCGCCACTCATACGTCACATCCGCCGTGCCGCTCACGGCTACCAGTCGCGCCACCTCTTCGTCGCAGTCCAAATCGTTCGTCTTGTACGCCAACACATCCGGATACTCCGCATCCAAAACCACTTCCACCCACACACTCGACGTGCACCCGTTCACGCCCGTAACCACTAACCCATACCAACCGGCCGCCGTCACAAGCGCGCTGGGCTGAAAAGAAGTGAAATTATTCGGACCCTCCCAACGATAACTCACCCCAGGCGTCTCGGAATAGCCCGTTACCTGACCCTCTACCTTATCGCACGTCAGCGTATCTCCAATCGCCCAAACCTGCGGAAGGGAATAGTCTGACGCCACCAACACCTCGGCCTCAGCCGTACACCCGTTCAGGGCAGTCACTACTACTCGATACACCCCCTCCTGCTCAACTAACGGGTCTCGATCCATGCTCTCAAAACCGCCAGGACCACTCCACCAATACGCCAACGTCGCCGATGTGCTGTGCGTCGCCGTCGCCTCCACCCGAACGCTCGAACGCACACACGTCAACTCCTCCGAAACCGTCGCAAACACCACAGGAACCTCCACATCCGTCAACACATCCACCGTCCGTTCCGACGTACACCCGTTCGCACTCCGAACCACCAACGTGTACGCGCCGCCAACACTCACCACTACGCGCCAATCCACCGTGTCCAAACCACCCGGACCCAACCACCGATAACTCACCTGCGGCGTCTGAGATTGCCCTATCAATTCTACCTGCTGCACCTCACAGGTGAGCGTCCCACCCTGCGCCTCTACGTCCGGACGAACCGTATCCACCTCCACCAGAACCTCCCCAACCGAAACACACCCGTTCTGTGCCGTCGCCCTCACCCTATACAGCCCTCCAACACTCACCTCCGGCTGCTGCTCCACACTCACAAAGCCTCCAGGACCTGACCACTGCCAACTCACGCTCTTATTCGCGCTCGCCTGCAACACTACCCTATTCACCTCACACGTCAGCACGCCGCCGCCCACCGTCAACTCCGCCCCCTCCTGATCCGACAACACCTCGGCTACCTTCATCGCCGTGCACCCGTTCGCCGACCGAGCCACCACTTCGTACACGCCAGAAACATTTACCACCGGCTCCTTATCGGTGCTCTCAAAACCGCCAGGACCAACCCATCGCCACGTCAAACCACCCGTAGAACCCTCCACCTGCAAACGCACTTGCGGCTCCTTGCACGTCAACACACCACCCGTCACCTCAAACACCGGCGACAACGTATCCAACACCACCGGAGCCGTCGCTATCGCCGTACACCCGTTCTGAGGGTCCGTCGCCTGCAACACGTACACCCCGGAAACACTCACTACCGGAGCCTCTTCCGTACTCGTAAAACCGTTCGGACCGCTCCATACCAGTGTCGCTCCAGGTGTAGCCGAACTCCCCTGCAACTGCACCGTCTCCACCTCACAGTTCAACACTCCGCCCACCGCACTCACCTGCGGAATGTTCTCATCCGGACTCACCTCCGCCGTCGCCGTAGCCGTACACCCGTTGGCAGCCGTTACCACCAACGTGTACACCCCTATATTCGATACCTCTACCGTCTGTCCTTCGTACACACCCTGGTTGGGACCCACCCACCGATACGTCACACCCGCCGTCGTCGAAGAGCCGCTGATAAAGGTCGTCGACGACGAACAAGTAATGACGCCACCCGTCGCAACCGCATCCGGTGGCGCAAAATCACCCCTCACCTCCGCCACCGCACTCGACGTGCACGCGTTAGGACCCGTCACCACCAACACATACGAACCCGCAACACTCACAACAGGGTCCTCTTCTACGCTCTCAAAACCCCCAGGACCGCTCCAGTGCCAACTCACCCCACCCGCCGGCGAAAAACCGTTGAGCCGAAGGCTCGGCGAAGCGCACGTAATCTGCCCACCAACGGCCCCGGCTCCCGGCGGCAGCGTGTCGCCGCTTACCACGGCCACAGCCGTAGACGTGCAGCCGTTGTCCAAACGCGTCACCACCAACACATACGAACCCGCCGTATCTACCTCCACCTCCTGCTGCGTCGAACTAAACCCACCAGGTCCACTCCAACGCCAACTCACCCCACCCGCCGGCGAACTGCCGCGCAACAACACCCGAGGCATCGTGCACGATAACTCTCCGCCTACCGCCGCAGCACCCGGTGCCACCCGATTGACCAAAACCTGAGCAGTCGCCGTGGCCGTGCAGTTGTTCTGCACATTCGTCACCGTCACCGTGTACGTCCCTCCCACACTCACCACAGGACTTTGCGCCGGCGAACTAAAGCCCGCCGGCCCGCTCCACACGTACGTCGCCGCCGACGCATTCGTGCTCACCTGCAGCACCACCGCCGAGTCCACGCACGTCAACACGCCTCCCGTAGCGCTCACCTGCGGAGCCTCCGTGTTGCCCGTCACCTGCGCCGTAGCACTGGCCGTACACCCGTTGACCAAACCGGTCACTACCACCGTGTACACACCAGGCAAAGAAGCCAACGGATTGGGAATGTTCGCATTGCTCAAGCCCGCCGCAGGCGTCCACGAAAAAGTCGAATTCGGAACACTCGACGTCGCCTGCAACTGCGCCTGCGAATTGCCACAGCCCAAAAAACCACCCGTCGCGCTCACCTGCGGCGGCGTCGTGTCCGCCGTCACCACCACCGTGTCCGTCTTCACGCACTGCGTACCGCCCGCAACCGCCGTCACCGTCAAAATCACCGTGCCCGGACTGCTCACACTCACCGTATTGCCCGTGCCCAACACCACCCCGTTCCCATCTCGCCACACCTTCGTCCCAGGCGACGGCGCTGAACCCAACGTTATCACCGGCGTCGAACACGTCAGCACACCACCGCCCGTTATCTGCGCCACCGGGTCAACCACGATAACCGAAAAAGTAATCAAACTATCACAACCCTGGTACGACTCGCACACGTACGAATACGTACCCCCATCGCAAAACTGCTCTCCACACACCGTCACGCACGAACCCGCGCATACCGACTGCTGCCCCAAATTCCGAACAATCGGGGGCTTCACCGTCACCTGCTGCCGAACTACGCTGTCGCACCCCTGGTAAGACTGGTAGGTCGTCTGGTACAGGCCACTGGTAGATACCTGCTGACCCCACGGAAGCGTGTAGGGCACATCCTCGTTGCACACTATCACCGGTGACAACGTCGTCGGCGGTATCGGCTGTACGTTGATCGTGCGACAAACTCGATTGCCGTTGTTGCACGAACTAATGGGCTGTACGCAAAGCTGACCGCCCGTAGGCCCTACCGTCACCGTCACTACGTTGCCGCCCGGTGCATCTAACGTTACCGACGAACCCTGCCCGTTGATGGACCAGCCGCCCGGTGCGTCCCACTGATACGCCCCCGCACCGCTCACCGGAGGTATGTTGAACGTCACTGTCCCGCCCGGACACACGGTAGCCGGCCCTTGTATCGCCCCAGTAGGCGCTATCGGAGGAGCCTGCGCGGCAGCCTGAGGCGTAACGGTGACCACAAAGTCGCACTGGTCACCCGCATAGCCGTCGATCAACAAGAAATAGTTCACACCCGGCGTGAGGTTGGCCGTTATGGACACCGGATTATTCCCATTGCCCGAACCCCCTCCATTACAGGCGATGGGGTTACTGGTGCAGCTGGTATACAAAGCGATTTGCAGGCCGTTGCCGTTTTGGCAGTTCGACGGAGTGACCGTGAAAGTACCTACGGGAGCTCCCGCGATGAAACCCAGCCATTGCTCGTTTTCGATTGTCCCGCAGAAACCGGGAGGGGTCTGAGAAGTATATCCTGCCGAGCTGCCGCTATACCCGTTGAAGTTACAATAGATGCAAATATCCTGGCAAAAATCCGCCGCTGGGTGATTGTTGCTAGGGCATTGCGGCGGTAACTGCGCCCTTAGCGTTGCGATACCCACGAATAGAAATAGCAGAGCTACCAATAGCCTGACCATGTTAGCACAATAGTTTGAGTGTACAGAATTTACCGAACGTAAAGATAACAACCGGTTTCGAGCAGAGCCGTGTAAGGGTGTGCAAAGAAAGCGATAAAAACACTTTTTAAGCGGCGACCTTCTCCAATTTAACGGTTTAGCGAAGTAGGCGACCGGTTTCTTCCGGTCAGGCAGAAATTACCGCTTTTGAAAGACGCACGGAAGCCCTTTTTGCGCTGCACATTATTTTAGCCAATTCTGGCACGATAGGCAAAACGGCATCCCGTCGCCCATTTTTAGCAGCCTATTTTTGTGCCGTTTGAGTACGTGGGCACCGATGAGGAAACTTACGCTTTTTATCGGATGGGTGGTTTTCCCTTACAACCTCTTAACCGCGCAAGCAGCGCAGGTGCCGGGGCAGTTTCTTTTTCAGCTCCGAGAAGGCCATGCCTCCGCCACTCTGGAGCAGCGCATTCGGAGTCAACCTTGGGGTAAGGCAGCCGATTGTGCGAATATCGCCCAAGCACTCGACATCTGGCTGCTGTCCGTTAATACCGACGATAGGCCGGACGTGGATGTATTAACCTGGCTGCGGGAGCAGCCGGAGGTGTGCATCGCCCAGCGCAATCACTTTCTTCAGCAGCGGGACCAACCCTCGGCCGTTATTCCGGACGACTCGTTGTATGCGCTTCAGTGGCATCATCGAAACGTCGGTACCCCAGGGGGGACGATAGGCGCCGACCTGTCGTCTGAATTGGCCTGGGATATTGCTACCGGTGGGCTAACGCCTCGAGGAGACACCATCGCTCTGGCAATTGTGGATAGCGGTGTAGATGCCGGACACGAAGATTTGGCTCCCAATATGTGGCACAACTGGGGTGAAATTGCCGGTGATGGAGTGGACAACGACTACAACGGCTACGTAGACGACTTTCTGGGCTGGAACGTGCTGACTAAAAACGACCAAGTAAGCGGTGTATCTGTCACACACGGTACGCCGATAGCCGCTTTAGCCGGCGCGCGTGCCAACAATAGCCGAGGAGTTGCGGGGGTGAACTGGAACGTAAAACTCCTCTTTGTAGTTGGTAACAGCACAGAGGATGTCATTCTCTCCGCCTTTGATTATGCCCTACAGGCCCGGCGTCGCTACAATCGCACCAACGGCCAACAAGGCGCCTTCGTCGTGGCGCTAAACTGCTCTTGGGGCATTAACGGAGGCAAGCCCTCCGACGCTCCTCTGTGGTGCGCTGCCCTCGACTCGTTGGGCAAGGAAGGCATCTTGACCGTAGCCGCCACCGCCAACCTGCCGGTAAATGTGGATACCTACGGAGACCTGCCCACCACCTGTCCGAGCGATTTTCTCATCAGTGTTACCAGCCTAACTGCCCAAAACCAAAAAGCACCCAACGCCGCCTGGGGCCCCTCATCTATCGATTTAGGGGCTTACGGAGAAGCGGTCTTTACGGCCCGGCCCAACAACCAGTACGGCTTCGCTTCCGGGACCTCCTTCGCCGCGCCCCTCGTCAGCGGAGCCATCGCCTTGCTCTATTCGGCACCTTGCACTAACCTTATCGACATGGCCAGGGCCAACCCGGCTGCCGCTGCTTTATGGGTCAAGGGTCGTCTGCTTGCCGCTACCCTCCCCACGGCTGCGCTGAACGGAACTACTGTCAGCGGAGGGCGCCTCAACTTATTCCGCCTGCTCAAGGCCTACGAAGAGCAATGCTCCTCGTGCGTTCCGCCCTTTGGCGTCGAGGTTGTCTCCACGACAAAGGACAGTATACGCCTGTCGTGGTCATCTATCCACCCGAATATTTTCACTGCCCTTCGTTGGCGAGAAAAAAACGCCCTCACTTGGAACACCAAGGTGATACAGGGCAGCTCTTTTTCCATAAGTGACCTGATGCCTTGCGCGACTTACGAGTTTTCCCTACAATCGCTGTGCAGCAACGGCGACACCAGCGCCTGGACGGTACCGATACCCGCCATTACGTCAGGCTGTTGCACCGCTCCGCAAGCGTTCCAAGTGACATACCCCGCCCCCGGACAAGTGCTGATCTCATGGGTCGGCCCCGGCATTGCCACGGCCTATTCGGTCCGCCTTACTCGGCCCGACGGCACAGTTGAAACGTTATCGGTCGCCAACAACCAAGTTCTCCTCCCTCAGTTGCTACCTTGCTCGCCGTACCGCGTAGAAGTTACGGCGTTGTGCACGCCCGCGGCCTCGTCGGCTGCGCAGGTCTTCGCCTTCTTCACCAACGGCTGCGGCGCTTGTTTAGACCGCAATTACTGTGCCGCCGGAGCCGCCCACGCCGACCAGGAATGGATAAAAACCGTCAAAATCGGCTCTTGGACGCATCAGCCCCAGAGCGGCAACGGATATCAAAACTACACCTCTGCCCTCGGCAACCACCCCGTGCTGTTTATCGGCAAGCCAACACCTATTTTTTTATCGCCCGGATATGCTGCCCAGCCCTATCGCGAGCACTTCCGCGTGTACGTGGATTTCAACGGCGACGGCGACTTTACAGATGCCGACGAACTGGCCTTCGACCCGGGCTTCCCCGTCGTTGAAGGCGTAGAGGGCACCCTCACGGCTCCGGCAGGCGCTCAGCTCGGCCTAACCCGCTTGCGTATCTTGATGAAATACCGCGGCGTATCGGGCGCCCCACCCGCTCCGTGCGAACAATTCGAGTTCGGTCAGGTGGCGGACTACTGCGTGCGTATAGAAGAGATATCCCATGCATCGGAAGGTGATCTTCCCTCTGAATCGCCGATACTGTACCCCAACCCTGCCCGGCAGCAACTTTTCGCGCGGTGTAAAGGCTCCTTTTCGGAAGGCCTGATCCAGTTCTTCGACACCGCCGGCCATCTCCGCCTACAGGCGACCTTATCTTGCCTATCGAACCAGAGCGTCCCCATCGACCTCTCGGGGCTGCCTTCTGGAGTGTTTTTGGTAAAAATAACAACTCCAGAGGGCGCCTTTTGGGAGAAAATTTTTCTCCAGCGCCAATGAGCCTTGCTCTACCCTCTGAAAAAACGACTTACCTGCAAATAAGGTCGCTGCACGGCGCCAAAGGCGCGAAAGACGCGCTCCACTCCCGGCAGCATGCTGCCCTCAAAATCCAACGCCAAGCCGTGTGCGCAGCAAAAGCCTATCGCCTCCCGGTACAGGCGGTGCAGCGCCCCGGGATACCCTTGCCGATGAGCCCGCCCTGCCATCACTACCGCTCCCTGACGCTCGTCGAAGGCCAGCAGCAGCCCCGCAATGTCGGCCCCGTCGCGGCGGCAACGCGCTACCCAACCTACACCTCGCCCCTGTTGGTGCAGCGCCGACAACAGGCGCTCGAAAGGCGCATAAGGGCGCCTCAGCCCTCGACGGCGCAGCGAGCCGACATAAAGGGCAAACAGCCGGGCGGCATCCCAGGTGGGCTCTACCCACACCTCTCGCTCGGCGCGCCGCAGGTCGGTGCGCAGCGCATGTTTTAGATTTGAGTAAATTTCTCCGGTGCGACACCCGGCCGGAAAGACATACGTGTAGCGCGTGCTTAAGTGAAAGCCTGCCCATAAGAGCGGCAGACCGTAGACAAATTCGGGTAAGCAGTTTTGCCGAAAGAAGCAGCCGCTCGGTAGCCGCTCGGCCAACCGCGCAAGTGTCTGCTGCTCCCACTGCAAGCGCCGCCAGGTCGGCCATTGAGCGGAGAAAGGCGCCAAAAAAGGCCCCGAATAGGTGGTATATGGGGGCATTGTCGCCACCGGCACCCCCCAGCGTCGCGTGCGGAAATAGGGCCAAACGCCCGTCTCTACCACCGCGGCCCCCCAGCCGTCTGAGCCGCAAACCGCATCCCACCACCAGGGTTGAAAACTCAACGGCACGGTGTGCACCGAACAGAATTCCCGATAGGCCCGTTGCCCAACCTCATCTTGCGCCATACTTTTGCCGCTCACTCCGCCGTTGTTCGCGCCAAATTTCGATAAAATGACCTTAGGCGACTTCCTGCGCGCTATTGCCGAAGACCCCTTGCCCGCCACCGTTTATTTTCTGGCGCTGCCCCTGCTTGCCCTACTGGCCGGATGGATAACCGGTAAAGAAGCGCCTTTATCTCCGTGGAAATACTTCTTCTCTTTGCTCGTTTACGCCGCGTGCATACCCGGCATCTTCTCGGCCTGCTTAAGCATATACCTGTTCCTCTTTCAGCGCGGCGGCAGCATTTTCAACGTCAACCTCGTCACGCAGGTAGTGCCCATTCTATCCATGATTTTAACCCTGTCCATCATTCGCCGGCATATACCCTTTTCTGCTATACCCGGCTTCGGCAGATTATCCGGCTTGATACTGGGTTTGGGCGCCATATTCTTCCTCATGTATTTGCTTGACCGCACCCGCATAATAGCGTTCGTCTATCTGCCGGTACAGTACCTGCTGCTCATCGTCTTAGCGTGCCTGGTCGTTTTACACTACAGTTTCCGACAACTGGTGCGGTAAAGCCGAGGGAAAAAATGCGTATATCGGCGGCAAAGGCTCCAGCCTTACTTACCATCGACAAGTGAACGTAGTGATACGTTTTGTCCTTTTAAAGAGATGTACGGCGTGAAAACGAGCTTTGGAATTCTCTCTTTTCGCCGGCTACTTGTTCTGTGCAGCACCATAAGCACGGCGGGTCTCTTGTCCCTTGGAGGGTGTCGAGAGGATCTGCCCAAGCGAGCCGACCTGCTCTACACTACAGAGGACGCAGCCGTAGAGATAGCCCGAGGAGTCGAAATTCTGTATTCCGACAGTGCCGTCTTGCGCGTGCGCGTGAAGGCGCCCGTATTGCACAACTACTTGGACACCGAGGACCCTCGTCAAGAGTTCCCCGAAGGCGTACAAATCGACTTCTTCACTCCCGGCCTGCGTATCAACAGCGTGCTCACGGCTCGCTTTGCCGTGCGGCGGCCCGAAAAGGGCCTTATCACCGCTCGCGACAGCGTAGTGCTCATCACGGCCGACCGCGAAGTGCTCGAAACCGAGGAGCTCATCTGGGACGAGGATAAAGCCCAGCTGCGCACGGATAAATTCGTCAAAATCACCCGCCCGGGCGAAGTCATCTACGGCTTCGGGTTAGAAGCTACACAGGACTTTTCTTTTTGGAAGATTATCGTACCCAAAGGCACCATCAAGGCGGAGCAAATAGACCAGGTGCTGCAGCAGTGAGTGCAAGGGCTATCGGCGTACAAAACGCCCGCCGTAAAAGCCGCTCTCCGTCGCGATAAGTGCTACATACAGTCCGGCGGGCAGGTTCTCAACCCATAAGCGCACGGTATCCTCCGCCACCGTGTACGGCACCACTTGCCGTTGCCCGCCGACAGAGAGCACTTCCACGGAGCGGATGCGCTCGCCGGGCAACAGCGCCCATGTGTAGTCGAATGCCGGATTGGGCGACCAATTCACCGCGCGCACGGCAGGCCCTTCGGCGACGCCGGTGAATACTGGGTCGAAACGCGTGCCGCTGTTGAGAACGACCTTGCTGTTGACTTCCTGGACAAACGCCAACACGTACAGCGAGTCGAAGTGAGACGTCCAGCCGTTGGGCTGGCTATGCGTGTAGGAAAAGTTGAAAGTGGCCGAGCCACCCGGGGCAGGGAGCGTAATGTCTTGCCCGTTTACGTCGGTCAGCATGGCGCGAAACACATCGTAGTGCTGGTTTTCGCCGTTGGGCGCATTGTAATTCACCGTGCTTTCCGCAACGGCTACAAAGAGCCGGTAGGCGCCGGCGGGCACTTGTCCGAACACGCGCACCGTCACCTCGGCCGTCTTAGTAGGGGCGGCTCCACCTTCCTTGACAACTATGGCGATGGGGCTCGTCTTACCTAAAGCTGCCTCCAAGGTCGCCGGCGGCAGCAGCGGATTGCCCGCCGGTATGAGGACGCCGTTCAGTGCGACGCGCGGAGTACCGTTGATGCCGTAGGCATTTGCTCGAGCGCCGTTGTGTGCCGGATTAGCCTGATAGAACACGCAGTTGCTATACGGAACGGAGGGATGTATGGCCAGATGGTGAATGTCCGAGCGATACTGATTAATCAGGGCGTAAAAGGCCGGATTTCGGCTGGCGCATATGGCGCAGCGCGAGTTGGTAAAATGCTCCAAAAGCACGTATTGCTTGGGCTGTACCTGAGACCAAAGGACACAAGCCCATAAGAGGGCCGGAAAGAGTAGATATCTTTTCATGTTTGAGAAAAAATTTTGTTCGACACTCGGGCAGACAAAGATATCGGCAGGGAACAACAGCCAATATCTCCTTACGGGACGTACACGGCTTTCTGTCGGCTGAGCGGCAAATTGGTAGGCGCTGCTCTTTGTGCCGACGCTGTAAGTATCAATTGCGCGGGGTGAAAAATTAATTTTTCGTGAAAAATGCGCCTTGCTTTTTTTACAAAAATCTGAAAATAAGCAGATTAAATGTCTCACATGTGGGTGCTTAGCGCGCCGTTCACCTACACTTAACACGGGCACGTGCAGCTTTGAAAGGCGGAGAAAACCGCCCTGCCGTATGAAGTTACTGCTCATGATGGCCGCTGCGTTAGGAGGTAGTTCCGCGTTTGCCCAAAATGTTTACTCGTCAACCGACACTCTTTGGGTGCCGTTTCTTCACGGCGTAGCCTCCGGCGACCCCTTAGGCGACCGCGTAATTCTATGGACGCGCCTAACCCTATCTAAGGAAAGCCCTGACACCGTTTGGCTCAGCTGGTACGTAGCCACGGACACTCTTTTTCAAAATGCGGTGAGGTCGGGCACGGCGTTTACGCATGCCGGAAGAGATTACACGGTGAAAGTAGATGCCGACGGCTTGCAGCCCGATACGTGGTACTACTACCGGTTCGAGTATAACGGCTTGCTCTCGCCCATCGGCCGTACGCGCACGTTGCCTACAGGTGATGTGGAGCGCCTGCGCTTAGCAGTGGTGTCCTGCGCCGATTATCAAAGAGGATACTATCACGCTTACCGCGACTTGACCTTGCGCAACTGGGCCGATGTAGTATTGCACTTGGGCGACTACTTGTATGAGTACCCCGAGGCTTTCCTTTTACCCGCCCGCCAACACCGGCCCCCTCACGAAACGGTGACGCTGCAGGATTACCGCCAACGGCACGCTCAGTACAAACAAGACAAAGACCTGCAGCTACTCCACCGGCAGCTGCCCATGATAGCCGTTTGGGATGACCACGAAATTGCCAACAACGCCTGGGCCAACGGCGCCCAAAACCACTTGGAGGATGCACAAGGGCCGTGGGAAGCCCGAAAAAGAGCCGCCAAGCAGGCCTACTTCGAGTGGATGCCGGTGCGAGAGGACGCCGCAGCCGAGGGCGAGATCTACCGCAAATTTGCTTTTGGCAGGCTCCTGTCACTGTACATGCTCGACACCCGCCTGGAAGGGCGCAGTAAGCAGGGTTCTTTTTTAAGCCTAAAGAAAAACCACCGAGAGCTTCTCAGCCCTCGACAATTGGAGTGGCTAAGCGGCCAACTCCGCCGAGACTCCGCCCGATGGACCGTCCTGGGCCAGCAGGTGATGATGGCTCCGCTGCGCCTCTTTGGATTGGCGCTAAATGCCGACCAATGGGACGGCTACCGCCACCAGCGACAGCGTTTGTACGATTCCCTGCTGCTACACACCAGAAACCTTATTGTCTTGACCGGCGACTTGCACACCGCCTGGGCGTGCGACTTACCTCTGAACAATTACATGCCCTTTACCGGTGAAAATACCGCCGGCGTGGAGTTTGTCGCCACCAGTATCACTTCGGCCAAAATCCGTTCGATAAACCTGTCGGCCGTTATGCAGTGGATGAACCCTCACGTGAAATTCGTCGACTTGAAGCGATACGGCTACTTCATCCTCGACGTCACTTCAGAGCGCGCGCAGGCGGAGTTCGTTTTTATCGACGACGTGGAAAAACCCACCTACACGGCGACGATAGGCCCGGCTTGGGCTACGCGGCACGGCTCCAGACACCTGGTGCCGGCAGCGCTCTCTACACCGCCGACGTATCCGCCGCTGGCCCCTGCCCATTCGCCCCAAAAAGTGCAGCTGCTCCCTCCGGCTGCTCTTCAAGCCGCAGAAAAATGAACAGCCCTTTTCTCCGGAATACGCCGGCCCCTGCTCGGTCAAAACCGACGACAGAGTGTCTTGTACTTGCTGCTTAGCTACTTTTTGTTTAATTTTTCGTCCGATGAGCGTCTATCCCTCTACAAATGAAGCCTTCAGGTATTGTACACCGCACACGCCGCCCTCTGCCACAGCTCGATTCCTTACTTTTGAACCAAAATGCTTGCCCATGAGAAGATTTGCTTTACCTCTTTTACTGTCGTCCGTACTACTGCACACGCACAGCACCGCTCAAAGCACGCGCTCTATGCCCGACAGCACGCTGGCGCCCTTTTATCACGGCGTTGCCTCAGGTGATCCGCTAACCGATCGCGTTATCCTGTGGACGCGCCTAACCCTGGACACACCTGTTCTGTCCGCCGTCGTTCGTTGGCGTATTGCTACCGATACCCTTTTACAACAGGTCGTCAACTCCGGGTCAACGACGACAAGCGCCCAACGCGACTACACGGTAAAAGTAGATGCCGACGGCCTACAACCGAACACGTGGTACTACTACCAGTTTGAGTACAACGGGCTGCTTTCGCCCATCGGCCGCACGCGCACGTTGCCCACAGGCGACATAGAGCGGCTGCGCCTGGCAGTAGTCTCGTGCGCCGACTACCAAAACGGCTACTATCACGCCTATCGCGACCTGGCGCTGCGCAACAGCGTAGATGCCGTGCTCCACCTGGGCGACTACATCTACGAATACGCAGCCTCCTCTATGCTGGCCGACCGAAAGCACGAGCCCCCATACGAGGTCATCACTCTGGAGGACTACCGACTGCGGCACTCGCTATACAAGCTCGACGAGAACCTGCGCCTGCTGCACCAGCAGCTGCCCATGATTGCGGTATGGGATGACCACGAAACGGCCAACAACGCCTGGACCCACGGCGCCCAAAATCACCAGCCCGACACGGAGGGCGCCTGGGAAGACCGCAAACGAGCGGGAAAACAGGCCTACGTGGAATGGATGCCCATACGAGAAAACACCACTGCCGACGATGAAATCTACCGCAAGTTCGCCTTCGGCAAATTGCTGTCGCTGTACATGCTGGACACCCGCCTGGAAGGGCGTAGCCAACAGGTGCCGGCAAACAGCCCTGAGCTGAACAACCCCGAGCGCACCATCATCGGCCCACAGCAGTTCGAGTGGCTGACCTCCGGTATCCGCCGAGACTCCGCCCGATGGATCGCCCTGGGACAGCAGGTCATGATGGCTCCGTTGCAGGCGTTTGGACAGGTGCTGAACACCGATCAGTGGGACGGCTACCCCGCGCAACGCCGGCGACTGTACGATAGCCTGCTGCTGTACTCAAAAAACAACCTCATCGTACTCACCGGCGATATCCACACAGCCTGGGCTAACGACCTGCCGCTGAGCAATTACGTACCGACAAGCGGCGATAACGCAGTCGGTGTAGAGTTCATCGCCACCAGCATTTCTTCTTCCAAGCTCTCGGTGCCGGCAGGTCCCGACCTCATCCGAACGCTGAACCCTCACGTCAAGTTCGTAGACCTGACGCGCTACGGCTACTTCATCCTCGACCTGACGCCGGAGCGCGCGCAGGCCGAATTTGTCTTTATAAACGACGTTAAACAACCCACTTACACGGTAGAGGTGGGACCGGCCTGGGCTACCGCCCATGGCTCCAACCGCCTGAGCCCTTCGACCGTTTCCGCCCCTCCGCCGTACCCACCCTTGGCGCCCCTGGGCAGCAAAAGCACGGGGACTCGCCGCCTCACGCATCCTGTCATCAACCTGGTAGCCGCACCTAACCCGTTTGCCTCTCAAGTCGTCCTGCAGTTCGCCCTGCTTCAAGGCGAAACCGTTCGCCTCGAAGTGAGCGACGCCACCGGACGCCTGTGGCAACACCAAGACCTGGGCTATCTGCCGGCCGGCCTCCATCACGTTCACTTCGACGCCGCCAACTGGCCGGAAGGATGGTACCTGGCTACCTTGCGCACCAACGACGGACGGCAATCTACACGACTTCTCCGCATGAATAGGCCGTAAACTTGCTTTTGTGGTACGAATTTTGGCTGTAGGCAGCCGCTTACCCAAACATCGGACCCTCATGCGATGCCTGTTGCTTGCTCCGCTGCAGTACCCGTTCTTGCAGTCCGTCATAGCGGGACTGCAGGCGAATAATTTGGAGTTGAAAGCCGTAGATTATCAGTCCTTCTTCTCCCCACGCGTAAACGCGCGCTACAACGACTACACCACCCTTCCCATGCGCCTGCGCCGCCTGTGGGAAGAGCCCTACGTGCGCAAAACGAACGCCGAGTATCGGCGCATTTTTAAAGAGTTTCAGCCGCACCTGGTGTTTATTTACAACAACCAGCTGGCCCGCCCCGAGCTCTTGGAGGAATTCAAGCGCTCTGCTAAGATAATCTTCTTCCTGGGCGACAACCCTTTGTACACGCCTTCTAACATCTATAACCTCCACTTGCTCTTTTACGCCGATTACCTCATCTGCCCAGACTCCCTTTGGTGCGAGCAGTTGACGCAAATGGGCGTGCCCAACGCCGTCTTCGACTGCTTCGGCTTTAACAGCCGAATATATCACCCCATGGAAGTGCCCCAAGAGGAATACCAACGCTACCGCTCCGACTTCATCTATGTGGGCAGCGCCAGCAAGACCAACTGGGGCTACAAACGCATGCTGTTCTTAGACTTGTTCAAAAACTTGGACTTCAAAGCCTATATCAGCGGCAGCATGGAGCGATGGTACGGGCTCTTTCCCGGAGCAGCGAGCAAAATCGTCGCGCACGACCGCTTTGATGCCGCCTTTAACAACCTAGTCTACAACTGCAGCCAAATCGCCCCGGTGGAGCTGGTACCCTCGCTGTTTCGCGGCATTCACGTGCGCGTGTTTGACATTCTGGGCTCCGGTATCTTACCTTTATGCGAGTATAGCGCCGATTTGGAGCGCGTTTTTGAGGGGATAGAACTGCCCCTTATCCGAAACTACCGCGAAGCAGAGGAAGTGGCGCGGTTTTGGTTGGCGGATGAGCCCCGTCGAAAAGCGTGCATCAGCGCTATGCGCGCCCGTGTTTTAGAGCGCTACACCCCGCAGATGGTCATTCGGCGTATGTTAGACGCCTTATCCGTTTAATCCTCTCGCCTTTTGATGCCCTCAGAGTCGGTCTTATGGTACGCAAACTTGCCGTTTACTTCTTGTGGTTAGCCGTGGCTCTCGCCGCCACGTACTACCTGCCGGAGTTTGCTCGTACGCCGCTGTATGTGTTGATGCTGATTGCCTATGCGCGCTCGAGCAACGAGCCCATGTGGCTGGCGCTCTTCATGACGGTGGGAGACGGCTTTTGGGGATTTTTCAATCCCTACGAAGCCGTCACACGGCTGCTGCCGGGGTTACCGGGAGTAGAGTTCGAGCAGCTATACATCTTAGTGGCTTTCGTCAAGGCGCTGCGCAAGGCGCCGACAGAACCGCTCTTCCACCGCGGTTTGTTGCGCGTCATGGGCGTATACATCGGCCTGTTGGTGCTTCAAGGCTATGCCCTGGGGCTATCGCCGGCGCTAAACGTGCAGTTTCGACTGGTAAAATTTTTGTTGCCGCTAACCCTGTTGTTCTCCATCCCACGCCTACTGCGCAGCGAAGACGACTTCCGGGAGCTCTTCTTCTACCTTTTCCCCATGGTTTTCTTGGCCCTGTTTGCTCAAGTCTTTACCATAGCTACGGGCATTACGCCCTCGCAGGCGCTGGGAGTGATGAAAAAGTTCTGGTTCACGGTAGACGTGACCAAGGGGCAGACCTATCGCGGTTTTTACAGCGACAACAGCGTGCTGCTGGGCTACTTCGGAGCATATTATTGGCTCACCCGACCGGGCTTTTTTGACCGTCGCTACCTGTACGGCGTCATTGCCGCCGCTGCTCTGTGCGTGGTGCTTTCGGCTACGCGGGGCTGGATCATCGGGTTCTCGATTTCGCTGGTGCTTTACTTAATTTTCGTGGAAAAGTTGAGCCCTAAGCAGACCTTTTCGCTGGGCATGGTGAGTACCCTGGTGGTGGTGCTGTTGCTTCAAATACCGGTGGTGGAAAAACAGTTTGCCAATGCTTTCAAACGCTTTTCTACGATTCAGAAGTTGATGGGCGGCGATGTCACGGCCGGCGGCACGCTCTCGCGCTTAAACGAGCGCAGCCCACGGGTGATGGATAAGTGGAGCGAATCGCCCATATCGGGTTGGGGCTTTTCAGATGAATTTTTCAAGCACGGCGATTTTCACGTAGCCAACCAGAATATCCTGCTCCATGCCGGCATTATCGGGGCCATTCTGATGGCGGTGTTTATTCTGGTCTACCACGGCACCTTGTTGCTGCGCAGCCTACAAATGCCGGAAGGAGCACCGTTTAAAAAATCCTTGTTGGTGTGGTGCACTTTCTTCCCCGGCTGGTTTTTTATTCACTCCACCTCCGGTCAGAAGTTCGCCTTTTATGCCGACCCTATTGCGGGCATGATAATTGGTGTATACCTCACCTTAGGTGCCTTATTGTACCGGCTTTCGTTTAATCTGCCTGTAAAGGCCTAAAGAAGTCTTTAATCCCCCCGCCTGCTTTTGTGAGCAATACGCAGCACTCGTAGTCAATCCTTGCGGAGGCGATGCAAACCTTGTCGGAATTATCGCAGGCGGCTCAGCCGATTCATTACGTCATATGGGAAGCGCTTCCCGGCGGCATGGAGTCGTACATTACCTACTACACCGAGCACTTTTACGAACGACGGCCGGTGTATATCTTCAGTCTGCGCCCATCGGGCAATCACCTCAACCCTCGGTTGAACGGTCACTTTGCCGAAGGTTCGCGCAGCAACTGGGCCTGCTACACGAGTTTCTTTCGCTACGCGCGCCGGCACCGAAAAGGGCTGTTTCACCTGGTGAACAGCGGACCGGTGATCTTATTGCTGGCCTTACTGGCGGGCGTACGGCGGCCGGTGTATCACATTCACGGCACGAAGCACTGGAAAAGATGGACGGACTACCTTTATCTGAAGGTGGCCTGGCTGCTGGCGGGCTGTTTTTCGGTGCGCTACGTGGCCAACTCTAAACACAGCGCAGCGGTCTTTGAGGGCGAAGTCTTGCCGTTAAAGCCACGCGTGGTGTACAACGGGTTTCACCTGTGGCGCTTCTTACCCTATCGCCACCGGCGCACACGGCTGCAGCGCATGGCTTATGTAGGTCGGCTCGACCCAGATAAGAACGCCCATTTGGTGATTCGCCTCTTTGAAGAGCTGGCAGCCCGGGACGCGCAAGTGGAGCTGCATATCGCCGGCAGCGGCAGCTTGGAAGAAGATATCCGTCGGCAAGCCGGGCAAAGCCCTTATGCCGAGCGCATCTTTTTGCACGGCTGGATAGCGGAGGTGGCGCGCTTTTACGCGGAGGCCGACCTATTTGTCTTTTTGAGTGCGCACGAGTCGTTCGGCAACGTCGTAGCCGAAGCACTGCTCACCGGCCTGCCCGTGTTGACCAGCCGCGTGCCGGTGTTTGAGGAGATCCACGGCGATGCGGCGACGTTTTGCCTGGGCGACCCGGAGGACTACGAGACCCTGCGGTGGCGGTTCCTTCAGGCCGTCAAAAATTTCGATACGCTCTCCCAACGGGCCTATGAAGTCGGGGAACGCCTGCAGCAACTGTTTGACCTCGAGACCCATCTGCAACAAATAGAGCACATCTATGACCACCATTAGCCCACCTGTTTTGTACTTTCACTCGGTAGCACCTCGACCCTTCAGCGGCTGGCCGCTGCACTTTCTGACCATGCGCCTGCGGCATTTCGAGGAGCAAATGCGCTATTTGCGCGACCGAGGCTACCGGGCCATTTTCTTGGACGAGTGGTTGGCCATGCGCCGCGGAGAACAACCTCTGGAGGAGCGAGCAGTGTGCTTGACGTTTGACGACGGCCTGCTGGACAACTGGGTATATGCCTTTCCCATTGTCAAAAAGTACGGCCTGAAAATGACACTGTTCGTCTGCCCTGAGCTCATTGAGCCTACCGATAGGGTACGGCCTACCTTGGAAGATGTGTGGGCCGGGCGCTGCCGGCCGGCGGAGCTGCGCGGATTGGGGCAGCTGTCTTGGGGAGAGCTGCGCCGCATGCAGGCCTCAGGCGTTGCCGATGTGCAATCGCACACGATGAGCCATGCAAAATACCCGGTAAGCGACCGCCTGACCGGCTTCTATTACGGAGGATTTGAAGGATTTTACCCTACACTCAACACGTACTCTCCGGCAGAAAAGCCCTTCTACGGCCAAGATAATCGCTTCACCCGGCGGCTGGCTCTAGGCACGCCGCTCTTCGAGGAGCAATCGGCCGTCGTGGCCCGAAGGGTAACCCTTGCTGCCGACTTTGTAGAGGACATCCTCGCGCTGGCCGACAAATACGACTTGACCATACGCGAGCATCGCCCTATCTTTGAACGCGAAGCCCGGCAGCTCTACCGGCGCCGGAAAGACGCCCAAAATCTGATTACCGCCCGAGAAACTCAGGCCGAATACAGCCGGCGTCTGCACTACGAAATCGCGCAATCTCGCCAAGTATTGGAAGAGCGCCTAAGGAAGCCGGTGCGCTTTTTATGTTGGCCTCACGGAGACAACACGTTATCGGCTCATTTAATCGCCCGCGAGGCAGGCTATGAGGCGACCACCGTTGGCCGGCTGGCTAAGGAGGCAGAGCGCTTAGACCGCATCCCTCGCTGGGGTACCGACTGGGGTAACCTTCGCCGTTGGTGGATGTATCTCAAACTCGATTACAAATTCGGCAGCCATTACCGCCGTCAGCCCTACTACGCCTTGTGGCTGGTCAACGAGTGGAAAAACCGGGTACTTTCAAAAAACTGACCATGTTTGCCTATCTAAGCTATCGCTGTCAACCCCATGGCGGGCCGGTTCGAGTGGCCATGCTATCGTCGCCCCAAGTGAAGCAGCCGGCCGCGCAGACCTTGTACCTGTATGCCGGCGTGCAGAACATAGAAGTACTTCACCTGCCCGACGGCAGCGAGCTGTATCTGCTGGGTGACCCTATCTTCGGCGATCGGCAGCGCGCCGACGGCCGCGTGTCGGACTGGCAGAACGGGTCGCTGAGCCTCCGCTCGCTGTATACCGAGGTGCGCGGACACTACTATTGGTTTTTGATAAAAGGCGACCTGTTTCGCTGTGGCACCTCCTTTGGCGGTATATATCCTCTGTACTGGATGAAGGAAGGCCAGCAGGTGTACGTATGTACGTCTTCTTTCTTTTTGGCCCGTAGGCATCCGTCCGGAGAGCTTAATCGCCGCAACTTGCTGGAGCGATTGCTCTTCAACTACTCCCTGTTCAATTCCACCTGGTGGACGAACATCTACCTGTTAGGGAGCCATCGCTGGCTGACACTCGACGGTCAGAGGGGATGCGCCCGCGAAGAGCGCGCACTGGGATTGGAAAACTACTTCGGCCACGGTTTTCTGAGCGGGCCCGAAGTGCTCGAGGAGCTGACGGAGGTCTTCGAAAACGAGTGTCGAGTCTTTCTACCACCGGAGCCGTTTGCCGTGTCGTTCACCGGAGGCTTCGACGGGCGCACATTGGTGGCGGCGGCGCGGCGGGCCTATCGGGACGATTTTATCACATATAGTTTCGGCATGCCGGGCGAGTCGGACATTACTCTGCCGGCGCTGCAATCGCAGCGTTTGGGTATTCCCTACATGCCTATTTACTTGGATGACAACTACGTGCGCCATTATGCGTTGCGTGCCGGACTGGGCTTCTTGCAGCGCTCGGAGTACAACGGCAACCTCGGGCGGCCACACTACTTCTACGCCGCCGATGTGCTATCCAAGCGCGTGCGCTATCTGCTGACGGGCAACTTTGGCAGCGAGCTCTTCCGCGCCATGCACCAGCCGGGAGTGATGATGACCCGGGCGCTCATCGAAGTGTTCGAGGCTCCCGACGACTCGTGGAAGGACTTCTTGCGCCGGGCGGGTGGGCGCCTAGTAGCCAACCATTTTCGCGTCGAAATGGACGCCCTCATCGCCGACTTTGAGCACTTCTTGCGCGCCCGCGCCGACATGGACATCAACCAACAATTCTACTGTTTTGTCTTGGAGGAGATATTTCGCAAGTATTTTGGCCCGGAGTTGGTGATGCAAAGCTATGTGCTCTCCAACCGAACGCCTTACTTGTCGTTGCGCTTCTTTGAGGCGCTTAACAAAACGGTCTGGTCGGGGTTGCACGCGCGTCTGTTTGACAAGCAGAAAAACCGCCGCATGAAAGGCCAGATATTCTATTCCGCCTTCTTGCGCCGCACCGACCCGCAGCTGTACCGCATGCCGACGAACAAGGGATACAGCCCGGCCGATGTACTCGAGCGCTGGCGCCGCCCCCTATTGGTAGGGCGCCTGATCTGGCACAAGTCCTTCCGGAAAGAGCGCGGAGACTCTAACGCCGTAGAAACCTATTTCCGCCGCTACCAGCACGAGCTGCTCAACCTCATCCGCCCCAAAGAGCATCGCGAAATGCTCCAATCGGGCATTGCCCACTTGATGGAATCCGGTCTGACGCATGGGTCGGTTGCGCTGGATACACTCATTTACCTGTACTCCATAGCCGCCGGCTGGTCGGCGGCGGCTCAACCTGTACAACCTTTTGAACCCACCTTTGCCACATGACATTCTGCTTGACATACTCTGCACCGGATGAGGCCTTTTGGGCCGATTACCGCCGGCTGTGGCAGCACAGCAGCCATCCCTCGCCCTTCCAGGCGCCCGCCATCCTGCGCTATTTTGCCGAACGAAACGCAACCAACGTGGCTACCTTCTGGGCCCGCTACGAAGGCGCGTTGGTAGGCGCCACGTTGTTTTTGAAGAACGGCGACCACTGGTGCTTTTTAAGCGACCTAAAGACCGATGCGAATTTCTTCATTCTGCACCGCCAACTGGACGGCGCAGCACAGCGGCGCTTCTTTGAAGCGCTCTTCTCCACCGTGCACCGGCAGGGATGGGCCCTCATGCTCAATCACAAGCCGGCCTGGGCCGATTACATGCCGGCGCTGGAAGCAGCTCTGCACGGTAGTGGTCTGTATGCGATGAGCCTGGACTACTCGGTGTGCCCTATTGCAGAAGCCCCTTCGCCTCAGTCGCTCTTCGAGGAAGTGCGCGCCTCGCGCAACACGCGCTACAAGCTGAATAAGTTTACGAAACAAGAGAAGGGCACCTTTGAGGTGCTTACAGATGATACGGACATGGACGGGTGGGCAGAGGATTTCTGCACGGCGCATGTATTGCGATGGGCACCCACGCCTACGCCTTCCGCTTACAGGGACCCTGAGCGGCGCCAGTTTTTCAGAAACTGTCTGCGCGCTTGGCAGCAAGACGGCCTTCTGGTGCGCTTCGCCCTGCGCACGCCCAAGGGCCGCATAGGACTCATGGCAGGGCTAAAGGAAGGCGAAACGCTCATCTACCACACGCCTACTTTTCACCCCGATTGCGCACACGTCAGCCCCGGCAGAGTACTTATCTACTACATTGCTCAGTGGATGGCCGAAAACGGCTTCCGCCGCCTCGACTTCGGCGACGGCAACGAGCCCTACAAGTACTATGTCGCCTCCCGAGACCAGGTGCTGCGCCGCATCTTCCTCTCGCGTAAAGACCATTGGCGCTTCATCTTCAAGACCCACTGTATCCGCGCCGTGCGCCGACAACGCGCCCTGTACCACTTGTATCAAAACCGAATCAAGCCTCTTTATCGAAATCTACACCGCAAAATCGCTTTTATCATCCTATTACCTGCTTTCGGTCTGTCTCTCGCCCCCCTGCTTTCGTAAACGGCCAAACGCCATTTCTTTCACCCGCTCAACTCCTGCGTTATGAACACCATCGACGCCGTAAGGGACAAGCAGGTATGGAACTCCGAAAAGGTCATTCACACGTATGCTTCGGTAGCCGACCTGCAAAAACCCGAAGAAGCCATTCTGAACGTGCTGCGCAGCCAATTGCCCCAATGGCGTATGCTCGACTTGGGCATCGGCGGCGGCCGCACCACGGTGCACTTCGAGCCACTGGTGTACGAATACCACGGCACCGACTACGCCGAGCGCATGGTCGAAGCATGTCTGCAGCGCTTTCCTAAGGCCGGCCCGCGCACACGCTTCTTCGTGCTGGACGCTACCCAAATGGTAGGCGTACCCGACCATTACTACGATTTCGTGCTGTTCAGCTTCAACGGCATCGACTGCGTAGCGCCCCAAGACCGGGACAAGGTCTTTCGAGAAGTCCAACGGGTATGCAAGCCCGGAGGGTACTTCTGCTTTTCCAGCCACAACCTGCTCTATTTGCCGCAGATGTATCGCCTGAGGCGGTATGCGCGCCGGCGCGAGTTTCTCTACCAGTTTTACCGCATCGCCATGCTGGTGTACTACAACGGACTACCTCGGCGGTACGCCGGCAAGAAATTCGCCGTCTTGCGCGACGGAGTGGAGCACTTCTCACTGAGCATTTACTACATCCAACCGGAATATCAGGTCTGGCAACTACAACGCATGGGCTTTCGCAACATACGCGTATTTTCTTACAAGACGGGGCAAGAGATCGACCACTCCCGCCTGAACACCTTGCACCGCGACGCGTGGGTGTATTACCTGTGCGAGGTGTAGCACCTCCTTTCGGCAGCCCAAGATTTTCGGCCGCTTCTTTGGTCTTCGTACAAGCAATAACACCCAACACTATGGATAAGCTGCTGTTTTCGTTGGAAAAGCCTTCCGAAACCTTTTGGGAGACCTATTCGCATTTGTGGCGAAACAGCGCAGAGCGCTCGCCCTTTCAGGCACCTCATCTGCTGCGTTATTTGGCCGCGCACACTTCAGAAGCGGTGTATGCCTTTGTGGCGAAGGGACAGGGCGCTCTCAGGGGTGCCGTATTGCTGAAACGGCGCGGGCAAATACACACGTTTCTGAGCGACCTGAGGACGGACGAAAATGCCTTTGTCTTTGACCGCACCGTCACAACGGAGGAACAACGCGCCTTTAGCCGCGCGCTGCTGCGCACTTTGTGCGAACGCGGCCGGTCGCTCGAGCTCAACCACCAGGTGCTGGAGGCGGCCTATTTGCCGCTTCTGTTCGACTCGGCGCGCGAGCAGGGCTTGTGGTGCGCTCTCTTGCCGCACTCCGTCTGTCCGATGGCCGTAGCAGCCACTCCGGCCGAATTGGGCAATTACTTCAGCCGGAGCCAACGCTACCGCTACTACGCCAATCGCCTGCGAACGCAGGCGCGGGCGACCTTCTGCGTGCACACCGATGACCGGGGCGTGAGCGACTGGGCCCGTACCTATTGCGAAACACACATCAGGCGGTGGGCGCAAACCGCCACGCCCTCGGCCTTTCGCATGGCGCAGCAGCGCACCTTCTTCCTCAACTGCCTGTGCGCCTGGCACGCCGATGCCCTGTGCGCACGCTTTTCGCTGTGCTTGCCCGATGGCCGTCCCATAGCCCTGGCCGTAGGAGTACTGCAACCGCCTGCCCTCATCTTTCACGCCACCACCTTCGACCCCGAATTTGCCCGGTATAGCCCGGGCAAAGCCCTTATCTACCACATCGCTCAATGGATGAGCACCAACAACTTGCGCATTCTTCACTTTGGCGACGGCAACGAACCTTATAAATACGACACGGCTAATAGCGAACGCCGGATGGGGCGCGTCTTTGTCTGCACCAGGGAGAACCTCCTTTTCCGGGCTAAGGCAAAAGCCTTTCAATGGCTAAAAGAGCACCCGCACATGGAGCGGTTTTACCGCTTGCGAATGAAGCCCGCTGCCGCCAAAATAGCCTTGCTGGTCCATCTGCTGCAGGAGACCATCGAAAGTATTCTTTTAAGCCTGTAGAACCGCCTCTTTTTATGCCACACATCGCCATCCTCCAAAACGAAGTGCTCGACGACCACCTGCTGTGGGTGCACGCCTGCTCGGAGCGGGCCGACGTCCTGACGTGGGAAGTGGTCGATCTGACGCGCGCCGACTGGCTGGAGCGCATGCGCAGAGGCCGCTTCGACATGATGCTGGCCACCCCGCCGGGCTGGAACACGGCCTTTCGCATCCTCTTCGACGAACGCCTGTACATCCTGCATCACGTGCTGGGCATTCCCGTTTATCCTTCGTTTGAGGAAATTCAAATCTACGAAAACAAAAAGTACTTAGCCTATTGGCTCGACGCCCGCGGTATCCCCCACCCGCCCACATGGGTGTTCTATTACCGCGAAGAAGCGCTGGATTTTTTGAAAAACACCGCTTATCCCTTGGTAGCCAAAACCAGCATAGGCGGCGGTGGAAGCGGGGTGGTTCTGCTAAAAGACGAAAAAGCCGCCTGCCAATACGTCGAGAGTGTCTTTTCCGGCAAGGGCGCTCCTTTGCAGGTCGGGCCTAAATGGCGCAAAAGCGGCTTTTGGAAACGCGCCGTGCGCAAGTTGCTGCACCCCGGCGAACTGAGGCAAAAGCTCTACCAGTACCGCTTGCAGCGGGCAGAGATACAAAAAGACTTCGTCCTCTTTCAGGCCTTTGTGCCGCATGCCTTTGAGTGGCGCGTGGTGCGCATTGGCGACTCTTTTTTTGCCCATAAAAAACTCAAAAAGGGCGAAAAGGCCAGTGGAAGCCTGCTGAAGGGGTACGATAATCCTCCCTTGTCGCTGTTCGACTTTGTGGAGCGCATTACGACGCCCTACGGATTTCTGTCGCAGGCCGTAGACCTATTTGAGGCTCCGGACGGCAGCGGGGGCTATTGGGTCAACGAAATGCAGTGCATTTTCGGCCAATCCGACCCTTATCAAATGCTTGTAGACGGGCAGCCGGGGCGTTACCGGCAACTGGGCGGCGAGTGGGTGTTTGAAGCCGGCGATTTCAATCGGTGGGAGTGTTTTGCCCTCCGGGTGGAACACGTCCTGCAGTTGTTGCACGAACAGGAGGTGGCTCGATGAGGGTACTGTTTGTTTTTAGCGGAAATTTCAAGGCTTTCCCCGTCTCACCTTTTACGCATGCCCAGGCGGAATCGCTGCGGGCGCGCGGCATTTGCGTGGACTATTTTCCTATACGAGGCAAAGGATGGCGGAATTACCTCAAGAATGTGGGCCCGCTGCGGCGCCATCTGAAGGCAAATCGGTACGACCTTATCCACGCTCACTACTCGTTGTGTGGGTGGGTGGCCGTGTTGGCTGCGTTGGGCCGCGTTCCGGTGGTGGTGTCGCTCATGGGCGACGATGCTCAGGGCACTTTCACCGCGCCGGGGCGCATCGAATGGCGGAGCCGCCTTCTCATTCTGCTGACGTGCCTGTTGCAGCCTTTTGTGCGCGCCGTCATCTCCAAATCGCCCGAGCTGGCGCGCGTCGTCTGGCGTCGGCGCATCTCGCACGTCATTCCCAACGGCGTGCGCCTGGAGCAGTTCGAGCGCATACCTGGCGGCTGTCGAGCGGCCTTAGGGCTGAGTTCGGAGCGACAGTACGTGTTGTTTTTGGGCAATCCGGAAGACCCTAACAAGAACATCGACCTGGTGCGCCAAGCAGTAAAACACCTGTGTCGCCCGGATGTAGAGTTGCTGCACCCCTATCCGGTGAAGCACGAACAGGTGGTGCAGTACCTGAACAGCGTGGATGTGCTGGTGCTGTGTTCGTTTGCCGAAGGCTCGCCCAACGTCATCAAGGAAGCTATGGCCTGCGATTGCCCCATTGTCAGCACGCCGGCGGGCGACGCCGCCTGGGTAATGGGTGACACCGAAGGGTGCTACATCGCCGACTACGATCCCGCTTCTTTCGCCGAAAAGCTCCGCAAGGCGCTGCTCTTTGCGCGCCAACAGGGGCGTACGCACGGACGCGCTCGCCTGCTGGCCTTGGGCCTCGACGCCGAAACCGTGGCCTGGCGCATCGAGTCGATGTATCGACAGGTGCTTAACCTGCCGCCGGTTCCGGCTCCGACGACAGAAAACTTAGCTTCGCCCTCCGAACGCCGAGCCGTACCTTGAGGTCGCTTAGCGCGCTTGCCGAACGATGCCTCTGCCGCTGTTTTCCCGCGTAGAAGACTACCTGCGCTCCCTCGAGGATGTGCCCATCTCGCCCTCCCGACAGGCGCTTTTGGCGCCGATACGCGATTTTCTCGTCGCGCGCTTGCTTGCCCAACAAGCGGCTAAGCTGGTGTTTATCTGCACTCACAACTCGCGCCGCAGCCATTTTGCTCAAATTTGGGCCCAAGTGGCCGCCCATCGCTTTGCGGTAGGGCCGGTAGAGTGCTTCTCCGGCGGCACGGAAGTGACGGCCTGCAACCCGCGCACCTTGGCTGCGCTACAGCGCGCCGGCCTATCTTGTGTGCCCATTACCGAAAGCCCCAACCCGGTATACCTGGTGCAGTACGCCGAGGGGGTAAATCCTTTGGCCGCTTTTTCCAAGGTATATGACCGGCCGCCCAATCCTCGAAGCGATTTTGCGGCCGTCATGACGTGCGCACAGGCAGAGGTAAGCTGTCCGGTAGTTTTCGGTGCGGCACACCGCTTCCTGTTGACCTACGACGACCCTAAAGCCGCCGACGACTCGGAGGGAGAGACGGCCGTTTACGATGCCTCTTGCCGCCAAATCGCGATGGAAATGCAGCACCTCTTCTGCCAGGTGGCGCTCCGCCTGCAGGGCAAGGGCGGCGGCCTTTCGCCCGCCGAAGAATAGCTTACAGATGTATCGGCCGGTTGGCGGTAGCCGATAGGGCAGCTTCGCGGAACGCCTCGGTGTAAGTGGGATGGGCGTGGCTCATTCGGGCCGCATCTTCGGCCGAGGCGCGGAATTCCATCAGGGCAACGGCCTCGGCAATCATGTCGGCTGCGCGCGCGCCGACGATATGCACACCTAAAATTTCGTCTGTGTCGGCGTGAGCAATCACCTTAGCCATGCCGTCTACGTCCATGCTCGCCCGCGCACGTCCTAAAGCGCGGAAAGGGAATTTGCCCACCTTGTACGGCACTCCTTTTTCCTTGAGCTCTTCCTCCGTATATCCGACACCGGCCACCTCCGGCCAGGTGTACACCACATTGGGAATGAGGTGATAGTGGATATGCGGCTTTTGACCCGCCAGCACCTCGGCTACAAACATGCCCTCCTCCTCTGCCTTATGAGCCAACATAGGCCCGCGGATGACGTCGCCGATGGCGTATACGCCCGGCACTGCGGTTTCCAGCCGCTCATTGACCGGGATGCGGCCCTTGTCGTCTAAGGCAATACCGATATTTTCCAAGCCCAAGCCCTGGGTATACGGACGGCGCCCGATGGCGACCAGGCAATAGTCCACGTCGAATGTCAGGCGCTTGGCAGCGTCGTCGCGGCTTTGGGCCACCACTCGAACTTGGGTGTCCGATGGAACGACCTCGGTAACCCCATGGCGGAGATAGAACTGCATCCCCAGCCCTTTAAGGCTCTTACTCAACTCACGGCTGCAGTCGGCGTCCATGGTGGGCAAAATGCGATCCATGTACTCCACCACGCTCACTTCCGTGCCCAAGCGCGCGTACACGCTTCCCAACTCCAAGCCGATGACCCCGCCGCCGACGATGAGCATGCGCTGAGGCACCTGCTCTATGTTGAGGGCTTCCGTACTGGTGATGACGCGCTTTTTGTCGTAGTTAAAGTGCTCCGGCACGATAGGCTTGGAGCCGGTAGCGATGATGACGCGGCGCCCTTCTATTTCTACGCTGCCGTCCTCACCCGTGGCAAGTCGTATTCGATTAGGAGTCAGAAAAGAAGCATGGCCATGGTAGACGTCGATTTTGTTTTTCTTCATCAAAAACTCCACTCCCTTGCCGTTTTCGAGCACCACTTGGTCTTTCCGCCGAATCATCTGCGGCATATTGACCTTAAGGTCTTTCAGCTCGATGCCGTGTGTTTTGAAGTGATGCTTGGCGGTGTAGTAATGCTCCGAGGAGTCGAGTAATGCCTTGGAAGGGATGCAACCCACGTTGAGGCAGGTGCCGCCGAGCACAGGATAGCGCTCTGCAATGGCGGTGCGCATACCTAATTGTGCACAGCGGATGGCGGCCACGTAGCCGCCGGGGCCGGAGCCGATAACGATGACGTCGTACTGCATAAAGGAAGGAGGTCAGAGAAATAATTCTTCTGGTGAAATAACTCGCACATCTGAAGTACTCAAGGAGTGGGCGATGACCCTCCTCCGTTGGGCGGAGAAGGCTTTGGTTTTTTCTTTTTCTTTTTGCTTCTCTCCACCGGCACAGAGGAGGCCGCAGCCACCGCTCTCGTCGAGGGGGTGTCCGGCTTTGGCGCCGGTGGGTTAGAGGCCGAAATAGGAGCATCGGCTTTCTCCACAGCAGAAGCGAGGCTTTGGGCGGCCCGCTTCTTGCGCTTTTTCTTGCGCTTCTTTTTTCGCTCCTTGAGCGGCAGCTCTATGACATTGGTCACGTTTTCGTAGTCGTACTCCTGCCCTTCTTCCTCCTCGACCTCTTCGGTGAGCGGCAGCGGGGCCATGGTCAGAATATCCTCTATGCTGGCCGGCAGTTGGCCTTCCTTAATGCGCTCCAGGGCTTCCCACACTTGATCTACGTGCAGGGTATAGAGCTTGCCGCGGTCTTCCGCATAGGTATAGTACATGAGGCGCTTGAAGACATCCGTTTTGACCAAGACGGCAACGCCGGCCTGGGTTTTCAGGCGATCGGCCTTGTCCGGAAAGTCCTCCAAGGCATCGATATAGGTGTCGAGTTCGTAGTTTAGGCAGCACTTGAGGCGGCCGCACATGCCGGATAGCTTAGTTTGGTTAATGGCCAAATTTTGGTAGCGCGCGGCGGCGGTGTTGACGCTTTTAAACTCGGCCAGCCAGGTGGAGCAGCACAGCTCGCGGCCGCAATTGCCCAGTCCCCCAATGCGGGCCGACTCTTGTCGGGCGCCTATTTGGCGCATTTCTACGCGGACGTTGAACTCGCGGGCGTAGTGTCGGATGAGTTCGCGGAAGTCTACGCGGCCGTCGGCAGTGTAGTAAAAGGTGCATTTTCGCCCGTCCCCCTGAAATTCGACGTCGCCGATTTTCATCTTCAGGTCCAGGCTGCGCGCTATGGCACGGGCGCGGGTCATGACGTCGCGCTCGGATTTTCGCAATTGGTCCAGGCGCTCCAGGTCGCGCTCGTGCGCCTTGCGAATGACGCTTTGCTGACGGCTATCAGGGCGCACGCGCTTACGCTTCATCTGTAGGCGCACCAACTCGCCCGACAGGGAAATAACGCCGACGTCGTATCCGCCGGTGGCCGACTCCACCAACACCCAGTCGCCTGTGGTCGCTCGGGTATGGGGCGGGTTTTTAAAAAAATCTTTCCGCGCGCCGTTTTTGAAGCTAACCTCCACCATGTCGAAGGGTTCGGGGTCTTGTATGCCCAGAGCCGCGATCCAATCGTATGTGTTGTGTCTATTGCAGCCGCCGCTGGCACAGCCGCCGTTTGAGCGGCAAGCCGCCACTTCATCTTTTCCCGTAGAACAAGAACAGCCTATACAGCCCATAGTTTGCTTCTTTGCGTGTTGTGGGTGAACGAATTTGGTTGGATTACTCTTGACGTAAGGTTGGCCACATCACAAAGTGCGTTTGCGGTCATTAGATTACGAGGCCGTTGCAAGGCGGGTTTTCATCAAGCGGTGTAGGTAAATGGACGTATCCAGGATGAGCGCCTTTGGGTTGGCATTGCGTTCGATGTAGAGGATGTTGTTGTTCATGCGGTCGATTAATTGCAAAAGGTGTTCAAAGGAAAACGCGGCGGCCATTTTCCGAGCCGTTTCCGCTTCGGCCGCTCGCAGGCGCACGGCAGCGGTGGGATTGACCTTTAGCGCCAGCAACTCGCGCAGGAATTGCAGGGCGTAAATGAAAAACTTTTTTTGGTCTTCGCGGCCCATCTGAGCAAACTGCTCGGCCCAGCGTACCCATTCGATGCCGTTGTCGCGCCAGCAATGGCGCAACCATTCGACCAACAGGCGGGCGTCGTCGCTTTCTGCCGTGGTCAGCAGCTGCAGCGCCTGATGGTAGTCGCCATCGGCCAAAAAGGCCAATTCGCGCGCCCGATCCTCGTCGAGGTACTGATACCGACGAAGTGCCTCTGCTATCGCTTCATCGCTTAGCGGGCGGGTCTTCACCAACTGACACCTCGACACGATTGTAGGTAAAATCGCCCCCGTGTCCTCTGCCACCAGGAGGAAGAGGGTCTGCTCCGGTGGCTCCTCGATGAGCTTGAGCAAGCGATTACCTTCTCGGCCCAAGTACTCGGGCATCCACATCAGCAGCACCTTGTAACGCCCCTCAAAGGGCTTTAGGCTCAGCTTCCTGAGGATGGCCAAACATTCCTCCTTAGTGATGTTTCCCTGCTTGTTTTCGGCACCTATAAGCTGAAACCAGTCGTTGGGGCTGAGCCAAGGGTTTTCTGTCACGGCTTTTCTCCATTGCGCGACATAGTCGGCACTGACGGCATTGGCTCCGACCACCGGATAAGAAAAGTGAATGTCGGGATGCAGCAGCTGTTCTGCTTTTCGGCAGGAGGGGCAGGTACAATCGGGCGAAACGTGCGGAGCGTATCGGCACTGTACCCATCGAGTAAACTCAAGGGCTAATGCCAGCGTGCCCCAACCGGTTCGCCCCGCTAAAAGCACGGCATGGGGAACCCGTCCTTGCAGCAAGAGCTGATGCAAGTATTGCCGGGCGCCGTCTTGTCCAAATGCGTTCATAACTCGTGTGTCCTACTCGCGGGCCAACGCCGTCGGCAGCAGAGCTGCATCCGGCTCTCGATGGCGGGGTTAAGAAAGGTGCGCGAGGATGGACGGATCGAGCGGATCGCAAGCAGGCGGGAAAACGGCCATCAAGCGGCCACCTTCGTCGAGCAGGTATTTTTGAAAATTCCAGGAGACGGTACTGTCCAAATAGCCGTTTTCCGCAGCGGTCGTCAGCCAGCGATATACCGGATGGGTATGCGGTGGCTTAATACGGACTTTAGCCGCCAGGGGGAACGACACGCCATATCGCGTACTACAAAAGCGGCGTATCTGAGCACCATCGCCGGGCTCTTGCCCGCCAAAGTCGTTGCAAGGAAAACCTACCACAACCAACCGGTCGCCAAAGTGAGTGTACAATTCCTGAAGTTGCCGATATTGAGGCGTATAGCCGCATTCCGAGGCTACATTAACGACCAATATCTTCTTACCTGCAAATGCCGCGAAGTCTATCTCTTCTCCGTCGAGTCCCTCAACGCGAAACTGGTGAATAGTACTCATGGATTTGCTTTGGCGGCGAAGGTAGCGCAAATGTTTGAAACGCCAACTTTTTACGGCATCTCCTTCTTTCGCCCATCGCTCCGGGAAACAGCCGATACGTCTTGCCGTAATCCATCAAGGAAAGCGGCACCCTCACTCCATCTCTTGAATCACCTCTGTTACCTCGGGTACCATGCGCTTGAGCATTCCTTCTATGCCGGCCTTTAGCGTAACGGTAGACGACGGACAGCCGCTGCACGAACCTTGCATGGTCACGTATACGCGCCCTTTGTCGAAGGCCTTGAACTCGATGTTCCCTCCGTCCATTTCCACCGCCGGCTTCACATAAGTATCGATGAGGTCTTTGATGCGGCGGGCAATTTCTCCTTCTTCACCGGCAAACTGGGCGGCATTTTGTTGGGCCGTGTATTGCTCCCAGAAGGCCGTGAAGCCTTCTTTGACGACCTCTCCGCCCTTCTCCAGATACTCTTTGATGAACTCCTTTAGCCGCAGCATGATGTCGGCCCACTCGTAGTTCATCTCCTTGGTAATGGTGATATAGTTGTTGTTGAAATAAACACTCTTGACGTAAGGCAGCTCCATAAGCGCGTTTGCCATAGGGCTCCATTGAGCTGCCAGGTCTTTGTCTTTAAAGTCGGCAATACCGCGGTAAAGAAGGCGATTCGTCACGTATTTAAGCGCCTCTGGATTGGGCGTTTGCTCCGTGTAGAGCATGACAGGACCTTTGGCTGCATTTTCCATACGAAAAAGGTTTTAACCACGCCTTCAAACAAGGCGTAGGGGGTTTGGTTCACAGCTTGACAAAGGGGGCACCGTCGGGCAGGACAAAGAGCTGCACGGTCGGATAACGCACTAAGATATGGGAAAAGAAAAGGTGATAGTCTTCCGGACGGATGTCGGACGCATCTTCGGGATGGCGGTGAAGGTTGCGCAAGCGCAACAGAACGTTTTCGGGGATTTGGGTGTCGTAGCTGAGGGCTCTCAGGGTTACTTGCAGGGGACTGTTTTCGAGAGTATACAGCAGAAGGTCGAACAATTTCGACAAGTAGTGCGTGTCGCGAATGCGATGGGGGTAAATGCGACGGACTTGCATAAGGCCCTGCCTTTTAGCAAAAATAGAGCCTGCTCAGCGGCGGCGAATGACGTCGCGCGCTTCCAACACCAGCGCTTTCCAGTAGGCCGATTGGTTGAGGTTTTCCGAGACAACGCCGCGCGTAGTGGTGCTGTGCACGATGATGATGCCTTCGCGTCGGTTTTCGACGACCATGGCCACGTGTTGAATGTTGCGCGGGTTCTTACCGAAGATGATGAGGTCGCCGGGTTGTACGGATTCGAGCGGAACCGATACCCCTTCGCGAGCCTGCAGGGCAGAGGCCGGCGACACGCGAATGTTGAATTGGCTCAACACATAACTGGTAAAGCCGGAGCAATCAAAACCCGTAGCGGGCTCTTTTCCGGCGTAGCGGTAGCCCGTGCCGCGCAAGCGAAGAGCATACTGGACGATGTCGCCGCGCAGGCGCGCTTCTGTGGCATGGGCAGAAGAAGGGGGCCGTGCGGCGGCCTTGCGCGGAGGCGAGCAACTCCACCAAAACCATGCTAACAGCGCACAGAGCATCCCAAGGCGAAAAGAGACCGGAGCAACCATATAGCAAGAGACAGGCCCAACTCGGGTTGCCTTACAACGCCCAAAAGGGCTTGAATGATATAAAAAACCGGCTGCCGGAGCAGACTCCGACAACCGGAGGGTTTTTCGTTTTGCTCATTTGCGCCTCATTGCCAGGGACTAGTATGCTGCTCCCTTTCTGCACGCGCCACGCACCGGGCAGCGCCAGGTGGAAAGGGAGGAACGTCAAAGACCGCTAATAATCACCCAAGACATCGCGGGCAAAAAGGATGCGCGGCCGCCAATACGAGGAGGCGTGCACGTTTTCCAGTACCACGCCTCGACGGGTGCTGTGTAGGCAAACGATGCCGCCAGGGGTATTCTCCACCACCAGAGCTACGTGCTGAATGTAGCCCTTGCGGCCGAAAAACAATAAGTCACCCGGCACCACCTCGCTCAACGGCACCGACCTTCCCTGCAGTGCTTGCATGCGCGAACTGGGCGACAAGGGGACTTCAAACTTGGAGAGGATGAAACTGGTGAGCCCCGAACAGTCAAAGCCCTTTTCCGGGTTGCGACCGGCGTACCGGTACGGTGTACCCACGAATGACTGGGCGTATTGCACAATTTCTCCGCGCAGCTGAAGCATTTCGGCATCTAACACCCGAAGCGGGCGAAAAGCCGTACCCATACCTACTGCCAGCAGAGCCAAGAAAAACGGAAACGCAGGAATACCTCTGATGGGGCTACTACTACTACTTGAGTCGCTCATAAACAGAAACGATTTTTTCGTCAGCACCTTCCTACTGGAGGAGAATCGGAGGGCTAAGCGGTAGTGAAAGAGAAAATCGGATTAAAGAAAGGCGGCGAAAAACCAAACATCGGCACCTTTTCGACAGGCAAAGGTATAAAAGTCGATATTTCAACCAGTAGCCAAAGAGGAAGGAAATTTTATCTTCCGATAACCGAAAGGCGGTGGTACAACCGCCGTTGTACCACCGCACCACGGGGATTTGTCCTCTAAAGGTTACTTTTTAGATGCCAGGGCATTCAGGCGGATCATGTCCTGCATAATGCGCAAGGCTTCGTAGAGTTGAACATCTTTTTGACGTTCGCCCAACCAGCTTTCGTTGCGCGCCATGCGCGAGGAATCGCTCTGAATAGCGTAGCGATCGGCAGTTAAGTTGGTAATGACAAAGTCGCCTATTGGAACGAGCATGTCCTCGAAGCGTTTGGCTTCTTCCTCCCGCTTTCGGAGCTGCTCGCGGAAAGCTTTTAACTGAACCGGCACGCGTGTCTGCTGCTTTTGCCGAGCCAACCGCTTGGCGTTTTCTTCTATTTTCTGGAAGATAGGGTCTGCACTTACCCTGCGCTGGCTCTCCTTTTTTAGTTGGTCGAGCACCGGCGTTACGACGTATACCCGCTGGTTGAAGGCGAGGGGGTCAATGCTCGTGGCCGGCAGGGAATACTCGTGCTCTCGCTCCCCGTACTCGTAATAGTTGTAGTTATCGGGTAAAACGATATCCGGCTTGACACCCACCAACTGAGTAGTCTGACCCGTAATGCGATAGAACTTCTGAATGGTAATTTTCATTTGCCCTAAAGGCCTTACGCTGGGGTCGGAGGTGGAGTAATCCAAATCCCAGAAGCGCTGTACCGTTCCTTTGCCGTAGGTAGAGTTGGCCCCTACGATGACGGCGCGCTTGTAATCTTGCAGGGCGGCGGCGATAATCTCCGATGCCGAGGCGCTGGCATTGTTGACCATGACGATCAAAGGCCCGCCGTATTGAACCCGGCCGTCAGGGTCATCTTGGATCTCCGGCGGCCGGTTCCGGCTCTTTACCTGCACGATGGGGCCCGACTCTATGAAGAAACCGGACATCCGTACCACATCGCGCAAAGAGCCGCCGCCGTTGTTGCGCAAATCGAGGATGATACCTTTAACATTTTCGCCCTTGAGTTTCTCGATTTCTTTGGCCACATCCTCGGCGCAAGAAGTAACGCCTTGAGGCGTGAAATCGGCGTAGAACTTGGGCAGAAAGATGTACCCAATCTTATCAGCACTGCCTTTTGTGCTCAGCAGCAGCGACTTAGCCATGGCCTCTTCGGTGATGACGACGTCGCGGATAATGGAAATCTCTTTGACCGAGCCATCGGGCTTTTGCACGGTCAAGCGCACCTTCGTGCCCTTAGGCCCGCGAATTTTGGCCACCACATCGCTTAATTCCATGCCCATCACATCCACCGGCTCCTCGTCGCCCTGGGCAACCTTCAAGATGACGTCTTTGGGCTCGAGCTCTTTTTGCTTCCAGGCCGGGCCGCCGGGCACGATTTCCAAAACGGAGGTTCTCTCCCCGTCGCTTTGCAAACGCGCACCGATGCCTTCTAACTTGCCCGACATGCTGATGTCGAAATCCGCTTTCTCTTGAGGAGAGAAATAGCCGGAGTGAGGGTCGAATACGCCGATGAAGGCGTTCAAGTACCCTTCCAAACGGCGCTCCCTATCGCGGCGCTGCAGACGCTTAAACCACCTATCGTACACTTCGAGGGTCTTTTGGCGCGCTTCTTCCTCCAATACCTCCACGCTCTTTTTTTCCCCCGAAAAGTCCGGTTTTTCTTGGTCTTTCAACGCCGTATGCACGCGTTCCAGCACCTCGTATTTCAACCACAGCTCCCAGCGGCGGTACAATTCTTCGTCGTCGCGAGCCCAGTCCGTCTTGTCGCCATCGGTCTCTAGGTAAGCCTCTGAGGAGAAGTCCATCGGACGGGACAGTAGCCGGCGGTACCACTCTTGAGCCCTTCGCAGCGCTTCGTCGTACCGCTCCATGGTCCGGTCGAAGAAAAGAAACTCGCCCGCGCGCGCTTGGTCGTCTATTTGGGTCTCGAAAACGAGCAGCCCATTGATGTCGGCCTGCGTGAAAAAGCGCTTACCGCCGTCTAATTGCTTTAAGTAAAAATGAAAAACTTGGCGAGAAAAACGGTCGTCTATGCTCTTAGGCTCGTAGTGATATCGCTCTAAGCCTGTTAAAATGCCCTGCATGAGCTGGGCTTCTTTTTGAGACAACTGCGACGAGCCGGGCCAGATGTCTTGGCGATGGAGCCACACGGCAGTGCCCAGTAGGCCCAAAAAGGAAAAGAGCAGCAGGGTAGGTTTCCACTTCATGTCTGTGTACGTCGATGTGTAGTGCCTATCTTCGGCAAAGGGTGAGAAGCGCATCATATAAGAAGGAAGATTTGAAAATGACAACAAAGGTAGGGGAGCAGAGTTTTTTTCGCCCTCCGAAAGAGTCATTGCGTGCGGCACAAACGCAGCGAGGGCATTTTTGTGACATCTCCGCAGGAGGATATTTTTCGCTTGCTCGACGGCCTACATCCGGCCTATTCAAACGGCTTGTACGAGTTAAGGGCAAAAAGTCGGCGCTGTACCTCCCATAACTTACTTTTGCCGAGGTGAAAAGAGTCTTGTTCGCTCTATTGCCGATAATCGGTTTGGAAGGCGTGGCCTTCGCACAACCGATGCCTTCAGAAGTAAAACGCGTGATGGGTAAGTATGCTTGCACGAGTTGTCATGCCCTGCAGGAAAGGCTCATCGGACCGAGCTGGCTGGAGCTGTCTAAGCACCGCTACACGCCCAGGCGCCTCAGTACCCTAATGCGCCAACCTCGCCCCGAAAACTGGCCGGACTACCCGCCTATGCCGCCTTTGCCGCATTTTACCGATACCGATGCAAAAATTATTACCGACTGGCTCAACCGACTAAAAAAGTGACTTTTTATGCAAAGGAAAGACGCCTTTAGCGCCGAAATCACCAAGGGATACGCGTTTTCCGGCCCTTCTTTTCTTTTGGGAGGAGCCGTACTCGACGGGGAGGCCGTACCCAACACGCCTGTCAACATACCGCTGCGGACGATGAACCGACACGGCCTAATCGCCGGCGCTACCGGTACCGGCAAAACGAAAACGCTCCAGGCCATTGCCGAGCAGCTGGCTGCCCACGGCGTGCCCACCCTGCTCATGGACATCAAGGGCGACCTCTCCGGCATCGCCATGCCCGGCGGAGAAAACCCCAAGATCGCCGAGCGCGCGGCAAAAATTAATTTAACTTGGAAGCCTGCTCAGTATACAGTAGAGTTCCTCTCCCTTTCCGAAGAAAAGGGAGTCCGACTGCGCGCCACCGTCAGCGAGTTTGGGCCCGTGCTTTTCAGCCGAATTCTCGGCCTCAACGACACCCAGGGCGGAGTGGTCGCCGTCATCTTTAAATTCTGCGACGACCACGGCCTACCTCTGCTGGATTTGAGGGATTTCAAAAAAGTGCTTCAATACCTTGGCAACGAAGGTAAGGCCGAAATTGAGGCGGAATACGGGCAGTTCAGCTCCGCTACGGCGGCCACCATCCTGCGAAAGGTCATCGAACTGGAGCAACAAGGAGCCGACCGCTTCTTCGGCGAACTGTCCTTCGACGTACAGGACCTGTGCCGCACCGATGAAAACGGGCACGGCATCATTCATATCGTCCGCCTAACCGACATCCAAGACCGACCTAAGCTCTTTAGCACCTTTATGCTGCAGATGCTGGCGGAAATCTACGCTTCCTTCCCCGAAGAAGGCGACCTCGACCAGCCCAAGCTGTGTATCTTCATCGACGAAGCCCACCTCGTCTTTCAAGAGGCTTCCCCGGCACTGATGCAGCAAATGGAGACCATCATCAAACTCATCCGCTCCAAGGGAGTGGGCATCTTTTTCATCACGCAAAACCCCGTGGATATCCCGCAAAGCATCCTGGCCCAATTGGGCTTGAAAGTGCAGCATGCCTTGCGCGCCTTCACCGCCAAGGACCGCAAAGCCATTAAACTGGCCGCCGAAAATTACCCCATCACCCAATGGTACAAGACAGAAGACCTGCTCACCCACTTGGGTATTGGAGAGGCGCTGGTCAGCGCCTTAAACGAAAAAGGTATCCCAACGCCTCTGGTTCACGTGTTGGTGCGCCCGCCGGCGACGCGCATGGATGTGCTCACCGCCGCCGAGATAGACCCAATCATTGCCCGCTCCAAGCTGGTCAAGAAGTACAACCAAACTCTTGACCGCCAGAGCGCCTACGAAATCTTAACCGAAAAAATCCAAGAGGTGCAAGAGCGCTCCTCAGCCGGCAAGGGCACCGACAGGCGAAGGACGCGCCCGGAGAAAAGCACGTTTGAAAAGGTGCTCGATAGCCCGGTGACGCGTCAAATAGGTAACACCCTCGTGCGCGAGCTCACGCGTGGCTTGTTAGGAGTGCTCGGCGTGGGCGGCAGCAGCACTCGCCGCCGAAAGAGCAAGAATTGGTTCTGAGCCTTCACTTCTCCTCGTCATATCTGCGACTTTCTCTTACAAAACGACAACCGGCCATGCCACCTGAGGAGCCTCGCGAGGTTTTTCCCAAAAATCACCCGCCCACCGTCAACGGCTGGGCGTTCTTCGACTGGGCCAACAGCGCCTACGCACTCGTCATCACGGTGGCCATCTTTCCTCCCTATTTTTTGGCCCTGGCTCCCGACAGGCTGGACATAGGTGGCGCAGCCATTCGAGACGAGTCTCTGCTGGCCTGGTGCATCTCGCTGGCCTATCTCTTGGTAGCCGGTATGTCTCCCATCCTTTCCGGCATAGCTGATTACGGCGGGCAGAAGATGCGCTTCATGCGCTCCTTTACCCTGTTGGGTTCGCTGGCTTGTATGAGCCTGTTCTTGTTTAATAGCGACAGCACTCTTTGGGTCGGAATTGGTGGCTTCGTGTTGGCCACCGTGGGCTTTGCCGGCGGCATCGTTTTTTACAATGCCTACCTTCCCGACATCGCTACAGAAGACCGCTACGATGCCGTTAGCGCTAAGGGATTCATCTACGGCTTTGCCGGCAGCGTCATTCTATTGGTAGTCAACTTGGCCATGATATTAAAGTACGATGCGCTGGGTTTTTCCTCTGAGACGGCCGCCATACGCTGGGCATTTGTCACCGTGGGGCTTTGGTGGTTGGGCTTCGCCCAAATACCCTTTCGCCGCCTGCCACCGGACCGTGCAGAAGCCCTGCCGACAGGTGTACTCAAAAAAGGATACGAGGAAATTCGCAAAGCCCTCGGCACCTTGCGCCGAAGCGCCAACACTTCGCGCTTTTTAGTCAGTTTTTTTTGCTATAACGCCGGCGTGCAAGCCATTCTGTTCTTGGCTTCGAGCTTCGCCGACAAGGAAATGCGCATGGAAAAATCGCGCCTCATCGCACTGGTGCTGGTGTTGCAACTGGTCGCCATCGTAGGCGCTTACCTCTCCGCACGCCTGTCGGCCTGGAAAGGCAACAGGGTAGCCCTGATGACAATGTTGGTTATCTGGACGCTCATCTGCGTGCTGGGCTACGATATCCGAACGGAATTCGAAGTGTTTGCTCTCGGAGGTGCCATCGGTTTGGTGATGGGCGGCGTTCAAGCGCTGTCGCGCAGTACTTATGCCAAGTTCTTGCCCGAAGACACCCCGGAAACCACGTCCTTTTTCAGTTTTTACGATGTCATGGACAAGGTCTCTACGGTCTTCGGCACATTAGTCTTCGGCCTGGTCGCCCAGCTCTTCGGCGGCATGCGCAGCAGCGTGTTGGTGCTGGGCGGGCTGTTCATCTTCAGTTTGCTGCTCCTCACGACGGTGCGCGTGCAACGCATGGTTCCGTCCTCAGAAGACTGAGGGCAAAAAAAAAACCGCGGCGCTCGTTTGCGCCGCGGCGGTTTCCCGTATAATCTCATGAAAAGTCTCGCGTCCGTGAGTCAAAGATAACCGCTTCTTCCGTATCCGCCTCCGTTTGTTATCATTGACGATACAAAAGTGCAGCAGTCACAACCACTGCTCAAGAACAAAAAAAAGCGTTTGTTTTTTGCAAATACAACCAATTTACCATTCTATACTTCAACTAAACACCAGAAAAACAGCGATTTGCAAACGAAAGACCCGAGGCGATTGACCGGCATTTGTTGAGTAAAACGTTTTTTTTTCACTAAAAAAAAAATGGCTGAAGACGGGTAAGGGGGCCTCAGAGAGGGTCGTCGTGGTGTTGTCTCCGGACTTCAGGCCGCATCTGGGGGAAGAAGAGCACCTCCTGAATGGAGGTTTGGCCGGTGAAGAGCATGGCCAATCGGTCGATACCGAAGCCGATACCGGCGGTAGGGGGCATGCCGTATTCGAGAGCGCGCAAGAAATCTTCATCCATGGCCATGGCTTCTTCGTCTCCGCGCTCGGCCCATCGGCGCTGCTCCTCGAAGCGTTTGCGCTGGTCTATGGGGTCGTTCAGCTCTGAGTAGGCGTTGGCCACCTCCTTGCCGTTGACATAAAGTTCGAAGCGCTCTACCAGACCGGGCTTGGAGCGGTGCTTTTTGGTCAGCGGCGACATTTCGATCGGGTAGTCTAAGATAAAGGTGGGCTGAATGAGGTGCTTTTCGACTTTTTCGCTGAAGATTTCGTCCAGCAGCTGAGCCTTGCCCATGGAGGCGTCTACTTCGATATGGTGCCGTTCGCAATACGAGCGCAGTTCATTTTCCGTGGCGGCTTCCATATCGAGACCGGTGTACTGCTGAATGGCTTCGGCCATGGTGTAGCGGGCATAGGGCCCTTGAAAGTTGAGGCGATGTTCGCCAAAGGGGATGATGGCGCTGCCGTCTTCGCTAAGTGCACGGGCTGTGCGTTCGAGCATCTGCTCGGTTACGCCGATAAGCCAGTGGTAGTCCTTGTAGGCGACGTAAAACTCTAGCAAGGTGAACTCCGGGTTATGAGTGCGGTCGATACCCTCGTTTCGAAAGACTTTAGCAAACTCGTACACGCCGTCGAAGCCACCTACGATGAGTCGCTTAAGGTAGAGCTCGTTGGAGATGCGCAAGTAAAGCGGCATGTCCAGGGCATTGTGATGGGTGATAAAGGGCCGCGCCAAGGCGCCGCCGTATACGGGCTGCAAAATCGGTGTCTCTACCTCCAGTAATCCCAATTCATCCAGGTAAGCGCGCATAGTGCGGATCATCTTGCTGCGCCGAATGAAAATTCGGCGATACTCCGGATTGACCGTGAGGTCTACGTAGCGCATGCGGTGGCGCAATTCGGGGTCGGTAAAAGCGTCGTAAACATGCCCTTCCGCATCACGCTTAACTATCGGCAGCGGGCGAAGGCTTTTAGCCAGCAAGCGCAGTTCCCGCACATGCACCGTTACCTCGCCGGTGCGCGTTTTAAAGGCGAATCCGCGCACACCGATATAGTCGCCCAGGTCGAGCAGTTTTTTGATGACCAAATCGAAAAAGGAGAAGTCGTCGCCTTGGGCGAAGTCGTCGCGCCGTAAATACAATTGGATACGCCCGGTGCTGTCCTGTAGGTTCATGAACAGGGCTTTTCCGGCCTCTCGCACGGCCATGATGCGCCCGGCCAGCGATACATCCTGGTAGTTAAGGCGATTCTTAGAGCCGTCGGGTAATACCTCCTCCGCATATTGGGCGGTAATCTCGTCGGCATAAGCCGTTACGTTGAATGAGGCCGCCGGATAAGGGTCGATGCCCAACTGGCGAAGTTTTATCAGCGCCTCGTGGCGCATCCGTTCTTGATCGCTCATAGGTACAAACTCGAGTCGATGTGGTTGTTATTTTTTCGGTAAGTAAGCGATAATATGCTGATTGCCTCGCACCGATTGGCCCATGCGCACGTTCAACACGGCGTCTGTAGGCAGGAAGAGGTCTACCCGAGAGCCGAAAGTGATGAAGCCCATTTCCTCACCTTGCGCAACGGCTTGCCCTTCGGCTATGTACCATTTGATGCGCCGAGCCAGAGCGCCGGCGATTTGGCGCATGAGGATGGGATGTTCACCCGTGTCGTAGACTATAGAGGTGTGCTCGTTTTCCATGCTGCTCTTAGGATGCCAAGCGACGAGGTACTTGCCCGGATGGTAGCGGAAATACCGAACGTGTCCGCCGACGGGATTGCGGTTGACGTGAACGTTTAAGGGCGACATGAAAATAGATATCTGCAGGCGCTTATCGCCGAAGTACTCCGTTTCGACGACCTCCTCTACGGCACAGATACGCCCGTCCGCCGGCGCGTATACTATGCGAGGGTCTGTACGGGGGATGGGTCGAAGGGGATTGCGAAAAAACTGCATCACGAAACCGTACAAGAGTACCGACAGCACCAGTACCGGCCAAAAATAAGTCGCAGCCCAGACGCGCACCAAAACATTAAGCAGCAGCAGGGAGAGGCCCAATCCAATCAAGAGGGCGATGCCTTCCCGATGAAGGCGAATAAACATATCCAACATTTCGGCCGCGAAGGTCGGCAATCCACCCTATTCATATGAGGTAGTGAAAAGGACTTTTTGCAGCATACCTTTGCAGTCCATTTCCTGTGCCGTTATATGAAAGTTGCAGTCGTCGGCGCTACCGGCTTAGTCGGCTCCAAGATGCTCCAGGTGTTGGAGGAGCGTCGTTTTCCCGTTAGCCGGTTAATTCCGGTCGCTTCCGAGCGTTCGGTGGGGCGATACGTTTATTTTGGAGGTAGGCGTCACCGGGTAAAAGGCCTTGAGGAGGCCGTCTCCCTGAAGCCCACGCTGGCCTTGTTTAGCGCCGGAGGCGCAACCTCCAAAACTTGGGCACCGGTCTTTGCCGAAGTCGGCACGACCGTGATCGATAACTCCAGTGCCTGGCGGATGGAGCCGGATCGACCGCTCGTTGTGCCGGAGGTGAACGCTCACGTGCTGACGGCGCAGGATCGCATCATCGCCAACCCTAACTGCTCCACTATTCAGATGGTAGTTGCCCTTAAACCGCTGCACGACCGTTATACGATACAACGCATTGTAGTGAGCACCTACCAGGCCGTCACCGGTACGGGGGTCAGAGCCGTCCGGCAGCTCATGGGCGAGCGCGGTGGCAGAAAAGTGCTCGAGCCGGCCTACCCTCACCCCATCGATCTAAACGTATTGCCGCACATCGACCTCTTTTTAGAAAACGGTTACACGCGCGAGGAAATGAAGATGGTTTGGGAGACCCAAAAAATCATGGGTGACCCCGGCATCCGAGTAACCGCCACCGCCGTGCGCGTACCGGTGTTGGGCGGGCATTCCGAAGCCGTCAATGTGACGTTTGCGCGGGACTTCGATCTGGAAGAGGTACGCCAACTGATGCGTGAAGCCTCCGGTGTAGTGCTCATCGATGAACCTAGCCAAAATCAATACCCTATGCCCTTGCATGTCCGCGACAGGGACGAGGTCTTCGTCGGCCGCATAAGGCGCGACGAAAGCCAACCTCATTCGTTAAACCTGTGGATCGTGGCCGATAATCTGCGAAAGGGAGCCGCCACCAATGCCGTGCAAATCGCTGAGTATCTGCTACAACGCGGATTTTTACAGGCGTAGATACCTCAGAGCAGAATAGTCCCGCTAAATTTGCCTGCCTAAGTACGTAAACATGATTTAACGGAAAGACTTTTTACACTAGACCCTCGTACTTCGCCTTAACCGCCGTATAGCAATGAAGAACAAGATCGTAGTCTGGGGAACCAATGCCGCCGACGAAAAAGTCCTCATCGCCCTTGAATTAAAGGCAGAAGAGAACAAAGTTTTGCTCTACACCTTCCCGGAGGCTGTCGTGACGGAAGGCTTCTACCACCAGATGATGAACGACTGGAAAAACGACAAGCCCGTGGATTTTCCCGAGCACACCCTTTTGGAGCGCGAGCTGGCCGTAACCGATAGCCTATTGCCCGACGATCTGAAAACCGACGACCGAAGCGGCGTCATTCAGCGCGCGCAGACGGAGTGGCACTTCGTCGTCCTTTCCACTAAATTGCACCAAGCCTACCAACAAGAACTCGCCGAGTTTAAAGAAAAAATATCGGCCCTTCAGCAGTTCGACACCCATCTCTGGGAGGAACTGCGGGCCTTCTGGGAAAAGGTGCAAGAGCAGGCCCGAGAACGCAACCTCTTCCGCACACACGTCGATATCCTTCGCGACAATACCAACGAGCTCTTCGAAAAACTTCGCCTGCTGCGCGATCGAATGCAAGAAGAGGCCAGAAGCACCTCGCAAGTCGTCTTCGAGACCTTTATCCATCGCTTGGCCGACATCGAACAGCGCATCGCCTCTGGAGGGGCTAAACTCAACGCCGTATTTGAAGAGCTCAAAAACCTCCAGCGCGACTATCGCGAGGCCAAGCTCTCCAACGAGCACCGCAACCGCCTGTGGGAACGCATCGACGCCGCCTTTAAGGCGGCTAAAGAGCGCCGCTTCGGCCCCGGCGCTAACGAAGGCTCCCTCATTGAACGCTTCGAGCGCCGCATTGCCGGTTTGAAAGAAGCCGTTCAGCGCGTCGAAGACAGCATCCGCCGCGACGAGGAAGACTTGGCATTCCAAAACCGAAAGATCGCCACCACCGAAGGTCAACTGGAGGCCCAAATTCGAGTGGCCAAGATCAAAATGATCGAAGAGCGCCTGAACGTCAAGCGCGAAAAACTCAAAGAAATCCTCGGAACGCTCCAAAGCGTAGAGCGGCAGTTGGCCAAAGCAAAAGAAAAAGAGGCCCAGCGCCTGGCCAAAGAAGCCGAGCGCAAGCGCTTGGAAGAAGCCAAAGCCGCCGCTAAAGCCGAAATCGACCGACAGATTGCGGCTGCAAAAGCAAGCCCAGAAACACAAGAGGCCATTCCGGCCGCACCCGGCGACAGCGCCCTTGATGTTGCTACGCGGGTGGCCGGTGAAGCGTTACAGGATGCTCTTGACACCGCCCGGGCCATCGGACAAGTCTTAGGAGAAAAGGCCGAAGAATGGATGGAAGAGGCTCTCGAAAAGGCGGAGGACGCCGTCGAAGATTTCTCCGAAAAAGCACAAGAAGTGGCGGAAGATTTATGGGATAAGGTCTCCCAAATCGCCAAAACGGCGATAGAAGACATCCGGCCTGCTCCGGCAGAAGACCGGCCGGTTGAAGACGAAGCAGTAGCGGCTGATGAAGTGGAGGTAGCTGCTACCACTACCCTCACCGAGGAGCCCTCGCCCAAGAAGCGAACTCCGCGTGCGAAGAAGACCGAGGGTAATACCGCAGCCGAGCCGCCGACCGACAAGCCGGAGGCGTAAATGGCCGCTCTCGGTAGAGGGTGCTTGACAGCGAGCGCCCTTCATACACGAGAGGAAATCCTCAATCGGGCGTGCACGGCCGCTTCTGGAGGGCTGCCTGCCCCGTAGAATAGAGTGCTTCCCAAAAAGCGGCTTCATCGCCCTGCGTGAAGCGCACCGTCCATTCCGCTTGCGTGTAAAAAGGTCTCCGCGCTTCCCACAGTTGCTCTATAGCCTGTCTGTCTGCTCCGGCCAACAAGGGGCGTCCGATGCGGAGGCTATCCAGGCGTTCGGCAAGGATATCGAAAGGCACATCCAGAAATAGCGTTGCTCCATGGGCGCGCATCCACTCCAGGTTGTCGAAAAAGCAAGGTGTCCCCCCGCCGGTAGCTACTACGGCGCAGATATGGTGCGCCAGTTGGTGCAAATAGCGCCGTTCTAATACGCGAAAGGCCTCTTCTCCAAAGCGGTCGAAAAGGCCGGTGATCGTCTCCCCTTCGCCCTGCTCGATGAGCCGGTCCAAATCGACAAAGGGCTTCTGTAGCGCTGCCGACAAGCGCTCTCCCCAGTACGTCTTCCCGCTGCCCATAAAGCCGATGAGAAACACATGTTGACTCATGACGCTCTTCTTTATCCGGCGTTCATCGCAACCGATGCCGGAAAGCACACCCAAAACTCGGAGCCTTTGCCCTCTTCGCTGTGAAAGCCTATGGTTCCACCCATCAGCTCCACGTAGCGCTTTACAATGTAAAGGCCCAAGCCTGTACCCTGAACATGGGTAGCATTTGTGGCGCGAAAGAAACGCGTGAAGAGGTGCTTCTGGTCGGCCGTCGGAATACCCACCCCTTCGTCCCGCACATGCACGCAACACCCGCACTCGTCCGTGCGCGAGCGGATGTAGATGCGCGCCCGTTCAGGAGAGTACTTGCTGGCATTGGAGAAAAGGTTGATCAAAATATGTTTGAACAGCGCCGGATCGAGCCGCACCGTGGCCTCGCCCTCGTGAATGTAGTCGATAGACTGCCCATGGCGCAGCAGCGCGCTCATCTCGCCGATAGTCTCCTCGATGAGGGCAGATAAGTGGACATCCGCCCACTGAGGCTCTGTCTTACCTTCCTCCAACTTGCCCAGAGAAAGGAATTCGGTCAGTATGGTGTTCAGACTGTTCACTGCCGCTTGAATGCGCGCGGCGTGCTTTTTGATCTTATCCAGATCGCCTCTATCGACATAGGAATGAATGAGCGCGGCCGACGAAAGCACGGTGCTCAACGGCGTGCGAAACTCGTGCGAGGCCATAGAGACGAAGCGGCTCTTCAGCTCACCTATCTCTCGCTCGGCGGCTAAGGCGGCGGCCAACTCGTTTTTTGCCTGCTCCAGCTCCTGGGTGCGCTGCTGAATCTTTTCCTCGAGCCCTTCGTTGAGGCTTTGCAGCTCAATGGCCAACTGCTCCAGCTGTTGGTTTTGGCGCATAATGCGCAGTTCGTTTTCTTTTCGGACGGTGTTGTCCACGACGAAGGCGACGACAAAGCCCCCTTGCTCTGTGCGAAAGGGGCTGAGGCTTATCTCTACCGGGAACTCCGTACCGTCTTTTCGGAGGGCGTATAGGTCGATTCCGGTGCCCATAGGGCGTGCCCTGGGATGAGCGCGGTATTCATTGCGATGTCGCTCATGAACGCGCGCAAAACGCCTGGGCACAAGCACCTCTATCGGCCGGTATTTTAGCTCCTCTGCCGAGTAGCCGAACAACTTCTCCGCCGCCGGATTGACCCGTACAATCTGACCGTTGGCATCGATAATAACGATGGCGTTAGAGGCATTCTGAAAAAGCGCCTGAAGTTCCTCTTGTTGGGCCCTCTCTTCTTGCCGCATGTTCTGAATCAGCAGCACCAAGTAAGCCGCGGCCCAAATACCGACCAATGCAAAGACGCGTCCGAAGAGTACCTGCTGGATCGGTAGCACCTGTCCGCCTACCTGTTGGCGCAAATACATGGCCAGCACGGTGAGCGCCGTAGCCGTTACGGCAACCAGGACAACGTCGTTGCGTTCGCGAAAGAAGATGCCGAGCAGCACGGCCACCAAGTAGAGAAACGGCACATTGTCGCTTTCCAGCAGCCAAACATCTAATGCTCCGATGCTGATTAGAAGCAGTGCTGCCGCTACGCCGGGCGAAAGGGGCAGCTGATTTACCGAAAAAGAGCGCCTCTGCCTCATAAAGGCAAAGATGCAACGCAAAAAGGCATCCTCCTCTATCGACCTTTACTCTGTGTTCTTTCCTACGGCCCAACATCCGGTGCTCATGGCTGCCCTAACAAGGCTTTGGCCTCTTTCAGATACAGATGTCGAGGCTGCCCGGCGATGCGGCGCAATTGCGCCACTGCTGCCGAGCGTTCACCTGCTTTCAAGTGGGCCAGTGCTATGTACCACTCTGCTCTCTGGTAGGGAAGAGGGGCCACAGCGGGCACTTGCTGCAAGGTATTTATCGCCTCGGCAGGGTGCCCCATCTCCAAAAGGCAAGTACCTTTGAGCAACAGCGCCGAGGGGCGGCCCTCAAACGTCGGCTCCGCCAATAGCCGTTCCAGCAGGGTGATCGCCTCGGCGCATTGCCCTTGTGCATACAGCTGTTGCGCGCGGGTGTAGTCCTCCTGGGCAGCAGCGCCCAAGGTGTAGTGGATTTCCACGCGCTTGAAGTAGGTCCGGTAAAGCGCTTCCGGGTCAACGGCAGCTATAGGCGCCGGCCGAGCGGGAGTGGTGCGATTGAGCAGCCACCAGACGCCCAATAGGAGTAGGACGGCCGTCGCTCCGACGGCGACTAAGCGCCTCCACGGCAAGTACACGCCGGCCTGTGCAGACCGCCAAGCCAAGGCTTCTTCCCACGCGTCGAGTATTCTCCACCACCACAGGCGCCCACGGAGCAGGCGGAGACTGCGGTGCCGAAGATGCTCTCGGCGCTCCAGGGCGCTTTCTGCTTTTAGCGCCAAACGAACGGCCTGGTGCAGCCGAACCTCGGCGGCCAGCCGTTCGTCTGCTTGCAGCGCTTGCTCGAAAGCGGCGCGCTCCTGAGCAGACAGGTCGCCATCTAAATAGCGCTCGATGCGGGCGGGAAACTCATTGTCCATGGTAGTACCTCCTGTATTTCGCGTAGTTAAGGATTAAATGCGTTTCCTTCTAAGCCAAGCACACAACTCCCGGCAAATGGGTTGCTGTTGCTTGCAGGTGTCCCTGAGAGCATTGCGCAAGCTTTCCATCCCGCGGGAGACCATTTCGTGTGCTACTCGTTCTGTCTTAAAGCCGTGCAATTGCTTCAATTCTTCGTAATCGTAGCCCTCTAATTTGTCCATTAGAAGGGCGCGTCGCTTGGGCGGCATGCCGTCCAACACCTTTTTGAGACAAGCCAAAATGCGGTTCCGATAGGTTTCTTCCTCATATTCCCCTTCTTGGGCGGTCAGGTCGCTTATTTTTTCGGAATACGTCAATACCTCAAAGAGCCAATAAGGCAAATCCGACACGTTCTGTGGTTGACTTAACGGCTCTACTTTGTTTTTTGTCGTACGCCTGCGCACCATATCAACCCCGCGCCGATACGTCAGGGTGTAGAGCATCTTCCCTATGTCTTCGACCCCTTCCCCGGCGCGAAGCTTGGCATCCAACTCCACCAGTGCATCGGAGTAGGCCATAGTCGCCTCTTCATAGGACAACCGCAGCTTGCGCACCCCCACCTGGCGCACCAAGTAAAAATATCGCCTTAGTATGAGGGCATGCGCGCGCTCTCGCACAGAGCCGCCCTGACGGATCATCTCGGACAGTTGGTCGCTGTTCATGTTCGCTTTGATTAGACCGGCTCCGCGAGGCCGAGCAAATATATCGGAAAGGGCGGTTACGACGGCACACTGCCGCTTCGCTCTACCAGCAGCCGTGGAGTGGCTTATCCATCCGATAAAAGCCTTAGCCCAATAGCCAAAGATTCCCCTTCGACGCGGTGAAAAACAACCTCTCGTAATGGTAAAAGATAGAACGCCTCCGGCCAACGGCAAGGACCTTTGGCCGGAGGGCCCAAAGTGCACCCCATCACATACGCCTGTGCAAACAGACACGATGCCTCTGGTTACTTCCACCCGGGAATTAAGCCCCGCAAACCCATGTCCACGATCTTTTCCGAAGGCGTCTGATCGGCATAAAAGTCCAACTCCCCATTGCCGTTATCGTCTTTCCACTCTAAGCTTTTCTGGATGGAAAATGCCAAGGTGACTTCAACATCTCGGGTTTCGCTGCCGGTAATGACCAGTGGGCGAGTAAACTTGCCGGTGACCACGCACGAATTCGGCGGCACGGGGCTACCGGCAAAAAGCGGATTGACCACCGTAGTAGCACCCTCCGGCGCCTGTCTGAAAAGCAGTTGATTAAAAGCATCGTAAGGCGGTTGTAAGTCGGTTTCAAAAACCCAAAAGCCCTGTTTTTTATTGGCATTGATCGTCAGCGCCTTGTTTTTCGGCCGAACTTGGCTCAAATACGTATTGAAGCCTGCAAAAGAGGCTAAGCGCCCGCGCCGGCTTTTCAGGTGGCCGAGATGGGGAATGTTGTTGATGTTGAACACGATATCGTAGTTCTGATAGGTCACGCTGACGCGAAGCCATTCGTAAGTTCCCGGTGGCAGCTTTTTTAGCGGAATAGAAAGGAAAGCTCTATCCTCGTCGCTGCGCAGGGCTTGGTCGAAATCTACGGCACTTTCGCCGCCCTTAGTGGTTTCGACGGCGTGATACACGACGGCTCCTCGGCCCAGCGGCGTAAAAGTTTGGGGAGCGAATTCGACGTAGTGTACGCTCATTTCGCGAAAATCAGGCGTCTGGGCGGCATGTCCGGCCGGAACGCTCGCCGGCGAGCCCGTATTGTCGAGTCAGACCTGCTGTGGGTCGAACTTAAAGCGGAAATGCATCTGCACCTCCATGCCTTCCTCCTTTTTACAGCCTAGGGGCACACCAAAGGCCAAGGCGACGAACCAAAGCCATTTCCCTTTCTTTTTCACGTCTTTACACCTATCGTCTTGTTCGGCAAAACGGCAGTATTCCGACATTTACTTCTTCGGCGCTCTTCTTATCGGCCGACATTGCCCAAGCGGCTGAGCTGCCGCAGAGCGCTCCACGCGATTTTTTTTTGGAGATATTGCCGCCATAAGGTTGACGGCACCTCCCAGGCGGCGACATTGCCCTCATAAAAAGCCTTTCCTATGAGAACTGTCTTTTCCCAGGGCCCAATATGGTTTCTCTGCTTTGCCGGTATCCTCGGAGTATTCCTCGGCGCTTGCCGAAACTGCTGTGAAGAGCCGGGTATGGTCGAGGTTCCCTCAACGGATGCCACCCCACCTCAGCTGTCTTGGATGGTCACGCGTTCAACCGGTACGGCTTCCTCCATCGCGCCGTATTCGGGGCGAGAAATAACCGTAAGGGTAAGTCGCGAGGAAGCGGTGAAGGTGTATCTGCTCGCCCGAGACGAGCAAAGCGGTATAAGGCGGGTAAGCAGCACCGGAGGAGGAGGCTGGACATGCTCTACTTCCGGCGCAGCCCTCATTTTCGACCTCATCCTACCCACTTACAGTCAGTCGCTGTCCTTTGTGCGCCGATGCAGCGTTGTAGAATGGTCTCTACCGGAGTACTCCATAGAGACCGATAAAAGCTGCAGCCCTGGATATACACTTAGGGAGCTAAGGTACGGGTTGAGAGGAACGGCGGAAAACGCAAAGGGAGGCCGAGACACCTCTTTTCTGGACATCATCGTAGAGCCTTAGCCAATGGCAAAAGGCGGACGCCCTTTGCTACAGTAGTTAGTTGAAAGCGCCCCCTCGTTTTACCAAACCATATGGGAATGGTTCCTCCGCTGAATCTACCCCTCGCCGAGGCGAAATGAGCCTCTACCCAGATGAAGGCTTGAAGACGTTCCCGCCGCCCCGGACATGCTCGCGCCGGGGCGGTTTTTTCAAAGAGGGCTTTTCACAGGTCGTAGGAAATCTCCACTACGTCGGTCTCCGGGTGGGCCTGACAGGTTAGGCAATAGCCCGCTTTTATCTCTTCCTCGTCCAGCGCATAGCAAGCATCCATGCGCACTTTGCCCTGCAACACTTTGGCCATGCAGGTAGAGCAAGCGCCGGCAGTGCAGGAATAGGGCACGTCGTACTTTTCTTTGATAAGCACGTCGAGAATGGTGGCCTTAGGCGGTACGACGGTCTCGATGCGCACTCGGTTGAGGTGGACGATAAGCCTGGCGCCGTTATTAGCAGCACCGGAGGGTATGGCGGCCTCTCCCGGCACATGGGTGGCATTGATGAAATGCTCGGTGTGTATCTGTTTGGCCTCCACGCCCTGAGACAGCAGCGCGGCTTTGACTACATCGGCCATATTGCCCGGCCCACAAATGAAATACAGGCAATCGGAGGTCGGCGTGTGCGGAGGATTTTCTGCTAAGAACTGCTCCACTACACGACCGGTAATGCGGCCGGTACGCCCGTTCCAGTTGGTCGAGTAGCGCTTGAACAAGCCCAAGAAATTACCCGCTTCGGTCTTCTTCGGACGGCTTAGGATGTACTCGACATGCAGCTGACCCGCATAACGCCGGCTCATTTGGTCGAGCTCGTCGCGAAAAATAATGTTGTCCTCGTCGCGACTGCCGTAAAGCAAAAAGATGGTGCTCATAGGCTCTGCCTCCAGGGCAGTCTTTGCCAGGGACATCAACGGAGTAATGCCGCTGCCGGCCCCGAAGAAGTAGAACGTGCGGCGCTTATCGGGGTTAAAGGTCACCGTAAAACGCCCTTCCGGCGGAGCCACTTCGAGCACATCACCCGGCTTGAGGACTTCGCACAGGTAAGTAGACATGCGCCCTTGAGGCACCTTCTTAACCGTTACCGCCAAACGCCCTTCCAAAGGGCTCGACGACATTGAATAGGCGCGGCGCACTTGCCGCCCACCTATTTGGCAGCGAAGGGTCAAGTACTGGCCGGCTTGATAGGTAAACCGCTCTTTGAGCTCGTCGGAGAGGTGAAATTCAATCGTTCGCGTATCGGGGGTTTCCGTTCGTATGTGAGAGACGGAGAGCGGATAAAACTGCATATCGTTGGGTGTGCCTCATTAAACAAGAAAATAAACCTTCGCTTCTTCAACGGCAAAAGCATTGCATAAACCGCCGAATGTCAGTCCGGTTCAAAGCCGAGCACAATATTGAAGCGGGCAAACTCCGTCCACTTGGCGCCGCGAGCAATGAGGTCGGGTTTGTCGAAGCCGAAACCGTAGTCAAAGCCCAAAGTGCCGAACATGGGCAAGAACACGCGCAGGCCTACGCCTGCCGAGCGCCGCAAGTCGAAAGGGTTGAAGTCGCGCGCTTGTGCCCACGCATTGCCGCCTTGAGCGAAGGTCGTGATGAAGATGGTGCTTTGCGGATTGAGCGAAACCGGATAGCGCAGCTCTAAAGTAAATTTGCTGAATACCCCTGCGCCGCCCGGGAAAGGCTGCATGATGTCCTCTACTCCGTAGCCGCGCATACTGATGATACCTCGACCTGCCAGGCCGAAGTTTTGGTTGTTTAGCCCGTCGCCACCTAAGTCGTAGCGCTCGAAGGGGCTGAGGTTGGTCTTTTTCGACCACCGCCCTAAGATGCCGACTTTAGCCTGCGAGCGAAAGACGAGTTTGCCCACGATGGTGGTGTACCATTCAGCATCGAAGCGCCAGCGGAGGTACTCCACGTACTGATAGATGCGCTGAGGGTCGTCTTGCTCGTAAAAGCTGCGGTCGCGAAAGAACGAATACGGCGGGGTCGCCTGCACGGAAGCCGAAAACAGCGAGCCGGCGCGCGGAAAAATCGGGTCGTTTATGCTGTTGCGCGCCAGCGTCAGGTTCAGATTAAAGTTGTTGTATTTGCCGTTAGATACCAAGCGGCCCTTGTCGTCTTGAAAGCTGATCCAGTTGTTCAGGCCGTAAGTCTGTATTTCGACGCCGGCGCGAAAAATGAAGTTGTCGTCGGGAAATTTCAAGCGTGTGCCGAAGTTCAACGCTCCTCGCAGCAGGTCTAAGCGCCGGTAATTCGCCGTACCCTCAAAGCCCTGAGCAAATCTGTTGTAAACGGCGGCTACGGTGAGCGAGTTGGGCTTTCGGCCGCCCAACCAGGGCTCGGTGAAGGAAAAATTATACGACTGGAAGTTGGGCCCAGAGGTTTGGCCGCGCAAACTGAGGCGCTGGCCATCTCCTTGTGGTAAGGGGTTCCAGGCCTCCCGGTTGCGAATGTTGCGCAGCGAAAAGTTGTTGAAGGTAACGCCTAGCGTACCGATAACACCACCCAGGCCGAAATTGGTGCGCGGCTGGTAGCCGGCGCTCAGCTCCAGCTGGTCGGAGGGTTTTTCCTCTACGGTGTATTCGATATCTACGGTGCCTCGGTCGGGATTCACCGGCGTGTTAATGCCCAAGGACTCTGGGTTAAAGTACCCTAAGTTGACGATCTCGCGCTGGGAACGAATGATGTCCGAACGGCTAAACTTATCACCCGGCCGGGTGAAGAGCTCGCGCCGGATGACATGCTCGTGAGTGCGGTCGTTTCCTTTTATCACCACGCGGTCTATCGTAGCTTGAGGCCCTTCAAAGATGCGAATCTCCATATCTACAGAATCGTTCTCTATCGCCACTTCAATAGGGTCGGCTCGGAAAAACAGGTAACCGTTGTCCAAATAAAGAGAGGAGACGTCGCGACCGTCTTGGCTAAAACTGAGGCGATTGTTGAGCAGTTCTTCGTTGTATACATCGCCTTTCGAGATGCCGAGCACCTGTTGGAGGACGCGCGTATCGTAAATGGTGTTACCCTTCCAGGTGATATCTCGAAAATAGTAGCGACGCCCCTCGTTTACGGTTAACTGCAACATCAGCTCTCCCTTGCCGTTGCGCCACACCGAATCGCGCACAATGCGCGCATCGCGAAAACCCAGCGTGCGATAGTAGGCCTCTACGGCGCGCTTATCCTCTTCGTAGTCCTTTTCGACTAGCTTAGACTTTTTGAAGATGCGGCTCTTTTGGGCGGTGTTTTTCATTTTGCGCCGCAGGGCCTTTACCTTGACCTGCTGCACACCGATGAAGCGGATTTCTCGGATCTTAATGCGTTTGCCGGCTTTAATGATCACGTCCATCTTCACGCCGTTGACCGAACGCTCGTCGGGCGTGGTTTTAATCGTTACGTCGGCATCCAAGTATCCTTTGTCGGCATAATAGTTCTTGATGCCGTTGACAACCGACATACGGGCATTATCGGTGAGGATGGAGCCTCGCTGCAAGAAGCGGTTGATGATGTTGTTGAGGTCTTCGTGCTTGCTTTTTCTGACGCCGCTAAACGAGTGCCGGGTGTAGCGAGGCAGTTCTTTTACGACGATTTCCAAAAAAACCTCTTCTCCCTGCTGTCGTTCCTGGATGATCTGCACGTCCGTAAAGAGGCGCAGGTTCCACAAGCTCTGAACGGCGTGGGTGATTACGGGACCTGGAATGCGCACGCGTTCGCCGACGCGCAAGCCGGAGATGGCAATGAGCGCTTGCGCATCCGTGTACTGCGCTCCGCTGACCCGTACACCACCTATTGTATATTCCCGGGGTTTTTCGTAGGGGAACAGCGGCAGTTGAGCCGTGTCGGTAGAAATGGCCGTTTGGGCCATTAGACCGGAGAAAGACAGCCAAAACAAGGCAAGGACAGACAGCTTCATGGATGCAATAGATATGGGCAAATGACGGGTTTCAGGGAAGGGTCAGAGCAAGCAATTAGAAGGTTAAGGGCGTCGGGCTACGGCAAGGATTTCTTGCAAGTTAGGGCAATGTTGAAAGAGCGGATCGAGGGCCAGATGGGTTTTGCGCAGGCGGTTGAGCATCCACTGTTCGATGTAGTCGCCTTTTTTTTGCTCTAAGGCCGCCGCTTGTATCTTATTATAATCTCGACGAAGGTCGGCCCTATGCGGCTGGCTTCGGCTTTCGAGTAAAATAAGCCGATAATAACGCGAGCCGTCTGGAGCCCGGAAAGGCGTGGGCTTGGAGATCCCGCCCACCTCTAACTCGTCGATGGCGAAAAAGATATTGGTGTCCAAATCACCCACCTCGAAGAAGGTATTGCCGCTGCGCGGGTTGGCTACTCGCCCGTCGTTGTTGTAGCTGGCAGTGTTCTTGTCGCCGTACAGTTTGACGGCCTCGCTAAAGGTGAGCTTGTTCTCTAAAATAAGGTCTCGAATGGAGTCCAATTTTGCCGCGGCTTTTTCGAGGTCCTCGTCGGTAATATCCGGTTTAATGAGGATATGGCGGGCATGCACCAGGTTACCTCGGCGCTCGAGCAGCTGGATGACGTGAAAGCCGAAATCCGTTTCGACCACAGAGCTGATTTGGCCGGGGTCGAGTTTATATACAGCGGCTTCAAACTCCGGAACGAAGGTGCCGCGCTTTTGCCATCCTAGGTCTCCACCTTGGGCGGCACTTCCGGGGTCGTCGCTGTATTTCTTGGCCAGATCGGCAAAGTTTTCCCCTTGCTCCACGATGCGCCGGCGCAGCTCTTCCGCTCGAGCACGCGCGCGCGCTTTCTCTTCGGCATTTACCCGCGGCTTGTACACCAACTCGCGGATTTCCACCTCAGCATTGAAAAAAGGCAGCGAGTCGGTGGGAATTTGGTTGAAGAAGGCCTGCACTTCGGCCGGAGAGATCGTCACCTTTTTGGTGATCTCCTGCTGCATGCGCTCTGCCAACAGCTGGTTGCGCATATCGTTGCGCATCTGGTCTTTTATCTGGACTACCGTTTGACCGTAGTACTCCTCGATAGCTTTGTCGTCTTGGTTGAAGTAAGCGCGCAGGCGCTCGATACGCGCATCGAGCTGGTTCTCCACCTCTTCGTCCTTGACGAGTATAGAGTCCACCTTGGCTTGGTGGATGAGGAGTTTTTGAACCAGCAGGTTTTGCAGCACATAGCAGCCATAATCTGCTCCAATCTTAGGGTTCTGCTGGCGAGCGTAGGATAGTTGCTCCTGCACTTCGCTGAGGAGGATGACTTCTCCGCCAACGGTGGCGACCACTTTGTCGATGAGTAAGCGCTCGCTTTGGCCGCTGAGAGGCAGGGCGGCAACGAGGCAAAAAGCATGGGCTAATAAGGCGGAAGGCCGGTTGATTGGCATGGATGCTTTTTTGGCAAGTACGGCGTGAAGTGTGTGGAACGAGTAATGCTAAATCTGGGTGTTTGTAGGCAGCAGCGGGTTGTCTAAAGGAGAGCCGATTACGGGCAAACCGGCGAAAAAGGCGTCGAATCACCAATTTATCCAAATGTTGCGGCGTCTCAGTTCCTGCTGATAGAGGTCTTCCTTCCAGCGTTCGATGAGCTCTTGTTTGCGTCGGTGCAAAATGAGCGCCGTCGCCTGGTCGCGCACGTACTCCAGGGGAGCCGTCTCCTTTCCGCGCACGACGTCCAGCACGCGATAGTAATAGCGGAAATCCCCATCGCTGAGGATTCCCTCACGCCGTGGAGCTACGTTCTCCGAAGAAATCGTACCGCGCGGCAGCAGGGCCGACACCTCCTCCAGCCGGTGCCAGCGCTCTGTGTCGAGCAGGGCCTCCTTGGCCCATTGTTTGCTCAACACCCGGAGGCGGTGCTCATCGGCGGGGTTTTTGCTGTACCACAGCCGATTGAACTCTTGTTGAGGTGCCTTGTACGGAATGACGATAATCTGGCATTTGAGAATGGTGCTCTCGAGCTGGAACTGGTCTTTGTTGCTTTCGTAAAACGCGCGCAGCTCGTTTTCCGTCACCGTGCTGTCCATCTGCTCGGCCACGATTTGCTCCTCGAAGTTGAAGCGCACTAAGCTGGCTCGATAATCGCGCACCAACTTATCGATGTTGAGGTCTTTGGGGATGTTTCGCTCCGCCTCGTACATGAGCAATTGCTCGCGCACCCAGCGCTGGATGTAGGCCCTGACCAACAAAAGGCTATCTTCGGGCGAAGTGCCAGGAGGAACCACGCCCTCTATTTCCGAGCGATAAAGGCTCTTATTGTACACCTTGGCCAGCAGTTCATCGCCCTGCCGATCGCCCGCATCGGCCGTACGGCAGCCGAGCCACCACAAGGCGGAACAGGTTAAAAAAATCGCATGCAGAATACGGACCATGAAAAGGCATTTCCGGGCACCGAAGGAAACCGGATACCCGAAAACCCGGCAAAATTAGGCCTAAACTTCAGAAGTACGCGCGCTATCTTTTAGAGCGGGACCTTAGTCGCGGTCAAAGCGCAACTCCTGTACAACGGCGCCGGTGCCCGCCACTTTCACGTATACGTACACGCGGAAAGTTCCGCTGGACGTCGAAAGGTTACCGATGCAATACTGGTCACTGCTCCCTCGGCTGGTTCCCTGATGTACCGGGTGAAAGGAGCGAGGCCGGTTGTTCTGGAAAAAACTGCGCAGTTGCTCGATGGCTCTGGATTTCGGGCTACTTTGCTCTTGTTCCAAGATAGACAAATCGACATTATCCGCCAGATGCCGAGCCAGCGCGTCGACATCTCCCGCGCTTAGGGCGCGTGTAACTGCCTCTATGGTGGCATTTCCTTGAGCAGTCATCACGGTCGCAGACAATAGGGATAGCACTAAAATTAGGTTTTTCATAGCCGTCGAAAAAATAAAAGGGTGGTGTCAAGTAGCCACATCTGTATACGCAGGATTTATGCCAATGAAACTCCCAAAGGGGCTCTGTTAGTGTTAACGTTTATCGAAAAAAATGCCGCCTCCGTCGTTCGAGGAGTTGAATGCGTCCGAGAGGGCCACTCCGGAGATTTATAGCAAACGGATAGTCAACCTTTTACGTCGAACTACAGGCATTTTGTCCGCCCGCCGTCTACCGGTAAATTAATACCGTTGATATAAGCAGCGGCCGGGCTGGCCAGGAAAGCAACGGCGGCGGCCACTTCTTCCGGCTCGGCAAAGCGCCCCAAGGGTACCTGGCTGCGAAAATGCGCTTCCATATCGGCCGGTGCGATGCCGGCTGCCGCTGCGCGCTTGGCGATGAGGTCGTAAAGGCGAGCCGTGCGCGTGAAACCCGGCAATACGTTGTTGACCGTGATGCCCCACTGCCCCACCTCACCGGCTAAGGTCTTTGCCCAGGCGGCTACAGCCCAGCGCGTCGTGTTAGATACTCCTAAGTTTTCGATGGGCTCTTTCACAGAAGTGCTGATGATGTTGATGATACGACCATAGCCGGCCTGTTTCATGCCGGGAAGCATAGCCTGAGCAAGCAGGTGATTACATATGAGGTGATTGTGATATGCCCGCAAGAAGGCCTCCGGCTCGGCTTGTACAATAGGTCCTCCGGGAGGGCCCCCGGTGTTGTTGACCAAAACGTGAAAGGGCCACTCGGCGAGCAGCTCCTGTACGCGGATCATCAGCGCCCGGCTGTCGTCAAAATCGGCCACCAGATAGCGGTGTTGTTGGCCTTGGGAGGTATCTAACTGCCTTAACACCTCTTGTAGCGCACTCTCGGTGCGCGCCACCAGAGTGACGTTGGCCCCCAAGGCAGCCAACTCAACGGCCACAGCGCGCCCGATACCGGCACTGGAGCCGCCGACAAAAGCGTTTTTGTGCAAGAGAGAAAGCTGCATATCGCGTCGTTTGTGTGACAGGTTATCGGCTTAGTTAGCACGCTTCGGCCTGGCAAGTGTCAGGGACTAGGCTCATCCGAGAGAAAGGCGTAGAAATGCGCTTTTTCTTCCGAAAAGTCGAGCGAAGGGTGCTCTCGTTGGATCTGCTCGACGGCCTCGTACTGCTGCCGGGCAAAAGCACGGTGCTCAGGTGTGTTCGGGTGAAAAGGGCGATGGGCCATGGCGGTACGTATTCGAGCAATCCGGGCGACCAGTTGTGCGGTCTGAGGCGGGAAAAAGGCCTGGGCAAAGTACTCCCAGATGTAATCCACTGCTACTTCGGAGGGATGCACCATGTCGGCAGCGTAAAAGCGGTAGTCGCGCAGGTCGTCCAACAGAAGCTCGTAAGCGGCAAAGTAATGCACAAAGGTGTGCCGTTCACTCAACTGGTCGCAGGCCAATAGGAGGGCGGCTTTGCTGCGCTGATTTTCAATTAGCCCATCGCGCAAGTGCCGCACCGGGCTAACGGTGAGCACCACTTCCAACTCCGGACGCCGGCGCTTCCATTTCTCCAAAACCTCCGATAAGGACTCCACCACTTCCGCCACCGAGAGACGGCGCCGGTCAAACCAATCGGCGGGCGCCTTGTGGTTGTTGGCCACGACGCGTCCATGCGGGCGCAGGAGGAACACTTGGGCCGTGCCCAAGGTAAGGAATAAGCGCGTGGCCGAAGCCGAAAAAGCGGCGGCGTGCCGATGAGCGCGGCGAATTTGCTCCTCAAAAACGGAGCGCTCCGGATGAGAGTAGCGCCCGTGATGCTCCCAGCTGTGCCAAAGGCCTTGATGGTAAAAAAAGCCGTCTGAAAAGTCGGCCTCCTCGTCCAAAAGCCGCTCTAACAAGCGGGCTATCGAAATCGGGTTGTACAAAATACCGCTGGGATTGACCAACACCGGGAACTTGTGGGCACTTAAGCGCTCGCCTATGTGCTCCGAAAAGCACGAGCCTACAATGACGGCGGGAGCGGTATGGGTAAGGGCAAAAGAGCCGGGTATAGGAGGCAAGACCGTGCGAAAGCTCTTCACTGCGAAACGCCTTTTAGCGGCAAACATGCTACTTTTGTCGCTCATCCGAACCGAACAACCGGTAAGCTGTGTGATTTTTTTTACGCGATTACTTTACCTAAACAAGCGCCCTGCCGACCCGCCAGACTTAATCTTAGGTCGCTACACGGATGCTTTCAAATCCAAAGCCCAACTTGCCCACTGGGAGCGGGCCATGCGGGCGTACGAAAGCGGCCGTGTATTAGAGGCTTGCCGTGCCCTCCTGCTCTATTGGTTAGACGAGCCGAGACAAAACGTGCGATGGCAGCAAGACGGCGATACGCTGCGCTTTTCGCTCTTACAAGGTTCTCAGCGTATTGAGGGCCAGATCGAGGCCGACTACGTGCGCGCCGAAAGCAAAGTGGCCCAAGCTAAGGAGTTAAGCGTGGGATTCATGCGGCGCCTTATGGAGCACAACTGTTCCCTGAAATTTTGCCGCTTCGCCCTGGACCCCAACAACGTCTTGGTTCTTTGTTTCGAGATTCCGCTAATTGAAGCGTCGCCTACCCGATTGCACCAGGCTCTTCGCGAATTGGCGCTGTGGGCCGACAAACAAGACGACCTCCTGGTGGACGAATTCAGCACGCTGATCCCTATTACGTTTGGCGGCAAAGACCTGCCCGAAGCCGAAAAAGCGGCCAAATACGCCTTCATAACCCGCCAGATACGCTCCGCCTTTGACCTCATGGATAAGGGCCCCGTCCGTCCGGAACAACGCCCTGGAGTTTATGCGTACTTGCTGCTATCGGTCATTTATCGGATAGACTATTTGGTGCGCCCGGAAGGGGTTACCATGGATATCTTGGAGCGCGCCTCGCGCAGCTATTTTTCCCGACAGGAGCAACCGCTGTATACTCGAGTACTGACGCTGAGACGCGAGCTGCAGAAAATTCTCGATCGCCCGCGCGAGCAGGTGTTAGCAGAACTGTACCGCACCGAGGCCACTTTCGGTTTAGTGGCGCCCTTGCCTTTTGAGCGCCTGGTGCAGCTGATCGAGAACGAAAGAAACAATATGGAGTGGGCCTTGGAGAAAGGCTACGATACCTTGGCCATGGCCGTACCTCAGTACTTGGTGAGTTATACCCTCTTCCACTACGTGCCACCCGAACCGGTATATGACCTGTTGCGCCTGTTCCTGCGCGTCACAGAGTCGGAGTTCTTCGATGCCTTAGGGCTGCCTATTTTCACCAAGGCCAACGGCTCGCTGCATCGATCGGCCGTCCTTGTTGCCATTGAGGAGCTGGTCGCCAAACACCGCAAGACCACTCCTAACTTTAAGCCGAAAACACAACTACTGGATTTCTCCTCTATGCCGATGTTCGGCAAGACCTTTCTGGAGCTTATCTGCCGCCTCGAGCTGAGCCGCTGACCCCTTCGCACTATGCCGAACGCCATCGAAAATTATCGGGACATCGTGGTGCAAATTGCCACGCCTCACGCCACCGGCACGGGCTTTTACTTGAAAGACTGGGACGTGATCGTGACTAACTACCACGTGGTGGAGGGCCATCGCGAGGTCGTTATCGACGGCCGGCGCTTCAATCGCCAGCTGACGCCGGTGCTGTACCTCGACCCCAAGCATGACTTAGCCTTTTTGCGCCCGCCGGCCGACTGCCCAGAGCTGCCCTCCGTTCAACTGGGCGTGGATGTCCCGCTGCGCGAGCAAATGAGCGTAACGGCTATTGGCCATCCTTTTGGACTGAAGTTTTCCGTCAAAACCGGCGTCATTTCCAATACCCGAGAATTTCTCGACGGCATCCCGTATTTGCACATCGATGCTGCCTTGAACCCCGGCAATTCGGGTGGCCCTCTCTTGAACCAACAGGGCCTAATCATCGGCGTCAACACCTTCGTATATCGCAACAGCAACAACATCGGTTTTTCGCTGCCGGTGCAGCTGTTGCACCAATCCCTTCAGCTGTTTAAAGCCAGTGGCAGCCTAAACGCCTGCCGCTGCCCGGCGTGCCTCAACGTGGTGTGCGAACGAACCATAGAACAGCAGCAACTGTGCAGCTACTGCGGCCAGCGCGTGCGGCTGCCCGCCGACGTAGAGGAATATCACCCCTCGGGCACCGCGCACACCATAGAGGCCATCATCGAGCGCCTCGGATACCCGGTGGCCCTTAGTCGCAGCGGGGTAAACCGTTGGGAAATCCTGCACGGCAGTGCCCGCATCGACATCACTTACCACGAGCCCAGCGGGCTCGTCGGCGCCGATGCCCTGCTGTGCCGACTGCCGTCTGCAAACATCAAACCATTATACGAATATCTGCTGCGCGAAAACTACTCCCTGCGCTGGTTGACCTTATCGGTACACGAACAGAACATTTTGTTGTCGCTGGTCGTTTTTGAAGGCCACCTCAGCGAGGAAAGCGGCGCTACCGCCCTTCGGTATTTGCTTGAAAAAGCGGATCACTACGACAACATCTTAGTAGAGCAGTACGGAGCCTCTTGGGTGAGCGAAGACTGAGTTCGTCGGGACGTCAAAAACGAGCCGTTATCTTTATCGGCAAATACGGATGTGCTTGCTTGCTTTAGCCCCAGCGCAGATTGTTGACCTGGCCGTTAGCGCGGTGTTGGCGCTCATCATGTTCGGCGTGGGCCTCACCCTTACCGTAGCGGATTTCGTGCGCATTGTGCGCTATCCGAGGGCCTACTTTTCGGCTCTCTCAGCGCAGATGTTGGGTTTGCCGGTGTTGGCATTCATGATCAACCTTATAGCGCCGCTGTCGCCGGCGCTCAAAGTGGGATTCATCATTCTCAGCGCCAGCCCGGGAGGAGCGACCTCCGGCTTTCTGACCTACCTGTGGCGAGGCAACGTCGCTCTCTCGCTGTCGCTCACCGCCACCAACAGTTTCCTCACACTGTTCACCATACCCATTGTCGTCAACTTCGCCCTGCAAGTGTTCCTAGGCCGCAGCACCGAGCTGCACCTACCCTTCTGGGATACCGTGCGGCAAGTGTTCTTCATCACCATCGTACCGGCCGCCATAGGAGTAGCCGTTCGCCATTTTTTCCCTTACTTCGCCCAGCGCGTGAGCCGACCGGCGCGCTATCTTATGCTCACCTTGCTGGCCATCGTCTTTTTCATAAAAATGTTTGCCGGCGAACAGCACGGCGGCGCAGGACTGACCCTCGGGGACTTCTTAGGCCTAACTCCGGTGGCGTTGATACAAAACGCCCTTAGCTTGTTTTCGGGCTATTTCTTTCTGCGCTGGATGGGCGAGCCCCACCCCTCGCGTCTGACGGCTGCCTTTGAATGCGGTGTACAAAATACCACCCTGGCTTTTCTCATCGCCAGCGTGCTGCTGGGCAATCAGGATATGGTCAAGCCGGCGTTGGTGTACTCGTCCTATTCTTTCTGGACGGCCTGTCTTTTTGGCATCCTTTCCAATCGCATCACAAGTGAGCGCGCCTGAAGGCTTGTAGGCTCTCCTCCCGGCTGTTGGAGGCAATAAATTGCTTTTCGTACAACTCGCGATAACGCCCGCCCTCTATGGCCAACAGCTCGTCCGGCGGGCCGAATTCGCGCACTTCTCCGCGCTCGAGCACCAGAATATTTTTCGCATGCCGGACAGTAGAGAGCCGGTGGGCAATGACGATGCTGGTGCGGCGAGCGATGAGGCGCTCGATGGCGTATTGGATAACGCCTTCCGTCTCCGGGTCGATGGAGGAAGTCGCCTCGTCGAGGATGAGAATGTCGGGGTCAAACACCAAGGCGCGCACAAAGGCGATCAGCTGGCGCTGGCCCATGGACAAGGCTTGCCCGCGCTCTTGCACGGCGTACCGGTACGCGCCCGGCAATTCCATAATGAAGTCGTGTGCCCCAATGGTCTGAGCAGCCGCTATCACGGCGGCTTCGTTAATGCTGCCGTCGCGCAGCGTGATATTTTCCAGCACCGTGCCCGAAAAGAGGAAGGGGTCTTGCAGCACCACAGCGAGGCGACGGCGCAGGGCATAGAGGTCGTATTCGCGAAGGTCGCGCCCGTCAATGCGAATGCTGCCCGATTGTATTTCGTAAAAGCGGTTGAGCAGACTGATAATAGTAGTCTTGCCGCTGCCCGTGCTGCCGACAATGGCCAGTGTCTCCCCCGGCTCAATGTGAAAGGAGACCTCTTTCAGCACCGCGTCCTCCCGGTGGCCGGTGTAAGAAAACCACACGCGATCGAATTCCACCTCTCCACGGAGCCGAGCGGGAGCTAAGCGGCCGGTATTGGCCGAGACGTTTTTGTTTTCCAAAAGACCAAATACGCGCTCGGCGGCAATGAGCCCCATCTGCAAGGTATTGAATTTATCGGCCAACATGCGAATGGGCCGATACAGCATACTGATATAAAGAGGAAAAGCCACCAAAGCACCTACCGTTACCTCGTCGTGCAAGACGCCGCGCGCACCATACCAAACCATCAGGCCCAAGGAGAGCGCAGAAATAATGTCTACCACCGGGAAAAAAATCGCGTAAGCCAATATGGAGCGCAAGTTGGCCTCGGTGTAGGCGCGGTTGATGTGGCGAAACTTTTGCGCTTCTTGCTCCTCTGCGTTGAAAATCTGTACCGTGCGCATGCCGCTAATGCGCTCCTGCAAAAAACTGTTCATGGCGGCTATGTGATTGCGCACTTTCTCGTAACTATGGCGAACACTCTCCTTAAAGCGGTAGCTACTCCACAACAAAAGCGGAAAGACGGCTAAAACTACCAAGGCCAACTTCCAAGAAGTGTAAAACATCATGAACACTACGGCCGTCAGCGCCAGGAGGTCGGCCAATATGGTGATACTGCCCTCGGCAAATACGGTGTTGATGGCTTCGATGTCGTTGATGGTGCGCGTAGTGCTCTGCCCTACCGGTGTGCGGTCGAAGTAGGAGAGGTTGAGGCGCAAAATGTGGTTAAAGACCCGCACGCGCAAGTCGCGCACAACTATCTGACCCAACCAGTCGGTCTCGTAAAGGAACACGTATCGCAACACCACCTCGAGCAGCAACAAGGCGGCAATGCCGGCGGCGATGCGCAACATACCTTCCGCGTCGCCGACAAAAACATAGTCGTCCACCATCACCTGAAGGAGCTTAGGCCGGGCAATGGCCAACACTGCCAGCACTACGGCTAAAAAGGCCGTGAGGGCTAAAATGCCGCCATAGGGCCTGACTAAGCCAAACAGTCGGCGAAGGACGGCGAGGCGATGGGAACGCGTAGCAAGGGTGTTTTCGCTCATAAAAAGAAGCAGGTGCGAAAAGCCGAACAGCCTCGGCGAAAAAAGGTTTGCCGCTATGCGCCCTTCAGCCGCCGATGCCGAGGGCCTGAAGGGTTTCTACGTCGATGTTGCCGTCGGCCGGCAGGTCGTTTTCTAGTTGAAAGCGAGTGATCGCTGCCCTTGTCTGGGCATTTAGTTGGCCGTCGATGCGCCCCTCGTAGTAGCCGCGCACCTTAAGCACTTCCTGGATTTGGCGAATGTTGAGCCGGGCAATTTTTTCTTCGCACAGCACCTCGCGCCAGGACCAGTAGCCGCCTGAGCGCACCAATTTGCGTTTGAGTACAGTAGTGTACTCTGCCGGCAATGTCCGAACGGCCACATCGCCATCTCGTACCAAGATTTTTCGCTCTACGGGGGCATACTTCGCCGGCACGGTGTCCATCTGCACGTATGCCTCACGGCGCAGCACCTTTCGGCGCAGGGAGAGGTATTCATCGGTAACTCCGGCAGGAGGTACGGGCTCTTTCTGCCCCGGCCGCAGCCGCCAGCGTGTGACGACTTGAAACTTTCCTGGCTCTACATACTCAGATGCGCGGGCGGGTTCCTTAAGGCGCTCGACCGACTTCAATACAGTTTTAGCCGGCACAAAGGTGTAGCGTACGCAATCATCGCCGTCCTCGCCGTCGCAGCCCATAGGTTCTTGGCGATAGATTACTTGAGTCTGGGCCGGCACTTCCACTAAGCACCAAACAACACAGCCCTCCGGGTCGGCCTCCAAACAGCCCCCTGCAGCTTTTTTGCGCACCCAGCGCCTACCGGGAGGGCGCACCTCGATGTTTTGCGGCACCAACTGATAACGCATGGGAAGCACCTCCACCAGCCGATGCCCCGGCTCTATTTCAACGGGTACCTGTACGGTATCCCACAACGGCTGGCCGACCGCAAACAGCCGGGCCGGCGGTTGCACCCATATCGTCTCCTGAACCGCTTCGTATGCTTCGGGAGCCACCCTGCGGCCGGCCGGAGAGAGAAGCACGCGCACGTCCTCCTCCTCCCATACCGGATCGACTACCCTCAGCCGTACATAAGCCGGCCGAACTAAATAGCTATCCACCTGAGTAGCGAAAAGAGGAGGCAAAGCAAATTGTTCTTCCTGCTCCGGCCGTAAAACCACATTCTCCGAAACCCACTCGTAGCGGTCAGAAACCAGACACTGTACGTAACAGCGCCCCGGCTGTGCATGCTCTAAATCGAAGCGCTGGGCGGAAAGCCACCAAGGCACTCCCAACAATAGCGCAAGAATAGACCCTCTCTTCATAGCCCTTGTCGTGACCAATGCGTAAACTCCGAGCGCAAAAGTACACCGACCCCGCGCCCAACATCGCTCGCCTAACGGGGTGAAAACCTAAAAAGAGTTCTTTTCGCAAAAAGTGCCGAATCGTCCAAAAGACCAAAGGAGCAGGCTACCTCATCGAGACAAGGGCGCCCGACGGCATTCGGTTCCCCTAACTGCGGCTCGCTCAAATCCCTGCGATGTAGAGGAGCCATACTCCAAAAAAAGACCGGCTGCTTTGTGTCCAGCAGCCGGCCCTCTCAAGTCGGGGAGGCAGAAGGGACTCGAACCCTCGACCCTCAGAACCACAATCTGATGCTCTAACCAGCTGAGCTACAGCCTCCGTGAAAAGTGCCGCAAAAATACACGCGCCACCCTCAAAAAAGCAATAGACGGCGACTCCTTTTTTACGCCCGCCACAGGCGCAACAACAGCGACTCGACGACTAAGAACAACAAGACAAACACCAAGCACCAGCGCCACAGCGAAATGCCTCGGTCCTCTTCGGTCACCACTGCCGTAAAGTCCGCCTTGGCATTCCGGGCAAGTATCTCCACGTTAGGCGCTAGACGCTCCTCCAGTTCGTCCTCCGTCAGGCAACGCAGATCGCTTTCCTTTCGGTCGTAGTTATAGGCAAAGACGGCCATGACTGTGTCGCGCAGGAGAGCCTCGTACCAGCCGGCTTCGCTCAGCTGGGTGCCCGGGGTGAGCAAGGCCTGAGCGCCGACTATGCGCTGCCCGGGAATAAACTCCTGCTCCGCGTCGGCGTTAGCGCTTTCCGGGCGAGAGCGATCAGGTCGGCGGCGCATTTTGTAGGTTATCTCACCGGCAGCGGATACGAGATGACCTACCTCTAAAACTTCATCTCGGCCCAACGTATAGGCGATCTGGCGGCTCTTCGTACCGGCCAGGGCAGTTTTGAACAAAAGCGGAACAAAGATTTCGGCATGTCTGACCAAGTCATTGACGCGCTCGTTTAAAGGGGCCGCCGATAAGTACAAGGCACCTTCTCCGAGCGAATACTTAGCCAGCATGGCCGAGCCGTCGCGATAGGTCAGGATGTGCTCGCCTCGCTCCGGAGCGAGGCGAAAGTTGCCGCGGGTATTGGGCAAGCGCAGATTAGCTCCGACGTTGAGGAAGACATCGCGAAAGACAAATTCTTGGGTATTAATTTGCGTCACCTGGCGCTCGGCGGGCTGAAATGGCCCCAAGTTGCCGGCCTGGAAGTTCCGTAGAAAGCCGTTGTAGGCGTTGACATCGCCGTTTTGGGCAGGGAAAACGAGTACATTGCCGCCGTTTTGGGCAAATGCCTTTAGCTCTTGCGCCAGGCCGGAACTGATAAGGATGAGTTCATCCAAGACAATTAGCCGGTAATCCGGGAAGCGAGAGTAGTCCAAATTGCGCACGTCGGCGTAGTCCACTCGAAAATAGGGCGCTCCGGCGAAGGCATCGCCAAGGTAGCGGTTGGGTTGCTGCTCGTAGATGCACAGCACGTTAATGCGCTCGGCCACGTAGAAAGCGATGAAATAATCGTCGTCGAACTGCACCGGATAATCTTGCAGGGTGAGGCGCGCGACGTGCCAGCCGGGGCGCAGGATGTTGAAGCGAGCGGTGTCGGTGTGCGTACCGCGAGCCGGCAAGCGAAACACAGCTGCCGGCCGAGTCTGCCCTTCGTGATAGAAGCCCAGGCGCACTTCTTCAATGTCTTCAGAGCCGCGATTACTCACCTTGACCATTAGTGCAGCGGGCTGGTTGAGGATTTGCACCGGGCTTTCAAACCAGGCGGAGTCGATAGAGAGGTTGTTCTCCTGCACGGCGCGCAGCGGCACTAAGTAAACTTGCAAGAGAGAGTCTTTAAAATTGTCTAAATCGACCTGGTTTGCCTGAAAATCGCTAATGAGATAGGCAATGTGGTTCTCTGCCTTACCCGAGCGCAGGCATTGCTGTTGGCGCAACAATACCTTCGACAAGGGCCGGCTGGCCTTACCTATCTGAATCTCATCGATGCGGGCCAATGCGTCTTCTTGGCTAAGGAGGCGCTGGTCGCGCCCTTCAAAGTCGGCGGTCAGGACTTGGAATTCCTCGGCGGCACTGTAAGCCTTTACTATCTCGCGGGCGCGCTGTTTGGCCAACTCCAGCAACGGCGCATCCTCGCCGAGCGCAGCCATACTGAAAGAGTTATCCACATACACCGATACCGCTCTCAACCCCTGCTTCGCCGTCTTCGAGCGCGGAATGAAAGGCTGAGCAAAAGCCAACACCAGGAAGAGGAGTGCCAAGCAGCGCATGAGCAACACCAGCAGATTGCGCAAGCGCCGACGGTTGCTCGTTGCGTCCTTCACCTCCTGCAAAAAGCGCACATGGGAGAAGTACACCTTTTTAAACCGCCTAAAATAAAATAGGTGGATGAGGATCGGGATGGCTATGAGTGCGGCGGCTGCCAAAAAGCCGGGGAAAAGAAATTGCATGAGCGTCCCTGTATTTGTAAACGGGCGACAAAGGTAAGCCCTTTGACCATTCCCGACCGCCGAAGCATGTTTTCTACACCTCGCACTACACCTGTATAGATTACTTTTGCCCCTTGATGATTTCGAGCAATAAGGCCGGCGAATGTCTCTTTTAGCGGCCTGTTTTAAAACACGCACATTATGGGACAACAACCACTCGACGACTGGAGATGGGAGCAAGAGGAATGGCTTGAAGCCCTCGAAGAAGTTTTAGAGGCACACGGTAAGGCCCGGAGTACCGAATTGGTGCAGCGCCTGCGCTATTGGCTGGCGCGCCGCGGCGTACCTGTAGGCGGCCCGGCACTCAACACGCCCTATTTGAACACCATCCCGCCGGACGAGGAGCCCCCTTATCCGGGTGACTTAGCCCTGGAACAGCGCATCGAAAACATTCTCCGCTGGAACGCACAGGCCATAGTGCTGCATGCCCAAGACAAAAAGCTGGCGCTGGGCGGGCACATCGCCACTTATGCCGCGTGTGCAACCCTTTTAGAGGTACTCTTCCACCACTTTTTGCGCAAGCGCTCGGCCGACTACGGCGGCGACCTACTCATGTTTCAAGGGCACGCCTCGCCGGGTATTTACGCCCGCGCCGTTTGGGAAGGCCGCCTATCGATAGAACAAATCGCCAACTTCCGCCAAGAGCTGGAGGGAGGCGTACCCAGCTATCCTCATCCGCGCCGCATGCCGCACTTCTGGCAGGCTCCCACCGTCAGCATGGGCCTGGGCCCCATGACGGCTATCTACCAAGCCCGTTTCATGAAATATCTGGAAAGCCGTGGCCTAAAACCCAAAAACGGCGGCAAGGTGTGGCAATTCGTCGGCGATGGCGAAATCGACGAACCCGAGGTTTACGGCACTATCGGCGTAGCCGCCCGAGAACAGCTGGACAATCTCGTCTTCGTTATCAATTGCAACCTTCAACGCTTGGACGGCCCGGTGCGCGGCAACGGCAAAATCATCCAGGAAATGGAGCGCCATTTCTACGGAGCCTCCTGGGAAGTCATCAAGGTAGTCTGGAGCAGCGACTGGGACGAACTCTTTGCCAAAGACACAGAAGGCGCCCTGGCGGATCGGCTGGAAAAAATCATCGACGGCGACTACCAGGAAATGTCTACCCTCAGCGGCGCCGAGATCCGTAAAAAACTAATAGGCGACGACCCGCGCATCGCCGCATTACTGGCCGACTATACCGATGACCAAATCCAACGGTTGCGCCGCGGTGGTCACGACGCCAAAAAGATTTACGCCGCTTACGAACGCGCCGTGCGCTCCGACAAGCCGGTGGCCATTATCGTCAAGACCGTCAAGGGCTACGGTATGGGCAAAGTGGCCGAAGGAAAAAACAAAGCCCACCAAACCAAGGACATGAGCGCCGAAGCCCGCATCGAAAGCAAAAACCGCTACGGCATCCCCATATCCGATGAAGAAGCCGCTGCCGCAAAGTTCTGGTTCCCCGGCCCCGACGACCCTGCTACTCAGTACCTCCATGCCCGCCGCAAGGCCCTGGGCGGCTATCTGCCCGAGCGCTCTGAAGAGTATGCGCCCTTCCCGGTACCCGACCTACAATTATTTGAAAAACAGCTAAAGGGCAGCGCCGCGGCCGGCAACAAGGAGTTTTCCACCACCGCCGCCATGGTGGATATGCTTACCCAGCTGATCCGAACACCCGACGTCGGCAAATATATCGTGCCCATCGTGCCCGACGAGGCCCAAACCTTCGGCATGGAGTCCCTGTTTAACTCCGCTCACGTTTGGAACCAACAAGGGCAACTCTACACTCCGCTCGAAATCGGTATCTCCGTCATCAAATACCGTGAGTCGAAGACCGGACAAGTCTTACAGGAGGGTATCAACGAAGACGGCGCCTTAGCCTCCTTCACGGCTGCCGGCACGGCCTATAGTCTGCACGGCATACCCATGCTTCCCTTCTACATCTTCTACTCGATGTTCGGCTTCCAACGCGTAGGCGACATGATCTGGGCAGCAGCCGACATGATGTGCAAAGGCTTTTTGTTAGGCGCCACCGCCGGACGCACTACGTTAAATGGCGAAGGGCTGCAGCACCAAGACGGCCATTCGCACATCATCGCCCAAACGGTACCCGCCGTAGTCAGTTACGACCCGGCCTTTGCCTATGAACTGGCCGTGATTGTACACGACGGTATCCGGCGCATGTACGGAAACAACGAGCACAAGATGTACTACATCACCCTATACAACGAGAACCTTCTGATGCCGCCTATGCCCCAAGGCGTGGAGGAAGGCATTCGCCGCGGTCTGTACCGCTACCGCCGCTCCGACAAGGCCTCTGCCAAAGCCGAGGTAAAAGCCCATTTGCTCGCCTCCGGCATTATCTTGCAACAAGCGCTCCAAGCGGCCGACATCCTCGAAGCAGAAGGCGTTAGCACCGATGTGTGGAGCGTTACTTCCTGGAGCGAGCTGTACCGAGACGCCCTGGCCTGTGAGCGGCACAACCGCCTGCACCCGGCGCAACCTACCCCCCGTGTTCCTTATGTACAACAAGCCCTCGGAGAGGAAAAAGGCATCTTCGTAGCTGCCAGCGACTGGGTCAAACTCACCGCCGGCTGCCTCGCGCCTTGGATGCCTCAGCCGTTCGTCGTCCTGGGCACCGACGGCTTCGGGCTATCGGACAGCCGAGAGAATTTGCGAAACTACTTCGAGGTCAGCGCCAACCACATTGCTTTTGCCGCCGTACGCCTGCTGCACCAGCAAGGGAAAGTATCGACAAAAGCCGTGTCGGCTTTTATGAAAAAATACGGTATCGACCCCAACAAGCCCGACCCGATGAGCGTGTAAACCAGCTGCTCATCCGAGCGGCGCTCAATGGCGGAAGTGCCGAATGCCGGTAAACACCATGGCCATGCCGCGCTCATCGCAGGCGCGAATGCTGTCTAAGTCTTTAATGGAACCGCCCGGCTGAAGGATGGCCGTGATACCGGCCTGGTAACCGATCTCCACACAGTCCGGAAAAGGGAAAAAGGCGTCAGAGGCCATCACGGCGCCGTTGAGGTCGAAGCCAAAAGAGCGCGCCTTGGCAATAGCTTGGCGCAGAGCATCGACTCGAGAGGGCTGCCCACAGCCCATGCCGATAAGCTGCCGTTCCTTCACAATGGCAATGGCGTTCGACTTCAGATGCTTCACACAACGGGTGGCAAAAAGCAGCTCGCCCACTTCCTTGGGCGTGGGCAAGCGCTTGGTCACCGGCCGCAGGTCCGCCTCTGTTTCCGTTTTCAAGTCGGTGTCTTGCTCAACCACGCCGTTGAGCAGGCTGCGAAAGCTGCGCGGCCGAACGTAGAAATCGCGGATTTTCAGTAAAATGCGCTGCTCTTTTTGGCGCAGCAGTTCCAGCGCCTCAGGCTCGAAGTCGGGCGCAATGAGCACCTCGTAAAACAACCGGTGGATCTCCTCGGCCGTCGGCAAGTCGATGCGCGTGTTGGTGATAAAGATGCCCCCAAAGGCGGAAACCGGGTCGCAAGCCAAGGCGGCCTTCCAGGCGTCCAGCAGCGTATGCCGGCGCGCCACGCCGCAAGCATTGGTGTGCTTGAGAATGGCGAAGGTGGGCTTGCCTAAGTGAAACTCCCGCATCAGCTGCACGGCGGCGTCGATATCCAGCAGGTTGTTATAAGAAATGGCTTTGCCGCTGAGCTTCTCAAACATCTGCTCAAAGTCGCCAAAAAAGACGCCGGCTTGATGAGGGTTTTCTCCATAGCGCAAAATGTCGGACCGGTGGATGGAATATTTAAACGCGATATCTGCTGCGCCCTCGTTGAACCAGTTGAAAATAGCGATGTCGTAGTTCGAGGTCACCTTGAATGCCCGCCGCGCCAGCTCGCGGCGATGAGCCGCCGTGAGCCGGCCCTCATTGCTTTGCAGCATATTCAAAAACAGCGCGTAGTCCTCGCGAGAGGCGACCACGGCCACGTCAGCCCAGTTCTTTGCCGCCGCCCGAATGAGCGCTACTCCGCCGATATCTATTTTCTCTATGATCTCCGCTTCGTCGCTGCTCTTGGCCACCGTCTCCTCAAACGGATACAAATCCACGATAACGCAATCTATCGGTGGGATGCCGTACTGCTCCAGTTGGCTCAGGTGCGCCGGCTCTCGTCGGGCCAACACGCCACCGAAAACGGCCGGGTGCAGTGTCTTGACCCGCCCATCCAGGATACTCGGATAGCCGGTGAGCGCCTCTACCGATACCACAGGAATGCCCAGCTTCTCAATGTAGCGTTGCGTACCGCCGGTGCTGTACAGCGTTGCTCCCAGCGCATGCAAGCGCCGAACCACCGGCTCCAGGCCGTCTTTGACGTAAACAGAGACCAGCGCTGCGCTGATTTTCCGTTGCTCTTCAGGTAAAACGGATGCCTTAGCCATATACTATGCCGCATTTGAGGGCGAAGGTATGGTGGCGAAGCCCGAACTGCCCTACCCGTAGCTGCCGGCAGTCGTCTCCAGAGGCGAAAAAAGCAACAAAGAAGAACAAGGAGCCCTGCCCCGAGCGCGCGGACACGAAAAAAACGGCGACGCCTGCCCCAAAGCTTTTGCACCGGGCAACCGTCATTTTTTCACGACCACCGTCTCTACCGTTGGACCTCCGTCCGGTTGTACCCTGACGCGATAGGGGCCGGAAGGCAGCGCGCGCATGTCGAGTGTGTGGCCCAAGGTCGCAAAGGTTACCGCGTGCAGCACGTTTCCGCCGCCATCCAGCACGAAAGCCGCAGTGCGTTTGTTCGAGGAGCTGTGGTGGACAAAGAGGTGGACAAAGCCGCTGTAGGTAGCAGCGGGAAATACAAACACGCGAGGCGGAGACAAGGCCGACGGGATGGGCCCGGCACCGGAAAAAATCTGCCGGACGGCATTCACCAAAGGCGTGCTCAAGTGACCGTCTGCCGAAACCAAGTAATCGCCGCTAATATCCCAAATCGCTACACCGCGCAGGGCATACAAGCGCACATAATGCGCCTTCAGGGCAATAGAGCGCTCGTCGTCGAAAGAAACGAAAGAGGGCGTGTTGACTCCGACCAGGTAGGGAACCAAAGCGGTATCGTCCCAGTACTGGGCGTACACGCCTTGTTGGAGGTGAGCGGCGATCTCGAAATAAAGAGGAGTAACGCCGTTTCGGGCAAAGCGGTCTGTGTCGGGCTCGCCGATAGTCTGCACATGCAGGCCGGCCACGCCCGCCGTGCGATAAGAGCGGCCGTAAAAAGCCAGGCCGAGGTTGATTTTAGCAGGCGGCACACCGTATTGAAGCAGCGCCTGTACCGCCTCCGCACAGCTGTAGCCGGGTTGCGTAGCATTAGCCGAAGGAAAGAGCGGAGCATTATGGTTCGATACGGCATCCCATTGGCCGTAAAATGAGTACGACATTAGGTTAACAGCATTGACCAAGCGATGCACGCGAGGCCAGTCGATAGCAGCCAAATGCCGAGGGGCAGCACCGATGGCAATGGTCAGCATCAAGTCGCGCCTCAGGGAATTGCGCAAAGCGTTGAGCGTGTCGCGAACCTCGCTCAGCAGCGCCGTGAAATGTTGGCGGTCGGCCGGGCTGCCGTTGCGCGCCGGGTCGCCCGGGTATTCCCAATCGATATCTACACCGTCGAGGTGATACAGCTTGATGACCTGAGCGCAGGCAGAGGCGAAACGCGCTCGTTTTTTCGGGTCTGCTGCTACTGCGGAGAAATGCGCGGAATGAACCCAGCCCCCTATGGATACGGCAAAGCGCGTCCGATGCCGGTGAGCATAGTCGGAAAAACGCTTGCCGGGCTGGTGATGGGACGGGTTGCCTAAGCCTCGAGCCGACAAATAGTCGGCCGGAGCGTCAGGGCGCAGCGGGCCCAACAAAAGCGGCTTATCCTGCTCTGGCTTGATAAGGGATAAAGAGCCGTCCGCCTCCAGGTTGATAAACGCATAGATTAAAATGTCATAGTTCCGGTAAATCAGATGAGCCGGCTGAAGCAGCTGAGAGCGCTCGGCAATGCGCCAGGCCGGATAATAGCCGGTGATGAAATGCCGCGGTACTTGTCCTTGCGTACAAGTGGAAAGGCAAAAAACGGCACTCAAAGAAGCAGCAATAATGTAGGAGCAGGCCATGTCTATTCGCAAAGGGTTCACAGATGCTCTTCCATCGAGCAGGCGGCGGCATGGTCTAAAGGAGAATATTGTCTCCACCCTCCTGCTGTACGAGGCGCTGGCGCATCGTCTCGTACAAACAAATGCCGGCTGCCACTCCGACGTTGTACGAGTCGAAGTCGGACAACTGCGGAATGTGCCCCACAGCATCGGCCATGCGCATGAGCTTGGGAGTCAAACCCGCCCCTTCTGCTCCCATGAGCCATGCCGTCGGGCCCGTCAGGTCGAGCCGGTATATCGGTTGGCTTTGGGGCGACCGGCCGGTAGCGATGACTTGTACGCCTCGCTCTTGCAGCCACTCTACGGCGGAGTATGTGCTGCGCACCCGACACAACCGGATACGGGCCAACGCCCCAGCAGAGGCCTTCATCGCCTCCTCGTTCGCCGGAGCACAACCCGATTGCGGTACTACTACGGCGTGAACGCCGGTACACTCTGCCGAGCGGCATATAGCGCCGAAATTGCGCACATCGGTAATGCCGTCTAACAGCACCAGCAAAGGCGGGCTTCCGCCCTGTTCAACGCCGGCCCACTCTTCTTCCAGCGAACGGTAAAGCACTAAAGACAACCAGGCCACTACTCCTTGATGGACCCCCCGAGCCATGCGATTGAGCTTTTCGCGCGGCACTACTTGTAGAGGTATACCCCGCTCGCGCGTCAGCAAGCGTATCTCCCGCTCTACCTCGCCGCGCAGCCCCTGTTGGAAAAACACTTTCTCCACCGGCCGGCCGGCCTTCAGGGCTTCTACTACCGGATGATAGCCGTAAATAAGCTGGGACACGACGTTTAAGGTGAGCGTCTGGATAAAATGTCAGGGCGGCAAAAATAGTATTTACCACCCGCTCTTGTGGCTTTAGCGGAAAAGGCCGCACGGTAATGCATACGCCATAAGTTTGTAGCCAAAACGCCGTCTATTGATGCAGCCTCCTCTCCACTCGACACACAAGCAGATGGTCCAAAGAAGCGCGCGCTCTTTTCGCCGTGCTCTAATCAAGGCCATTGTCCATCTGATGGCTGCTTTTCGGCCCGCCGCTCTCTTCCGCTCGTCCTCCGGTCGCCTTCGCCCATTCGCGGCGGTCCTTGCCGTCTTTTTTTTCCACCTGGCGCCCTTGCTCTACAACGGCTCTAATGCTTACGTGCGCATTCACGACAACTTGGAGGGCGAATGGGCATGGCTGGTGTTATTGGTCAAATCGGGCAGGGCCCTGGACTTTTCGAGCACCTCCGTCATCCCGCAAATACTGGGCGGCCAGCCGCGGATGACGCTGCCTTCAGGCTTGTCGGTAAATGTCCTCTTCATCTGGCTCTTCGGCGGCCTGAACGGCTACAAAGTCAGTTACGCCCTCTCTCGCCTGCTGGCTTTTGTCGGCATGTACCGGCTTTTGCGCGTTTACTTTTTGCCGGAGGAGAAAGAGGCTTTCATCCGTCTATGCGCAGCGCTGTGCTTTAGCCTGGTGCCCTTTTACGTACAATTTGGAGTGGCCCTACAGCCCTTCTTGCTCCACAGCTGGCTCAATCTGATGCGGGGCAAAGCCAACTGGGCGGACTACGTCTGCCTGTTGCTCGTCCCGTTTTACTCCAGCATTGTATGGATGGGCACCTCTGCCGTCATCCTGTTAGGCGGGCTATGGCTGGGCTGGACGCTGTGGAAGTGCCGCCTTCGCTTGCAACCGCTGATGGGCATCGGGCTGCTCAGCCTGTCCTATCTTCTGGTCAACCTCTCTCTTTTGCAGCTGTACTTAAACCCTGATTTCACCTCCCACCGCAAGCATTACGATGCTCTGGCCATGATGGACATTCATTTCTCTGCAGGGCTGGCAGAAGCGCTGTTTTCGTGCGTGGTTTCACAGTATCACGCCGGCACAGTGGTAGCCTTGCCGCTGTTGGTCTTGGCCGCAGTGGCCCTGCGAAGCCAACAACAAGAACCCGGTAGATCCATCCTCAAGTACCGCTTCTGGCAAACGGCTCTCTGCTTAGTGTTAATAGCCCTTATCTCGCTCCTGTACGGCTTGTACCCTTACATAGCCGCACCTTTAGACGAGTTCATCCCGCTGCTCTCTCAGCTGCGGTTCAACCGCATGATCATCGCCTTGCCGCTGTTGTTTTTCTTGGTGTTCGCTTTATCGCTGAGCATCTTACACCATAAGGGCTTTTCCAGCAGGGCAATAAGTATCGTGCTGGCGTGCCAGTTAGTGATGGGATTTTTCTCCAACGACGAGTGGCTCCACAACATGCGCCGGCTTTGGGGCGCCCCGGTAAAGCCCGGCTACGCCGAATTTTGGGCAGAGGAGCTGTTCAAACGCATAAACCGCTACATCGGCCAACCGCAACACAGCTACCGAATAGCCAACCTGGGCATACATCCCGCCGTTGCGCAACACAACGGCTTCTACACCTTGGATGGCCTCCTGCCGGTCTACCGCCTGGAGCACAAGGTGCGCTTTCGCAGCATCATTGCCGATGAAATAGCCAAAGACCCTCGACTGTCTGCCTATTTCGACGAGTGGGGCAATCGCTGCTATCTCTTTTCCGCCGAATTGGGACTGTCAGACCAGAACAACCTCATAGACAAAAACAGCCGCCTGGCCTTGAACGACTTCCGCTTCAATGCAGAGGCCTTCAAGCAAATGGGCGGGCGATATGTTTTTTCTGCCCTGCTCCTTCAACACCCCGAACGAGCAGGGCTGCGCCTACTGAAGGTCTTCGAGCCTAAGGCCAATGAGACGAGCTGGTGGAAAATCTATCTCTATGAAGCGGTATAAACGGCCCTGGTGCCGCCGTGAACGCGGCTTAGTCTATCTGTTCGCACTATTTGCCTTGCTCAGTATCCTGGTGTTCACCTGGGGGCGCTACTTTTTCCCTTTGCTCGGTTCTTTTTATTGAGCGCGATAAACACGTAGAGCTCCGGCAATACTATAGTTCGTAGTAGGTGGTTTTTTTTACAGATGTTCTGGGTAGTGTCAAACTTTGGGTGATGCAAATGTTCATAAAATGCTGAAAATGAGTTTTTGTTAACTAAAAACTTATCACTTAAAACTAAACACTACCATGTTTTGCTTCTTTTCTCATTTGATGTGCACTTCCATAACCTTGCTCGTATCTACCCCTAAAATGTCCACCACTTTTACCATCGCTTTGTATTTGCCGGCTTTACCGGTAAATTCAAGGATGGGATTTTTCCCGGTTTGGAAACTTTGCCACTCGTTTTCAAAGGGGTAGTTGCCCGTCCATTGTTCAACCGTTTTGCCTGCTTCGTTACGAATTTTGATAATGGTACTCGAAATCAATAGCCCGGTAGTCAATCCAGTCGTGCCGGTTTTCGGTTAACACCGTGCGAGTAATGATGCCGTTTTTGTCTTTTTCTACAATACTGAAGCATGTTCGCAACTTATCGGATGAATCGGTGGTAGAACAGTGGAGTGAAAACATGTAACGGAAGAGAGTTCCTTTGTGCCGGCCCCTCCTTGTGAGGCCTCTGAGTTAGCGCACTTTAGAAGAAGGATAGGGGAGAAGGAAGTAGAGTTGATTTTGCAAGGGAGTATCCGAGTCAACAACAAGGATGGCTTGGACCTCCAATGTAAATGTCGATACCACCGTAGCGGCACCTCACTTGCGCTTGCCAAACTGGAGGTTGACGAAAAAATTGACAAACAGGCGCTGGTTGGCGCTGGAGATGAGGATGGGTAACTCGGCGGGAAAGGCATCGAGCATGACACCCACTTCTAGGGCTTTTACGACTTCGTCGAAGGCTCCCCAATCGAAATGTGCCGCTGCGGAGGCAGTGATGCCGGGCCTTGGGCTGATTTCGCCGAGCCCTCGGGTGAAGGGCGAAGCGCCCTTGATGCGCCCGTTTTCGTCCAAGAAGAGATTGGCGTTTTCCTCTGAGTACTTTTCGTGCATGATACGGCAATCGCCCGGGCGAGTGGGGTTGGGGTAGCATATAGCTAAATAGTACGGCTTGAGGAGAGCCAGCGACGGGCCGAAGGTGTAGCTAACACCCACGGCTACGCCGCGCTGTTTGGCTTTTTCCGAAAAATAGCGCTTCACGCCCCAGGCTCCGCGCACCATGAAGGCGTTGTTCTGCTTGCCGAAGATGTAAGGTCTGAAAGAGCGGCTTAGCAAGGGGTCGGCACTTTGCCGCTGTTCTTTGGGGTGGCGCAGCTCGCCTACACTGATGTGGAAGTAGGTGGTCCGATAGTATGTACGCAGGCGTCCAAACTCCAGCCCTGCCAAAAAGCCTTTAGCGGTTGTCAGACGGAAATTGAGGGTAGTTTCCCGATTATATACGATGCCTACCCTTCCGGTAAGAGGGTCGGCGTATTGGGCGAGCGCAGTGCGGCCCACAAGGGAGAGCATTACAAAGAGAAGGAAAGGGCGCGCCATGGCTAAATATTTTCTTCAAAAATAAGACCTTTTCGGCGATTAGAGGGAGTTTTTCGACTTCTCTCTTGCGAAAGCCGGAACTTTTTGCCCGAAATGAGAAAAACAAATAGGCCGAACGGCGGTGCAGCTGTTGTTTTGCATTGGAGCCGTCGGCGCAATGAGCAAACAGCCGGAAAAAGCGATATGTTTTCGTTCGAGCACCCGGAGTATTTTCGATGGATGGGGGTGGCGCCTGCCATGGTGGCGGTATGGTGGCTGTACTTACGGTGGCGGAGGCGGTCGCTGTTGCGCTTGGCCGCCCCTACGGCACAAGAACGCATCTTGCCGGGCTGGTCTGCGAAGCGTTTTTGGCTCAAAAACGGCCTGCTGCTAATGGCTGTAGTCTTGCTCATCGTCGCGGCAGCCAATCCGCGGCGTGGGGTACTGCAGCAGGCCGTTCAACAGCGGAGTGCCGACGTGTTTATCGCGCTAGACCTTTCGCTGAGCATGCTGGCCCAGGATGCCTCGCCGAGCCGTCTGGAGCGCGCTAAGGTTTTTGCCCGCCGTCTGGCGCGCGCCTTGAGCAACGAGCGCGTAGGAGTGGTATTTTTTGCCGGCAGCGCATACGTGGCCATGCCGCTTAGTCTGGACCACGGCGCTGCGGACATGCTGCTGCGAGCGGCCACTCCCGACCTCCTCAGCACTCCTGGATCCGACCTCGGCGCGGCCTTGCTGGTGGCCTTGGAGCACTTTGACCCCGACCCCGATGCAGGGCGCGCCGTCGTTTTAATCTCCGATGGCGAAGACCACGAGGGCCGGCTCTCTCAAGCCACTGCTCGGCTACGCGATGCCGGCGTCATTGTTTTTTGTGTAGGCGTAGGCACGTCGGAAGGCACCCTCATACCCCTAGCGGAGGGAGAATACAAGCGCGACCCGAGCGGCCGGCCCATCCTTACCCGCGCCAACGAGGGCGCATTGCGCCAAATTGCGGCAGCCACTAAAGGTGAATATTACTCTTTGCAGCAGGGTGACGACGCCTTAGAGGCTATCCGGCGCGAAATCGGCCAACTCGACCGCCGGGCAGTGCAAGGGCGTTCTTTCGAGGAGTTCGAGTCGTACTATGCTTATTTCGTCCTGCCGGCCTTCCTGCTGCTGACCCTATACGTCGCATTGGGCTGGCGAGTACGCTCAGTGCCGCTTCTGTTGTTACTCGCGCTCCAGTCTTCGCCGCTCAGGGCGCAGTCTGCCCATCGCCTGTTGCGCCAAGGCGACCGCCACTACTCGGAGGAGCGCTACAAAGAAGCCGAAAGCGCTTATCGCGAAGCCCGGCGAAAGGACCCGCAGAATCCTCAGGCGCTTTACAACCAAGGCAATGCCCTTTACAAGCAAGGTAAGTACGCCGAAGCCCAGCAGGCCTGGCAAAAAGCACTGCCATACATCGGCGACCCTGCCCGCAAGGCCGACTTGTGGCACAACTTAGGCAATGCGCTGCTCCGGCAAGGCCGGCTCGAAGAAGCCATTAGCGCTTACGAAAACAGCCTGCGCTTGCGCCCCGGAGACCTCGATACTAAAATAAACCTCCAATTAGCCCGAAAAAAACAAAAACAAAGCCAACCTCCCACCGGTGACTCTACTGCCAACGCCACCCCTCATACCTCTGCCGAGCAGGTACCGCCACCCGAACAGCCGCCAAAGCCCGACGAGGAGCAACCCGGCAAGCTCTCCCCTCGAGAAGCCCGCCAACTGCTCGAAACTACCGTAGCTCCACAAGACCAAAACAGCGGCCGCAAGTACCGCGAACAAACCCCTCAGAGCCATCAAAAACGCCTGCGAAAAGATTGGTGAATACCTCTCACCCTGCCATGACGATCCTCTCTTATAACATTAACGGCCTTCGGTCGGCAATCGGCAAGAACTTCATAGACTGGCTGGCCACTCAAGCAGCCGACATCGTATGCCTGCAAGAAATAAAGGCGCGCCCACAAGACGTAAATACTGCCGACATCGAAGCGCTCGGTTACCATCACTTTTGGCACCCGGCGCAAAAACCCGGCTACAGCGGCGTGGCTACCTGGACCAAGCGAGTACCCGACCGCGTCGTAGAGGGCTGCGGCATGGAAAAGTACGACCGCGAAGGCCGGATCTTGCGCACCGATTTCGACGACTGGACACTGCTAAACTGCTACTTTCCTTCCGGGACCACCGGCGAAGAGCGGCAGGCCTTCAAAATGGCATTTCTCGATGACTTTCTGTGCTGGGTAACCGACCTAAAAAAGGAGCGGCCCAATCTCATCGTCGCCGGAGACTACAACATCGCCCACACCGAGCAAGACATTCACGACCCCAAGGGCAACCAAAAGAGCAGCGGCTTTTTGCCCGAAGAGCGCGCCTGGATGAGCCGGTGGTTCTCCAACGGCTTCACCGACGCCTTTCGCCATCTGCACCCCGATAGTGTGGAGTACAGCTGGTGGACCTTCCGCGCCAATGCTCGCGCAAAAAATAAGGGCTGGCGCATCGATTACTTCTCCGTAAGTACGCCCTTAGTGCCTCGCATCACCGAAGTGCGCCATCTATCCGAGGCGGTTCACTCCGACCATTGCCCCGTTTGGATGCAAATAGACCTGTAAAAACCTCCCCATACTCGGCAATAGGACGCCCTCCAACCTTTTTCCTACCCGCCCCCACCTCTGCCGCCGTAACGCCGGCGAGGGTAATGGTATTTTTAAATGGGTGGCTCTGCCGGCATTTTTTTTCACCGAACAAGAACGTCATGAAACACATCGCCGCACTTTTTGGGATGACCGCCCTCCTGTCCGTGTACCTAAAGGCGCAGTCAGCCGGCTGCCCCTACCGAGAGAAGAGATACGGATGGAGGGTAGAAAAAGACCTCCTCTACGGCAGAGACGTTAATTACTTAGGCGATTCGCTCGACTTGAAGTTGGACTTGTACAAGCCCACCGGCGACAACAACCCCGCCCGGCCACTCATTGTGTACGTACACGGCGGCTTTATGTTGACGGGCTGCAAGGAAGGCCCCGCCTGGTTTGCCCAAGCAATGGCGGCGCGGGGCTATGTCGTCGCTTGCGTAGACTACCGAAAAGGCTGGCACAAGGCAGAGTACGTTTCCACACCCAACTGTCTTTTAAACCTTTTGAACCTCGACGTCAAATGCCTGTACGCTGCAGATACGGCAGAGCACTATCGGGCCATTTACCGCGGTATGCAAGACGTGAAAGGAGCCATCCGCTGGCTTAAGGCCCGCGCCTCGGCGGACTCTGTGGATATCGAAAACGTCATTGTCGGCGGAGAAAGTGCAGGGGCTTTTATCTCGTTCGCCGTCGCCCTGTTAGACCGGCCGGAAGAAAAGCCGGCCTCCTGTTTCGCCATACCGGCTGCTCCTAAGCCCTACGCAGCCAGTGTAAATTGCTTTGAGATCGAGCTCTGCAACAGACAATTCCGCACGCCCGGCGGCGCTCAACTGCTACGGCCCGACCTCGGGCCTGTGGAAGGCCGCTTACATCTGAACGGCCACCATACGCGGGTGCGCGCCGTGATCAGTTTTTACGGCGGGGTGCCGGTAGAAGCCCATCCGCAGGCCAAAGACTGGTTCAGAGGCCCGGATACACCGGCCTTCTACCTCTATCACCAAACTTGCGATGTCGTGGTGCCTTTCCGTTACGGCAGAGCACTGGAGACCCTTTCCGTTTACTGCAACACCGGTTGCACTCCCTGGCATTACGGGTATATGCACCTCTACGGGAACGGCGCCATAGCCGATTTTATAGAGAGCCTGCCCAAGCGGCCGCCGTTGGCAAAGGACTTTCCCTATTGCAAGCCGTTCGACCCTGACATAGCGCTCTTTGAGTGTATTCGAGTATTAAACAACGGCGGCTACCACCATATCCTTGACCATGAAGGCTCCGCTCAGAAGATAGCCGACTTTTTATGCCCGACTTTGGTAACGGCGCCGGACGTCCACCCGGAAGTGAGCGTGAGCCTGTGGCCTAATCCGTTTCAACAGCGCCTATTCTTGCGCATCCATGCGCCCGACCCCGGCCCGACAACCCTTTGGCTAACCGACCTCTCCGGACGCGCAGTGTGGACGGCAGAGCGATACCTGCAAACCGGCGAGCAACTGCTAATGGAACACCCCTCCCTCGTCCCGGGGGTTTATGTATTCCACATACGCACTGGAGAATGGACGGCAGCGTACAAGCTCATTAAACAATAGCACCGCTTCCGCGAGCACGCACCTAAAACTCTCTTCCCGCGGGACTTGAGCCCATCCGTTGCTCAAGCCATGTTCCCCAACAGGCGTCGTCTCTCAGAAGAGAGGGCGGCGCCTGCCGTTATGGCCGGCCTCGTCACCAACGCCGGCGGCCTAAAGAGACGACCGTAGCCGCCAGGAAAAAAGCGATGAGCGACAGAAAATACACTACATCGCGCGTGTCGATGAGGCCGCGGCTCATCGAGTCGTAGTGGTATTGGATGCCGATGGCTTGCACGATGTCGTCCGTCTTGCCGAAGAACACGGGCAGGCGGCTGAGTAGGTCGAACATTTGAAAGAAAAAGAAGCACAAGAAGGCGGCCAGTAGAAAGGCCACCATCTGGCTCTGCGTCAGAGAAGAGGCAAACAGCCCAATCGCCACAAAAGCAGCTGCCAACAACAACAGGCCGATGTAAGAGCCGAAAATACCGCCGCTATCCAGATTGCCCGGAGGAGCACCCAAAGAGTACACGGTAAAATAATATAATAAGGTGGGCAGCAGAGAGAAGAGCACCAAGGTCAGGCAGGCTAAAAACTTGCCCCCTACGATTTGCGCATCCGTCAAAGGGCGCGTTACCAGCAGTTCCAGTGTACCGGTCTGCATTTCTTCCGACAAGGAACGCATCGTCACCGCCGGGATGAGGAACAGAAACACCTGAGGGGCGACGGCAAAGAGCGTGTCCAAAGTGGCAAATCGGCCGTCGAGGATGCTGAATTCGGGCAGCACCCATAGAAGGAGACCCATGAGCACCAAGAAAGTGCCGATAACTACATAGCCGATAATGGAGGAGAAGAATGCGTTGATTTCCTTAAAATAAACGGCAGACATAAGCGGGCCTTAGTTCGGAAAGGGTTAGCGAGTAAGCTGCTGGAAGACGTCTTCTACAGAGAGTACTTCTTTATGCAGCTCCAACAGCGTCAGCCGACGCTCGGCGGCAAAAGCCGAGACGGCGGGGCGCAGATCTTGTCCGGCCGCTGCGATGAGTTGCCAGCGGTGGTTGCCCAGAGACCTCACTTCGCGCACGTGGGGCAGCGCTTTGAGCAGGGCGGCTTCGACGGGTTGGCCAAACTCGACGATGACGACGCTCTGGCCCGACAGGCGGCTCTTGAGCGCCTCTATGGAGTCATCGGCCACCAGTTTCCCTCGGTGAATAATGACGGCGCGCGTGCACACGGCCTCTACCTCGGCCAGTATGTGGGTCGAAAGGATGACCGTCTTTTCGCGCCCTAAGTCCCTGATAAGTTGGCGAATTTCCACGATCTGGTTGGGGTCTAAGCCCGAAGTAGGCTCGTCCAGAATCAGCACTTGAGGGTTGTGCAGCATTGCCTGGGCCAATCCGACGCGCTGCCGATAGCCTTTTGACAGCTCGCCGATGCGCTTGTGCCGGTGCGAGGTCAAGCCGGTGCGCGCTATCATTTCCTCCACGCGCCCCTGGCGTTGCGGTATGCGATGGATGGCCGCCACAAACTCCAGGTACTCGCGCACATACATGTCGCGGTAGAGGGGATTGTGCTCGGGCAGATAGCCCACACAGGCGCGCGCTTCCATGGGCTGGTCGGCCACGGCGTATCCGCACACCACCACCTCTCCCGAGGTAGGCGGCAAAAAGCCCGTGATGATCTTCATCGTCGTTGTTTTGCCGGCTCCATTGGGCCCTAAAAAGCCGAGCACCTCGCCGGCACGCACTTCGAACGTTATATCGTCTACTGCGCGTTGGGCGCCGTATAGCTTTACCAAGTGACTGACCTGTACGGACATATATTAGGAAGGGAAAAATAAGAGGATTTTTTGGCAGCTACGGCAAATGCCAATAGCCGGGCAAAAATCCGAATTTTTGGCGCCATTTATGCCCTGGCGCTGTTGGCTCCGGTGTATTGCCTATCGGAACGGCGCGTAGCCCGCCCTGTCTACCGGTGCCGCCGTCGCTGAGCCCACAGGTGCTCGTATGTTTGAATTTGCTCTCGGCACATCTCCAAAACCGAGCGTTTCCGATAGTACGCATACCACTCTGCGGTGAGGGCGACCATTTCCGAAAAGGTAAGTACCGGCTGCCAAGAGAGGCGGTGAATGGCCTTGCTGATGTCGAGCATGAGCAGTCCGGCTT